>Ga0302324_100000029_pt1 | contig 317887 bp, 261 predicted proteins | sample Palsa_T0_1_FD_201949 | JGI IMG/M metagenome (GOLD analysis project Ga0302324, IMG submission 201949) | Peat permafrost microbial communities from Stordalen Mire near Abisko, Sweden - Palsa_T0_1 | ecosystem: Environmental > Terrestrial > Soil > Palsa > Peat permafrost | place: Sweden: Abisko... | reverse complement strand
CCGCTTCTGGGTTGCTCGGATAGGGCCCATACCTGCTTCATCGGATGCCATTGGCTCGACGCGTGCCCCAGGTCGCCGTACAGCATGGCCCCTAGTCGGGATGATACGGCCCGCTAGTCGTAACAAAAGTTCACACTACCCATCCAGCCCGGTTAGGGTACTATAAGCCGCGCTGGCTAAGCCTTTCGGGAAGAATCGGAGGTACCGCCTCCTTCCACAGCCACCCTCCCGACAAGGCGTGCCCAGCTAACGCAACGGTCTTCTTCCATGACCATTCACCGATTTGCGGAGCTATTCGCTGGCGTTGTAGGTCTGCTATGGTGCGGTCAATTCTTGTTCGACTTCCTGCATGACCATCTGCGTGACCGACACCCCAAGTAAATGCCGCCGTTTGAGATCCGCAATCCCCGGCTCCGGCCTAAGCAACTCCTCGCGGATTAGGATGAACAGCATCTATCTTTTTCAGTATGAGTTCTGCCCATTGCACGGCGGCAGAAATCATCCCGTCAGTTCTGGCACTCCCCGTAGGCCCACCGAATAAATCGTCAGCAGTCTTGAGATGACGGGCGACGAGAATTCCGGCGACGATTGCAACGACCCGTTTACGCCCCTCGTCCATCGAAGCACGATAACATATTCGTGTTTTGTTCGCCAAGCGATATACTAATCTGCATCGACTTGATCTCCGGTCTTATTCCTTCGGGAATTCGGCGACGCAGACAACGCCAGCAAACCTTGCTTATCGCGGCGGCCGAGTGCCGCAAGAAAATTCTTCACAATCCGGACATTCTTTTCGATGCTCATTGAACGCAGCTCCTTGATGTACTTGAGTTGGCCCTCAATGTGTTTGAGGGTGTCAGGCTTCTCGATGTCACCTTCGATCAACTTCTTCTGTTGCTCCCATCCCTTTAGCGCCTCCTGGTACGCTTGGTGGCGTTTGTTGGGCGCGTCGAGCTTGTCTTGAAGTGCCTTAATACGCTCTCCGCAGGCACTTTCACAGATTCTCGACTTCAAGCGTAAGAAGGTCGTCGCCGTTCAGGACACGATGTGACGGGGCTAGTGCCATAGGGTGTTAGTTAGCACATTCTAAACAAGACAGAAGAGGATTATTATGCAACGCAATATCACTTTGTTACGAAAAATAACGTCTCTCAGACCGGGTCTTTGACTCAGGTGTCTCTTGAGAAAACGATTTTGAGGCGAGACACCGCGCCCGGTGGGATCAGACCTGACTCTGCTATGGTTCGAGGATGAAAAGAGCGGGCGCGTACCAGGCTCGTGGATGTTGGACGCCTGGACTGGATGTAAAAGGGAGAGATCGCCGCACCAACGTGATTTGCTACATTACTTGCTGTCCGACTATGGTGAAATCCGTGATCGCAGCGTTGACCTTTCGAGAAGGGTGAGACATGACCGACGGTGCCGAGAAAAGCGAGCCGTCCGACTCCCACGCGTCAAGGGAGAGCCGCACCAACAATTCTCTCCAAAAAGGGATATTTCGGGATGAGGACGGACCAGGACAGGTAGGAGTCGGATTGTCTTGGATCAAGGGTTTCATCCGCGATCTGGACAGCGACAAAGCCATCCGACGAGAAGAGCACGATCTACTCCGTCTGTACTACACCCGCGAGCAGGAGAAATTGAGGTGGAAGCTTCGCGTCTTTGGCGAGGCCGAGAAAATGAAAGCGCTGGAGAGTGCGATCCAACTGGAGAATGAAGTACAGAACGCCGGTACTGAGCGCTCTGCGGTTGAAGAAGCTCTTGCCAAAGCGCGTTCCGAACTGAAAAAAGCCTCCGCCGCACTCGAACACCTCTGTCGGGATAACCCCGAGTGGGAAAAGCATGAAGTGTCGGCTCGTAGATGGCAACAGAGCCGAAAATGGCAAGCGATTACCCCTGAAGAACTACAGCCGGCCGTCGAGGCGATTCGCCACAAAATCGACGACCGCTTTTGGCAGTCTAGCCAAAGCACAATGAAGCTCTGTTTCGCGGCGCTCCACCCGGCTCAGACGCCAGATCCCAATGCGGAAAGTCTGGTCCCATACAGACGCTTCCTTGCTGCGCTTCTCGGTCCACGCGTAGAGGGTCTGCTCTTGGGATCTGATCGACCGGCTCCTGTCCTTTTCAAGTCGTATCTCGATGTTCTGGAAGGTGCTCTGAAGGTTGTAATCCGGGGTGGCTTCGAGGCGATGTTCGAGATAGCCAAGGCGCGGAACGACGTTCTCGGGATGCATCCCGTGGAATGGACAAAACGGCAGTTGGACATACTCATTTCCGCCGAGAAATCGGGAATTCGACTTTGGATCAAGAATGTCTGCGACACTTTGGATTTCTCGAACACAGCGTCGGATGACGATTCCATCTACTTGGGAAATTGGAGGGCGCCGCGGCTCATTCATATGCAGCCGGCGGGAAATATTCGCTATGACCAAGCAAGCATCTGGTTTCGAGAGGATTTGATGAGAAGTGAGGAAGTGGTGGAGGCACGAGCCGAGCTTACCACCGTTTTTCTGAGGCTCGACTTAGACGAATCAGCCCGTGCAGCGCATGTTGAGTTTGTGAAAAGAGACGGGGCAAAGCCACAGCGTCCCGGAGATGGCGTCAGGCGAACAAATCCACTCTCCAATATTCCTTCTATTGAACGTACCGCAACGCCAAACGTCTGGCGTAGCCTTCACGATATGTTTATGACTTTGGCGGACGAGGAACTGACGCTCGCGCCTCAGAACTCCGGTGATCGCTGGCTACGTGCTCGCGTTGACTACAAGGACAGGACCAAAACATGTGGCGAGTGGAACCTCAGTGACAGCATCCATGAGAATTTCCGCGAACGTTTCGAGGTAGAGGCTACTCGGGCCGGAATCGCGCTAGGTTCGCACCTGACAGGGGAACCACTCACCCTGTGGCTCCATCACATGTTCTCTGACCTGCTTCAACACAAGAGCAGATTGCTCCTTGCGGCAACCGCGGAAGCTGGAACGATCGTCCGCGTCTGTGAAGCCTCTGCGATCTATTGCGCACGTCTTGAGAAACAGGCATTGATTGAGCGCAGAAAACGTCTAGCCAAGGACGACGTGGAGACTCCGATCATAGGTTCCAACAGTGGGGCGACACCACACGATCTGCGGACAGACACCCTTCGTGAGGCAGCCATTAAGAAGGTCCAAGATCCACAACGTTACACCGTGCTCTCTTTTCCCGAGGCGGCTGCGTATTTTGAGGTTAAGCCTCGTACCATTCACAGGTGGATAGCGATCGGGCATTTGCGAAGCGGGCCTCGACGAGGATCGATCACAATCGAATCGGTCCTCCGTTTCGAAAAACAGCGCTCGCGGAAGCCTCAGAACCGCTAAAGCCACTAACATTCCCGATTTCTCTGATTTTTTTGTGACATTCGCTGACATTCCATGCCACTCGCCCTCTTGCTAAGCGAGACCCGCCGACCTACAACAGCAGAAGAAAGGCCGGAAACGCAGGCCTGAGATGCGGTTTCTGCCAAGTATCTTTCAAAACGCACAGGATTGATAATCCACCGCGTTCTCCGTTGCTGACCAGGGTCAGCCGGGAAACGGGTGAGTCTCCCAACTGTGAGACCGACGCAGGACGGAAGGAGCAAGAATGCGATGAATGGAACACCACAGATAGGCGACAACGAGCTGCTTACAGTGCCTGAGCTGGCAAAGCGTCTGCGGGTGAGAACGAGTTGGATTTATGGTCATGCGGCCGAGTTAGGTGCATTCAGGTTGGGGAAATACCTGAGATTCTCGTGGAACAGTGTTCTCAGCCGGTTGGCGGACAGGTCCAGCCGGAACGCCGGAGACAGCTTGGACGTTGGGGTCGCAGCCCAACGACCTTCGGAAGAGCCAGTAGATTGAAGACGTTAGGCCGCGCATGGAACAACAAGGGAACAGAAACGACTTGACACCAGCGTTAATTGTATATACGAATACTCCGTGCATGGGGCGACCACCCAAACCGGAGAGCGATCGGCGCAGCAAGCTCTTTCCCTTGAGGCTTACGCCTGGCGAAATCGCGGAATTGGAGTCCGCTTCTCGCCGCCTCGGGGAAACCGTAGCCGACATCTTCCGCAAAGGTGCCAAGCTCTACATAACGAGAGACAAAGACGGGTCAAAACGAAAGGAGAAAAACAGTTGACTCGTCAATCGTACCAGCAAGGCTACGTTTCAAATCCAATCCGAACCCGCCGGGGTTTGGTTTTTCGTATCCGATACCGTTTGCGCACTGCAGACGGCAAGTGGGTGCACAAATCTGAAACACTCGAAAATCTGTCAGGCAAGAAGGCAGCTAGAGCAGTTCTGGACCAAAGAATCCGTGAGTCGCAGAATCGGCCCATAGAGACAATCAATTTTACGGTCCAGCACATCGTGGATGCCCTGTGGAGACCGTACCTAGATCGCAAGCAGGTAAAACCCTCCACGAAGCGTTCGTACGACTGCGAACTCAGGGTGCATATCCTGCCGGCTCTCGGCGCGATCCGAATAGCCAATGTTTCTCCGCTGCATATTGAGCGGCTATTACAATCGCGACTGGAAGGCGGATCATCTCCGAAAACAGTTCGCAATCTCGTGGGTCTGCTCCAAAGCATCTTTTCCGTCGCCGTGGACAATGATCTCATTCCGAGGTCACCTGTTCGCGACCGGCACAAGCCGCGGGTGACCCGGTGCGAAAAACCGGTATGGAGCCCACACCAGCTTAGACTGATCGTCGATTCTGTTCCAAAAGGTCATCGCAGTCTCTTTCAGTGCGCGATGTTGACCGGTGCCAGACTTGGAGAATTGTTGGGCCTTCAGTGGAAGCATGTCGATTTCGACGCACATAAACTGGAAATAAAGCAGGCTCTTTGGGAAGGCCAGTTAGTTCAGCCAAAGACCGAAGGAAGTGCCCGAGTGATCTATTTCGGGCCTTCGCTCCTGGCTGCTCTTGCATCCCAGAAGCAAAACTCAAACCACAACGAATCCGACGATTTCGTTTTCTGCAAGGATGACGGCTCGCCATTAAATCCCGATGTGCTGAGAAGGGACGTGCTCTATCCCACGCTAGATCGGCTCGGGATCGCTCGCAACAGCAGGTCTGCTGGCTTTCATACGTTCCGGCATTCCGCCGCAACGATTGTCAACCAGAAGACTGGCAATTTGAAACTCGTCCAGAAACTGCTCGGGCACTCCAACCTGAGCACGACGGCCGATGTCTATACACATACGTCCGCCGATGCAGATCGAAGTGCTGCGCTCGCTTTGGAAGAGGCGATCTTTGGCGATCTGTTCCAAGTTGTTCCACGTTTTGGAACATGGAACAAGAACGCAGCGTTGAATTAGGAAATGTATGCACACGGCTCGACTCGCAACCTTAAGAATCCGGAAGACTTGCTGAAAGGAATCGCGGAGAGGTTTGGTTGCGGGGGGTGGATTTGAACCACCGACCTTTGGGTTATGAGCCCAACGAGCTACCAGACTGCTCCACCCCGCATGAAAAGCATAACAGCGGGTTGAAGGCCGGTCAAACGCGCCGCGTAGCGTGCAACTTCGAACGACTCTGCTGCTTTATGCTTTTGCCGCTCTCGTACCTGCACATATTTGTTCGCAACCGGCTTTCCGCCAGCGGAATCGCGATTAGTATTTGAACTCCCAACGACTCGGGCGCAGTCTTCTCCTGATATACTTTGCTGAATTCTAGGAGGCAATATGCGCTTGCGAATGGTGTATCTGTTCGTGTCTCTGCTAGTCGTGGCTCTGGTCGGCTCTTCACTCTTTGCATTTGCCGAGACCACTCCGGCCGTCGGGACGATCGCTCCTGAATTCACTCTTGGATCCCAGGACGGCACTCAGGTCAGCTTGAAGGACTACCGGGGAAAATGGGTTATCGTCTATTTCTATCCCAAAGATCAAACTCCCGGCTGCACCATTGAGGCCCACAACTTTCAGCGCGATCAACCGCAGTATGCGCAGCGCAATGCGGTGGTTGTCGGCGTCAGTGTGGACACCGCGGAGTCCCACAAGGAGTTCTGCGCCAAAGAAGGCCTGAATTTCAAGCTGCTGGCTGACACCGAGCACAAGGTCGTCAAAGAATACGGCTCGACCATGAACTATAAGGGAAGCGAGATCGCGGCGCGCAACACCTTCATTGTCGATCCTCAAGGCAAGATCGAGCGTGTGTACACCAATGTGGACCCGAATAAGCATAGCGCGGAAGTCCTTGCCGCGCTCGAGGAGTTGCAGAAGGGCAACTCCGCCGCGAAGTGATCTGAGCATCGGAGGCGAATCGTCCGCGCTTTCTTTCTTCGTTTGCGCGCAATTGCCGCTCCTGTTCCTGATTTGAGTTGCTTCGTTGGAGTTGCTTCGCTTGAGTTTCCTCGCCAGTTGATAGGCAGGTGGACGTCGAGCGACCGCAGCGAGCGAATCTCGCCAGTCAAGACAAAAGTCTGGTGGGCGCGCGTAGCGCCTGCCTCGCTCTCAACGTATCCTCGGACTACTTCTCTTCACGGGGCGCACCTTTTCGAAGTCTGTACAATGTCCATAGACCTCGCCTCCTGGCATGAGCCTTGAAACTCTAAACGACATTTTAATGACGGTTAGTAGAAGCCGTCGCGGACGCGTCATGCTGCAAAAGGGCGCCCTGGGCTGGGTTCCGACCTCCGCCGCGGAAATTTACCGCGGCGTCGTTGGTGTCGCGAGGGCTCTTGAATCCTGGGGCGTTCGCAAAGGCGATCGCGTTGCCATCCTCAGCGAAAATCGCCCGGAGTGGACCATCACCGACTTCGCGGCGCTCTCTTTGGGCGCGGTTACCGTCCCCGTCTATTCCACGCAGACAGCGGAGCAAACCGCATTTCTACTCAACGACTCCGGCGCGCGCATCATCGCCGTATCCACCAAACTTCAGTTGGAAAAGATGTTGACCATCCAGCGCCACACCCCGGTGGAACGCATCATCGTGATGGACGCGGTGGAAACTGCGCATGCCGTCCAGATGCAGAGACTGATGCTGAGCGGGCCGCCTGGCCCCGATCCGGAATTCGATGCCCGTTCACAGTCGATTCAACCCGATGACCTGGCGACAATTATCTACACCTCAGGCACGACCGGAACGCCAAAGGGAGCGATGCTGACCCACGGCAATATGGCCTCGAATATCGCGTGTTCGATGGAAGCATTCGGCTTCGGAACAAAAGAAGAGGTCAGCGTTTCGTTTCTGCCGCTTTCCCATGTGACGGCGCGCCACGTTGATTTCGCCCTTCTTTACCGCGGAGTGGCGCTGGCCTATTGTCCCGACATCGGGCAACTGGCACAGGTTCTGACCGAAGTGCAGCCCAATATTTTCATTGCTGTGCCGCGCGTGTACGAGAAGATTCGGCAACAGGTGATCGTCAGAACGACGGGCTTTCCCAACAGCGCAATCTATCGCTGGGCGCTTGCCGTCGGACGCGCTTACCGCGCCGAAACCCTGGCCGGAGCCCCGCCCTCAGCGCTCTCCCGGAAAATGAAAGTCGCGAATCGCCTCGTCTTTTCCCGAGTGCGCGCGGGCATGGGCGGCAAGGCGGAGGAATTCATCTCCGGTGGAGCGCCGCTCGGCCGCGAATTGGCGGAGTGGTATGCCGATATCGGCATACAAATCCACGAAGGGTATGGGCTGACTGAGACTTCTCCGGTAATCGCAGTGAACACGCCCGCCGCGCACAAACTGGGGACGGTTGGCAAACCCCTGCCAAACGTCGAGGTGCGGCTCGCCGACGACGGCGAAGTCCTGGTGCGCGGGCCCTCGATATTCAAGGGCTATTGGAATCGTCCGGAGGAGACACGCGACGCGTTTGTGGATGGCTGGTTCAAAACCGGCGACATCGGGCAAATCGACGCCGAAGGCTACCTTTCGATTACCGATCGCAAGAAGGATCTGATTAAAACCTCGGGCGGAAAGTTCGTCGCCCCGCAGCCGATCGAGAATTCGCTGAAACTAAACCCGCTCATCGGGACCGCAGTGGTAATCGGGGACAAACGAAAATTTCCCGCCGTGCTGATCTCGCCGCACTTTCCGCTCCTCGAAGACTGGGCCCGGGCCAACCAGATTGACACCGGCTCGCGACAAACGCTCGTCGCCCACCCTAAGGTGCAAGCCCTGTATGAAGGCATCATCGAAGACCTGAATCGGAACCTCGCGCGTTTTGAACAACTGAAGCGCGTGTTGCTGGTGGCCGAAGAATTCTCGGCGTCCGATGGAACCTTGACGCATACGTTCAAGGTCCGCCGCCGCGGCATCGAGGAACGGTACCAGACGTTGATTGACGATATGTACAAAAAGGCGGACTCGGCTGGAGGATGAACTTATGGAGCGCCGGGCGTCCGGCCCGGCCTCAACCCGCGACGCAACGGGCAGGACGCATGTGGCGCCACTATCTGGTTCACAGCCTGGAGTCGCCGTACAATAAGGACATGACCGACCCATTGATTATCGCTGGCAAAGAATTCCGTTCCCGCTTGATTGTCGGGACCGGGAAATACAAATCCTTTCAGGAAACCGCGCGCGCCCTCGAGGCCAGCGGCGCCGACATGGTGACCGTGGCCGTACGCCGCGTGAATCTCGACCGCGGCAAGGAATCTCTGCTCGATTACATCGATCCCAATAAATACTTTCTTCTGCCCAATACCGCCGGCTGCTACACCGCCGACGATACCGTCCGCACCGCCCGCCTGGCGCGCGAGGTGGGACTCTCGGACTGGATCAAGCTGGAAGTGATTGGCGACCAGGCAACGCTGTATCCGGACGTGCAGGCAACGCTCGAAGCCACAGGCGTGCTGGCAAAAGAAGGATTCACGGTGCTGGCCTATACTTCGGACGACATCGTCTTCGCGAAACGCCTGGTGGACGCGGGCGCCTCCGCAGTCATGCCGTTGGGCGCACCCATCGGCAGCGGCTTGGGTATTCAGAACACGGCCAACCTGAGAATCCTCCGCGAAATGATCACGAGAGTTCCGCTGATTGTGGACGCAGGAGTGGGCACCGCCTCCGATGCAGCCATTGCCATGGAACTAGGGTACGATGCCGTGCTCATGAACACCGGCATTGCCGGCGCCCAGGAGCCGGTCCTGATGGCGGAAGCAATGAAGCACGCAGTGCTGGCGGGACGACAAGCCTACATGGCCGGCCGCATGCCCCGGAAGCTCTACGCAACAGCCAGTTCGCCGCTCGAAGGCGTAGTGCGATAAAGGTGCGATAGACGTGTCGTGGAGAGCCGGGCGTCCCCGCCCGGCAGCCAATCCGCTGGACGGGCAAGACTCAAGAAAAATGGGCAGCCATGGGCTGCCCATTTTGCATCTGGACTCGTTGCCCCTAAAGCATTTTGACGTTGTCAACGTGGATCGTGTCGCCGTCGATGTGCCCGGTGACCGCAACGTGATGCCCGTAGTGATCCTTAAGCGCGTCGGGATTCGCGACCTTCAGAACCTTCTGGTCCGTGTCGGTAACGACGACCGGGCTGGCGCCGGCTTCGATGCACTTCTTCGTGCATGCTTCCGCGCTCGCGTTGGCTCCCTTAACGCCGCACTTCGAATCGCTGACCCAGCCGTTCACCGTCTGGGCGCCCGCGGCGAACGACACCGAGGCAACCAATACAATCAACACCGCAGCAAGTAACAACAAAAGAAGTTTCCGCATGCCATCCTCCTAAGACTCGTTCTCACACCTCGTACGAACCATTGAACTCTATCATAACAACCGTTTAGTTGGGCTGCCCGACACTCGAAAGCCGCGCGGAAGCAATTGGGCACATCGTGTCGCAATTCACCAAGTTTTCCGTATATCATAGCGACTTAGTCCCATTCTTAGGCTAGGAGGAGACGAATGTTGGTGCGGTTCCGTTGTAGTCTGTTGCTCATACTTCTCTCGTTTTGTGGAATTCTGTCGCCCGGGATCGCGGCCGCGCAGGACTCCTCGACCCCGCTGTTGCGGTTGCAACGTTCGAAAGCCGATCTGAATCTTGAGACGAACGTGGTACACGCGCAGGGTTTGAATGGTATTACCTATGGCAAAGGGGGAGACGTCTCCACCTATCCCAATTCTCTTTCCTGCCTAATCGTTTATGGCGATGGCAAGTTTATTCTAGAAAAGAGAGACGAATCGACTGTAGGCAAGCCAAAGGTCAAGGTGGCCGAAGGCACGCTTGGGGCGGATGATCTCCAGCACCTGAAGACATTGCTCGACGATGAGCGTCTCAAAAAGATCGTGACTCCAAAAGCTCCCGACATTCCCAATAACGCCACGATCCGTGAGATTGAGAGCATAGACGCCCAGATTGGCCGTGCCGGAACGATGCAGCACTTCACGACAATTAGAGAGCGGCTGAAAATGGGCGCGAGCGAAACCGGGGGCGTCACCACTGGAATGGATACCTACCTTGACAATGGGGCACCTCTCCAAAAGACGATCAATCCTCTGATTAAGTGGTTCGAAGCCGTGGAGAAGAAAAGCAAGCCGGACCTGAAGGACTCGAAGCCGCAATACTGCTCGCCCATGGGCATAGGATAATGGCATCGGATAACGAGCATAGCATCACGAGCATTGGAGGATCATGAGACGGGCACTTACATTTCTCTTTCTTCTCGGAACAATGCTGTCGGCAACTGCCTCCACAAGTCAACCCCCAACTCATGCCGCTCTCACGCTTTTTATCAACGAAATCCAGCCCGCTGTCATGTCCGCGCCCCAGTACTGCACTCTGGTGTTTGCCGACCACCATTTCCATTCCGAGAAGGCGGACATCAAAAGAGGACGCGGCACGGACCGCAAAGTTTATGAGGGGCAAATCTCAGACAGCGAGTGGAGCGCGCTCATCGCAATTATCGATAACCAGGGCTTTCGCGAGCTCAAAGTTCCGCGAACCGTCCCGCCGCTGGTCATGCAGGATACGCATCCCTATACGATCAGCGTGGCGCGCGACAAGGACTTCCAAAACATGGAATTCCTCGACAACAAGAGCATGAAGCCCTACGAGTCGCAGATCAAGCCGCTGCTGCAGTGGTGGAAATCGTTTCGCGGGCAGCGCCTGCCTGAATCAAGCGTACCGGCCGACCCAAGGTGTGCGCTCGACACCACGCACGCGATCTTCGCCCAGTAGATTCCTCTTCAATTCTTGGCGCGCCCGCTAGGTGGTTTTGGCGGAGGGACGGGAGCGACAAGCACGACTTCTCCAGGCCGTGTGTAGTGGAGCTGCTCGCGCGCTTCTTTCTCAATGGCGCCCGGATCGGATTTGAGCGATCGGATCTGATCGACGTACTGGCTGTTTTCCTTGCGCAGGCGATCAACTTCACCCCGCAGCGTCTGCATCTCGGCGCGCTTCTGCCGGTAAATCACCATGCCGTTCGCTCCGAACATGGCATGCAGCAGGATTCCAACAATAAGAACGATGGCAGCCAAAGTCCCCAGACGGCGCCACTCCCGCGCCAGCCATGACCACACCGGACGCGTGCGTTCAATCCAGAGTCCGATGCAGCGTTCGATCCAACGCACCGCCGCAGCCTCCGCTTTCGGCGCCTGCTCCCTGGCCTGAGAAAAGACGGCCTGAGAAAAGGCCGCACGAAAGCCTTCCTCTCGATGTGGGAGGAGACGCACTCGGGATGGTGTTCCTAGTCGAAGATCCATGCTTTCGCTGCCGCGCTCAATTTTGCGAGGTCTTCCGGGCTGCGCGCTTCGCTATACACGCGCACTACCGGTTCCGTGCCCGAGAGCCGGTAGCATACCCACGATCCGTCGGCAAGCACGAGCTTGAGCCCGTCCGTCCTTACTACCTGAGCAACTTTCGAGCCATGAAACTCGCTCGGATCGCCTCGTAACTTCTCAGTAAACTTCTGTTTCACTTCCGGCGTCAAGCGGAAGTTCTCGCGCAACGGATAGAAGGAACCAACTTTGGCAAATAGTTCGCTCAGTTGTTTGCCGAGCGAGGCTCCGCGGCGAGCCACCATCTCACAGCACAGCAGGCCGGCGAGCACACCGTCTTTTTCCGGAACGTGTTTGCGGATCGAGAGGCCGGCGCTCTCTTCCCCGCCAATGAGGATTTTGTCCTGTTTGATCAGTTCGCCAATGTACTTGAAGCCGACCGGCGTCTCGTGCAGTTCGATCTTATGTCTTTCCGCAAGCGCATTAATCAGATTTGTAGTGGCAACGGATTTTCCCACCCCATTCTTCCAGCCCCGGCTTTCGATCAGGTAATCAAACAGCAGCGCGATGATGTAGTTGGGCTGCATAAAAGTGCCGTCTCCATCGACAATCCCAAAGCGATCGGCGTCGCCATCGGTCGCGATGCCAATCGCCGCTCCGATGGCGCGCATCTGGCCGCGCAGATCCTCGAGCAGATGGTCGTCGGGCTCAGGCGCATGGCCGCCAAAAAGCACATCCCGCGTATCGTGGACCGTGGCCACTGTCACCCCGGCTTCGCGCAAGAGCGCATCGGAATAGCCCCGAGCGGCCCCCCACATGGGATCGAAGGCTATCTTGATGCCGGCCTTCTTGATGACATCGAGATCGACGATTTCCCGCAAACGCGAGAGATACATGCGCCGCGGGTCGATGGATTGCGCTTGGGATTGAGACGAAACTTTAATCGCGTCCGATGTCGCACCAGATGTCGCGCCAGAAGTCGCGCCAGAGGCCTGCGGGTTCGCATCAAAGGCCCTGATCTCCGATTCAACTGCGCCGGTGACCTCCGGCAACGCGGGCGCGCCATCGGGCGTCGAAAACTTGATGCCGTTGTATTCCGGCGGATTGTGCGAAGCCGTGAAATTGACTGCGCCGTCGGCCTTCGACTGGATCACGGCATAGGAAATGGCAGGTGTGGGAGCGGGCTCCGCAATCACCAGAGGCGTGATGCCATGGCTGCTCAAGATATCGGCGGCCATGGCGCAGAAAGATTCGCCCAGAAAGCGCGGATCGCGTCCGACAATGACTCTCGCTCCGTTCGGTTTCTGTGATGACACGTAGCGCGCAATGCCATGCACCGCCCGCTGCACATTGGCGAACGTGAACTCTTCGGCCATCACGGCCCGCCATCCGGACGTGCCAAACTTGATTTGCGTTGCCATCGGCTGCCTCGTATGCTTCCAATGAAATTCGGATTCCGCGCTTTCGATTTTACTGAATATGACCGACAAACGACTGGTTCTTACAACCTGCCATTCACTCGAAGAAGCCCGCACCATCGCCCACGCGTTAGTCGAGGGGCACCTTGCCGCCTGCGTGAACATCGTTCCCCAGATCGAATCGGTGTATCGCTGGCAAGGTGAGATCGAGACGGCGACGGAATGGTTGCTGGTAATCAAGACAACGCTGGAGGTTTTTGATCGCGTGCGCGAGGCCTTGAGTAAACTCCATTCCTATGAGCTTCCAGAGTGCATTGAGATGGGATAGAAGACGGCAGCGCAGCCTACCTGGAGTGGATTGGAGAATCAGTGCTATAGGACAACCGTCAGCCATCAGTCTGTAGTGAGATCGGTTCTCCTGACGGCTGATGGCTGAAGGCTAAATCGCCGCCAGCGCCTGCTCCAGATCGGCAAGAATATCGTCCACATCCTCGATACCCACCGAAATACGCACCATGCCGTCCGTGATGCCGATTTTGCGGCGTCCCTCTTCCCCGATGCCCGCGTGCGTCATGGTAGCCGGATGCGAAATCAGCGTCTCGACTCCACCGAGCGACTCGGCCAGTGAGCAGACTCGCACCTTGCGCAACATGTTATTAGCGTTTGCGAGCGATCCGGTTTCGAAGGCAATCATCGAACCAAAGCCGGACATCTGCCGCTTGGCCAGTTCGTGCTGCGGATGATCGGGCAGTCCGGGATAGAAAATTTTCTGCACTTTTTTGTGTTTCGAGAGATAGTCGGCGACCTTGCGGCCGTTGCAATCGTGCTGCAGCATGCGCACCGCCAGCGTCTTCACGCCGCGCAAAATCAGCCAGCACTCAAACGGCGATAAGATGGCCCCGGCGCACTTCTGCAAGAAAGCAAGCTTCTCCGCCTGCTCCGGTTTGGTGCAGACGACAACTCCTCCCAATCCGTCGCTGTGCCCGTTAAGAAATTTTGTGGTTGAGTGGACGACCATATCGGCGCCGAGTTCAATCGGACGCTGAAAATACGGCGACATGAATGTGTTGTCGACGACCACCTCAACCCCGTGCCCATGGCTGAGTTCGCAAATCCCGCGGAGATCGCAAAGCTCCATCAGAGGGTTGGTCGGCGTTTCCAGAAATAACAGCCTCGTGTTCTTCTGCAACGCGCGCTCCACGTTGCCAACTTCGGATGTATCGACGTAGGTGAATGTCAAACCAAAATTAGCGAGCACCTGATCGAACAGGCGCGGAGTCCCGCCGTAGAGATTGTGTCCGGCGACGACGTGGTCGCCCGCCTTGAGCATCGTAGCAACGGCGTTGATCGCCGCCATCCCGCTGGCGAACACGCGCGATGCGGTCCCGCCTTCGAGCGCGGCGAGGTTCGTCTCCAGGCGGTCGCGGGTCGGATTCGATACGCGCGCGTATTCGTATCCTTTATTCTTTCCAATTTCTTCCTGAACGTAAGTCGAAGTCGGGTAGATGGGAACGCTGACGGCGCCAGTCAGCGGATCGGGCTCTTGTCCAACGTGAATGGCGCGAGTGGCGAAACCTTGCTTTTTGGAGTCTGGCTGTTTGGCGATCATTGTTTCGCGATCATTAGTTCGGCGATCATTGTTCGGCGATCATTAGTTCGGCGATCATTGTTCGGCGACCAAGAAAATGAGTCCTCGGAAATGGAGGGTTTAGCGAAGAGAATTTTCCCAAAATGGGAAGGGATACTACTACTTAAAAAACAGCCTACCCCCCTCCCCCGGTCTAATGAACTCAAAGACTTAGAGGCCGCGGGGCGCGATGGGTCTTTGAGGAATAAGGATTTATGCGTAAAGTATTTCGGAATCAAAGACTTAGAGCAATTCCTTCCCGATCCTGAACTTTTCAGCCCAACCACCGAAGGGCGGGTTGTTTCAAGGCAGCTTTTCGATTGCCCTAGGTCTTATTCTAGCAGCCGATGTCAAGAGGGTTGTTGGGTGCCCGAAAGATTCGCAGATGGATGGTTCAAAACATCTTCGTTTCGACCCTGTATATTGGACAATAAACGCCGGTTACAACAATTGACAGTCGACTTCCGGCTTGCCCGTTATTGATCCCCGGTATTATGCTGCCCTTCAGGCTGTCCAAGTTGAAACTTTGAACGAATCAAGGAGAAATCATGTTCAGAATCAGTGCGCTTGCTTTCGCAGTTCTCGTAGCTGGCCTTTTATGCTCTGCACCTGTGGCGCAAGCTCAGGTTTCCGTGGGCGTAAATATCGGACCAGCTCCCATTTGTCCTTACGGATACTTCGACTATTCCCCGTATGACTGCGCTCCTTACGGCTACTACGGGCCTGATTGGTTTGTTGGCGGGGTGTTTCTTGGAGCAGGTCCGTGGTTCCACGGCCATCGCGGCTTTTACGGACATGTCGATAACCGGTTTGATCCTCATCACGGCTACGCTGGACCGTTGCCGGGGCGCGGGGCGGAGCGCTTCAACCACTTCCAGGCAAACGAGGCGCGAGATGGGCGAGGCAACGTAGGAGAAGCTGGCCATGAAGGGAAGGCTGAGCATGCGCTCCCCGGATATCGGGGTGGTGGCCATGCTGGTGGACATGGCGGCGGGCGCCACTAGAGCGCAATCCGGTTTCCGCGATTCGAAGTTACGAGATTCGGTTCAAACGATCCGGTTTAAGCGAGAAACGAGATAAGGCGCGCGTTGCGTCTTATCTCGTTTGCACTCCGCAGAGTGCCTACATAAAGCCTACATTGTTATTGGTCGTGGCGGCTCGGCTGAAGCCGTGGCCTTCCTGTTCGCTTACACATGGTCCAGGTTGCAGATGGTCGACTACAGCCCTCGCGGGATAGAGCGGTGGAATCACACCCCGACGTCTTCCCACCCTAACGTCGCAAAAGGCGCGACGTTAGAATGGGGCACCCCGGCGCTAAGTTCCGCCTTCGAAAATCTTCTTCGACAGATAGCGCTCGGCCGAGTCGGGGATCAGCGTCACCACCCGCTTCCCTGCCCCCAGGCGTTTCGCAATTTCTACCGCCGCGTAAACGTTGGCGCCGGCGCTTGAACCGCCGAGAACGCCTTCGCGGGCGGCTAGCTCTTTCACCATGGCGAAGGCCTGGTCATCGGTCACCATCATCACTTCGTCGCAAAGCGAGCGGTCAAAATTTCCGGGAATAAAGCTGTTGCCGATGCCTTCCACTTTGTGCGGACCGGGCTTGCCTCCGCCCAGAATCGAGCCTTGCGTCTCGACCGCTACGCTGTGCACGTTTGCCAGCCGCTCTTTCAGAAAACGGGCAACTCCGGTGAAGGTTCCCGCTGTGCCGCAGCCGATCGTGATGGCATCGACGCGTCCCTCCATCTGCTCGAAGATCTCGCGTGCCGTCGTTTCGTAGTGATAATCGGGGTTGGCGGGATTGTCGAACTGCGCGGCCAGAAACGCCTTTGGGTCGGAAGCTTGCAGGTCCCGGGCGCGCTCGATGGCGCCTTGCATGCCCTCGGCTTCCGGGGTGCGTGTCACCTCGGCGCCAAGCGCCCGCATGATGATGACCTTCTCCTCCGAAAATTTCTCCGGGACAAACAGGCGGACCCGGTAGCCGCGACTCACCCCGATCAGCGCGAGGCCGATGCCGGTGTTCCCGGCCGTGGCTTCAATGACGGTGCCGCCCCGCTTCAGTTTGCCCTCGCGTTCGGCGCGTTCAATCAAGCCGATGGCGGCGCGGTCCTTCACACTGCCGCCAGGATTCAGGTATTCGAGCTTGGCGAAAATGTCGGCCGCTCCCCGCGGAGCCAGCTTCTTCATTTGCAGCATTGGAGTTTCGCCGACGAGATTGGAAATATCGTCGCTGACGCGCAGGCGGGAGCTTTGTGTCAAGGTATCCACTCTCACAGGGTAAGGAAGGCCAGGGCTATCGTCAATTACCACTGGTAATGCCCGAGCGTTCCGCCGCCTCTCGCCGCTACTGCGCCCCGGAAGCGGACTCGGGCCCGGCATAATACCCGCTCTTCGTGCGGACGGTCAGCTTGCCATGGTCATGCGAGCGGGCATCCACTTTTACCTGCCGGTAACCGCCCTGGGTTTTCGGCGTCGTCGGTTTGTATCCGATGGTGTACTGCGTGCGTATATCGTGCGCGACGGTGCGGCTGATGGCGTCAACCTCGTCCAGTGTCTGGGGGAAGAATGCGATCCCGCCTGTTCTCTGGGACATGATCTGCAGGGCGCGCTTGGCGTGCTTCGGGTGTTCTTCCTTCTCCAGGATGCCGATGGAATAAACGGTGGGACCGCCGTCGCCTTGCAGACGCCGTACCGCCTGCTCCAGAGTTTCGGAGCTCTCGTTGTCCTCACCGTCGGTCACCACAAGGATGATTTTCTTCTCCAGCTTGGCGTCTCTTTTCAAGTGGTCGGCGGTGGCCACGACCGCGTCGTAAAGCGCCGTGCCGCCGCGCGCCTCGATCTTTTCCAGCCCCTCTTTCAGCTTATTGATATTGGAGGTGAAATCCTGATCGAGGTAGTACTCATCGTTGAAGTTAACGATGCACACTTCATCGTTTGGATTCGACGACCGCACCAGATTCAGCGCTGCCGCGTTCACCTTCTGCCGCTTCTCCCGCATCGAACCCGAGTTATCGACGACAATACCCATGGCCACGGGAATGTCCTCATGGCGGAATGATGTGATCGTCTGGGGACTCCCATTTTCGTAAACATTAAAGTCGCCCTTGCCGAGGTTGGTGATAATTCGCTGCTTGTCGTCAACCACGGTCGCATGCAGCACGACTTCTTCGACTTGCTTACGGAAGACAAAGACGCCACTGTCGGACCCTTCGGGACCCTGACCGGAATCTTGAGAACCCTTGCTCTGGGAATTCTGTGGCTGAGAATTTTTTGCAGCGTCGATTGGTGCCGCGGGCGCACTCGCAGGCGCTTGGGAACTCGCGGCCGGCGGCGCTGTCGGCGATTCGCTCTGGGCTTGGCCCTTTGCACTGGAGTTGGATAGAAACAGCGTGGTCAGGAGCAGGAGGAAGACATCCAGTAGAGGAATCTTATTCCGTCGGCGCATAGTAACCCGTCTTGGCATAGACCTTGAGCGGGGGCAATCCTTTTGGCGGTAAAAGCTTGACTTTTATTTTACGCCATTTGCCATCGTGCGCTGGATTCTTGGGACGGTATCCGATCACATATTGGTTGCGCAACTCGATGCCAATTTTTGTGGAAACGTCCGCCAGGTCGTTCGGGTTATCAATGGTAAAAGCCCGGCCACCGGTCAGTTCGGTGACATCGCTGAGCAGCGCCGGTCCGAGCCGTTCTTCTTCGGTCGGGAAATAGTGATCGTAGATGCCGATGGCGTAGATCAGAATGTCGGCTTCCTTAACCATCGACTTAATCTCGCCTTCAGTGTAGCGGCTGTGGTTGTCCCCTCCGTCGGAGATGATCAGCAATGCCTTCTTCGGATACTTCGCCTGGCGCATTTTGGTGACGCCGAGGTAAATAGCGTCCAGCAATGCCGTGCGGCCCCGCGGGACCGTGTACAACAGCCGGCCCTGAATCTCATCCACCGAGTTAGTGAAGTCGGCAATCTCCTCCGGCTTATCGGAAAAGGCGATCATAAAAAACTCATCTTGCGGATTAGCGGTCTTGAAAAACTCGATCACCGCCTCGCGGGCGCGCTCGATCTTGCTGCTCATGCTCCCGCTCATGTCAAAGATCACGCCGATCGAAACCGGAGCGTCTTCGCTCGAAAATGTCTTGATCTCCTGCTGATCCTTGCCTTCGAAAAGGTTGAAATTCTCGCGGTCCAGTCCCGTGACCAGCCGGTTCAGCGGATCGGTGATGGTGACCGGTACCAGCACCATGTCCACCTGCACCTTCATCGGCTTGGTATGGGTCTTGAACGCCGGATCGATATCCGGCTCCTTGGGAGCAGCCGCCTGCACCCGCGGCTGGATATGTACATCTTCCGTCAAACCCTGTGCGAACAGCGGGAGGCCGCTGCACACAGCCATCATCAGAATAATATTGAGGAAGACGCGAGCCGAGAACTGTTTACCGGACAACATAGGCCCACCCAAATCCGCGCCGTGGAGGGAGGCGACCCGCACCCCGAAAAGGCGGGTCCCAACAAGATCACTGACCCGGATAGTAGCACAATCTCGAAAAAGTGTTGTCACCTTTTCGGCGCGACCCTTGGATTCCGTCTGCAATCGAAAAGTAGTTTCGGATTCTGCGCATCTTTTTTCTCCTTTATTCCTCCCGCCCCACGCTGCCCGGACTCTGCAGCGACCCGGCAGGATTTCAGCCGGACTTTGGACTCGGGCCCGACCGTCCCTGCTACAATTCTGCCTTCCCGTTATGGCACTGATTTCCCCCTTTCGAGCCTGGCGCTACGACCCCGAGCGCGTGCCCGTCCAGCAGGCTGTCACTCAGCCCTACGACAAAATCACTCCCGCCATGCAGGAGAACTACTACCAGGCGAGTCCTTATAACCTCGTACGAATTATTCTCGGAAAACACCTGCCCGGCGATGGGGAGTCCGAGAACGTCTACACCAGAGCGGCCGCGGCCTTTCAAAGCTGGCGTCAGACGGGCATTTTGCGCAGAGATCCCGAGCCGTCGATCTACCGGTATTCTCAGACCTTTACCGTTCCCAAAGCCGTTCCGGGAGTCCAGGCTCCCGCAGAGCGGCGCGGCTTCATCGCCCTGGGACGCATCGAGCCGTATCATGCCAGCGTTGTGTTCCGGCACGAGCAGACGCTGGCCAAGCCCAAGGCCGACCGGCTCGACCTGTTGCGCGCAACTCGCGCCCACTTCGGCCAAATCTTCATGCTTTACGGCGGAGGCGGCAAGGTAGACGCCCGGCTCGATTCCGTCGTAGCGGCAGGAATCGTCCCCGAGATCGAAGTCACCGACGAGTTCGGCGTAGTCCACCGCGTCTGGAAAATCTCCGATCCTGCGGTCATTACTTTCGTGCGCGAACAGATGCAAGATAAGAAGCTGATCATCGCCGACGGCCATCACCGCTACGAAACCGCCTTGACCTATCGCAACGAGCGTCAGGCCGCGGCAGAGACCAGCTCAGGTCTTCCCCTGCCCTACGACTCGATGATGATGACCTTCGTCGATATGGACCGGCGTGGCCTGGTAATTCTGCCAACCCATCGCCTGGTGCACGGCCTTCCGTCTTTCTCCGCAGCGCATTTTCACGCCGAAGCAAAGAAATTCTTCAACGTGGAAGATGTCGACGCCACAATCGACGCCGCGCGTGCCACTGCCATCCTGCACGAAGCCGGCCGCGAGGGAACGGCCCTGCTCGCGGTCACGGCTGACCGTGTCTTTCTTCTGCACACACCGAAGAACGTCGATCCGCGCTTATTCGGAAAGCTCTCCCTGCGTCAGCAAACGCTCGACGTAGTGCAGTTGCACAAGTGCGTGCTTGAAGGTGTCCTGAGGATTTCAGAGGAACAGATTCGCGCCGAGCAGAATGTCTCTTATTGTCGCGAGGCCGCCGAAGCTCTGTCGCAGGTGCGGGACGGAAGGGCGCAGGCGGCGTTCCTGATGAATCCCATACGCATCGACCAGGTCCGCGACATCGCCTTTGCTGGAGAAGTGCTCCCCCAGAAGTCCACCGATTTCTACCCCAAGCTGCTCAGCGGCCTGACGATTTATGCGCTGGAGTAGCAGACTGCAGTTCTCAGTTCCCAGTTCTCAGTTCTCAGCGCGCACGGGGAAACCGAGAACTGAGAACTGGGAACTGAGAACTAGAATTTTGGCCATCCTATTGGCCATCGCTGTGCTTCTTAACGCTGCCCCCTCCGAAAACGAAGCGCAAATCTCCATCTACTCCCCAGTCGCGATCTACACGCTCCCGGTTCTGGACCGCGCAGGCCGTGAATATGTAGGCCTGCTCGAACTTCTCGAACCACTCGGCCGCGTCAGCAGCCAGACCAATGGGCGCTACTGGAAACTCCGCTACAACGCGCTCGATGCCGAGTTCGCCGCCGGAAAGACGCGCGGCAAAATTCATGGCCGCGATTTCGATTTCTCCGCTCCCTTCCTGATCGAAAACGCGCGCGGGCTGGTTCCCCTGAATTCGTTGAGCGCGTTACTGCCCCGTTTTCTGGGAACGCCAGTTAACTTCCGTGAAAGCGCGCGCCGCTTATTCATCGGCGATATCGGCATCCAACCCAGCTTTCGGCTGGACGCCACCAACCCGCCGCGACTGGTTGTGAATTTCAGCGCTCCCGTAAATCCGGCGATCTCCACCGAACCCGGCAAGCTGCGCATGCTTTTCAAACGCGATCCCATCGTCTCCCCGGGAAGCCAGTCGATTTCCTTTGACAGCAAGATCATTGCGCACGCCAGTTACTCAGAAAATAACGGCGCCGCCGAATTGGACGTCGCAGCAAACCAGCCGCTGATGGCAAGCTTCAGCACCGATAGAAAGACGATCACGATTTCACCGGCCACGACTTCACCCGTCACGAATCCAACCGATAAGGTTTCGGCCGTCCAATCCACGCCAGCGCCAGGCAGCGCTGGAACCTCCCCGCAAAGTCCGGCGCAGGCACAGTCCCCCCCGAACCTCGCCCCAGCAAACAGCAACGTCCATCGCGTACTGGCCATAGTCGATCCCGCGCACGGCGGGGAGGAACGGGGCGCGGCCTTGACCGATACGCTAGCCGAAAAAGACGTGACGCTGGGATTCGCGCGGCTGCTGCGCCACGAACTGGAAACTCGCGGTTTCGCAGTCACTATGCTGCGCGACGCCGATACCAGTTCAACTCTGGACCAGCGCGCCGCCGCCGCCAACGTCGCCGGCGCCGGAATCTACATCACCCTGCACGCGGTCTCGCAAGGCAGCGGCGCCCGAATCTACACCGCCCTGCTTCCGGTAGAAGGACCAAGCCAGGGATCATTTCATCCCTGGAATGCAGCCCAAGCTCCGGCGTTGCCCGTCAGCCGCATTGTGTCGGCGGCAATCGCAGCCGAGATGCAGAAAAAAGAATTCCCGGTGAAAACATCATCCGCTTCGCTGCGCCCATTAAACAACGTGCTGATGCCCGCGGTGGCGGTAGAACTCGCGCCCGGCGAAAACGGCGTACCCGACCTGACCTCCGCCAACTATCAGCAACGGGCCGCATCGGCCATTGCCGATGCTGTGGTTTCCGTTCGCGACCGCCTGGGAGCTCAGCAGTGAGAAGAAAATCGGGTGATCGGGTGATCGGGCCATCGGGTGATCTGAAGTCAAAGGCTTTTGATCTTCGATGGCCCGATGGCGCGATCACCCGATCGCCCGATGCGGGGGTCCACCCGTGATCCCCCGCCATCTTCTAATAGGAGTAGCCGCGCTGCTGGTGTTGGTAGTGGCCATGGGAATCTACCTGCGCCACATGCGTCGACGCGCCGGAGAACTGGAATCCATTGCGGCCGACGCGCTACCCGTCGCGCCCCCAGCCTCCGGTCCGACCGAGACCGTGACTCTCTATGTAGCGGATGACGCCGCCGGAGAGCTACGCGCGCGCTCCGCCCAGATTCCTCTTCCCGGAGGACGACAGCAGCGCGCCGAAGAGTTGCTGCGCGCGCTTCTGCGCATCTACCAGCAACCCGGCGCTGCCCATCCCCTATCTCCAGCGTCGGACATCCGCAGCATCTACCTGGTCGATCCTGGAGCGGCAGTCATCGATCTGAACGCTGCCTTCGCCGACCAGCACCGCTCCGGCATTCTCAGCGAGCAGCTCACCGTGAATTCGCTGGTGGAGACCCTGGCCGTCAACGTTCCCGGCATACAGCGCGTCAACATTTTGGTCGAAGGCAAAAACCGCGACACACTCGCGGGACACGCGGACCTGAGCGATTCGTTCGATGTGATTACGATGGAGCAGGAGGGTAACCAGTGGAATAGCCGAGAATAATGAGTTACAAGGAAAACATTCAGGAATAAGGAGTTAGTCGTCAAAGAATATTGAAAACGAGCGGGCGTTAAGTCAATGGATTTCGTCGGGTTGTTTGCTCATTGCTCTTCCCTTGGATGGCCGCCTACAATAGGCGAATGGAAATCTCGTTTGCGCCGGAACTCGAAGCCAAACTAAACCGGGTCGCCTCGCAAGCGGGCAAGGCACCGGACGAGGTTGTGCGCGAATTGGTTGCGAGCTATCTTGACCATGAGGAGTTGTCGAGCGCGCTGGCTTCCGCCCCGGTGGAAGAGGAAGAGGTCACCGCTGAAACGGCGGCGGCAATCGACCGCTCCCGCGCTTCACTCGCTCGCGGAGAGACCGTTCCCCACGAAGACATCCGGCGCGAATTCGGCCCGGGTAAATAACATCGGTAATGACGAATGACCGAACCGTCCGCGCCAGATCGGATCGCGGTTGGCTGGTCGACGGAGGCTCGAACTGATCTGCGCGCCATCGACCGAGAAACCGCGGTGCAGATTCTCCACTGCGTGGATCGCTATTTGGGCAGTCGCATCGGAGAGGTAAAGAAACTCAAACCTCCAATGACCGGCTTCCGGCTTCGCTGTGGCAACTACCGGGTTTTCTTCGACCTTAAAAACGAGAACACAATCCAGATCACTGCCGTGCGGCATCGACGCGAAGCCTACCGCTGAGCTACTCGCGGCATCCCACGTCTCGAAAACCGCGAGACAAGGAGCACCCGGCGATTCTTGATTGACGGATTGCTCATGCGATAGCTTTGTGGTACGCTGTGCGATGCGTTTGAAACAGAGATAAGCAGTCGTTGTTACCAGCCTCTCTGTCTCGGTGGGGTGAGGGCCTCAGGCCAGTCCCCGGACTCCGATGACTTTTACCTTCCGCAAAAAACGCTAATGGTTGTGCAAATCAATTTGCTAGGAGGCGCATATTCGCGCCACCGGCAGGAAGGGTAGTGTATTTGTATGGCTGTCAAAAAAGGTGATAACAACACTTCGAATGGTAATGGAAGCTGTCGTGTGAAGTTCCGCTATGCCGACGGCGAACGTTACGTCGATCTCGACATGGAGAACGCAAATGCCGCTGTGGCGGACGGAATTAAATCGCTAGCTAATGCTTTGTCTGGCCGGACTGTAATCGCGCCAACCCGAAGCTTGCCCCAGCACAAAGCCAGTGCAGCCTCGGTGGTTTCACCTGTGGTTGATCAAGAGGAGCTCCAGTTTCCTCCCGAGGTCGAAGAGGAACAGGGAGTGGAGTCTGCGCCCGCAGAGCAGTCCAACGGCGACGAGTCGGAGAAGCCAAAGCGAGTCCGCAAACTTCGTAAACCTATCTTCCTAAAGGATCTGAAGCTCACGGATGCTCAGGTTTCACTGGCGGATTTTATGGCCCAAAAGAACCCGGCAAATATGATGGACAAGTACGCCATTGTAGCAGTCTGGCTCAAAGAGCAGTTCGGGATAAATGAGATTTCTAGCGACCACATCTTCTCGGCATTCAAGCATCTGGGGCAGGAGTCGAAACTCCCCACAGATGTTGAGAAGCCGCTGAAAAATCTCACGTACAGCCGAAATTGGTTCGAGAAGGGCAAGGCTGAGAATACGTTCGCCATCGTCTGGTTGGGCGAAGACTCAGTCGGCAAAATGGGCGCAGGAGTTGCTAAGGCATCGTGAGTGACGAAGACGACCTGAGGGCATTCGTCGCTGGCGTTGACGGCTTCGCCGATGTGGGCCACGCAAGCAAGGTTAGACTGTTTGCGTGGCTTCAACATTTCTTGCGGAAGAAAGATCGCTTCGGCACGGCAGACATAAACTGGTGCTACGAAGCGCTATCCTATCGGCCGAGCAATACGAGCCAATACCTGAAGAACATGGCGGGCAAGGAACTTCTCAAGGACAAGAGCGGCTACCACTGTGAAGGCAAATTCCTCGCGCTGTACAACGACCGATACGGCACACACGACATCACATTGAACATCCGACAGATGGTCAAAGATCTGATCGACAAAATACCGGATGTGGCGGAGAAAGATTTCATGAAGGAGGCCGAGATATGCCTGCGGCATGATGCTGGGCGGGCGACGATCATCATGATGTGGAACGTCGCCTTCTACCACCTTTGTCAGTTCATCTTGAAACACCATTTGGCGAAATTCAACACTGGCTACCAGGCCCATTACAACAAGAAGTGGCAGGATGCGAAGGTGAAGACCGTCGCAACCTATGACGATTTCGGGGTAGACCTAAAGGAGTCTGTCGTAGTAGACATCTGTAGGAGGGAACAAATCGTTACGGATGGTGTGGCAAAGATCCTCGTCGCGAAACTCAACATTCGTAATACTGTGGCGCACCCTTCTACGATCCACGTGGGCCAGCTTCAGGCAGAAGCGTTCATCGAAGAACTTATCACAAACGTGATTCTTGTCCTGCCTATCTAGCTTAGTTCTCTCGTGCATTGGACTCGATGCCGGCGAGGGTGCCCGCGCCACACGGGAGAACTGCCTGATGCGTCCTTGCCGAGCGAGAAGGGTGCAGGGGTCCTTCGACTCCGCGGGGGCTTCACTTCGTGAAGTCCCTGCTGCGCTCAGGATGACAAAACGGATGGAGTTGCCGGGGCGGCGGTGAACGAGATCAGAGGCAAGAACAAAAGCAAAAGCAGAGGCAAGAACAGCGGACAGGAGTGTCCGCTCTACACGGGCGATGCCTGCTGTTAGAATCCCCTCACATGATCTATCGCAGCGACAATCGCACTCCCGATCAGATTCGTCCGGTCAACATCATCCCGGATTTCATCTCCACCGCTGAAGGTTCGGCGTTGATTGAGATGGGCAATACTCGCGTCATCTGCACCGCGTCCATCGAAGAAACCGTACCTGTGTTTTTGCGCAACTCCGGCAGGGGATGGATCTCCGGCGAGTACGGAATGCTGCCGCGCTCGACTTTGACCCGCACTGCGCGCGAATCGGCCAAGGGCCGGCAAAGCGGGCGCACGCAGGAAATTCAGCGCCTCATCGGACGATCGCTGCGCGCGGTTGCCGACCTCAAGCAACTCGGAGAACGCACCATCTGGATCGATTGCGACGTGATCCAGGCCGACGGCGGCACGCGAACCGCCTCGATTACCGGGGCATTCGTCGCTCTGGGCCTGGCTCTGCAGCGCCTGGTGGATGCGGGAACGTTGACGACGGCTCCAATCAAGGATTATGTGGCCGCGATTAGCGTCGGCATCGTTGACGGTGAAGTGCTGCTCGATCTCAACTATGAAGAAGACTCGCGCGCCGACGTGGACATGAATTTCGTCATGACCGCGGGCAACAAAATTGTCGAACTGCAAGCCACCGCCGAACACCAGGTGTTCGACGACGCCCAACTCACGAAGATGATTTCGCTCGCCCGGCAAGGCGTCCATTCGCTGATCGCCAAGCAGCAGTCGGTGCTGGGAGTGCTGGCGCTGCGGCAGTAGGAGCCTGTGCTCACGATCGAGTGCTCAAGCAACGTGCGCTATTGGTAGTGAATTATTTTTAAGCCTTCACAACGAAATGCACGTGCAGCGTGGACACTCTTGTCCGCGCCAGCGCCGGGATTGCTGCAAACACGCGGACACTCTTGTCCGCGCTACACGTGCATGCCTAATCCCTCGGCAGTGGTTTAGAATTACTTGTTGCATTGCATTGATAGGAGGATTTATGAAGCTCACGCCTGGCAAACTGGCAGGAATGAAGGCAGTATCGAATGAACGCGGCGTAATCGCCGCCGCCGCCATGGACCAGCGCGGCTCACTGCAGAAGTCTCTGGCCAAGGAGAAAGGTTCGGCCGTCTCGGACGCCATGATGGAGGAGTTCAAGATACTGGTGAGCGAAGTGCTGACGCCGCATGCCAGTGCCATTCTGCTCGATCCCGAGTGGGGACTGCCGGCAGCAAAACGGCGCGCGAAAAACGCCGGCCTGTTGCTGGCCTATGAAAAGACGGGATACGACAAGACCGGGCCGGGACGCCTGGGCGATCTGCTCAATCATTGGTCGGCTCGACGGTTGAAAGAAGCAGGCGCGGATTGCGTCAAGATTCTGCTCTATTACACGCCCTTTGATCCGAAAGATGTGAACGATCAGAAGCACGCCTGGGTGGAGCGCATCGGCGATGAATGCCGCGCCAATGACATTCCCTTTTTCCTGGAGTTTGTCGGTTATGAGGAAGGCGCCGACGAAAAGGGAGTCGAGTACGCTAAGAAAAAGCCGCAGATCGTTACCGAGAGCATGCGTGAATTCAGCAAGCCGCGCTACGGCGTCGATGTGCTCAAGGTTGAGGTGCCGGTGAACATGAAATTCGTCGAGGGCGCGAAATCGTTCGGGGGCCAAAAGGCATATACGAAGAAGGAAGCCATCGATCTATTCCACAGCGCTGCCAACGTCGCGACCAAGCCGTTCATTTATCTTTCGGCGGGAGTCAGCAACGCGGAATTCAGCGAGACGCTCGAGCTGGCCGGAGAATCCGGCGTGAAGTTCAACGGCGTCCTCTGCGGGCGCGCCACCTGGAAAGATGGAATCCCCATTTACGCCAAGCAGGGCGCAGATGCGTTCCGCAAATGGCTTGAAACCGAGGGCGTGAAAAACATCAACAACGTCAATGGGAAATTGAAGGCCGCAACTTCGTGGCATTCGATTTACGAAGTGGAACCCGCGCTGGCCCACGTATAAATGGAACCGTGCAGAAATGTGGAGGCGGGTCTTCGGACCCGCTTTTGTTTGTTACCAGAGGCTATCTCATAATGGACCGCAAGAGTAAACTGCCGGTGCCCTCAGGGGCTAAAGCCCAGGTCTCTATTGACTCTTTGCGGCACGGCTAAAGCCTTGCCCTACCCAAACCGATTTGTGAGATAGGTTCTAATACTAATGCTAAGTGCTGGTTTCCAATGCCTGACCCCAAAACTGCTCTGATCACTGGCGCTTCGTTCGGCATCGGACTAGAACTCGCCCGCATCTTTGCGCGCGAAGGCTACAACCTGGTTCTAGTCGCCCGCAGCGCTGACAAACTTCGACAACTCGCCTCTGAACTGGAGAAGGCACATGGCACGCATTCGTTGATTCTCGCTGCTGACCTGACCGAACCTGGATCTCCCGCGTACGTACTCGATCAGACGACGCGCGCCAACATGCCGGTGGATGTGCTGGTCAACAATGCAGGATTCGGACAGTATGGAATGTTTGCCGAGCTTGATCTGGAAGAATGCCTGCGCCAGATCCAACTTAACATTACGGCTCTGACCCACCTTACCCGCCTCTATCTTCCGGCGATGATTGAAAGAGGAAAGACGGAGAGGGGAAAGACGGAACGCGAGGGCGGACGCATTCTGAATGTGGCGTCCACCGCGGCGTTTCAGCCAGGACCGCTGATGGCTGTGTATTACGCCACCAAAGCCTACGTTCTGCACTTCTCCGAAGCCATTGCCAATGAACTGCAGGGAACGGGCGTTACCGTGACCTGCCTGTGCCCCGGTCCCACAGCCACCGAGTTTCAGCAGCGCGCTAAGATGGAGGGCATTCGCCTGACAAAGTTTGGAACCATGGATGCGCGCACGGTCGCGGAGGATGGCTATCGGGCGTTGATGGAGGGCAAGCCGGTAGCGATCTCGGGATTCAAAAATTGGCTGGTGGCGCAATCCGTTCGCTTCGCGCCACGGCGAATGGTTGCCGCTATCGCGAGGAAACTACAGGAAGAATAGCGGCTTGTTCTTTTCCGCTTATCTTTTCCGCACGCCGAGACGCGGCAAGCCGCGTCTCTACAGGAATCACGGGATTTTGCGGCTTTGTAGCGCTGCCTGCACTTTGCTGTGTTTCCGGCTATAGGTGAAATACACCACCATGCCGATGATCAACCAGATAATCAGCCGCGCCCAGTTGATCCAGCCGAGTTTGTACATCATGTAGCCGTTGAAGATGATGCCCATAACCGGCACAAACGGTACCCACGGCGTGCGGAAGGGTCGAGGCTGGCCGGGGTTCGTGTGGCGCAAAGCCAGGATGGCGATGCAAACGATCACGAACGCCAGCAGCGTTCCGATGTTCACCATTTTTCCGATGTCGTCGATTGGAGTCAGGCTGCCCACGATTGCCGCCAGCAGGCCGACAAGCATGGTGTTCTTCCATGGCGTGCGGAAGCGCGGGTGAATATCAGCGAAGAAGGTCTTGGGCAAAAGCCCATCGTTGGCCATCGAATACAAGACCCGAGTCTGTCCCAGAAGCATGACGAGCATCACGCTGGTGAGACCGGCCAGCGCACCGAGGGTAATGATGTTGGATGCGCCGGTAAGTCCGCGATCGAGGAAAGCCCGCGCAATCGGGGCCTCAATGTTAACTTCTCTCCACGGCACCATCCCGGTGAGAACCGCGGCCACTGCGATATACAAAAAGGTGCAGATCAGCAGCGAAGCAATGATGCCGATGGGCAGATCGCGCTGCGGATTCTTCGCTTCCTGCGCGGTAGTGGAAACGGCATCGAATCCGATATAGGCGAAGAATATGTAGGCGGCTCCAGCCCCGATTCCGGAGAACCCAAAAGGCGCGAAAGTCGCCCAATCCGATCCCCAGTTGGCAGCGCTTACGTAGCGAATTCCCAGCCCGATCACAAACAGGACAACTCCAACTTTGATGGTAACTATGGTGGCGTTGAAGCGGGCGCTCTCCTTGATGCCAATCACCAGAATCGCCGTAATCACTAGAGCGATCACGAAAGCGGGGACGTTGACCCCGATTTCATATCCGAACAGATGGGGCGCATTCAGCAGGTCGTGACCTTTCTGCAAAAGCTCTGGCGATTGCGCTGCCATGATGTCCGTCACTTTATTAAGGAAGGCTTGCGTGCCCGGCACCAGCGTGGAATCGGAAGCCAGCGCCATCTGGCGAGCGACTATCTTTTCTGCCGCGCTGAGCCCAGTCCAGTGATCGTAAGCCAGCCACAGCGGCATCTTGATGTGGAAAATATTGAGGAGTTCAATGAAGTGATTCGACCAGCCAGACGACACCGTGCTCGCGCCCATGGCGTATTCGAGGGTGAGGTCCCAGCCGATGATCCAGGCAATGATCTCGCCTAGCGTTGCGTAGGCATAGGTATAAGCGCTGCCTGCTAAGGGGATCATGGCGGCGAACTCCGCGTAGCACAGAGCCGCGAAAGTGCAACCCAAGCCGGAGAGCACGAACGAGAGCATTAGTCCCGGTCCGGCGTAGTGAGCGCCCAACCCGGAGAGCACGAAGATTCCCGCTCCGATCACCGCGCCGACGCCGAGCGCCGTCAACTGAAAGACGCCCAGCGTGCGTTTCAGGCTATGCGAGCCGGTCTCTCGCGCCTCCTCCAGTAGCAACTCCAGCGGCTTCTTCGCAAAGAGGTCGGTCATGAAGTACGTTTCTCCTGTCAGTTGAGACCTAACAGCCTGTGGTAAAACACCAGCGCCTAAAGGCGCATTCATAACACTGCACTTTCGGTATGCCTAAAGGCATACCCTGATACACAAACCCTGATACAGATACTCTGATACAAATCGTACTTGCCCCCAAGGCCGCTAGGTTGTTTGGGCTCGCGGCCGCCAGATGTAGTACACCGGAATGCCCAGCAACACGATGAACAATCCCGGCCAGGTGTATTGGGGCTTGTAGCGTAACAGCACAATGTCGATAAACAAAGCCATCACGATATAGATTGCGGGCAAAATCGGGTAACCGACGGCCTTGTACGGACGTTCGGCCTCGGGATGCGTGCGGCGTAACACAAAAAGCCCAATGATGGTGAGTATGTAAAATACCAGCACCGCAAAAATAATGTAGTCCAGAAGCTGGCCGTAACTGCCCGAGATGCAGAGGATCGCCGTCCAGACCATCTGCACCATCAGCGAAATTACGGGCGTCTTATAGCCGGGATGCAACCGGGCAACGCTGCGAAAGAACAGACCGTCCTTCGCCATGGCGTAATAAACACGTGCTCCGGAGAGAATCAGGCCATTGCAGCAACCGAAGCCGGAGATCATGATGGCAACCGCCATCAGCGCTCCTCCGGCGGCACCGAACATCTGGGTCATGACCGCCGTGGCCACGCGGTCTTCTTTGGCGAACTGGATACCTCGGGCCAGCAGGGTCGTTCCGTCCGGACTGCCCCACAGCGGCAACGCGCTCAGATAAATAAAATTGCCTGCGATGTAGAGTGCGATCACTACGCCGGTACCGAGCGCCAGGGACAACGGAAGATTGCGGCTGGGATTTTTCACCTCTCCGGCCGTGAACGTAACGTTGTTCCAGGCATCCGCGGAAAATAGCGAACCGACCTGGGCAATCGCCAGCACGGTGAGGGTCGAGACCACGACCCCGCCACCGACGTCATGCAAGGCGCCAAGACCAGAATTCTCCCAGAAGTTTGCGCCGAAGTTCGCGGCCACGGCCTGAGCATTCCGGCCCAGAAATATCCCAAAGAGAACCAGACCGAGCAACGCGGCAACCTTGGCGGTGGTGAATATGTTCTGGATGAAAGCGCCTGTCTTTACGCCGAAAATATTGATGATCGAGAGCGCGACAACGACAAGGATGGCGACGAGGTTCTGCGTGTTCAGTCCAACATCCATGCCGCCGAGCATCATGGGGCCAATGGCAAACTTAGGAACCTTCCACAGGTGGACAATCCAATGACTGGAGGAGATCGCGGGCCAGAAGATGCCGAGAAATTTTCCGAAAGCCACGCCCACGGCGGCGATCGTCCCAGTCTGAATTACGAGAAACAGAGTCCAGCCGTAGAGAAATCCCCAGAGTGGGCCGAGCGACTCGCGCAAGTAAATGTATTGGCCGCCCGCCCGCGGCATCATGGCGGCCAGTTCGCCGTAGGTGAGCGCGCCTACAATCGTGAGAAAGCCGGTGATGACCCAGGCTCCAATCAGCAGCGCCGGCGAGCCGACCTCGCGGGAAATTTCGGCCGACACAATAAAGATGCCCGAGCCGATCATGGAACCCATCACGAGCATGGTCGCGCTGGTCAGGCCCAGGCCTTTGACCAGCTCTTTGTCCTGATGGGTGTGGCGCTCCCAATCGCTTGCGCTCGGAGCGACTGGCGAAGCAGGAACTGGGGGCTGAACGTTCGTGCTCACGAACCTCCTGACTGATCGTGATGCATAGGTTCAAAGATACAGTATCGGATCGAACAATCTACGAATTCGACCAAGATTGAGGGCACGTCCGGCCGCTGCGCACCGATTTAGGCTGCGCGATCTTCACGTTTGGTTCCCGACTGGTCAAATAGCAAACCGCCGCAAACAAGCAACAACGCAGCTGAGCCGATCATTTCGTTGCCTATAAAGAATCCCATCATGCTAGCGCCAACTCCCGCCTCAAGCAGCACGGCCAGGCCGCAGAGCAGAACGAGCGTCTTGCGCAATCTCGTTTCTGTGACGCCAGCCAGTAGCGCGACAATCGCAGTTACCAGCCAGTGCCACCCGAGCGACAGAAAAACGACTCGGAAGGCTGCCTGAAGGCGAGGCTTCAAATTCGATGTGGTCAACGCGGGGAAAACGTTGCTGTAACCAGCGAAGCAATGAAGCGCAGCGCTTGCGAAGAGCACCACACCTCCTAAGATCACGAAAACGCGTGCAGCTTTGTTGCGGCGGTTCATCGAAACCTTCCAAGTGCCATAGTGTTAAATTTTCTTTCCTCCCCACCTCGCTCGCACTGTGCATGTCTTCTGCTTCGAGCGGACGTACGAGGAATTCCGGCCGCGAACGATCTGGAATAAGTTATCTGTCACGAATCGTCATCCCGTGCGCAGGGACGGACCTGCGGTTCGCTGCACGAGGCAGATCCCTCGCTTCGCTCGGGATGACAAAATTTAACGAATTACACTTTAGCGCAGAACTCGCAAAAATTCTTCTGCTGATTTGCCGGGAGCCCGTAACAAGTCGGATATCACCGCCACCGCGTCGGCGCCGGCATCGATGACGGAACGGGCGTTGGCGCGGGTAATCCCGCCGATCGCCACCAGTGGCTTGCTTGTCAGTTCCCTTGCCCGGCGGATGCCTGCGAGTCCGACGACGGGGTCGGGATTGACTTTGCTAGAGGTCGCAAAGATGGGGCCGATGGCAAGGTAATCGGCGGATGTTTTATCGGCTTCCGCGAGCTGTTCTGGATTGTGCGTCGATACTCCGAGCCAGCGTTCCAGCCCAATGATGCGCCGCGCGGACTCAGCCGACAGATCATCCTGGCCAACATGAAGCCCATCGTATCGTGCCGCAACACACAGGTCGGCGCGGTCGTTGATGATGAGTTTGACGGTCGCTCCCAACCGTTCCCTCAGTTCACGAGCCTGGCTGAGCATTCGCCGGGCGCTGCCAAACTTGTGGCGGTACTGCAGCAGGGTAACGCCGGCAGCCGCGAGTTCCTCGCCGGCGGCAAACATTGCGGCAGCGTCAGGGAAGCACGCGGGATCGAGAATCGGGTACAGTCTCGGAAGTTGCACCATGGATATCACGGCACGACTGAAGAGGTTGCGGAAAAATTACTTCTTCAGCGAGAGCCGTGCCCTCAGCGGCTAAAACCGTCTTGCAAACAATGCAGTTATCGCAGCGGTGAACCGCTGCGCCACCCAAAAGCAAAGGCAACATCGAGTTTTTCCGCAACCTCTGAAATCGTGCCCTCCCCCAAAGCCTTTGCCAGCAGAGCCTCTCGTGGGCGCTGAGACGCGGCTAGCCGCGGCTCAGCGGTCATGTTTGTTTCTTCTTTGCCAAAAATCTTTCAATGAATCCGGTATCGAAATTCCCCGCGCGAAATTCCGGGTCGGTCAGAATCTTCCGGTGCAGCGGAATCGTCGTGTGGATTCCTTCCACGATGAACATTCCCAACGCCCGGCTCATGCGCGCAATCGCTTCGCTGCGGTCCTTGCCCCGCACCACCAGCTTGGCAATCAGCGAATCATAATAAGGAGGGATGGTGCCTTCGGCGTAGGCGGCGGTGTCGATGCGCACGCCGGTTCCGCCGGGAGGATTGAAGGTCGTGATCTTGCCCGCCGAGGGTGTGAACTTCTCCGGATGCTCGGCATTGATGCGACATTCAATCGCATGTCCGCGATGCTCGATGGGCAATTGCAGCACGTCGGCCAATTTCGCGCCTGCGGCGATCATAAGCTGACTCTTGACCAGATCCACATCCGTAACCATTTCCGTGACCGGATGCTCCACCTGAATGCGCGTGTTCATCTCGATAAAATACAAGCGCCGGTCTTTGTCCATCAGGAACTCGATCGTGCCGGCATTGTGGTAGCCGATAACGCTGAGCGTTTTGCTAAGGATCTCCCCGGTTTCTTTGCGCAGCTCCGGCGTCATCCGTACCGACGGCGATTCTTCCAGCAGTTTCTGATGGCGGCGCTGGATCGAGCACTCGCGCTCGCCAAGGCTCACCACGTTGCCGTGCTCGTCGCCTAATATCTGGAATTCGATATGGCGGGGGTTCTCGACAAATCTCTCCAGGTAGAGATCGCCGTTGCCGAAGGCGCCCGCGGCCTCCGACTGCGCCTGATGGTAGAGCGCGGGCAATTCGTCCTCGTTGCGCGCAATGCGCATGCCGCGCCCGCCGCCGCCCGCGGTCGCTTTCACAATGACTGGAAAGCCGATTTTCCGCGCCCATTCGCCCGCCTCTTCCGCCGACGCGACCACGCCGTCCGAGCCGGGAACGATGGGAACGCCGTGCTGTTTCATGGCGGCGCGAGCCTTCTCTTTTTCACCCATGAGGCGGATTACATCCGGGGTGGGGCCGATGAACTTGATGTGGCAGGCTTCGCAGACCTCCGCGAAGTTGGCGTTTTCCGAAAGCAGGCCGTACCCGGGATGGATAGCGTCCACGTTGGCGATCTCGGCCGCGCTGATCACCGCGGGAACGTTGAGATAGCTCTGCGCGAGCTGCGGCGGCCCGATGCAGATCGCTTCGTCGGCGAAACGCACGTGCAGCGAATTCCGGTCGGCCTCGCTGTAGATGGCGACTGAGCGGATGCCCAGTTCTTTGCACGCGCAAATGACGCGCAACGCAATCTCGCCGCGATTCGCTACCAGAATTTTCTTGAACATGATTTGAAGCTCTCGGCTGTCGGCTGTCAGCTCTCAGCTCTCAGGGAAATCACACTGTACGGCGCTGGATTTTCGCGATAGCCGATAGCCGACAGCTGAGAGCTTATTTTGTTGGCCGCACGGCGAACAGTTCCTGGCCGTACTCGATAGGCTGGCCGTTGGCGACGAGCTTCTTGACCAACTCTCCGGCTGCGTCGCATTCGATTTCATTCATCAGTTTCATCGCTTCCACAATGCACAATATCTGGCCGACTTCCAGGACATCGCCGACCTTGACGAAGGGAGGCGAGCCGGGCGAGGGCGATTCGTAAAACGTCCCCACGATCGGCGACTTTACAATGTGCAAGCCTTCTGTTGCTTCCGGCGCAGCGGCGCTCGCCACCAGATCCCCATGGGCGGATACTGGAGCGGCGGCTGCGGAAACCAGCACGGTCGGGGATTGAACCGCGATATAACGCGAGTCGGGCACCGCTGCTGGCGGAGGCTCCGCGGCGCGCTTGATCCGGACTTTGACATCGCCACGCTCCAACTCAAACTCGGCAATGTCTTTCTCGATTAAGAACTCGATGAGTTCTTTCAGCTCTTTTTGATTCATGTATGAAGGCGGGTCCTGCTTTGGTCTCGTAGCAATTCCTAAATGACAACCAATTCTTTATCCGTGGGGGTAAGCACTTCGCAGCCCGAGGACGTCACTACCACCACATCTTCGATCCGCACGCCCCATTTTCCGGGAACATATACGCCGGGCTCAATCGTGATGACCATTCCCGGTTCCAGTTTCTGGGCTTGCCCGGCCGCCAGTCTGGGCGCCTCGTGTATTTCCAATCCTAACCCATGCCCGGTCGAATGAGTGAAATACCGGGCCAGTTTCCTTTTGCGCAAAACACGGCGCGCCGCGCTGTCCACTTCGGCGGCGGCCGCTCCTGGACGAACGGCCGCGATTGCGGCCTGCTGCGCCTCCAGCACGGCCTCATAGAGCTGTCGAGCCTCTCGCGAACATCGCCCGACGTGCACAGTTCGGGTGCGATCCGAGCAATAACCGGCGAGTATAACACCAAAATCGCAGACCACGAACCCGCTCCGGGGAATGTGCGCGCTGGAGGCGCGGCCATGCACAACCGCCGAACGCGTTCCGGATGCGAGGATCGTCGGAAACGACATGCCCTCGGCTCCGCTGCAGCGCGCCTCATATTCCATGGCGGCGGCGACTTCGACTTCGCTCACTCCCGGCCGAATTTTCTGGCGTGCGATCCGGAAGAGCCTCGCGCCCAGTTCAACCGCCCGACGGATCCGCGCGATCTCAGTCGAGTCCTTCACCATGCGCGCGCGCTCAACCAGCGGTGGCGCGGAACGCAGGCGTACTTTCATCCGCCCTTTCAGCGCCGCCGTCAACCGGTCGCGCATGCCGGCGCTGATCGACTCCGGTTCGATGCCCAGCGTCAAAGGCTGTCGCTTCGAACCTCGCGGCCGCGCGGCCAGACACTCCGCGGCCGATAGCACCGGCGACTTGCGAGCGATGACAATACTGGCATCGACATTCGCGGACTTCAGTTCCTCCGTCGCCTGGGTGGTGTACCGGCCGTCAGTAAAGAGAACCGAACCATGCTTCGCCACCAGCAAAGCGGCCGCGCTGCCAGTAAAGCCGCAAAGATAGTAGACGTTGGGAAGGTGCGAAATCAGCAGCGAGTCGAGCTTGTGGTTCGAGAGCGAGGCTTGGAGACGACGCAGGCGTCCAGCGTGATCCATAAGGGGAGTGTAGCAAGAGGCAGGAAGCAGGTGGCAGGTGGCAGGTCTGCAGGTCTTAGGCCTTATATCTTAGAAAATCCGAATTTCAGTCGAGGCGCTGCAAGCAGCACTGTGTTGAGCAGCCGGTTTTCCTAAGACCTGAGACCTGACACCTAAGAGCTGAAATGGTCAAGCCGCCGGACTCTCGGCGGGTTCTCCGAGAAGGACGGCGGCTTGTGTTGTTTCAACTTCGCGCTTATTTCTGACTTATGTCTGAATAATGCGCGGAGTGATGAAGAAGATCAGTTCCTGGTTCGTGGTCTGCACCGAGCGATGCTTGAACAGGTTGCCCAGGAACGGGATGTTGCCGAGCAGAGGCACCTGCGACACGTTCAGCGAGTTGTTGGTCTGAATTACGCCGCCAATCACCACCGTGCCGCCGTCGGTCACCAACACCTGCGTCGTCGCCTGTTGCGTAATCAGGGTCGGGTTACCACCGATGGCGTCGCTAAAGTCGGGCAACGTGTTCTCCACGTCTACGTTGAGGAAGATCGTTCCTTCCGACGTGATCTGCGGAGTCACCGTCAACCTCAGGAAAGCATCCACATAGGTCACCGTGGGCGGACCACCCAACTGGGCTGCGGTCACGACCGGGACTTTGACGCCCTGTTTGACCACCGCCTGAATGTTGTTCTGCGTGACCACGCGCGGACGAGACAGAATTTTCAGCAACCCGCGCGACTCCGCCGCCGAGAGGATCACATCGATCCGCATGTTGTTGGTCGCATTGATCAGCTGAATGCCGCTGGTCGGCCCGGTTGCCCCGAGGTTCGAAAAGAGCGGAATCGTACCGCCGCTGCTGTAGTACAGCGGATTGGTTATGTTGGAAATGGCCGTCGAGGATCCAACGGCGGGTGCGCCGCCAACCGAAGTCGTGCCATTGCCCCAACCCATGCCCAGTTGCACGCCGATATCGCGGGCAAAGTTGCGCGTAGCCGCGACTACGCGGGCTTCAATTTCCACTTCCTGCGTCTTGCGGTCCATCTGCTGGATGATGCGGTCAATCTGCGGCAGAACCGCCGGAATGTCCGACACAATCAGCGAGTTGGTGCGTTCGTCGGCGACCACGTCGCCGCGCTGGCTAAGGAATTTCTTGACCGGCAGAATTACGTCTTTGGCGTGCGCGTAGCTGAGGAAGCGGGTGATGCTGACTTTATCGACCGCCAGTGCCTCGGCATCGATTTGCGCGCGCCGATTCTCGGCTTCGTGCCGCAAGGTTTCAATGGTAGCGATGCGCAGCACATTGCCGTCCAGTTGGCGTGACAGATCGTTGTTTTTGAGCACGATGTCCAGCGCCTGGTCCCACGGCACGTCGTCCAGCACAATCGTCAGGTTGCCATGGACTTGAGGATCGAGCACGACGTTCAGGCCGCTGATCTCGTGAATCAGCCGGAAGAAATCCTTCAGATCCACATCCTTGAGATTGACCGAGATCGGCTCGCCGGTATACCTGGATCCGGTCGCCGCCGGCTTAGTCTGTTCCAGTTGCGCCTTCTGCTCGGCGGCCAGATTCACCGCCGGCTGAATGGGCTGCGCGCCGCCGGCTTGCCCGAGGGCGGCATTGACGTTTGTGGCGACCAGTTCCGCCGCCGTCTTATCGGCAAAGCGGTTCGCCGCTTCCTGCGCTTTCGCCGCAGGCTGAGCGGCCTTGTCGTCCTTCACCGAATACTTGGGTTCGACGAAGGCAAAGTCCGCTGGCTTTTCGGGATTCCCAGCCGAAGTCGCAGCCGGCGCCGCCGTGGGTGTCGGAGCGCTGACTGCCGGAGTGACGACTGCCGGAGTAGCGACTGCCGGAGTGCTCACCGCCGGAGCGACGCTAACCACGCGTTCCAGTCCAAGGTTCGCGGCCGATGGAGACGAGTTCGCGGCCGAGGCTTTTCCCGCGGGCGTCGCGGAGCGATGCGCCAGCGCCGCGTCATGGATCACGAGCACGAAGCCGCCGTTCGGGGCCGCCACCAGTTCATGCAGGCAACTGGCGGCAAGATCGACCACGACGCGCGTTGTCGGCGGAGCTTGCCCGTCCATCCCGATACGGACGTCTTCCACCCCGTCACGGCCGACGCTGATGTGGCTCTGCGCCGTGGCCATCACGGTGTTGGGAAGGTCGACGACGATGCGCGCCGGAGAATCGAGCGTGGTCAACCTGGGCGCAAGTACCCCCATCGTTGCCTTGAACTCAACCCGCAGTCCGTCCTGGCTGTGCGTGACTTCGAGCTTCTGCAACGCAGCGCTCGCCGCCACCCCCTTGCCCGTCATGTCAGCCGCGCTTGCGACCAGTACCATCGCCAGCAGCGGAACTAAACAGCCCAGCAGTTGCTTTCGCATTTCCCTATCTCCCCATGCGAGGCGCTTTCGCCTCCATGTGTTTCCTCGAAAGTCGTCTCTCGAAATCTACTTTGTCTCCAGACCTAAACTGCCGGAGCCGTAATCTTCTTCACCACTTCGCGCGTAAATGTCTTGCCCATCCGGTCCTGCAGCGTTTCCTGGAAAACGATGGAGTCGCCCGTAATTCTCATTACATATCCGTTAAACACCGGGTCGTTTTCCCGCAGGAAGTAAGCTTTATTCAAACTATTGCTGACCACGGCGATGAAACCATTTTCGCCATGCACCACGCCGCGCAGGTTGATGGTCCCGATTTCCAGGCACTTTTTGCCGGTACTGCAGCCCGAACCGCCCGCATGGCTTACCACCGGACTGACGAACGGATCCCGCCGGCCGTTCGCGTTGTACTTGCTATCGGGGGCTACCGACTGTTCCGTTTCGCTTTCGACTTCTCCGCTCCCCGCCGGAGTATTGCTCGCTACGGTGCCGGTTTTCGCGATCACCTCCGGCTTCGGTTGCATGGTGTGCCGGGACGCGACCGCCATAATCCCTTTAGTCTTCATCCCGCGCCTGGCTTTCGCTTCGGCCCTCGCAGCCGGGGTCATCGCGACTGCGCCCGACTTGGGCACGGCGTGGATCGCGCCGACCGCCGGAGTTGCCGGATGAGATACGGGCGCTTGATTCCCCAGTGCCTGGTTCGAGGCGGCCGTGGCCTTGTCGCTAACCCCGTTCATCGTGTTGCGCGTGTTCTGGACCACGCTGGGACTTTGGGCCCAGGCCGAGCCCGCGGCCAGTACGCACGCGAGAATTGTCACGGTCGGCTTCGTCTTCATTCTGTCCCCTCCTACTTCTTCACCGGTGGTCCGGATTTGCTGGCACCGGGCGATGCCGGATCCAGGTCGTGACTGAAATACGTGGTCGTCAGGCAGGTCGCCACCACACTCTCGCTGGGCGCATACTGGTAAGTATGTTTCGGCTTGGCCGGGCCGGGGGCATGCGTCGAAGCCACCAGCAGGTTCGAAACGTTCACGATGCGCTCCACCTTCCCCAAGCGGTCGAAGAACCCAAGCAGCGAGTAGTAGGGACCGTCCAACTCCAGCTCGAACGGCACTTCGGTGTAAAAGTCTTTGGTGACATACGGACGCGCCGTGTAGCGGCGGATTTCCACCCCCGACCTGCGGGCTTCTCCGCTGACCATGCGCATGAAATTGTCCACTTCTTTTTCATCGGGCACGATGCGCCGTTCGATTTCAAGCTGCTGCTTCAGGCTCGTCAACTGGCGCTCGATGTCGGCCAGTTTCGGCCGGTAGGCCTCCAGTTCCGCGTTCTCGCGCAGTTTGGCCTGCAGCTTGATCCGGGCCGCGTCGTTTTGGTCGCGCTGGGTCTTGTACACCGTGTAGTAGAGACCGCCCGTGACCACCACTGCCGCCACCAGCAGAATTCCCAGCAGCTTCACCCCTGATAATTCGCCAAGATTCATAGTCGGTTCCGCCTTTACGACTTCGCCTTTTCGCAGGTCAGCGTGAACTGAAAAGCCTGCATGTCCTTGACCGAGTCGTCCTGAATGCTTTCCTTGATCTCGATGTTGCTGAAGAAGCCCGTCTTCTGCAGGTTGGAAATCAGGTTCGCGACCGCATCGCTCGACAGCGCCATGCCATCGATGGCCACGCTCGCTCCCTGGTCCTGCATGCTGTTCAGCCACACCGCTTCGGTGTTATTGACCGTGTCCCCGATCATCGACAGCAGGTTGACCGGCCCGGATTGGTTGTTCCGCAACTGGTCGATTACATCCACCCGCCGCTTATAGGCTTCGGCTTGCCTCTGGCGCTCCAGATAACGGGCCTTGATGTCGGCCAGTTCGCGGTTCTTCTGTTCCGCCACCCGCATTTGGACTTCGAGCGTTTTCTTTTCCCGGTCGAGCTGGTACCAGTACCCGGCATTCAGGGCGCCGGCGATCAGTAGAACCGCCGTCACCTGGACCAGGGGGCCGCCGAGGTTGCCAAACTCGAAGCTTGGCATGCTGACGGACATGCTTTTCTTGTTTTTTGGTTTCGGAGCACCCAGCAGATTGATTCGGATCATAGCTTTTCAAAGCTCCTCAGGGCCAAACCCACGGCCACTGCCAACTGACCGGCGTTCTGTTCGACCAGTTGCGCCCCGATGCCATCCATCGGAGCCAACACCTTCTGGAACGGATTGAACAACTCGACCGGCATCGAGAACTCCTGGCGCAGCGCTTCCACCAGGCCCGGCACCTTGGCCGAACCTCCGGCCAGATAAATCTTCTCGATGTGCTCCCCCGCCGCGCTGGCGCGGAAGAAGTCGAAAGTCTTCTGAATTTCCAGCACGATAATTTCCGTCACCTGCTGCAGGATCGGCGTCTTCGCGTCATCCTGCACCGTGCCCACCCTGCGCCCGAGCTTGAGAGACTCCGCGTCATCGAAGCTGAGATCCAATTCCTTTTGCAGCGAATCGGTGTACTGATGTCCGCCCACCGAAACGTCGCGCGGGAACAGCGGCGTCGTCCCCTTCACGATGTTGATGTTCATCACGCTAGCACCCAGGTTGAGCAGCGCCACGACCTGCGTTGCCGGAGGCTCGTAGTTGAACTCGTAGCAGTTTTGCAGCGCGAGCGCATCGATATCTACAATAGCCGGAGTCTTCCCCGCCATCGAGAGTACGTTGGTGTAGTTCAGAATCTTGTCTTTCTTGACAGCCACCAGCAGCACATCCATGAGCGGGCTGCCCGCGTCTTCGGACAGTATCTGGTAATCGAGGTTCACATCCGCCAGATCGAACGGAATATGCTGCGCCGCTTCTTTCTGGATGGTGTCGGCCAGTTCCTGGTCGCTCATCGAAGGCAGCGAGATTTTCTTCACGATCACTGAATGTCCGCTTACCGCCGTGGCTACGGCCTTCGACTTGATCTGGGTATCGGCGAAGAGCTTGGCGATGGCGCTCGAAACCGTGCCCGAATCCACGATCATCGAATCGACCACAATATCGGGCGCGATCGGCTCCAGGCCGAGGTGCGCCACTTCGATTCCGGTGCGTGTCTTCCTGAGCTCGACCGCCTTGATGCTCGACGAGCCCACATCCAGACCCACTATCGTCTTCGATCCCATTCCAAACATGTGTCCGCCTTTGTAGCGCCGGCGTCCTCGCCGGCAGGTTGGTTACTGCTGCCCGGCAGCTTTTCCCGCTGCCTTGACTTTCTTCTTGCCCTGCGGTTCCGCTTCCATCGACTTCTCATCCATCCACTGATCGAGCTTCGTTTTCTTGAAGCGCCAGCGATTGCCCAACTTGAATGCCGGAATTTTTTGCTCGTTCACGTACTTGTAAAGCGTGTCCGGACTCACTCCCAGATACTGCGAAGCTTGACGAATGTTCATCACTTCTCGCGAGTCGGCCATTTCCGTTTCCCTGCGCGTTCGTGTGTATTTTGGTGTGCTGAGCATATCTCAACCGGAAGGGAGGGCCTCTCCAAGGGAATCTCACGGTTTTGTTGGGTTTTATGGGGTTTTTCTGGATTGCACTAAATGCAGACTTGCAGCGGATGTCTATATGTAGTAGAAGACTACGTCTTGCCTTCAATTAGTGGTACACTTAAGCCAGATACAGGTGCGGTCACTCCAGTGAGGGTAACTAAGGTACTACAGACGGTACGGAAGTACTTGGACAGGCGCGCAAACTGCTGAAAATACGGCGACTCACTCTCCATTACGAATTCACATTCCGAACGTTTTTTGAGCGCTTTCTGCTTGATTTATTGACGAGACCGCATTACTCCAATCATCCGCGTGTCCCGAGCACGCCCTCACCACACTGCAGCCAATGTCGCCTTCATTGCGTTTCCCCAACTACGGTGATCTTCGTGTCCGTCCGGAATTTCCTGTAGTCGCGGTAGGTCTGCTCGACATCGTCGTCGTAGCTTTTGAACAGCGCAATCCGCGCGTCGAAGTGCAGTTGCACGCGTTTGGGCAGCCATACCTCATTGTTCACTCGGGTCAGCTCGATGATGAGATGCGTGCCCTTGTGAATCCTCGCCAGCATGAAACCAACCGAGATCGTGTCGATGGCGGTGATGTCGAGCTTCACCCACTGGGCTTCGGTCTTATCGATCCACACGCGCCCCTTGAATTTACTGAGCATCCTGGCGTTGCGCTGCCTGGGCTCGTAGCCCGGACGAGGTTCGCCCTCAAATACCCAGGCATCGCGCCCGTCAATCACCTCCGAACCCACCAGACGGAAATTGAACGCGTCGGCAATCTCCAGCACGAACTTGCGGTCCTCTGCGCGGTCCTTTTCCTCTTTCGCGAGCCGCTTGCGGCGGCCCTCTTCGGATTCGTTCTTCCGTTTGTCGATGATCTTTTGAATCTTGTCGTCCTCTTTTTTCGCTTCGTCGGGCGACAGCGGTTTGTCGTCCTTCGCCGTCCGCCGCTCGACGGGCTCGCCATAAATCTCCAGCACTTCTGAAGTCCAGGTTTCAGTCTTGCTCACGCCGCCGTGGCCATCGAGTTGGCGCCGCTCCACGCGCTCGATGTAGGTGTAATCGCGCTGGCGCTTGTCGTTTTCCAGATCTTTTTCTTCGGCACGGCGCAGAAGCTCCCGAATCTGCTCCGCAGGCACAACCCCGCTGGCATCGGGCTTCAGATCGATGGAACTGGATGTTTGAGCGACAGCGAATCCCGCATGCAGAACAATTGCCATTGCAATCGCGATGATGAGTTGGAAGGAATAGCGCATGAGAGAAATACTCGGCAACCTAGGACTGCAGCTTTTTCTCCGCCCGCTCCAAACACTCCGCCCGGAACAATCGCCCGTCCACCCGATGCAGCCGCTTCGCCTGCGCTTGAGTGATCAGCCGATAGTGAAAAATCGTCAGCAGATATTCCGCCACAAACCATACTGGCTTCTCCGAACTCATCCAGTTCAGAGGATCGAAGCGCTTCATGTGGACGGGCCGCGAGAAAGTCCGCATCGTTCGCTCGCCCCGCAGATTGAAATAAACGTTGAAGTAACTCAAAGCCAGCTCGCGCAGCGACCGGTACACCGGCTCGCGAAAGCGGCATCCGGTGAAATTCGATTTCGCTACCGCTCCCCAATGGCCATCCACCTTATAGATGGCAATCACATGGTCGGTATCGTGCTCGGCCTCGAAATCGAGAATCAGCGGAGGATATCCAATCGCCCGCAGCGCCGCCGCCGCAAACAGCGCGCCCTCGTAGCAATGCGAAGTATTTTCCCGCAGCACCCGCCGCGGAGACCAGGCAGTGTCCTCCAGGTGATAGGGCATGTCGTCGAGCGCCCGTTGGATCCCATACGGAGTCTTCAACCCGCGCAGCTTGCGAAGCCCAGCCGGGGTCAGACCCCAGGAGTCGTTGTTAGTCATCCCAACGTTAGTCATCCCAACTTTCCCGCAGAGACGCGGCTCGCCGCGACTCCCGCAGATGGCAGAGTAGCTTGAAAGTAGCAGGATCGCGGGAAGGTTGGGAATAGATGAATAGATGCATACGAGACCCTTCAAATCTCGCAAGCTAGCCGTGCCCGATACTTCTTAAAAAATCGCTTTCGGATTACCATCCAGGCGATGACCTCTCCCGGCAGGCCTTGGTTGCGCGATCCCGTTTTCCTGTTATGTCTGACCGCCGGCCTGCTGGCTTTTGTCGTGCAATCGGGCGAGTTAGGCACATCCGATACTGCCCATCGCCTGCAAACCACGCATTGGCTCTGGACTTCGGATCCGCAGGTTTTTCCTTACGAGTATCCCGAATTTGGGCTGCACGGCCGTGGAGGCCGCCTCTATAGCTGGTATGGCATTGGCCAGTCGCTGCTCATGTTGCCCGCCGATCTCCTGGGGACGTGGATCGCCCACTGGCCTGCCTTCTCGGAGTACGAAGACGATCCTTCCGTCCGCAGCATTGTGGTCAGCTATATCACCAACATTCTTGTGAGCGTTCTTACTGCCCTGATTGCCTTCCGATTTCTGCGTCAGCTGCGCTTTGGCATGAAGGAGTCGATAGCGGGCGTGCTGGCCTTGCTGTTTGCAACCACCCATCTTCATTACACGCAGAACATGATGGAGAACAACTACATCATGTTGCTGACGCTCACTGGATTTTCGTTTCAATACGAATGGCTGCGCACCGACAACTGGCGCGCGCTTTTTGTCGGCTCCTGCGCGCTGGGGCTAAACCTGCTTACCCGCCTCACCACCGGATTGGATCTCATCGCGGCCGGGGTCTTTGTCTTGCTCGTGCTTTGGTTTGACACCTCCAATGGAGCGACGAGCGTCTCGCCCGTCCGCCGGGCGGGGACGCCCGGCTCTCCACCAACAAACACAGCGCGCGGTCGCCACTTATGGCTTCGTCTTCTCGCCTATATCCAAGTCGCCGCTCCCGTGTATGTGTTTTTTCTCCTCGTCGATCGCGCCTACCAGTTTTACCGCTTCGGATCCTTTACCAATACCTACGTAGCGATATTCGCCCGAGAATATCGTCAGCGCGATCCCACGCTGCCGGTGAACTTTCCCTGGAGCACACCGTTTCACACCGGATTTCTCGGCCCGTTATTGCAGCCGGAGAAGTCGATTTTTCTCTTCGATCCTCTTCTTTTGCTGGCAATTTTTTTACTGGCACGGCTATGGAAACGGCTGGCGCCAGAAGTACGCGCCTATGGGGTTACCTCTCTTCTCCTGTTAGTGGCCTGTATCAGCTTTTATGCGAGATACACCTACTGGTCGGGCGACTTTGCCTGGGGCGACCGCTACGTATCGACCACCGTGGAATTGGCTACGCTCCTCGCCGTGCCGCTGCTCCTCCGCTTTCGAGAAGCTTTAGGGAAAACCATCTGGCGCGCAGGATGTGTACTGATCGCAGTCAGCGTAGTCATTCAGCTAGCATCGCTTGCCTTCTGGTTGCCGCTCGAAATCTACCAGATGGAAACGTTCGGACATCCGACCTTTGTGATCGCTCTGCGTTTTAATAACATCGCCGCCTTCGCGACGGGCAAGATGGATGCCTGGGGATTGACCACTCCTGCCATGACCCAGGACCCCTGGGACTATGTCCACATCTCGACGTGGAATTTTCTGCCTTTTCTGCTGCACCGCGTCGGAGTCGCTCCAGAGGGGGTGGTGTATCTAACGCTTGCCGTCTGGCTTGTTGGAATCGCTGCTATGGGATGGGTTTTGCTTCGCTTGCGAAACAGCTTTCGAAACGTCGCTTGAGGTCGGAGGCAAATCTCTCGCACGTCTTGTTAAGTAACTTAATAACAGAGACATGGAAATATCAATATTAATCTTGATTAATCTTTACCGGGAGATATAATTAGGCGTGAAGGCGGAAGGAGGAACCATGCCGTCCACAAAAACCAAGAAGTTCACTCCTGAGATCGACGCCCAGCTTTACGACGAGTTCGTTGCGGTTGCCGAGCAGAATGGGCAAACCAAGCGGCATGTTCTGGAACAGGCGCTGAAGTTTTATCTGCGCAACGTGGTTCCATCCCAGCACCTGGTTCGCCAGGAAGTGATGGATGCCTTCGAGCAGTCGGTTGCCCACAACCGTGACCTGTTACAACGTCTCGCAAAGTAATGCCGGATTATCTGACGGTGGCGGAAATCTACCGGATGCAGCATCGATTGATCGAGCTGTTCGGCGGTCTCCATGGTGTCCGCGATAAGGCCGCGGTTGAGGCCGCCGTTTTTCGTCCGCAAACCGGTTATTACAATTCCATCGAAGAAGAAGCGGCCGCGCTGGTGGAGTCGCTCGCGAACAACCATGGCTTTCTTGATGGCAATAAGCGCATCGCTTTCACCGCCGCCGATGTCTTCCTTCGGCGCAACGCCTTCTACATTGAGGTCGAAGGCCGGGAGGGATACGCGTTCATCAGCGGCTCCATGGAGCGGCACGAATTTCGATTTGGCCAAATCCTGGACTGGATTCGCCAGCACATCAAGCCACTGGTTTAACTCGGCCTCCGTACCTAGAGCCATCTACCTTAACAACTCTGCCAACTCCCAAGGCGTCTCAATCAGCACATCCGGAGGAACCTCATCCAGAGTGTGCGGTGCGAAACCATACGTTACGCCGCAGGTCCACAACCCGGCATTGCGGCCAGTCAAAACGTCAACCGATGAGTCGCCAATCATCAGCGCTTCCTCCGCGTCCACGCCGGTTTCCTCAAGGATCGTTCGCACTCCCAGCGGGTCGGGCTTCTTCGTGGTAAAGCTGTTGCCGCCGTATATACGCACAAAGAAGTCCCCCAACGCCAGCGCCTGCACAATGTCTCGCGAGGCTTTGACGGGCTTGTTGGTGAGCACCGCCATCGGCCGCCGCATTCTATTCTCTGGCGTCCCACTTGACGATTCGGCCAGGCTTGCCAGCGTTTCCGGAATCCCCTCATAAACGGTGGTGTGGTCGAGCTTGTGCACTCGGTAGTAGCCCAGGAAATACTCCAGAGCCGTGCGCAGCAGAGCCTCGTCGTCGGTATTCTCTAGCGCGCGCCGCACCAGCGCGGGAGCGCCGTCTCCGACATAACTGGCAATGACGTCGCCGTTCAGATCGGGGCGGCCCAGATGAAGCAACGTTGCATTCACGGAGTGAATCAAATCCAGGCGCGAGTCGATCAGGGTGCCATCCAGATCAAAGACCAGCAAGCGGATGCGACGCGGATCGAACGGGCGCAGGAAGCGAATCATGAGAGTTCAGGATAACCCAGGAGGCAGGGCGCAGCGGCCGGTGACAGGAGGCAGGTTTAGACAAAGGCGGTCGGGGGAAGAGGATTTTCCTACGACCTGTCACCTGCCACCTGATTTACAATGATGCGGGCTGAGAACCCACTGGGGTGAATGGCACACAATGGCCACGACCAAAGTCGATCCCACGCTGAACGAAAGCAACCTGGCCACAACCTATCAGGGCCTGACCAGTCAACAACTGATTGATGCTTATCGCATCATGTTTGCCTCGCGGCGCCTGGACGACCGCGAGATACTGCTCAAGCGCCAGCAAAAAGTCTTCTTCCAGATCTCGGGCGCCGGCCACGAGGCCATGGGCGTGGCTGCGGCCTTTGCATTGAAGTCGGGCTACGACTGGTTTTATCCCTACTACCGCGACCGCGCGCTCTGTCTTGCCCTGGGTGCAACTCCGCTTGAAATGCTGCTCGGGGCGGTAGGAGCGGCCGACGATCCCGGTTCCGGGGGCCGCCAGATGCCGTCGCATTGGGGCTATAAACGGCTCAACGTCGTGAGCCAGTCATCCGCTACAGGTACACAGATTCTGCAAGCTGTGGGATGCGCCGAAGCCGGACGCTATTTCGCCGAACATCCCAAGGCGACGCAAAAAGCCGAGGGCGATTACCGCCAATTCAAGAATGTCCGATTCCAGGGGGATGAGATTACTTACGTCTCGCTCGGCGACGGCACCACCAGCCAAGGCGAATTCTGGGAGGCGATGAATAGCGCCTCCAACCGCCGACTGCCCGTAATTTTTTGCGTGCAAGACAACGGGTACGCGATTTCCGTGCCGGTCGAGGTGCAGACCTCGGGCGGCAACATCTCGCGCCTCGTGTCCACCTTCCCCAACTTTCATTTTGAAGAGATCGACGGGACCGACCCGGTCGTCGCTTATGCGGCCTTCCGGCGGGCGACCGAGTATTGCCGCGCCGGGCACGGCCCTGCCTTTGTCCATGGACACGTGATCCGGCCCTATTCCCACTCGCTCTCCGACGACGAGCGCCTTTATCGCCCCGACTCCGAACGGCAGGCCGATGCCGCACGCGATCCGGTGCCGCGCCTGCAGATGTTCCTGCTGCGGGAGGGAATCCTCGACGAAAACGGGATCAACAAGATCGAAAAAGAAGTCGAGGAACAGATTCAGGCCGATGCCGACCGCGCCCTCGCATCTCCGGTGCCGCAGCCGGACACGATCTATAACTTCGTGTACTCGCCTGACCTCGATCCCACTTCAGCGGCATTCGCTACCGAGCCCGCGATTTCGGCGGCCGCGCCCGAAACCGCGGCTGATAGCAAGGGCTCCGCCGCCCCGATCAAGTCGTCGAACAAGACCATGGCCGATCTCATCACTGCCACTCTGCGGGATGAGATGCGCCGTGACGAACGAATCATCGTCTTCGGTGAGGACGTCGCCGATTGCAGCCGCGAAGATTACATCAAGCAGAAGCAGGTAAAAGGCAAAGGTGGAGTCTTCAAACTTACTGCCGGATTGCAGATGGAATTCGGGTCCGACCGTGTCTTCAATTCTCCACTGGCCGAGGCGACCATCGTGGGCCGCGCCACCGGCATGGCCACGCGCGGATTGAAGCCCGTAGTTGAGATTCAGTTCTTCGACTACATCTGGCCGGCGATGATGCAGTTGCGCGACGAACTACCCATCATGCGATGGCGTTCGAACAATGCCTTTTCCGCCCCGGTGGTGGTCCGTGTTGCGATCGGTGGTTATCTGACCGGCGGCGCGATTTACCACTCGCAGTGTGGCGAGAGCATCTTCACCCACACTCCCGGAATGCGCGTCGTCTTTCCTTCGAACGCGCTCGATGCCGCGGGCCTGCTGCGCACGGCGATCCGCTGCGACGACCCCGTATTATTTCTCGAACACAAGCGCCTCTACCGCGAAACCTACGGGCGGGCGCCCGATCCCGGCCCCGACTACATGATCCCGTTCGGAAAAGCGAAGATCGTGCAGCCCGGCACCGACCTCACGGTCATCACCTACGGTGCCGTTGTTCCACGGGCGCTGCAAGCGGCGCAAAAGCTGGAGCGCGAGCATCGCGTCAGCGTCGAACTCATCGACCTGCGCTGTTTGAGTCCATTTGACTGGGATGCGATTGCCGCGTCGGTAAAGAAAACCAATCGCGCGCTGATCGCCTATGAAGACTCGCTAAGCTGGGGATACGGCGCGGAAATTGCCGCGCGCGTCGCCGACCAACTGTTCCATCACCTCGATGCCCCGGTGAAGCGAGTGGCCGCCACCGATACCTTCGTTGCGTATCAGCCGATTCTGGAGAATGCCATCCTGCCGCAAGCCAGCGATTTGTTTCGGGCAATGAAAGAGCTGGCGGAGTTCTAGGGAAAATTCTGATTAGGTATCGGCAGAAAGTATTATCCACAGAGTACACGGGGGTGCACGGAGGACCCCTGGGACAATCCGGGAGGTCAGCTGCTTCGCTGATTTTCGCTGTCGTGAAGCGCGTCGCACTCACTTCCTTCTCAGCCGCTTTTCGTTTTTCGCGCACCGCCCGACCTTCCGCCAAACGTCAGTGCCCAGGGGCCGCCGTCAAAACAAGCCAGCGCAAACGCGATCGTTGCCACCGCCAAGGGGAACTCGAATCCGCCGTTACCCATCAGCCCGTTTTTGAAATGAACTTTCCAGATAGCCACCGCCATCTCGATCACGAAAGCCAGGGAGAAGAAGCGCGTAAACAATCCCAGGACGATTCCAATGCCGCCGAAGAATTCCGTCCCGGCCGAAAGGTACGCCAACCAGCGAGGCAGGTGGAGCGAGCCCACCATGTCCATGTGATGATGAAAGCCGCCAAACACTTTGTGATAACCATGCGCAATCATGATCGCGCCCAGAACGAGACGCATCAGCAGGAGGGCGAGCGGTTGCAGACGATTGAGAGAATTCATGGGACAGGTGTCAGTTCTTAGGTCTTAGGAAAAACCTCTTCGCTTGAAAGCGTAGCATCGCACCAGCGATTGAACAGTTAATTCGGAAGATTCCGCTTTTCCTGAGACCTGAGACCTGCCCTACCAGGTCGAGTAGGCCTTGCCGTCGCTGCCAATCTTGTCGGAACCACTGTGCACGCCGATGATGCCATCCGTGTCTTTCTGCTGCAGCGAAAAGATCGCATCAGCCGGCTCCGTCACCCAGGTATCCTCGCGGTCGGTGATGTCCTTCGGAATTTCGTCCAGATATTTCTCCGCCTTCAGATCGTCCAAAGATTGCGGCGCCTTTTGCTTGTCCAGCGTGTACTGAAAGATCAGCCGGTTCAGCATGTCCAGGTTGCTGCGTAAATTCTCTTCCCGCTTGCGCGTAAGCGCGTGGCTATAAATGGGGAGAGCCACGCCCAACAGGATCAGGATGACGCTGATCACCACCATGATCTCGATCAAGGTGAATCCGCGATCGCGTCTTGTTGTCGCCCTTCTGCTCATCTCCCGGCCTCGCCGAGCAAAGCCCGCATAGATTTCGTCGACAATCAGTGCGTCCAGCTCGAATACGGTTCGCCGTTGGTCGAGGTCTCCTCGGAGCCGCTGTGCACGCTCTTGATGCCGATCTGGTTCGCATCCCATGCATCGTCGGAGTCTTCCATGTCCAACTTCCAGGTATCGGTTTTGCCGGTGATGTCGTCCGGGATGAACTTGATGTATTTCGGCACCAGATCCTCCAGCGATTGCGGCGCCTGCTTCCTGTCGAGTGAATACTCCTGGATGACTTTATTGAGCGTCGTCAGGTTCTGATGAAGCTTGGCTTCCTTGGCGAGGAGCACGGCATGGGTGTAGTTGGGCACCGCGATCGCAAGGATGATCATGATGACGAACATGACTACGACCATCTCGATCAGCGTGAACCCACGGTCTTGGATCGTGACACTGGCCACGGATTTGCGGGCAACGGATTCGCGAAACTTGGATTTCCCTGCTCTCAAATCGCCCGCTTTGGACCTGAATCTCATCTACCAATCCTTATACTTCGTGCCATCCAAAGCGGCTTGGTCCGACTTGGTGTAAACATCGAAGACGTTTTGTCCGCCCCAGGAATCCGAGTCTTTATCGTCCTGCATGGAACGCATGCCCCATTCCCCTTTGGTCATGGGATCGATCGGAATCTTGCGCAAGAATTTAAGTTTCTTGCCGGCAACATCCACGCCCGTGACCAGCGTGTCGAGGTCCGGAGGATAGTTTTCGCTGCCCACTTTAGTCTGGAACGCGCCCCGATCGGCAGCGTCCTTGTAGCGGTCAATCGCGTCGCGGATCATCCACAGGTCGTAGCGCAGTTCATGCTCGCGCTCCCGGCTTATGGCGTTCTTGGCTACCGGGACCGCCATTCCCACCAGGATGCACAGAATCATGGTGGCCACGATCAACTCGATTAGCGTAAAGCCGCGTTGTGTGCGCATGGCCACGAACCCAAATTTCCGCGTATTTATCGACGGGTTCATAGAAATTCACAGTTCTACTGAATGGTAAGCGCCGCCTGCGCTCCACTCATGGCAATCGGCTGCATCGCCGGATCCCGCGCTCCGCCCCGCGTGATGGTGATCGCGGACTGACCCGGGCTCTTCGCCATGAACGTAAGTGTTACCACCGAGCCCTGTCCTGAAACGCCGCCGGTTCCGGGCGGCCGCGTGGCCGTGATCTGCAGCGTTCCGGTGGTGGGGTCGTCGCGCTTCACCAGCGCCACCGTCTGCCCGTCCTGGGACAGGAACCCGCCATTGGAAACATTCACCACCTCAACCTGATTCGGATCGTAGTTCAGTTGCACGGGCACGGAATACACGTTCTGACCGCCCGAAAGCATGACGTTGACGGTGAAGGTCGAACCCTTGGCTTCGGTCAACGTGGCCGGATCAAACGTGAATGTTCCCGGAGTGGTCTGCGCTGCCTTGTTCTGCGCTGCCTGAGGCTGGGTCGGCGCGCCTGCGTTCGGCGCAACCTGGCCCGCGGGAACCGGCGACGGCATCGCGCCCTGCGCTTGCGGCCCGGCGGGCCCACCTGCGCCCGCGGGCGCTGGCGGCTTGCTGCTGGCTAATCTCAGCGTGATACCGTTGGCCGTACCCACATCGAGCATGTCCGCAGCGCTATGCGAAAGGTCAAGCCCGCGCACAATGTGCGGGACCAGGACGAATACGATTTCGTTCGAAGAGTGGTCCGAGGTATCCTGTGCAAAGAAATATTTCAGGATGGGAATCGAAGACAGACCGGGGATCCCGGTCAGCGCCTTCGTCTTCGAGTCCTCCATCATGCCACCCAGCAAGCTGACCTCGCCCTCTTTGAGGCGGATTTCGTTCTCGATTTTGCGCTGCCCAATCACCGGCTGGCTGATGCCTCCAATGCTCACATAGGAGTCCACGTCCGAGACATCCATCGTCAACTTCAAGGAAACTTCCCGTCCGGCATGCACGCGCGGCGTGATTTCGATGTTCACGCCCACATCCAGATATTGAAATTGGGTGTTCACCAGCGGGTTGATGCCGACGCCGCCCACCCCCGGCTGGAACGATCCCGTCGCCACCGGTACGCGATCGCCGATCTTTAATGTTGCCTTCTGCCCATCCAGCGCGCGGATCTGCGGACGCTGGATGACCTTGGTGTCGCTGTCACTCATCAACGCCGTCGCCGTAGCCTGCGGGATGGTCACTTGGAAGTCCGTGGCATTCAGGTTGGCGAGGCTATTCAGACTGAGGCCGGAGGACGATGTCGACGTGGTGGTCGTGGTGGTCGTGGTCGTTGGGGTAGTCGAACTGATATTGGGCTGCAGTGAGACCGAGAGGTTGGTCGGAGGGTTGATTCCGAGCGTGTGCGACTTGTCGCGGCTTACCTGCATGACCGCGACGTCGATCAATACCTCAGGTTTCGACTTGTCTAGATCGTCCACCAGTTTCTGTGCCAGCGCCACCTGGTCTGGCGTACCCCGCACCACGATCGCTCCTTGCGAGGGCAATTGCTGAATGCGGCTTACTTCGAGGATGGTGCGCATTGCATTCACTACATCCTGCAATTCGGTGGGCTGGGAAAGGTTGGAAAGATAAAAAGTTTTGAGGACGTTTTGTTCCAGCTCTTTTCGCTTCGCAGGATTGTCTTGCGCGACAAAAATTGTGTTCGGCGTGACCGGACGCCAAAAGGTTTTGGTCTCAAATGAAATGATCTCCAACGCGTCTTCGAGGGTCACCCCGTTCAGTTCGATGCGCACCTGGCGCGGCGTGTAATCGGGGTCAAAGAGCACGTTAATGCCGGCCAGTTTGCCCACCGTCTCGTAAATCACATTGGATTTCTCCGTGACCTTGAGCGTAATGGGAACGTTCGAGATCGGCGTCAGTTCCACGGGGCCCTGCGCCGCATCCAACCGTTTTCGTAAAGGCGACGGAGCGGCCGCCTGCGGTGGCGGATTCTGCGCTTCCCGGATCAACTGCTGCGTCCGGTTCAGTTCCTGCTGCGCGATGAATGAAGAAGGATCGATTTCCAACCCCTTCTGGAATTCCGCCGCAGCGTCGTCAAGTTTGCCGGCATCGCGCAGAATCTGCCCGCGATGGACGTGCGACGACGCCGCATAGAAGCGCGACCGCTCAAAGGCCGTTCGATATCTCACGTCTTTCGGCTTCAGATTGTAGGCCTGCTTGAAATAGTCGAAGGCTTGCTCGTAGTTCTGCCGCGCCTCAGCGTCCGCGCCCTTGTCGTAGAGCGCCTTGGCGGAATCATGACTTTTCCCGACAACGGGAAGCTTCAGGGAGAGCAGCAGAACCACAAACAAAGCCGGAAAAATCAGGCGTTTCATCAAGCCATCCTCACAAAATTCTTTCTTGCCGCAGCAGACCGTTCCAGGAACAACATAATTCAGACCAGACGGATCGAAACCGGGATGTGTCCGGCCTAGACCGTTTCAACTACCCTAAAAAACCTAACCGGCCGGACATTGCAAGGCCGTAGCGCGCAAAAAGTATCGGGGATTTTGATTATAGCATCGCGTCCAGTGGCACCCGAAGTGATTGGCACATAGGTGGTTACGCTCGGTAGTACGTGTCCTAAAGGTCGCAGGAGGCAGGTGTCAGGTCCCAGGAAAAGCACCGCGGATTGAGTCTTTCGATATTCCGGCTTTCCCTGAAACCTGCAGCCTGCCGCCTGTCTCCTGCGCTGTGTTAGTTTCTTTTCAGCATCTTTTCAGTGTCATGGCCAAGCAGACAAGTCACCCAACCCAATCCAACCGGGAGAAGAATCCTCGCCGCCAGCCCACCGCTTCGGGGGAGAAGGATGCTGCCGTAAATAGGAACGCGGGGCACAACTACTTCTTGCTCGAAAAATTCGAGGCGGGAGTCGTTCTAGCCGGAACCGAGGTAAAGTCGGTCCGCCATGGCTCGGTGAACCTCAAAGACGCTTATGGCTTGATCAAAGACGGCGAACTTTGGCTTCTCAACTGCCACATCGGCCCCTACGATCATGGCAACTCCGCGAATCATGCCGCTCTTCGCACCCGCAAACTTCTGGTCCACAAAGAAGAAATTCGCAAGCTCATTGGCAAGACCCAGCAAAAAGGACTGACGCTGATTCCCACCCGCATGTATTTCAAGAATGGAAAAATCAAAGTGGAGTTGGCCCTGGCCAAGGGCAAGCAACTATGGGACAAGCGGGAAACCGAGCGCCGTAGGACCGCCGATAAAGAATCCCGCGAAGCCATCAGGGCAAGAAAAACATAACGTAGGGACAGGCGGTCTCGGCCCCAGCCGGGCGAAGCCCCGCTACCAACGACATGAGCGCCAGGGCACCGCGCCTACGGAGTCGCGTGCGCCGTATCCAGCCCCTTTTTCACCGCCTGCAACTCTTTCAGCAGGCCCCGCAGGTTGCGTGTGTCCAGGGCATTCGCCCCATCGCTTTTTGCTTCTTTTGGGTTATCGTGGACTTCCAGGAACACGCCGTCCACTCCCGCCGCCACCGCCGCGCGGGACAGCACTGGGATAAATTCCGGCTGGCCTCCGCTGACCGCGGGCTGGTCGTCATCTCCGTGCGAAGCCGACGGCAATTGCACTGAGTGCGTCGCGTCAAATACCACGGGCGCAAACTTACGCATGATGGCCAGCGACCGCATGTCTACGACCAGATTGTTGTATCCGAAACTCGAGCCGCGCTCGGTTACGAATACCTGGCTGTTCCCTGCCTCGCGGCACTTCTCGATCGCGTGCTTCATGTCCCAGGGCGAAACAAACTGCCCCTTCTTGATGTTCACCGGCCGCCCGCTCAGCGCCGCCGCCACCACCAGATCGGTCTGGCGGCAAAGAAATGCCGGAATCTGCAGCACGTCCACGACTTCGGCGACGGCGGCCACGTCGGCCGCCTGATGCACATCGGTCAGTACCGGGATGTGCACTTCGTCTTTCACTTTTTGCAGAATGCGCAGGCCTTCCTTCATTCCCGGCCCGCGAAAGCTGCGGATCGACGTGCGGTTTGCCTTGTCGTACGAGGCTTTGAAGATGAAAGGAAAATTCAGCGAACGCACCACACCTTTGACGATCTCCGCCATGCGCAGCGCGTGCTCTTCGCCTTCGATCACGCACGGCCCCGCAATCAGGAACAGATCGCCGGAGCCGATGCGGATGTTGTCGATTTGGAAGGAGAGAGTCAAAGGCCGATTGAGTCATTGAGTCATTGAATCATTGAGATATTTTTAATGATTCAATATCTCAATGATTCAATGACTCAATGTCGCTGTCCCATTTTTTCCGGCCGCAGAAACATTTCCACTTCCGCCGCGCCTTTCCGGTCTTTCTTTTTCTGTCCGTGTTCGTACGAAGCTCCGATGAACGACTTAAACAGCGGATGCGGCTCCAGCGGCTTCGACTTGAACTCCGGATGGAACTGGCACCCGATAAAGAATGGATGGCCGGGAATCTCGATGATCTCCACGTAAGTGCCATCCGGTGTCGAACCGGAAAACCGCAGCCCGGAAGCCATCATCGGCTCCTCATATTCGCGGTTGAATTCGTAACGATGGCGGTGGCGCTCGCTGATCTCGGTCTGGCCGTAAACTTTGTGAGCCAGCGTTCCCGCTTCGATCTTGCACGGCCACGCGCCCAGACGCATGGTGCCGCCAAGTTCCTCCACACCGCGCAATTCGCGCAGTTTGTAGATCACGCGATGCGGAGTCGCCGGATCGAACTCGCTGGAATTCGCATCCGCCAATCCACAGACATTGCGGGCAAATTCAATGCAAGCCGTCTGCATGCCGAGGCAGATTCCGAAATAAGGAACATGTTTCTCGCGCGCATACTGGATCGCTCGCAACATCCCTTCGATGCCGCGCTTGCCAAACCCCCCCGGCACCAGCAAGCCGTCGTAGTCTTCCAGTTGCGCTTCATAACTTTGGTCGGAATTCCGGTCCGTTTTGTCGGTGGCCTCCAGACCCTCGGCCTCGATCCAGTTCAATTCCAGTTTCAGGTTGTGCGCCAACGCCCCGTGGACCAGCGCTTCTTTCAGCGACTTATAGCTATCCTCATACTCCACATACTTTCCGACGATGCCAATTCTGACCACATCTTTCGGGTTGTAAACGCGGTGCACCACATCGTTCCACTTCGAAAGATCGCGATCTTTCGCTTCAAGCTTCAGACGGCGCAAGACCAGCGTGTCCACTTCTTCATGCGCGAACACCACCGGGACTTCGTAAATCGACGCGACGTCCTTGGCCGTGATTACCGCCTCTTCCTCGACGTTGCAGAACAGCGCAATCTTCGATTTGATTTCTTTGGAAAGAAAGCGATCGGTGCGGCAGAGCAAAATATCCGGTTGAATTCCAACGCTAAGCAATTCCTTGACCGAGTGCTGGGTAGGCTTGGTCTTCAATTCCTGGGCCGCGGCGATAAACGGCACCAGCGTCACATGGACGAATAAAGTATTGTCGCGCCCCAGTTCCTGCCGCATCTGGCGGATCGCTTCGATGAACGGCAAAGACTCGATGTCGCCCACCGTGCCTCCGATTTCAACGATGGCCACGTCCACATCCTGCGCGACTTTTTTCGCCGCCGCCTTGATTTCGTTGGTCACGTGCGGAATCACTTGGACCGTTTTGCCCAGGTAATCGCCCCGCCGCTCCTTGGCGATAATCTGCTCGTAGAGACGGCCGGTCGTCCAGTTGTTGTCGCGGGAGAGCTTGGCATGCGTGAAGCGTTCGTAGTGCCCGAGATCAAGATCGGTTTCGGCGCCGTCGTCGGTGACGAATACTTCGCCGTGCTGAAACGGCGACATTGTCCCCGGATCGACGTTCAGGTACGGATCGAACTTCATCAGATTGACTTTGAGGCCGCGGCTTTCGAGCAGGCATCCGATGGAAGCCGCCGCTAGACCTTTGCCTAGTGATGAGACCACACCGCCGGTTACAAAGATGTACTTGGCCGACATCGCTTCCTCGCTTTAATTTTGTTTGGGAAATTGTGCGGGTTGGGGTGCACGATCAATTATGGCAGAAGTCTTTCGGGAAGGGAATGTGGAAAATGCAGCCGTCAGCTGTCAGCCATCGGGCGAATTCTGTCGTAGTGAATGAAAGACCGAACGCCCCTTCCGCTAGAATATCCCATGGCTGACAATCCCCTATGGAGCGACGGCGCTCAGGCGGCCCGGCTTGCCGAGTTGACGGCCGATACCGGCGATCCCGCGAAAGAACTCCCTCTGCGCCGCGACGTCCGCTCGTTGGGGATTCTCCTGGGACGCGTTTTGGTCGAGCAGGAAGGCGAAGCATTCTTCAATGTCGTCGAGCAGCTACGTCAACTGCTGATCCAGCATCGCGAGCAGCCTCTGCTCGCCGGGACATCAAAGCCAGAAGCCGAACCGAGCCAAAGCCTGATGGGCCGCGCCCGTGAAATTATCCGCGGCCTCTCGATCGAAGACGCCTATCGCGTCACGAAAGCCTTCGCCATCTATTTCGAACTCACCAACCTCGCCGAAACCAACCATCGCAAGCGCCGGCGCCGCGCCGCTCGCTTGTTGGCTGGCAAGACGGCCGGTAAGACGGCTGTCGACGGTTCCTTCCGCGGCACACTAGTCCGCATGAAGTCCGCCGGAGTTTCTCCCGACACCGTCCGGGAGTCTCTGCGCAAGGTCAAAGTAACACCCGTCTTCACCGCGCACCCAACCGAGATCTCGCGCCATACGATTCGTCTGAAACGCCGCCGTATCGCAGCCTATCTGGAGAATCTCGACCAGTTGCCGCTTTCCGATTCCGAAGCTCGCGAGTACGAGTCGCTGATCCTCGCCGAAATCACCGCGCTCTGGCAGACCGATGAGGTACGGCTCAACAAACCGACCGTGCGCGATGAGATTCACACGGGTCTCGACTACTTCCCGATGGTTCTGTTCGAGGCTCTTCCGCATCTCTTCGCGGAACTCGAAGAATCGCTGCGCGACGTTTACGGCATGGACGCCGACGTTCCCGAACTGCTTTCCTTCGGCCCTCTGTCTTTTGGATCATGGATCGGTGGCGACCGCGACGGCAATCCCCTGGTCACCGCCGACTCCACTCGCGAAGCGCTCGACATGGCGCGCCACGTCATCATGGACCACTACATCGCCGAAACCGTGCGTCTGATCGGCCAATTGAGCATGTCCACGCGCCGCATCGGCGTGTCGGACGCCCTTGCCCAACGTACCGGTGCATACGAGAAACAACTCGGCGAAAGATATTCCCGTTGGAAACAGATCACCTCAGCCGAACTCTATCGTCACTTCCTCGAGTTTCTGATCGCTCGTTTACGCTTCAGCCGCAGGTCATCAAAACACGAACACTCCTATAAGTCGGCGCAGCAATTCGAAGAGGACCTTAGCCTGATTCGCGACAGCCTCCGCTCCAACCGTGGGCAGCGCCTGGCGGAACTCATTTCGCCTCTCCTGCGCAAAGTGCGAATCTTCGGCTTCCACCTGCACGCGCTCGATATACGCCAGCACTCCCGCATACAGTCCCAGGCTCTCGCGGAGTTGGCGTCTGCAGGACTCCAGCACGCAGGATCATCCCAATTACCTGCAGAACTTTCGGCAGAATCGGTGGAACTTCTCGCCACCCTCCGCGCCATCCCCGAATTAAAGAAGACCCATTCGGCCCAAGCGATCCGCCATTTCGTAATCAGCAACACGCGGTCCGAACATGACATCTTCGCCGTTGTCCGGCTAGCCGCGCTCGGCGGCGTGTCGGTCGCGGCCTGCCAAGGGGACCCGGGCCTGATGCCCGTGCCCTTGTTCGAATCGATCGAAGCGCTGCGATCCTCCCCCGAAATCATGCGCCGCGTATGGAAGTCTTCCGAATTCCGGCCGCTCCTCGACTCCTGGGGACGCAAGCACGAAGTCATGCTCGGCTACTCCGACTCCAATAAAGATGGAGGTATGCTGACCAGCACCTGGGAACTGCACAAAGCTCAGCACAACCTGCATGAGGCCGCGCGCGAGTGCGGAGTCGACTTGCGCCTGTTCCACGGCCGCGGAGGCACTGTCGGCCGCGGAGGCGGACCAACTCACGCCGCCATCCTGGCCCAACCCGCCGGCGATTTCTCGGGCGATATCCGCATCACCGAGCAAGGCGAGGTGCTGAGCTGGAAATATTCCGATCCCGTGCTCGCCGAGTGGAATCTCGAGATTATGATCGCGGCCTGCCTCGAAGCCATAACGATGCCCATGCATGCCTCTCCCGAAGACAAGCAGCGCTGGGCCGGCACGATGGACGCGATGTCGAACGACGCCTTCGCGTTCTACCGCGAGCACATTGCGGAAAATCCCGAAGTCCTCGAATACTTCGAGCAGGCCACCCCGGTGAACGAACTCGAGCACGCACGGATCGGCTCCCGCCCCGCGCGCCGTAACGCGAGTCGCAACCTGGAAGACCTGCGCGCCATTCCCTGGGTTTTCGGCTGGATGCAAAGCCGGCACGCCGTTCCCGCATGGTTCGGAGTGGGCTATGCCCTCGATCGCTTCGCCAGGCGCAGTGCCGGAAACGCGCAACTCCTCCGCGATATGATGCGCGGCTTCCCGCTCTTCGCGACCTTGATTCGCAGCGCGGAAATCGCCATGGTGAAGGCCGACTTCGCCATCGCGCGCCTCTACGCAGACCTTGTAACCGACGCGGGCTTGCGCGATCGCGTCTTCGAAATGCTGCGCCGGGAATTCGACCGCACCAGCCAGACCATCCTCGCCGTCACCGGCCAGCAGGAATTACTGGAAAACAATCCCGTAATCCTGCGCTCAGTCCGCCTGCGCAACCCGTACGTCGATCCGCTGAGCCTTATTCAGGTCGACCTGCTGCGCCGCAAGCGCGCCGATGCCACGAATTCCTCCGTCGACCTTTCTATCGGCTCATCTCTGGATTATGCTATCGGCGCCACCATGAACGGCATCGCCGCCGGCCTGCACAATACGGGATAAATACCGTGGATCTTTCCGGCTATCGTGGACTTTCCCGGTACGGGGCGGGCAACACGATGGACAGAGTTTTTCCCAATTCTTGAATCGTGAAAATTTCCTTCCCATCCGGCAAACTTAGCACCCGGACCGTTCCGCCCTTGGACTCCACTCCCAGAAGATAGAGTCGCCTGCCGCCCCCGCCAATCGCTCCGTCCCAGAAAAGATTCCAGGAAGAATGCCAGATGGGACTCTTGAGTTCAATGAAGCCCTCCTGCTAAAGCGTCCTGGCATCGAGAACTGCGATGGCGTCGGCCGCGTGCATGTAGAGATCGGATCGCGAAAGCGGAACGTAGAGCCGTCCCTGGGATTCCAGTATCCGCGAGCCAATAACCCTGCGTCCCAACGAAGGCACGTGCTCGGCGCCCGGAGTCCGCGGATGCCAGCCAGCAGGTGTGAGCGGCGGAGAAAAGGCAATTTCGCCTTCCTGCACCGTGGCTCCGGTTTGCACGTTGACCCTCCTGTACTTTCCGTCGGTCATCAAGACGGTCAATTCATTTTCGCCGGAGACAATTACGGTTGCCAATCGCGTGCGGCCCCAATTATGAGGGATAGCGATGACCGCGGGCAGTTGCGTCATGGGAATACCATGATCGGTGAACTGCATAGTCCGCAAGTCTTCGGTGCCAAAGCAGGCAACTGACAGCGCCCGCGCGTCCGGCCACGGCACCAACAGCGCCGCGCCACACTTCGGTAGCGGAATCGCATCCGGCAGAAACTTGTTGGCGGCAGTATCGAATATCGCGACAAACTCGGATACGGTATGCTCCGAGTGATCGGACATCAATTTGTATACATACAGCCAATGGCCATCGGCCGAGAGCGCCATTTCCGAACCATACAAAGGCCCCGTCGCAACCCATGGGTTAGGATCGGCAACCGAGGCCACGGCCGCGCCCGTCGCAGCATCGACAACGTCCAGCCTCCCGGCGCCGGCCCCTTCTGGACCGTCTGGGGCGCGCGATTCACTCGCCACGTAAAGCCGCGTTCCGTCGTGGGAAAGCGCGATGTCGGGATGCGAACCGGTGGGATAGGTCTTGACGATCTTCTTGCGCTCGGGATCCACGGCAAATAATCGCTCGTGGGAATCAGAACGTCCCCGGTCAGAATCCACAATGTACAACAGCTGATACGGTGCGCTGTTGCTGGCCGCTTGCTGGCTCCCGGATAGAACCGAGGTCGCGAAAACAAATATCGCAGCGAGTGGCAAGCGGCCTATGCCCATCCTCCGGCAAATAGTCATGCGACCCCCAGAACTACATACCACTCTCGGTCAGTCCCAGCATCCATATTCTTGTAGATGTGTTTTTTTGCGAATGTGTTAACAAGGGCCGATAATGGTGCGCGGCATGAAATCATTCTTCGGCAGGACGGGACTTCTCGCGGTGGCGATCCTGGTATCGGCCTTCTTTTGTCTATCCCAGGCTCCCGCTCCCACCCAGGGCCGCCGCCTGATCCTGAAAGACGGCTCTTACCAGTCCGTCACCAAGTATGAGGTGCACGGCGACCGCGTCCGCTATTTCAGCGCCGAACGCGGCGAATGGGAAGAGGTCCCGAACTCGCTCATCGACTGGGACGCAACCGATAAGTTTGAGCAAGGGCGCGAACTGAATAAGGCGGTTCCGGAGGCGGTGGAACTTGACAAGGAACTCGATGCCGAACGAAAAGCCGAACAAGCTCGTTCGCCGGAAGTTGCGCCCGGTTTGCGCCTACCCGACGAAGGCGGCATTTTTCTTCTCGAAACCTACCAGAATCAGCCGCAGTTAGCCGAACTGCAGCAGTCGGGCGCCGACGTGGAGAAAAACACCAAGTCGAATATTCTGCGCGCGGCAATCAATCCTCTGGCCGGCGCCAAGCAGACGGTCGAACTTCCCGGATCGCACGCCAAGATTCAGTCGCACACCACCGTGCCGTCGCTCTACATCAACATCGATCCGAATACCGACACGAATCTCCCCAGCGCGAGTCTCTCCAAAAAAGATTCGGGCCCGTCCGCAGGCGTCCAGACAGCAACGTTAGAGCCTTCGCCGCTCGCGCTCACCGATCGTTTCAAGATCGTTCGCATCGAGGTCAAGGGCGGCAAGCGCGTTGCCGGAGCAGTGAAGACCGCGGTAACCGGGAAGATCAAAACCGACGAACGATTTGTCCCGGCCACGGGAACAGCAATGACCGGAGGCTGGGTTAAGCTCACACCCACTGAACCGCTCACGACAGGGGAATACGCCGTTGCCGAGATACTGGGAAAAGAAGGGATCAACCTTTATGTGTGGGACTTCGGCGTCAACCCCTCCGCGCCCGCGAACCCGTTCACATGGAAGCCGAGCCCGCCAGACGGGCAACAACAACACTAACGTAGGGACAGCCGCCCTGGGCTGTCCAGGCGAGCGCAGATCTCTGTGTGGTAAATTCCAGGATTACATAAACAGCGGGCCTTTGGCCCGCGGACAGCCGAGGGTGGCTGTCCTACGTAGGGCCTGTTTCCATCAGACCGCGCGACGCAATCCCGATATTGTCGCGCGTCGTGTTTTTCACCACATACATCATCTCGTCGGCCTGGCGGATGATATCGTGCGGCGTTTGCGCATCGTGCGGGAAGGTCGCCAGCCCCATACTGGCGCGCACGTTCAGGTTCAAGCCCTGCTCGGTGCAGAAAGTTCCCGTGCGCAGGGAATCCTGCAGGCGTTTCGCCACCACCACCGCCTGATCTTTGCTGGTTTGCGGCAGCAGAATCACGAATTCGTCTCCCCCATAGCGGAAGGCAAAGTCAATCAGCCGCAACTGCGCTTTGACCAGGTATCCGACTTCGGCCAGCAGACGGCTGCCGACCAGATGTCCATGCGTGTCGTTGACCTGCTTGAAATGGTCGAGGTCGATGAAAATCACGCTGAACTGATAGCCAAAGCGCGCCGAGCGGTAGACCTCGGTTTCGAGCGTTTTGTGCAGATGCCGTGCATTGAACAGGCCCGTGCAATCGTCGGTGATGGTCAATTCCTGAATCTTTTCGACTGACGTCGCGTTCTCGATTGAAATCGCGGCGTAATCGCACAAGGCCTGCAGAAAAAACATCTCCTGCTCGCTCATTTCAACGTTGGCATTCACCAACTGAATGACACCCAGGATGCGATGTTTCGAACGCAACGGTACGCAGATCACGGAGCGGGTCCGCAGGCGCGTCATCTCATCCAGCCGCGACGAGAAGCGCGGATCGTTCTGCACATCGGGCACAATCAATACCTGCCCGTGCTTGGCCACCCAGCCGGCAATTCCCTCCCCTACTTTCAGGCGAGCCTTCGCCAGAACCTCCGCCGCCGCGCCCACCGCGATGGCGAAGTAGAGCTCATCTTTTTCCTCATCCACCATCAGCAACGACCAGGTATCGGGACGGAAGTATTCCGCCATTTTTTCCATGATGGTCTGCAGAATCGAATCCAGATTGAGCGAGGAAGTCAGCGCCTTGGCGACATCGTGAAAGATGGTCAGCTCTTGAGACAGGCGAATTGGGGACGTGCCCGCGGCCTCTGCCATGGACTCCTCGGACGATTATTTAGAACCGGAAATTATAGGAAATTATAGGTTTGCTTCCGCCGCGTGGGCAACGAACGTCAGTAACCAGTACCAGTCACGTCAACCCACCGTCCCATAAGCCCGCAAGCCAGCAGAAGTTGAACCGGGTTACACAACCATGCGTTATCCAACCACGGGGCTACGAACCACGGTTATAGAACCATTGGGACATGCAGATGAGGCTCGCCGCTTTCCACGGGTCACCGCTTTCGACGGTCTCCTCTTGAATCTTACTCTAGGCCGCTTACCGAACCTCAGTCTGCCCCGGTCAGAGCTGTATTCTCGTCTCCAGCGACGCGCCTTCGCGATCAAAATACTGTTGAGCCGATTCTGTTTCAAATTACCAATTACAAGTTACCAAATTTACCAATTCCCTATGATCTTGCTTCTCAACAGAGTAGAATTCCGTTCGCCATTCCACGATTACGGAGATCGGGTTGCCTTCCTTTGGCGAAAAACTGAAACAGGAACGCGAGAAGCGCAAGATCACACTGGAGCAGATTTCCGCCTCCACCAAGATCGGGACCCGCATGCTCCAAGCTTTGGAAGAAGATAAATTTAACCAGTTACCGGGAGGCATCTTCAACAAAGGTTTCGTCCGCGCCTACTCGCGCATGGTTGGTCTCGACGAAGATCAAACCGTTGCCGATTACCTGCAAGCCTCCGGCGACGCCGCCCCCCTTTCGACTGAAATCGCGCCGCGTGAAAACGGAGCGCGCGAAAATGAAGAAAATATCAGTCGTCTCGAAGCCATCTCCTCCGACCACCCTCGCCAACTGCCCTGGGGATTGTTCGCCGCGCTGTTGCTGCTGGTCGCACTTGCGCTCTCCCTGTGGAGTAGTCACCACCAGCGAGAGCGCGCGAAACAAACACTTCATCAGAATCCCACGACCGCCTTGATGCCCCTGCCAGCCACGCAATCCTCCGGCGAGGTATCAGGCGAAGTCTCCGGCAAAGTATCCGACAAAGCCTCCAATCCGGCATCCAACCCGGCGCCGAATCAGGACAGTCCCAATAGTCCCCCGATTGGAGTATCGGCCTCGTCTGCGACGGTAACGTCCGGCGAGTTCACGGTGGTCATTCGAGCTCGTGAAGAATCCTGGACCTCGATTATCGCCGATGGCAAGCCGGCTCCGTCGCCGGTTTTAGCGCCGGGTGGCAAGCTGACGATCCAGGGCCAAAAAGAAATTGTGGTCAAGGTCGGCAACGCCGGGGGCGTTAACTTTCACTTCAATGGAAAAAAGGTTGAAACCGGCGGGGCATCCGGAGAGGTCAAAACCGTGACCTTTGGCCCTCAGGGAATCTTGCCCAACGCTCCGTAGGCCGAACCGCCTGCTCGGGTAATGAGTTCGCACTAATTAAGACCGCGCTAATTTAAGATCGTGCTAATGACATTTCCCTTGTCTTTTCTGCCATTTATCGCTCCCCTCGCCCCGTTCGACGCCCATGGGTCCCCGCTCAGTGTTTAGTCCCTCCGTCACCGGTCAATTTCGTTGCGCTTCACCGCTCATCTCTGGTACCGTTTTGAGGAAGGATTAAGCCAAAAGCCAAGCTAAGACGAGCTTGGTCAAGAGCCCGCGGTTCCATAGCCTCCCTTTTCGAAGTAAAGGCGCATAAGGCTCAAAGCCACTTTCAGGAGAAACCAGTTTGCCCCCAACCAATCGTTTTTTGTTCACCTCCGAATCCGTAACCGAGGGACATCCCGACAAGATCGCCGACCAGATTTCCGATGCCATTCTCGACGCGTGCCTGCGGGAAGATCCGAATAGCCGCGTCGCCTGCGAAACCCTGACCTGTACCGGCCTGGTCGTAATCGCCGGCGAGATTACCACCAAAGCCTACGTAGATTTTCAAAGTCTCGTCCGCGGCGTGGTCCAGTCGATCGGCTATGACAACGCCGTTTACGGTTTCGATTCCAATACCTGCGCCGTGATTTCCAGCATCAACAAACAATCCGGCGACATCGCCATGGGCGTGGATACTGGCGGCGCCGGCGACCAGGGCATGATGTTCGGCTACGCCTGCAACGAGACCCCCGAACTGATGCCCCTTCCGATTTCACTCGCCCACAAACTCACCATGAAACTTTCCGAAGTCCGCAAGAACGGCACCTGTCCTTATCTGCGGCCCGATGGAAAGTCCCAGGTCACGGTCGAGTACGACGCGCAGCACAACGTCAAGCGCGTGGACGCAGTAGTCGTCTCTACTCAGCATTCCGAACTGATCGGCAACGACGACCTCCGCGCCGACATCTTGAAGCATGTGATTCAAGCTGTAATTCCAGCCAACCTGCTGGACGAAGACACCAAGTACCACATCAATCCCACCGGACGTTTCGTGATCGGCGGCCCGATGGGCGATTCCGGCCTGACCGGCCGCAAGATCATCGTCGACACCTATGGCGGCATGGGACGTCACGGTGGCGGCGCATTCAGCGGCAAGGATCCGACCAAGGTCGACCGTTCGGCCGCATATATGGCGCGCTACATCGCGAAAAATATCGTGGCCGCCGGCCTCGCCGACCGCTGTGAAGTGCAGCTTGCTTACGCGATCGGTGTTGCCGATCCGGTCAGCGTCCTGGTGGATACTTTCGGAACCGAGAAGGTTGATGCCAAGCTGATTCCGGATCTGGTGCGGGCAAACTTCAAATTGAAGCCGCGCGAGATCATCGAGACACTCAACCTGCGCCGCCCGATTTATCGGAAGACAGCATCCTACGGACACTTCGGCCGCAGCGACGCCGATTTCACATGGGAGGCCACCGACAAAGCCGCCAAACTGGCGAGCGAAGCCGGCTTAAAAAAAAGTGAACCAGTCGGGGCAAGGAATTAATTCCTCTGTAGAGACGGGACTTGCCCCGTCTCTGCGGACAGCAGATCCGCAGCCGGAGTAGAAAATAGCTTTGTCACCACGGAGGCACAGAGACACGGAGAAAAGCTATTCCTGCTTTTTCTAGTCCTTGAAGGTCTTCTCCGGGACTTCTGTGCCTCGGTGGTGAAATCGTTCTTCAGCGCGTCATCGTCCACGAATGAGGAGAGAAATGGCTAGCACATCAATCAGCAGCGACGTTAAGGGACTCGAACTGGCCGATCTGGGCAAGAAACGCATCGAGTGGGCGAATCAATCGATGAAGGTGCTGCAGATCATCCGCAAGGAATTTATCAAGAACCAGCCGCTCAAGGGCATCCGCGTTTCGGCCTGTCTGCACGTTACTGCCGAGACCGCAAATTTAATGATCGCGTTGCGCGACGGCGGCGCCGATGTGGCGCTGTGCGCATCCAACCCACTCTCCACGCAGGACGATGTAGCTGCCAGCCTGGTGCGCGACTACAACATTCCAACATTCGCGATCAAGGGCGAGGACAACGACAGCTACTACAGCCACATCATGGCCGCGGTCGATCACAAACCGCAGCTCACCATGGACGATGGCGCCGACCTGGTCACCATCCTGCACACCAAGCGCAAAACTGAATTGTCCAACGTGCTCGGCGGTACTGAGGAAACCACTACCGGCGTGATTCGCCTGCGCGCCATGGCCAAGGAGGGCGTGCTCGGCTATCCGATCATGGCCGTCAACGATGCCGACACCAAGCATCTATTCGATAATCGCTACGGCACCGGGCAGTCAACCATCGATGGCATCATCCGCGCCACCAACTTCCTGCTCGCAGGATCGAAATTCGTGGTCGCCGGCTATGGCTGGTGCGGACGCGGCCTCGCTTCGCGCGCGCGCGGCGCCGGCGCCGAAGTCGTCATCACCGAGGTCGACCCCACCAAGGCGCTCGAAGCCGTCATGGACGGATTCCGCGTGATGAGCATGGAAGAAGCGGCCAAGATCGGCGACGTTTTCTGCACCGTTACCGGCAATAAAAACGTCTTGGCCAAACAGCACTTCGAACTCATGAAAGACGGAGCGATCATCTCGAACTCTGGCCACTTCAACGTCGAAATCGACATCCCGTCGCTCGAGAAGCTGTCCTCCTCCAAACGCGCCACGCGCAATTTCGTAGATGAGTACACCATGAAGGATGGCCGCCGCATCAACCTGCTCGGCGAAGGCCGTCTCATCAATCTCGCCGCCGCCGAAGGCCATCCCGCGTCCGTGATGGACATGAGTTTTGCCGACCAGGCGCTGGCCTGCGAGTACATGGTGAAAAACCACGCGTCGCTCGAGAAGAAGGTCTATCCGGTTCCCGTCGACCTCGACAAGCGTGTGGCTAAGCTCAAGCTCGAGTCGCTCGGCATCAAGATCGACCGCTTGACCTCAGAGCAGGAAGAATACCTGGCCAGTTGGTCGGAGGGAACGTAGCCTCGTGTGGCGCGGGCGCCGTCGCCCGCGGCTTTTGGTTTAAAGCAGGGGGCGGCGCAAGCCGCCCTTCGTTTCGTATCAGGGTGTCGCTTCGGCGATACCCTCCCCTCCTCAAAAAATCAGCCGTCCCTTCGGGGGCCGCGGCGCTAGAATAAATGCATGTACCACTACAATCCCGCCACCGCCCTCGAAGAACTGACCGAAGACGCGACCCTGCCCAACCCCGTCCACGTCCGCGACATGATGCTGCGGAACAAGCTCACCGCCGACCAGTCGCTCGAACTGAACCGGGTCTTCCTCGAATATCAGAAATTTTTCGGCGAAGCGCAAAAACTGGGCAAGGAAATCCTAAAGCGCCTGGCAGCCTGATTCGCGATTTCGGCGTTCTGCGAGACCAGCGTAGGGACAGCCGCCCTCGGCTGCCCCGGCGGGCAAAGCCCCCGCCAGCCTTTGCCTACCAGAAGTCTTTCGGGTACACTTCGACCCGACAGCCGGCACCAAATAGTCAAGCACGTGCTAGGGAGACCCGCATGACCTTAAAGTATGTCTCGGGCGTTCTGATTCTAGCGCTTGCGGTGGCCCTCGCCCCGTATGCCCGGGCAGATACCATAAAAACGGACAGCCACGAAATTGTGGCCGGAATTGTGGCCGTGGCCGCGGCCGTGACAATCATCGTGATCGTCGTGGCTGTCCACTATTCGAAAAAGCGAACGATTACGGGTTGCGTCGGCTCGGGCGCGAAGGGCCTCAGCATTACCGACGAAAAAGACCGGGAAGTTTATGCGCTTTCCGGCAACACAGCGGACATCAAAGCGGGCGATCGAATCAAGCTCCGGGGCAGGAAACTAAAGTCGAAGGGTTCCGACAAGACGCCGGTATGGGAAGCAAAAGAGGCGACACAGGACTTCGGCGTCTGCCAACCCTGATCCGCCGTGCCACCGTTTCATGCTCTGCCGTGGATCTTGGCCCACCACCAGCGCACGCCGACAAACAGAAACCGCCAGTCCTGAAAAAATTCCGGCGGCTTGCCCTCGAAGGCATGTCCGGCGAATTGAAAAATCCATCCGATGAGGAATAGCGCCAGCGCGTAAAGCCAGAGCCGGTGAATGAAAATGCTGGCGACGAAAACAGGGACCGAGAGCAGAATAGTAGGGATACCCAAAGTGTGGCACACCCGGTTCACCGGATGCTGGTGACTGGATCCATATTGCGCGATCCACTGCTCGTTAGTGCGTCCACCCAGCACGCCGAGGATGATATCACGTCAGCCGCCCTCGGCTGCCCAGGCGGGCAGCCCACCTACTTCGGAGGCAAGAACCGCGGATGTTTGTGTTTTGCATTCCTCCTGCACAGCGACATGCAACGATCCATAATCCCAGGAAGGATTCATTCGTAAGATATACTTTCCGCCGAGATCCGGGATCGCAAAACACTAAAGAGAATCACGCGCATCATCGAGGAGGTGTTAGTGAAGTACGCTTACGGTTTTCGTATTGTCATTCCCTTTCTTCTGTCCGTCTCGTTGCTGGGAGTCGCGCAAACCACATCCCCGGCCGGCGCGATCCTGTCAAAAAACGCCTCAGTAGACGGCGTGAAGTTGCATTACCTGACGGCCGGTAAAGGACCCGCGGTAATCCTACTCCATGGCTACACGCAAACCTCGCGCATGTGGAAGCCCATCATCCCTAAACTTGCTGAAAAATTCATGGTCATCGCGCCCGACCTTCCCGGAATTGGCGACTCGGACATTCCGGCGGACGGCCTAGACATGAAAACCGCCGCCATCCGCATCCACGCCTTGGCCAAGTTGTTAGGCATCCAGAAGGCGAGGGTTGTCGGCCACGACATCGGCCTCATGGTCGCCTACGCCTATGCTGCGCAGTTCCCCGCAGACACCGAAAAGCTGGCGGTGATGGACGCCTTTCTCCCCGGCGTTCCCGGTTGGGAAGACGTTTACAACAACCCAGGCATCTGGCATTTCCGCTTCAATGGCCCCACTCCAGAAGCATTAGTAAAGGGACGCGAGCGCATCTACTTCGACTACTTCTGGAATGACTTCGCCGCCGATAAAACCCATTCGCTTCCGGAAGCCGATCGCGTCGCCTACACCGCAGCCTACGCTCGTCCCGGACGCATGCGGGCAGGCTGGGCATACTTTGTCTCGTTTCAGCAGGCCGCCAGGGATTTCGCGCAACTCTCCCAGAACAAACTGACCATGCCGGTTCTCGCCATCGGCGGCGAGAAAGCCAATGGAGACGTTCTGGCAAAGCAGATGAAGCTTGTCGCCTCGGACGTTACGTTTGTTGTCTTGAAAAACACGGGCCACTGGGTCCTCGAAGAACAGCCCGCAGCCACCATGCAAGCGTTGTTGAAGTTCCTCTGACGCCAAATCAAATCGGGCAAATCTAGCCCGTCAATCCGCATCAGAAGAAAGCCAGACTCCGACTCGATTCTGGGAGTCCCGATCTTGGACCCTTCGATGGGCAGCAAGGAGCTTTTTCGCGATGACCAACCCAAGCAATTCAATCCCTCCGGACGATCATCAAAAACAGCAGGCCCGCAAGAAAGAAAACAACCCGTTTAGCGAACAGGAAAAGCATGGACAAGGAGAAGAGGCGCAACGCCGCACGCCTGGTGGACAAGAATATCAAGGCAATCCTTCCGTGCAACGCCGCGCGCCAGGCACCGAGGCTGACACCCGTGAGGATCCCGACACGCCGTAAGCGTTCCTAACTCTTATGCCAGTGGAGCGACACTGTTACCGGTGGATCGACGGGCGTCTCGCCCGTCTGTGAAGACGAGGAGGAGGTCGAATATGAACGAAAACATTATCCAGGAGATACTTCACGAGCTGTTTTCTTCGATGGAAGCACTCGACACTCGGAGCACGGCCCTATTGGAATTCCTGAAAGAAAAAGGCATAGCCAGCGAGGAAGAGCTGAAGCGCCATTTCGAGCAGGCGGGAGAAGCCAGCAACGTCCGATGGCGTGGCGTCCAGGTAAGGATCGATTATCTGCTGTCTTCGGCCATGAAGGCTGCCGAGCAGGATGCCCAGAAGGAATCAAAAACTACAGAAAGCCGCCAGGAACCATCCCCGAACAAAGGCAAAGAAGCATCGCGGACTACAGAACCCAAAAAGGACGAACAGAAAGACGCTCAAGACAAGCAGCGCGCTGAGCAGGCGGGTGCGACAAGCGGCAAAGGACAAACTCAGCAGCCAGACAAAAATCCAGGCACGAACGACGAAGAAAATAACGATAAGGATAAAGATTAAAGATAACGTCAGAGGGGAGCGCGACCCGGCCCGTCAGAACGATCGAGAGAACGCAGCCTGAAACATTCCAGACAAGAAAAACGGCTGGCAGATTTCTCATGCCAGCCGCTTAATAGCCCGGTCCATCGGTTCATCCTGTATCCGAATTTCGATCACCCGATGACCCGATGGTCAGATCAGCCGATGACTCAGCGTCGGCCGTGGCCGCCGCCCCCATGGAACCCACCGCCGCGGTTGACCGCTACTGGGCCTCTTCCCTCAAATCCGCGCCCAACCACTCGACCGCGGCCTTCAAATCGGGGCCCCACAAAGCCGCGACCGTAGGCACGTCCATAATATGGATGTCCCCAGCCGTGGTACCAGGGGCCTGCGCCGATAAACACTCCGTTCGCGAAGAAGCTCGGTCCGTAGTAGCCGTAGGGTGCGCAAGCATACGGATAGTCCGGGTAATAGCCGTAAGCGCAAACCGGCGGGCCAGCCACATAGCCACCACCGACGCCCACTCCGATTCCCACTCCGACCCTTACTGCGGCCTGCGAGTACGCAAGCGGCATAGCCAGTAACGCAAGCAGTACAACATATCTCAGGTATTTCATGGTGTACCTCCCTTTCATTCCGGCTCGGCCATCGTTGCTTCGATTCGCCCGAGCTTGAGGTCCTTCAGCTTTTTGTCTCTTCTGAAGCGCCTACTCATTTGAACTCGGACCGGGACAAAAAGTTGCGGAAAGCCGAGTGGTTGATTTCAGCCATCCTGCGTGAAATCAGCCAGTTGTGGGGAATGACTGAACCAGAACGTCAAACGCGAGGAAACCGTCGGCGTGCAGGGGATTATGACTCTACCTCGTCTTCGTTTGGTGTACACTTCCCACGATTTTCCGCTGCGAATAGAAAGCGCAGAGGCATTCGCCATGGGCGCTACCATGAGTCCAAGTGCAACCCGCGCAAAGAAACCGGGACGCGTCACCTGGTTCACCGAGCTATCGCCGCCCGAACGCAGCACCTTTATAGCGACCTTCGGCGGTTGGGCGCTCGACGGTATGGATGTCATGGTGTACAGCTTTGTGATCCCCGTCCTGATCGCGGCCTGGCACATCACCAAAGGCGAAGCGGGAATGTTGGGAACGGCGGCGTTGCTGATTTCCGCGGTAGGCGGCTGGCTTGCCGGATTATTGGCGGATCGCTTTGGACGCACCCGCGTCTTGCAGTGGACCATCCTCTGGTTCGCGCTCTTCACCTTTCTGAGCGGATTCACCAACAACTTTTGGCAATTGCTCATCACGCGCGGCCTTCAGGGCTTGGGCTTTGGCGGAGAGTGGGCCGTCGGTTCCGTGCTCATGGGTGAGACGATTCGCGCCCAACACCGTGGCAAAGCCGTCGGTACAGTGCAGGGCGGCTGGGCCATCGGCTGGGGAATAGCCGCGATATGCTCGGTAGCGTTGTTCTCATGGCTTCCCGCGAACCTCGCGTGGCGGGCCATGTTCTGGATCGGCATCCTGCCCGCCTTGTTGGTCTTCTACATTCGGCGTCACGTTCCCGAACCAGCGGTTTACACCCGGACGCGCCAGGAGGTCGCTGCCGGCGACCAGCCTCATTCCGAGATCCTGAATATCTTTGAGATCTTTTCTCCCCCGTTATTGAAAATCACCGTGTTGACATCGGCCATGGGAGTGGGCGTCCAGGGAGGCTACTACGCGATCACCACCTGGCTGCCAACGTACTTGAAAACCGTACGCCATCTTTCGGTCCTGAATACCGGCGCGTACATGATCGTCATCATCGCCGGATCATTCTGCGGCTATCTCACCGGGGCCTACCTCGCCGATGGCATCGGACGCAGGAAGACTCTGATTCTGTTCGCCGCATGCTGTTCCGTGACGGTCACCGCCTATACCTATTTGCCCATCGGGAACGGAGTCCTGATGCTGCTGCTCGGCTTCCCTCTCGGCTTCTTTACCTCCGGCTCTTTCAGCCCGGTCGGCGCATTCTTCACCGAGCTGTTTCCCAGCCGTCTGCGCGGCTCGGGCCAAGGCTTCTCTTACAACCTGGGCCGTGGAATCGGCGCCCTGTTCCCGACGCTGGTCGGTTTTCTCAGCGCGCGCCTCTCGCTCGGCAAAGCCATCGCCATCTTCGCCGTGGCAGCTTATGTCGTCATGATCGTGGCCGTACTGCTGCTCCCCGAAACGAGGGGCAAAGAACTGCGCGTCTGGGAATAAAAAGAGAGGGGTAGTGAAGGCCACCGGCAGTCCCTGGCGAACCGCATCTTTTGAGGTGCGGCCCAGCAGCTAAACGCGCTAAACTCTCGAAAAGCCATGATCGACGACAAGAAAGACCAGCCGACGAAGCACGATGCGCCTCCCGGAGACATTACACGCCGCGACTTTGCAGCCTTCCTGGTGGGTGCGGGCATTGCCGCCTCCGCGTCATCGACTGCGACGGCGGAAATTGGAGTTGAGATGGTCGAACACGACGTCGAGATCAAGACTCCAGATGGAACTTGCGACGCTGCGTTCATTTATCCCAAATCTCATCCCAAGTCGAATCTGGCGTCCCTCGCTAAGACCGCATCTTATCCCGGAGTGCTGGTCTGGCCCGACGCGTTCGGCTTACGGCCGTCGATGCGCACCATTGGCAGGAATATCGCCTCCGAAGGATATTCCGTGTTGGTACCCAATCCGTTTTATCGCGTGTCCAAAGCCCCTTTCACCGATGCCTCGAAATTCAATTTCCAGAATCCCGACGACATGGCAAAACTTAGGCCGTTGATGGCGTCGGTGAACGCGCCCGGCAGCGGCGAAAAGGACGCGGCTGCGTACATTGCCTTTCTCGACGCGCAAAAAGAAGTGAATACTGCAAAGAAGATTGGAACCCAGGGCTACTGCATGGGCGGCGCACTGGTGGTGAGGACCGCGGCAACTGTGCCCGATCGAATTGGCGCGGGCGCGTCGTTCCACGGCGGCGGACTGGTGACCGACAAACCGGATAGCCCGCATCTGCTCGTGTCCAAGATCAAGGCGCGCATGTATTTCGGGATCGCGGCGAATGACGACGCGAAACAGCCCGATGCCAAGGACAAGCTGAGGGAAGCCTTCGCCGCCGCGAGGGTGCAAGCCGAAATCGAAGTGTATCCCGCGCTGCATGGATGGTGCGTGCCGGATATGCCAATGCGCGATGGCGCGCCGATCTATAACAAAGTCGAAGCCGAGCGTGCCTGGGGGAAACTCGTCGCCCTATATCGAGCGGCCCTCGCCTAACTTGAACGGGCGAGACGCCCGTCCCCACACGAACACAATCCGCGTCGTTTACAATCGATGATTCTCTCTAAGAATGATTCTCTTCGATTGGAAACCACAACCATGCACCGCTGGTCGCAACTCTTCATTCCTACGCTGCGCGAGGCTCCGGCTGATGCCGAGGTCGCTAGCCACAAACTTCTCGTTCGTGCCGGATATGTCCGTCAATTGGGCGCGGGGATCTACTCGTTTTTGTTCCTCGGCAATCGCGCTACACAAAAGATCATGGGCATCGTCCGCGAGGAGATGGACAAGATCGGGCAGGAGTTCTACCTGCCGGCGCTGAATCCGCGCGAAGTCTGGGAAGCGAGCGGGCGCTGGACGACGATGGGCGAAAACATGTTTCGCCTCAAGGATCGCAAGGGCGCTGACCTCTGCCTGGGCATGACGCACGAAGAAGTGATGACCGACATCGCGCGCAAGGAGTTGCGCAGCTACAAGCAACTGCCACAGATCTGGTATCAAATTCAGACAAAATTCCGCGACGAGCCGCGTCCGAAGTCGGGCCTGTTGCGCGTCCGCCAGTTCATCATGAAAGACGCGTACTCGTTCGACATCGATGCCGCGGGCCTCGACGTCTCCTATCAGAAGCACCACGACACTTATTGCCGCATCTTCGACCGCTGCGGGCTGAAGTACATGGTGATCGACGCGCACTCGGGCGCGATGGGCGGATCGAAATCGCAGGAGTTCATGGTGCGCACTCCGGCGGGCGAGGATTTGGTTGTGAGCTGCGAGAAGTGCAGTTACGCGGCCAACATGGAAAAAGCTACTTCTCGGTTGGCTACGGTGGAAGATTTGAAACCCGAAGGCGACGGTTCCCCGCTTGAAGTGCACACTCCGGGACAGAAGACGATTGAGGATGTAGCGCGGTTTTTGGGCGTGTCTCCGAAGAACAAAATCAAGACGCTGGCGATGATGATTACGGCGGAGGAACCGGAAAAAGGAAAATCTCGCATTCCCAATTCCGTATCGCGAGCCGTCGTGCTGCTGTTGCGCGGCGACCACCAGATGAATGAAGCCAAGCTATCGACGGCGCTCGGAGGCAAAGAGGCGCGTCCGATGCAGGAGGATGAAATTCGCACCCTTTTCAAATCTCCCGCAGGATACCTCGGACCGCTCGGCATCGACTGGGCGAAGGATATGGACGATCCCGGCAAGCCGATCCTGCTGGTCGATAAGGCCCTCGAAGGGCGTGTGAATCTAATCGGTGGCGCGAACAAAGAGGACTACCATGTTAAACATCTGACGCCTGGAAAGAACTTTCATCCTACGGCTTACGTCGACTTGCGCAGCGTAACCGCAGGCGAAAACTGCCCTAATTGCGGCTCGCCATTGCGCATCGATACCGCGGTCGAGGTCGGACACATCTTCAAGCTTGGCTACAAGTATTCCGAGTCCATGGGCGCGCGCGTGCTCGACCACAATGGCAAGGAGGTCGCGCCCATCATGGGCAGCTATGGCATTGGCATTGAGCGCATTCTGACCGCGGCCGTCGAGCAGAGTAACGATGAAAACGGCTTCTGGCTGCCGCCTTCCATCGCGCCGTTCGAGGTCGTCGTAGTGTCGACTAACTCCAAGGATGAGGCCATCCGCAAAGCGTCGGAGGACGTCGCCCGCCAGCTCGAAGCCTCCGGATTCGACGTTTTGCTCGATGATCGGGACGAACGGCCAGGAGTGAAGTTCAAGGACGCCGACCTTGTGGGCATCCCCTTTCGAATCAATGTGGGAAAGAAAGTTACCGAAGATACCATCGAAGTCGTTCAACGCTCGACTCTGCAGAAGGAGGACGTTAAGATTTCAGCCATAACCGGGCATTTCCAAAGGTTGCGCGCAGGCCGTTAACGAATCGAAAGACCTTAACTCTTAACCCTTAGCGCAACACGGAAAGCTCGCAACTGATCGCGGGTTGGAACTTCTCTAGATTGGAACTCCTCTGGTAGCGGCGCAACCTGGAGTTTCGCAATCAGCGATTGGGCAATTGTTTATTATGGCAACTTTAAAATTAGTCTTCGTCGTGGCTATCTTGGGCGCCTTGGTTATGGTGGGGATCAAGGTTATTCCGCCATACTTCGCGAACTACGAGCTTGAGGATTCGATCCGGACCGAAGCGCTGCAGGCAACCTACACCACGCGCACGGAAGACGACATTCGCAACGCCGTCATTAAGGAAGCCCGCAAATACGAAATTGTGCTGACGCCCAAGCAGGTACATATTTCGCGAACCGGAGGCATCGCCACCGGCACTCTCGCGATCGACGCTGAGTACAGCGTTCCCATTGAACTGCCCGGCTATTCGACGATTATTGAGTTCCATCCTTCGACGAAAAATAAGGGCGTGTTTTAAAGGACAGCTCGAACCCGAGCATTCGCGAGGATTTTCAGCCCAGGGAATTTCCGCGAAAAAGCGTCTCTACTTCTTGAGCTCCTGCGGCCAGTTCACAATCAAGGTCAGGCTGGACGAGTTCTCAATCGGCGCCTGCATCATAAGGAAACGCTTGCCATCCGGAGCCACCTCGAACTCGCCGGTACCTACCGGCTGTGTAGGAAATAGAATCTGAGGCTTACCCAGTTCCAGGCTTTCGCCGTGCGTGGTGACCTCTACCGATGCCAGGCGAGAGTGGTCATCCAAATAGAAAATTTCCTTGCCGTTGCGGTTCCATACTGCTTCCTGACCGTCTCCCACCAAAAATCTGCCGCCGGGTTTAGGGAAGGCCACGATGTACACCTGGCTATGTCCGGCTTCCAAGGCCGTAAAAACTATCCATTTCCCGTCAGGCGAAAATACGGGATAACGGCTGTCGTTCTTTTCCTGCAAAAAGGCGTAGGGCTTGCGGTCGCCGAACATAGGCATCACCCAAACGTCGAAGTGTCCATTGGCCACGGTTTCATACGCGATGTATTTTCCGTCCAGCGACCAACTGTAAGGGTATTTGTCAATGTCGTCGTGGTACAGCAATTCCTCCTGGCGAGCGCCATTGGCCGGCCTGGTGTAGAGATCAATCTTCCCGTTACGGGCAGAATCGAAAACAATGTTGTTCCCATCCGGGGACCAGACGGGATCGTCATCTCGGGATTGCGAGAAACTGAATTGTGACTTGGTGCCCCGAATTAAGTCGTAAATGTAAATCTCCAGGTGCCCTCCGGCGTCGGCCCGTGCTGCTGAGACCTTCTTTCCGTCCGCAGAAATGTGAGCGTCCTGAAAGGTTCCGCTGTCAATGATGTCGCCCTTCTTACCGCTACGGTCGTACCATGCCAGGTCGAGACTGGTAGCTTGTCCACCCGCAAAGATCAGCTTTCCGTCATTCGAGAGCGAGAACGCCGCTGCTCCCCGAGCTTCCGCGCGGACCTGCTCGGCGATGGGCATTGGCTTCCCCGTCAATTTCAGTTTCTTCTCGTCGAAGCTCTGGGTCATCAGATTCCCGTCATGAACGAAAACCAGATGGCCGCTGGCATATTGGGCACGGTAATCCGATTTCACCAGAATCGTGTCATCCTGCGAATCAAGCGCACGCAAATGAATCGCACCCCCTCCTTGTGCGTCAGGTGAAAGGAATTGAAAATACATGAAGTGTTTTCCGTCGGGCAAAAACGCCGGCCAGCGAGGGGAGCCCAGACTCGCGGCTGCCTTCTCCTGACCGATCACGTGGGACGGTGTTCCGCCGGCCGCTGGTATGCGGAACATGTCCGATAGGGAGTCGGGAGTATACAAAATGGTGCCGTCTGCCCCCCAGGCGCCGCCTCGAGACTGAGGAGCGTCGGCCAGCGTCTGTACCGCTCCGCCGCTCGCCTCGGTGATTCTGAGTTTTCCTTGCGCAAAGAATCCCAGGCTGCGGCTGTCCGGCGACCAGAAAGGGTGAGAAGCATCGTCCGTGCCGGCCAAGGGCTGGGCCGAGGTCGAATCCAAAGGACGCACCCACAGTTGAGGTACACCCCCGGTGGCTGCGGCCACAAATGCCAACTTACTGCCGTCCGGCGAAAGGGCGACACTCAACGGATCGAACGACTGCTTGTCCGGCGGCAGAATGCTCACCCGCATTGGGTGCACAGGCGCGGGTGCTCGCAGCAAGAAAGCAATCGCAAACAGGATGGCGGCTGCAGCCGCCACGGCGGCTAAAATCCAGGCCAATCTCTGCGATGTTTTCCGTCTTGCGGCCACTGGCGAGGGAATCCCCGCCTGCGAACCGGCCTCGGCAATCCATTGCAACTGCAGCTTGACGTCGTGGGCGGTTTGCCAGCGCTCGTCGGGATCCTTCGCCATGCAGGTCCTGACTACGCGGTCGAGCACAGGCGGCGACATCGGCTGCGCCGCGGAAATGGGCTGCGGATCCGACGCCAGTATCGCGGCAACAATGCTGGCTTGGCTCTTGCCCGTGAAGGCGCGCTTGCCCGACGCCATTTCGTACAACACCGCTCCCAAAGCAAAAATGTCGGAGCGGGCGTCGGCTTCTTTCCCTTCCAGTTGTTCCGGCGCCATGTATTGGAACGTGCCCAGCACCATGCCCTGCGCGGTCAACGGTTGACCTGCCGAGGGCCCGGAAATCGTCATGGTCAAACTCGACGCGGGCGGAGGCGCCTGGGCCGGCGTGGCCTTGGCCAGTCCGAAGTCCATCAGCTTGGCGCCGGATTTGGTCAGCATGATGTTGCCCGGCTTCAGGTCGCGATGGATCACTCCGCTCTTGTGCGCTTTCTCCAAACCCTCGCAGATATCGATCCCATACTTCAGCACCTGTTCCGGCGACAACGGACCTTTCATGAGGCGATCGGCCAGAGTCTCGCCTTCGAGGTATTCCATGACCAGGAAATCGGTCCCGTCCTGGTGACCGATATCGTGCAGAGTGCAAATGTTGGGATGGTTCAGAGAAGAGATGGCGCGCGCTTCCCGGTCGAGGCGCTGTTTGGCTTCGAGATTCGCGGAAAGGTGCTGCGGCAGAATCTTGATCGCGACCGTCCGGTCGAGGCGGGTATCGCGGGCGAGGTACACCTCGCCCATGCCGCCAGCGCCCAACGGAGACTGGATTTCATAGGGGCCAAGCTTAGTACCAGAAGTAAGAGCCATAGTGCGCGCAATTATAGACTACACATTAGGGGATGACGGAAGGTTTGAGTATGGTGGGTTTCTCTGGTCTCGCGGCTCCTCAACTCGTACCTGACCCGCTGACACAGCGTCCATCTCTTGATACGCATCCAAGTGGTTGTAGGAAGCGCGCTGTGATTTAGAATCAATCACAAACGCACTTTAGCCCCAAAAACGTTTCGGACTGAGAATTGCTTTTGGAATCGACGCGCAACCGTCTTCATGGCCATTAAGCTGAAAATTCCGACGATCGGACGTAGCGGGCAACGCGGAAAAGACCGTAACAAGGGCCGACTGCGATCCGGCGATCCCATTGTGCGCTTTGCCTTGCTCGGCTTTCTTTCGGCATCGCTGGTGGTCATTGGTTTTTTTACCTACTGGTATGTGAAATATGACCGGATCATCGAGCAGCGCTTCCGCGGTCCGGCGTTCGCCACTTCAGCCAAAATTTTCGCTGCTCCGCAGGTGGTGAAGCTTGGATCGAAAGTAACCGTCTCCGCCATCGCGACCGATCTGCGCCATGCCGGCTACCGGGAAAAAGAGGGCGAGTCTCCGTTGGGCAGCTATCGCGTGCATGGCGGCTCCATTGAAGTCGTGCCCGGTCCCGAGTCGTATCACAGCCCCGAGACGGCCACCATCACCGTCGCCGGCGGAGCCGTTTCCGACATCAACAGCCGCTCGGACGGAGAACTGGAGGCGTACGAACTCGAGCCCCAGATGCTGACCTCTCTCTTCGATGCCGAGCAGCGCTCCAAGCGGCAACTGGTGAAGTACGACGACATCCCCAAGGTCATGGTGGATGCGGTGATCTCCATCGAAGACCGCCGCTTCTTTCAGCACAGCGGCGTAAACTTCATGCGCCTGGCCGAGGCCGCCTGGGTCGACTTCACTCATCAGCGCCATCAGCAGGGCGGATCGACGATCACCATGCAGCTGTCGCGGGCATTCTTTCTGAGCCCGGAGAAGACTTTCAAACGCAAGCTGATCGAGATGTTGATCGCGGTGGAGCTGGAGCAGAAGTTCTCCAAACAGCAGATCTTCGAGTTCTACGCTAACCGAGTCGATCTGGGCCAGCGCGGTTCCTTCACTATCTCGGGACTGGCCGAAGGGTCGCGATCATACTTCAACAAGGACCTGAAAGACATCACTCTGCCCGAAGCCGCGCTTCTGGCCGGTTTGATCCAGGCGCCCAGCGCGCTTTCGCCCTATCGCCATCCCGAACGAGCGCTCGAACGGCGCAACACTGTGATTGAGTCCATGGTCGAAACGCATGACATCACCCGCGATCAGGCCGATAAAGCCAAGGCCACGCCGTTGAAGCTGGCCCCGCCCAATGTTGAGGCCAGCGATGCTCCGTACTTCGTGGATATGGTGCGCGACACTATCGTCGGCCGACTGAATGAGCATGAGGTGAATGAGCAGGAATACCGCATCTACACCACGCTCGATCCCGATCTGCAACGGGCGGCCGCGCAAGCTGTGGAAACCGGCATCAAGCTGGTGGACGATCAAGTCACCAAGATGCGTACCAAGAAGATCAAGGTCGCCAAGGGTAAGTATGAGACGACGGTCACACCTGGCCCGCAGGCGCAGGTGGCGCTCGTCGCCATGGATCCTCACACGGGCGAGATCAAGGCGCTGGTCGGCGGACGAAACTACGGAGCGAGCCAACTGAACCACGCGCTCGCCAAGCGTCCCACCGGCTCTATCTTCAAACCGTTTGTGTATGCAGCCGCGATGAATACGGCAATCGACGGCTCGACCGCAGTCATCACTCCGGCGTCCATCGTTACGGACCAGCCTTCCACATTCTCATATGGCGACCAGATCTATGAGCCGCGCAATTACAAAGAGGAGTATCACGGCGACGTCACGCTTCGCTATGCGCTGGCGCTCTCGCTCAACAACGCCACGGTAAAAGTTGCGGAAGAAGTGGGCTACGACAAAGTGGCCGATTTGGCCAAGTCGGCGGGAATCGTCTCGGTGAAAGCCACGCCGGCGATGGCCCTTGGCGCCTACGACGCAACGCCGGTCGACATGACGGCCGCCTACACCAGTTTTGCCAATGGCGGCATGCGGCTTTCCCCGGTTTTTGTAACTTCAGTGCGCAATTCCAAGGGCGACATTGTCCTCAACTTCGGCACCACCAAAACGCAGGTTCTCGACCCACGCATCGCTTTCGTGATGACCAACATGCTGGAAGGCGTGATGAACTTCGGCACCGCCGCCGGGGTTCGCTCCCGCGGATTCACGGCTCCCGCGGCGGGTAAGACCGGAACTTCGCACGACGGCTGGTTCGCCGGATACACCAGCAACCTGCTGTGCATCATCTGGGTCGGCTACGACGATTACAGCGACATACGCCTGAGCGGAGCGCAGACTGCCGCGCCCATCTGGGCCGAGTTCATGAAGAAGGCAGTCACCCTGCCCCAATATGCCGAGGTGAAGCCTTTCACTCAGCCCGAGGGCGTGGTGGATGTGCAACTCGACAAAATCACCAACCGGCTGGCAACGCCATCCTGCCCAGACGACTATACGATTGCCTTTATCGCCGGCACCGAGCCGCACGATACCTGCGACCAGTCGGGCGCCGGCGTGCAGGGGTTCTTCTCCCGCATATTCGGTGGAAATTCCGAGAAAGCGCTGCCTCCGCCCACCACCAACGGGAACTCGCAGGCGGCCACCGGTGTCCAATCCTCAGGTGTTCAATCGGGCGTTCAATCAACTCCGGAGGAAGAAGCTACGAGAAAGAAAAGCTTCTTCGGCAAGATTGTGGGCGTGTTCAAGGGAGATAGTAACTCCTCCAAGAATGACAAAAACGCGGCTGCACCGTCTAAAGGTACCGAGAGCGACCAGCCGCCACGGTGACGTTCTGCATCAGGGCATCAATTATGTTTTGTAGCGGGGCATCGCTTTAGCGATGCCGCAAGCGCCCGAATCAGACTCCCTTTAGGGGCTGGGGTCGCGGCCTCAAACTTGCAAGCATCACAGCACAGCACGTAGGAATGCCATGAAACTCTGAAGTTTTGTATGTTCGGCCGGGGGTGTCTATGTTTTCCTGGATCCGCATCAGTTCCGTGTCACTTCTGTTCTCCGCGCTTCTCGTTCTCCCATTGCAGGCCCAGAACACAGAACAAGTCGAAGTCGGCCCCCCGCCGCTGCACCGCGCTGATCCGCCGGCTCCCGGGGCGACACCCGAGGAACTGGAACAACGGGGCGACGAATTGCGCACCGTGAAGAACTTCCTCGATGCCGTCGACTACTACGAGGCTGCCCTGAAGGGCGCGCCGGGCAGCGCTTCCCTGTTCAACAAGATCGGGATGTGCCAGCTCCAAATGCACCGCGACAAGGAAGCCAGGAAGAGTTTTGAACGCTCCATCAAGGCCGATCGTGACCATGCCGACGCCTATAACAACCTCGGCGCAGCTTATTACGATATGCATAACAACAACGCAGCGATCAAGAACTATGAGAAAGCGATCTCGTTGAAGAATGACGCCGCGTCCTACTACAGCAACCTGGGCACGGCCTACTTCGGCAAGAAACAGTTCGACAAAGCCATACAGTGCTATGCCAAAGCGGTGGAGCTTGATCCCGACGTCTTCGATCGCAGTTCCCACGCCGGACTGCAGGCGAGGCTCGCTTCTCCACAGGACCGGGCACGCTACGATTATGTTCTGGCCAAGATGTACGCGAAGTCCGGCGTGACCGACCGATCATTGCATTATCTGAGGAAAGCGATGGAAGAGGGATATAAAGACATCAAGGACGTTTACAAGGACAATGAGTTCAGCGCTCTCCGAAAAGATCCCCGCTTCGCCGAACTGATGGCGGCGAAGATACCGGCCATCTCCAATTGAGTCCCAATTCAGCATCGATAACACGCTGACCGGGAACGATTTACGCAAATCGGGGGGGAAATGCGGGAAAGCTGCGGAACTTTCTCGGCGCAACTGGGTTTTCACCCTTACTGCTCCTGAAAACGACAGGGTGAGTAGGGAGAAAACCCACCGGTTGCGAACCCGAGCACGCCCCAAGCAAGCAACCGGTGGGTGATTCACCATCAGATCTCAGGCTTCAGCTCTGAGTCGTTAATCTGTCTTCGCCATGTATTCTTCGACCACCTTTTTCCATTTACTCTGCGCTTTCAGGATGTACTCGACTGCATCCCGCGCCGCGCCGTCACCTCCGGCATGCGCCGTAATCCAGTGCGCTTCCGCTTTGACTTCTGGGCGGGCGTTCTTGACCGCAATCGCCAATCCACATCTGCGCATCGCCGGAAGGTCGATTACGTCGTCGCCCACGAAAGCAGCCTCGGTGGGAGTAATTCCGTCTTTCTCCAGAATCTGCGCGAACACTGACGCCTTATCCTGGATGCCCTGATACACGTGGTCAATCTTCAAATCACGCGCCCGCAGGGCAACCGTTTCGGAGATGCGTTTGGTGATGATCCCGCTCTTGATCCCCGCCATCCGGGCCAACATGATCGCGGTGCCATCGTGCGCATGAAAGCCCTTGGCCTCGATCAGGCTGACGCCCGGCTGCATGCCAGTTGGCGGACTTCCGGCGGGCGCAGGAAATATCCAGATTTTGCCGTCCGTAAGGACGCCGTCCACGTCGAAAAGAATGAGCTTGATTTTGCGGGCACGAGCCGCAGCCGAAAGTTTGGGCATCGCCGCGATTCTAGCATTCAGAGAGTGGGCAACCCTGCACTGACTTGCCTGATTTGTGGGGGTGGCCAGACTCAAACGACAGGAATCACGTTTTTTCAACGGCGGGGGAGCCATGCGACGGAAAAGTGGCGCCCGAGTTTTTCGAAGTCACGATCGGCAGTGACGAGGGTAGCTCGATGCTGCAAGGCAAGAGCGGCGGCGATACAGTCAACGTAGGGGATTTTGTGGAGCGCCAATTTGAACCGGGATGTGGGCGAACGTTTTACGAAACTCCCAATTCTCGCTACAATAATTTAATGCCGTCGGCAGTCTCCCCGTCCCTTGCCTGGGCTCATCCGCTGGTTCAGGAGTGGTTCACCGCGCGCTTCGCCACGCCGACTGAGCCGCAGGAGCAGGGCTGGCCCCACATCCTCGCCGGCCACACTACACTGATATCGGCTCCCACCGGATCGGGCAAAACGCTGGCCGCCTTCCTGGCCTGCATTGACCGGCTTGTTGGCAAGGCCCTCGCAGGTGAACTGCGCGACCGCACCGAAGTTCTCTACGTCTCCCCGCTCAAGGCGCTCGGCAACGACATCCAGAAGAATCTCGAAATCCCGCTCGGAGAAATCTTGCAGATGGCGGGCGAGCGCGGCCTGCTGATGCCGGAGATTCGCACCGCGGTGCGCACCGGCGACACTTTGATGAAGGACCGGCGCCTCATGCTCAAGCGCCCGCCGCATATTCTGGTGACCACGCCCGAATCGCTCTACATCCTGCTGACGGCGGAAAAGAGCCGCGCCATCCTGCGCGACGTCGAGACCGTGATCGTCGACGAAATCCACGCCGTCGCCGACGACAAGCGCGGGGTGCACCTTTCGCTTTCTCTGGAACGGTTGGAAGCGCTGGCCGAGTGTCCGCCGGTGCGCATCGGGCTTTCCGCGACGCAAAAGCCGATTGAAGAAGTCGCGCATTTTCTCGCGGGAAACGGGCGGCCGAATCCAGTCATTGTCAACATCGGACACAAGCGCGAGCTCGATCTGGGAGTCGAAGTCCCATCCACCGAACTAGGTCCAGTGGCTTCGAACGAAATGTGGGACGAGATTTACGAGCGCATCGTGCAACTGGTGAACGCGCACCGCTCGACGCTCGTCTTCGTCAACACGCGGCGCCTCGCCGAGCGCATCGCCCATCAACTCGGAGAGCGCCTGGGCGAGGAAAACGTGGCCGCGCATCACGGCAGCCTGTCGCGCAAGCTGCGGCTGGACGCGGAGCGCAAGCTGAAGGAAGGTCAGGTAAAGGTGTTGGTGGCGACCGCATCCCTAGAACTTGGCATCGACGTCGGAACCGTGGATCTGGTGTGCCACATCAGTTCGCCGCGTTCGATTGCGGTCGCTTTGCAACGCGTCGGAAGGTCAGGCCACTGGCGAGGCGCTGTCCCAAAAGGACGATTCTTTGTCACCACGCGCGACGATCTTGCCGAATGCGCCGTACTGGTGCGCGCGATCCGCCGCGGCGAACTCGACCGCCTGATTTTTCCCGAAGGTTCGCTCGACGTGCTGGCACAGCAGATCGTCGCCTGCTGCGCGGCGTCGGGCAGCGCCGCCGTCCCGACGGCTGTCGTGGGCCCCCACCGGCCGGACAAGCAAGAAATTAGCGCGACAACGAACGAGGACGGCGTCGGCTCTACCAACAACGGTTGGGATGAAGATGAATTGTTCGCGCTCGTAAAGCGCGCCTATCCCTATCGCAATCTAGCGCGCCAGACGTTCGATGAAGTGTTGACAATGCTTTCGGAAGGAATCGCTTCGCAACGCGGCCGTTATGGCGCGTACCTGCATCACGACCGCATCAATCGCAAAGTGCGGGCGCGGCGCGGCGCGCGTCTGGCGGCCATTACCAGCGGCGGCGCGATCCCCGACAATGCTTTGTTCTCCGTAGTTGCGGAACCCGATGGCGCGAACGTCGGCACTGTCGACGAAGATTTCGCGGTCGAAAGCATGGCGGGCGACATCATGCTGCTGGGGAACACCTCGTGGCGCATCCGGCGAGTGGAGTCGCGGACCTCGCGTGTGCTGGTCGAAGATGCCCACGGAGCGCCGCCCACCGTGCCCTTCTGGCGCGGAGAAGCTCCGGCTCGCACCGAGGAGCTTTCGCAGCAACTGGGCGAATTGCGCAAAGAGATCAGCGACCGCTTGCCCAGCGTGGTTCCAGTCGAAGGATGGCGGAATTTGCCCGTGGTAGCAGAAGCGGTTCGTTGGCTGCGCGAAGAATGCGGCCTTGATCTCTCCGGCGCAGAACAACTGATTCAGTACACGATCGAAGGCCGCGCTGTATTGGGCGATGTGCCGACCCAGACGACCATCATCGCCGAGAGATTTTTCGACGAGGGCGGCGGGATGCAGTTGATCATCCACGCGCCCTTCGGCGGCCGCATCAATAAGGCCTGGGGACTGGCCTTGCGCAAGCGCTTCTGCCGCGGCTTCAATTTCGAGTTGCAGGCGGCCGCCACCGACAACGGCTTGAATATCGCGCTCGCCGAGCAGCACAGTTTTCCGCTGGCCGATGTTTTTCAGTTCCTTCATTCGGAGAGCATGCCGCCCATTTTGGAGCAAGCGGCGCTGGCGGCGCCGGTCTTTCAAACGCGCTGGCGTTGGGATGCAACCAGAGCGCTCGCTCTGCTGCGTTTTCAAGGCGGCAAAAAAGTGCCGCCGCAGATTCAGCGCATGCGCTCCGACGACCTGCTGGCCTCGGTTTTTCCCGATGTAGCCGCCTGCCAGGAAAACATCGAGGGCGACATCAAAATCCCCGACCATCCGCTGGTACGCGAGGTCATGAAAGATGTTCTCACCGAGGCGCTCGACATCGATGGCCTGGCCGAAGTGTTGCGCGGAATCGAGCAGGGCCGGATTCGTTGCCTGGCAGTGGACACTCCTGTGCCCTCGCAATTCTCGCACGAGATTCTCAACGCGAATCCCTACGCGTATCTGGATGACGCGCCGCTAGAAGAGCGCCGGGCGCGGGCGGTCGAGATGCGTCGCGTGCTGCCGGCTTCGGTGCTCGAAGAAGTCGGCGCGCTCGACCCCGCAGCGATTGCACAAGTACAGCAGGAGGCGTGGCCGGATGTGCGCGATGCCGACGAACTGCATGACGTGCTGCATACGCTGGTGATGATGCCGGTGCCAGACAGTTCTCAGTTCTCAGTTCTCAGTTCCCAGGCAACCGAAGCGCAGATCACTCACCACTGGCGGGGATTCTTTGATCGCCTGCAACATGAAAATCGAGCGGTTGTGGCTACGACCGCTGGCAAACAATATTGGGTCGCCGCCGAGCGAGGTGAATACTTCCGGGCGATGCATCCTGTCGAACCTCACCAGAAGACTTCCCTTGAGGAGGGAGAACAGGAAGAAGCGGCTAGCCGCGTCTCTAGTGATGATGCTTTGCTCGCCGCGGTCCAGGGATGGATCACGCATCTCGGCCCAACCACCGCCTCAGAAATCGGCGAACTCATCGGGCTGCCGGCTTCACAGATCGAAAAAGCTCTGCTTCGCATTGAAGCCAGCGGCGCAATCCTGCGCGGCAAGTTCCGTCCCGCTGATTCGGCTCTACGTGGGGACAACCGTCCTGGACTGTCCGGGCAGGCGCAGCTTGCCTATTCTGCAGAACACTCCTCCGAACCTGAAACTGAGTGGTGCGAGCGTCGCCTGCTGGCTCGGATTCATCGCCTGACCGTCGCGACCCTGCGCAAGCAAATTGCCCCGGTCACCGCGTCGCAATTCATGAGTTGGCTGTTACGCTGGCAGCACGTCGCCCCGGGTACACAAGCGCGCGGCGAACATGGCACACTGGAAGTGATCCGGCAGTTGCAGGGGTTTGAAATCCCCGCCAGCGCGTGGGAGCGTTTTATTCTCGCGCGCCGAATCTCCGACTACGATCCGGCGAACCTCGATCAGTTGTGCCTGACAGGCGCCGTCGGATGGGGCCGCCTGTCGCCGCATCCGGCGACTCTCGAAGCCACCGGAACCGATGAGAATGGACGCGAGAACCGGCGCCGCGTGATTCCCACACGCGTCGCGCCCATTGCGTTCTTCGTCCGCGAAGATGCCGACTGGTTGCGCCCGCACCATCCCGGCGCGGACGATTCGGCCAGTTCGTTTCTGAGCCGGGTGGCGCAGGCGCTTCTCGAACTTCTAAAGCATCGTGGCGCGCTGTTCTTCCCCGACATGGTGCGAGCGACCGGCCGCCTCAAAGCGGAAATCGAAACCGGGCTCTGGGAACTGGTCGCCGCCGGTCTTGTGACCGCGGACGGATTCGAAAACCTGCGCGCACTGGTAACGCCGACGCCGAAACATGCCTCTGGCAACGGACTGGGCAGAGTGCTGGGTAAGGTCCGACGCCCGCGTCACGCTCCCGGTCGCTGGTCGCTCTTGCACACCGAAGGCGCCGATCGCGACCGCAGCGTTGAGTCCTGCTGCTGGATGTTGTTACGCCGCTACGGCGTCGTCTTCCGCGACCTGCTGGTGCGCGAAACCAATTTGCCGCGCTGGCGTGAGTTACAGATAGGTTACCGCCGCCTCGAAGATCGCGGCGAGGTGCGCGGCGGCCGCTTTATCGACGGATTTCTGGGAGAGCAATTCGCGCTTCCGGTTGCGGTTGAATCGTTGCGCGCTCACCGCAAGCTGCCGCAGAATGCCAATAGCGAGCGCATAATTATCTCCGCCGCCGATCCGCTGAATCTGGTTGGAATCATCGTTCCCGGCGAACGTATCCCCGCCATCTCAGGAAGAAGCGTCGTATTTCGCGACGGAGTGTGGGAAGCGGACGATGCGCTGCTGGCTTCCGGCTACTAGGTTCGTGGAGACCGGGCGTCCCTGCCCGGCCGACTCTTGGGCGTCGTTCAGGGTAGACGCCCGTCGCTCCATCGCGTGACGCGATCCTAGCTGAAAATCACCTTGCGGTCGCCTTTGACGATGCGGCCGACGCTGTAGAATTTTTCTCCGGCTCGCTCCAGCAATGTCTGCGCTTTCTTGAATTTCTTCGCGGGAACGACGATCAGCATACCCAGGCCCATATTGAAGGTGCGGAGCATTTCTTCCTCGGAGACGTTCCCGAGCTTCTGCAGATGTTCAAAGATGGGCAGCACCGGCCAGGTTCCGCGTTCGATCACCGCCGACGTGCCTTTCGGCAGCACTCGCGGCAGGTTCTCGGTGATGCCGCCGCCGGTAATATGAGCCAGCGCCGCCACGCACTCGCCTGCAATCAATTTCCGGATCACCGACCAGTAGCTGCGATGACTCCGCATGAGTTCGTTGCCGACTTTGTTCTTGATCTCGCTGACAAAAGTCTCCGGGGAATAGCCCGCGATTTCGAAAAGCAATTTGCGGGCCAGTGAATATCCATTGGTGTGAAGGCCATTCGAGGGCAGGCCGAGCACGCAATCCCCCAACTGCACATCCTTGCCGCTGATGATCCGCTCACGTTCGACCACTCCGACAATGAATCCGGCAAGATCGTATTCGCCGTCCGGATAAAATCCAGGCATCTCGGCAGTCTCGCCGCCAATAAGAGCGCAGCCGTTGTGCTTGCAGGCTTCGGCGAGCCCCCCGACGACTCTCTCAGCGATCTCCGGATCGAGCTTGCCAGTGGCCAGGTAATCCATAAAAAACAAGGGTGCCGCGCCTTGCACCGCGATGTCATTCACGCAGTGGTTCACCAGGTCGCCGCCGACCGTATGATGCACTTTCATTTCAAAAGCCACTTTCAATTTGGTGCCCACGCCATCCACACTCGAAACCAGCACCGGGTCTATATACTTCTTGTCGACGGAAAACAATCCGCCGAATCCGCCTATTTCGCTCAGCACTCCTTTGGTGAAAGTTTTGTGGGCGAGATACTTGATGCGCTGCTTGGTTTTGTTGCCGCGATCGATGCTGACACCGGCGTCAGCGTAAGTGATGGAGTCGACTTGGGCGTTGGTATCTGGGGCCACTTTAACAGTCCGTCTTTATTAGTCCGTCATGCCAGGGTGGAGAAATCGGCTGCGCCGCCAAGCCGGTGGAGTTTCAGGCGCAACAAATTCTAGCACGTCTGGAGTTGCCTCCCGCTTTTTCAAGGGCGCTGCGCGAAGGCGCTATAATGCTGATCCAATTCTTTTCCCGGAGACAAACGTGAGAATTCCGATCGTTCTGTTTTTTGCCCTGTTGACAATTCCATTGGCAGTGGCGCAAAACCAATCCCAGGACACCACACCCGAGAGCGCGAAGCAGACTGCGTCCAAGAAGGATAAAAAAACAGCCACGCCAGCGAACACCCCAACCCCCGAGAAGCCAGCGGAAAGCGCCAAGCCCGCCGAAGCGCCTAAACCCGAGGCAAACGAAGCCGCCGACAAGGATAAGGAGGAACATTACGACGTCGCAGAAGTCCCGCCGGTAATCACGCATCATCAGACCACCGTGAACGGCAAGAGCCTCAGTTATACAGCCACAACCGGCAGGCTTCCCATCAAGCGCGAGGACGGCAAGACAGAAGCCGAGATGTTTTTCGTCGCCTACACGCTAGACGGACAGGATGCGGCAAAGCGTCCGCTGACTTTCTCGTTTAACGGCGGCCCAGGATCGGCCTCGGTGTGGCTGCACATGGGCGCGCTCGGACCGAAGCGCGTGCGGCTGCAGCCAAACGGCTTCATGCCTGCAGCTCCCTATCGCCTGGAAGACAACCCCGACACGCTGCTCGATCGAAGTGACATCGTCATGGTGGATGCCATGTCTACCGGCTACTCGCGCGCTGCCAACGCCGAACTTACTAAGAAGTTTCTCGGTGTAAAAGGCGACGTACAGGCCTTCGGAGAATTCATACGCCTCTACCTCTCTCGCTACGAGCGCTGGAGTTCGCCACTTTTTCTGCTCGGGGAGAGCTACGGCACCACGCGCGCCGCCGGCATCGCCGGATATCTGGCCGACCACGGCATCGCCTTCAATGGCGTCACTCTGCTGTCGATGGCAGTGGATTTCCAGACGCTCGAATGGAATAAATCGAACGATCTGCCTTATTTGCTGCTGGTGCCCACTTTCAACATGATCGCCGGCTACCATCACAAACTCTCCGCCGATCTCACTCAGGACATGGCAAAGACGCGCGAAGAAGTCGTGCGCTGGTCGACGAATGAGTATGCGCTCGCTTTGGCTAAAGGCGACGCGCTGTCACCGGACGAACATCGCAAGATCGTCGAGCAACTGTCGCGCTATCTCGGACTGCGTCCGGAAGTGATCGAAGCGCATGACCTTCGCATCGACGTTCCCACCTTCACCAAAGAGTTGCTGCTCGATCAAAAACTAATTGTCGGGCGCCTCGATGGACGTTTCAGCAGCCCAAATCCCGACGAAGATGCGCCTTTCTATGATCCCACCAGCGCCGCCATCCTGCCGCCTTATACCTCGGCGTTCAACAACTACCTGCGCACTGAGCTGAACTACAAGTCCGACATGCCCTACCGTGTCTTCGCCTACGACCAGCCCGGCTTCCGCGACTGGCAATGGGGCAATGCCGTGGAAGGCTTTCCCAGCACGGCGGGCGGCTTGCGGTCGGCCATGATCAAGAATCCATATATGAAGATCCTGGTCATGGAAGGCTACTACGACCTGGCCACTCCCTTCGCCGCGGCCAACTGGACAATGGATCACCTCGACCTCGGCCCGCAGTTTCGCCAGAACATTTCCTACGCCACCTATAGCTCGGGACACATGGTGTATATCGATCGCGCCGAACACGACAAAATGAGAAAAGATCTGATCGATTTCATGGACAAGTGCCTGCCGAAATAAAACCCCGCGCAGGAACAGCCGAAGCTCGCGTAGGGACAGCCGCCCTCGGCTGTCCAACCGAGCAAAGCTCGGCCGCTGCCCGCGCCAGAATGACTCTGTATTTCGCCGCACTATTGCACTGAACCGAGCACATGCGCGCCGCCGTCATCCTCGGACTGGGAACTTCGCCGGCTGATCTGAAGCCGTTCCAAACCGGATCGCCGGCGAAATGGCTGCACGGTCTTCCCGCTTCTTCCAGCGAGGCCGACGCCATCCTGATTTTCGGCGGCGACGGCACCATTCATCGTCATCTGGCGGCGCTGGTGCGGCTGCAACTGCCGGTGCTGATCGTCCCGGCAGGCAGTGGAAATGATTTTGCGCGCGCGCTTAACCTGCGTTCGATAGAAGACTCCGTGCGCGTCTGGCGCGATTTCGATTCCCAGAAAATTCAAGCGCAGAAAATTGATCTCGGGGTTATCGTTCCGTCCGCTGCCCCCGAGCGCACTCATTATTTCTGCTGCGTCGCTGGTTGCGGCCTGGATGCTGCGGCAGCGCGGCGCGCCAATCAAATGCCGCGCTGGTTGCGCGGACACGGCGGCTATGCCCTGGCGCTGTTACCGCTATTGCTGAAACTCCCGGCCTTTTCGATGCGGCTCACAGAGTTCAACGGCGAGGATCATACGTTGACCGAAAGACTAACCTTGCTCGCCGCTTTTGCCAATACGCAATTCTATGGCGACGGCATGCGCATTGCGCCGCAAGCCGATTTCGCCGACGGCAAGCTCGACATCTGCCAAATCAGCGCCATGAATCCCTTCGAACTTTTTTGCATGTTCCCGACGGTATACTTCGGCCGCCATCTGCGAAACCGGAAAGTAGAGTACTCGCGCGCCGAGCGAGTCCACGTCCAGACCGAGGTTCCACTCGACATCTACGCCGACGGAGAGTTCGTATGCCAGACTCCCGCCGAGATCTCGGTGGCCGCGGGCGTTCTGCCTGTGATTTCGGCCGCGATGAAGCATGCAGTTCGCAATGTCGGGAACCGCCGGGATGGGATACTATAGTGCGGTTTTCGTAAGAAGTTTTGGGCAGCGCCAAAGACCCAGAACGAAAGCGCGATTCGAGTCCCAAATCTAGGTACGAGGAGATGTGATGCAGCTGCGCCTGGAAAGCCGTCCGGTGGGTGATGTCCTGGTGATTCAGTGTCACGGCCGGATCGTGGCCGGAAATGAAGTGTTTACCTTGCACGCTTTCGTTGGCGACTCGTTCGTAAAGTACGGCGACGTCGTTCTGCAACTCGACCAGGTAGAGTTCATCGACAGCAGCGGCCTCGGAGCGCTGGTGCGCCTGACGCAAGCCGCACGATCGAAGGGTGGAGACCTCAAACTCAGCGGAGTCCCAGCCAGAATTCTCAAGACCCTGCAGATGACAAACCTGTCCTCACAATTTGAGATCTACGATTCGGTTGAAGAAGCGATCACGGCAGCCTATTTAGGTTCGCGCTATTCGCGCGCCAAAACCGGGGACGCCAGACCGCGCATGCTTTGTGTTTACGAGTCAACCGATGTGTGCATGTTCCTGCGCGAAGTGTTGTGCGGCGCCGGATACAACGCCTTAACCACAACGGCCATCGACGACGCCCGCATCCTGCTCAAAGCCACCAAGGCAAAACTGGTGGTGGTCTCTGCGCGCATGCAATCCCTGCACGGCAAACCGACACGCAAGGCGCTGGAGGAAATCGATCCGGCCGTCTCTCTCCTCATTTTGGAGGAGAACTTTCACACCGGGGATCCGGGAGAGGCGGCGGAAAAACTGCTGAGCAGCGTGGGCGGTCTTTTGCCGGCCGCGAATTAGAGCGCCGCAGCGGATTTTCCAGTGTCCGGTTCGTTACGGCAAATGCAGCCGGAGCAGCGCCTGCGGGTCCAGATACACGCCTTGCCAGCGCACGGCCAAATGCAGATGTGGCCCCGTCGCTCGGCCCGTGCCTCCGCTCAATCCAATCGCCTGCCCTTTGTTCACATCGTCGCCCTCTTGGACCAAAAACTTTGATAAGTGCAAATAGAGCGTCAGTAGTCCTTGCCCATGATCGATGACCACACAATTCCCTTCAAAAAACAGAGGCCGCGCCAGGATGACGCGTCCGCCATTCACCGCGGCGACGGTTGTTCCACTGGGCACTCGGAAATCGAGCCCCTGATGCGTGCTCTGCACGGAGCCGTTGAACACCCGCTCGACTCCGAACACATCCGAGATCGCGGCATCGACCGGAGCCGCGAACGAACCTTTCCATTCGCGCTCGGGGCTGACGGTCTTGAAAGCGTCAGCTTTTACTTTCTTGTCCTGTTCGATCTCGCTCTGCTCCTCGGGACCAGGCGCGGTGTAGCGTCCGGGAACTTTCAGTGGCACCCGAGGGTAGCGCTGGCGCTGCACCTGAATCTTCCGGTCGAATGCGATTACCTCCCCGGGAGATTGCCCGGAGAGAGTCTCGCCATGAAGTTGGAGCGGATAAGCACCCGCCTTGGTTTCCAGACTGACCCCGGCCAGCGCAAACCATGTTCTGCTGTTTGCGTCGAAGCCGAACGAGATGTCGTGGCCCAGCCATGTTCCAGAAAGCGAACGCACCCGCTTCGGCGTAATGACGCGAAAGAGCACCGGACTTCCGTTTACCAGGCGCGCAGGCTGGTTGACGACAGTCCAATGAGCCGCCGCCGATGAGGCTGCGGCGAGTGCAGGCAACAAAAAGATAAAGAGCACAACGGAATCAAAGAAGCGTAGGCGCATCGCACTTCCGGCTGGCATTTCGGCGTAGGGACAGACGCCCTCGGCTGTCCGCAGGGCAAAACCCACGCCCGATGAATAGCATACAGGCCGATAACGGCTTCCATCCATATGGGACAAGCTGTCCCACGAACATTTGCCTGGGACGATCTGTCCCAACAGCCACCTGCTTCCACTCCCGATTGCAGTGTGTACTCAATAACTTGCAAGCCCCCTCGTCTGGTGCGCCGCGTGCTTCTAGGTAAGGCGTCAGATGAGAAACCTGATCAATAAATTCAAGGGAGAATCGAAAATGAAAAAGCTTGGATACCTCGTTCTACTGTGCGGACTGTTGAACAACACAGCGGCGTTTGGACAATCAACCCGCGGGCTCGTAATGGTAAATTGTGCTGGCCTTTCGTGTAGCGCGTCTTCGGTCGCTGGCAGAAACAATTCCGTAGTGAAACTCGGCACCTTCAAGTCCTTACTTATGGTTCATGCGGGTACGCGCACCGGCAAGCACGAAGTTAGACTCGGGACCTTCAAGTCCGTCATGCTGACCAAAGGCTTATAAGTACGAGCAGGGATGATGCAGAGCGTACAAGCTAGCGTGTACAACCGCTATTCGTTATTCGTACGCTCGATCCCGGCGGCGGCCACTCAAGCCTGGACACGGATGTACGAGTTGGCTTGAGTGAGGCGGTTCTACCGCCGGACAATAGTTTTCCCGCCGCTCGTTGGCGTTTTCGTGCCATCCATTCCGACTTGATCTCGACCCGTTGCTCACCGCCGGTTGCGTAGTGGCGAAAATTGCTCCACTGCCAGTCCTCCGGATGTTCGCACAACCCAGCCTTCACGGATCTCCTCAAATTGTCCTTTGCCCTTAGTGGCTAGCACTGGGGTTCAGACGACGTAGTGGAACCGTCGTTTGCCGGCGCTTCCGTTGACGACGATGCGGCGGCGGATAGTTCCGGGCCGCTGTTCTCGGCTTTTTCCTGGTTTGGCTTTTGGCTCTTCTGCTTGCGCTGAGCTTTCTCTCGATTCATGCGCTCTCCATTCATGTGAGCCATATTGGTGGAGGCGACCTGCATGGCGTAGAGAAGGATGGAAGCTTCTTTGGTTTCGATGCGGCGGTGGAGCATCATTTCGCAAACGTCCGAAATTGCCGACTGGATGGAGACGGCATCTTCGAAGACGGGCAGGTAGGTATGACCCGAAGGGCCGTTGTCGATGTTGACCTTTGGCATGCCCATTACTTTGTGAAAGTGGCAAAACCTCTCACCGCGAAGAGCGGGAGATTGGCAGGGATCGCCATCCGTCTTGCGCTGGGCACAAATTTGGCCGGAATATTTATCGCCAGAAGAAGACATTATGATTGCTCCTAAGGTTATGATTCGCAGATAGATGGTGCTTTTTACGCGGTATGAATTGGGAAATAATGTGGGGGTACCCCCCCCCTACCAAATTTGGTTAAGTTGATGATAGTAAAGCCGTTATAAGTAAAATATTCAAACGATTGGACTTAGCGGAAAGACGTTTGGGCTTGACCCGCTTCTTCCAGGTATCGTCGCGGGCGTTTTCGCCCGCTTACTTGACGCCGTTTCCTCGGGTTATCAAAGAGCCGTAGATGCGTTTGTCTCTGGAGACGGGCGCACTTCTTGATGTTGCACAATGGAGAATCATCGCACCGATTTTGGTGCAGGTCTGTGATGGCGGTACAGGAAAAATGTGATGAATAAATGGTACTGCGGAGGGCGCACATCTTTGGGTCAGGTCCGGTCTGGGAGAGCTGCCCCACTGAAGCCAAACCAGGCTTGAATAGGCCACTTGTCCGTTCCCCGCAGGGCGATTAAATCAGAGTACAATTTCCGGCCATGACGTTATGAATAATGCCCTCCAAGTTTTCTGGAACCAAAGTCCAGCGGTCGAGCAAGGGGCTGGTATAGCCCCACTCGCGGCTTGTGGTTGCAGAGTCCTTCGCTGCGCTCAGGATGACAATCGGAAATGAGGTTTACTTATAACCGACGCAAGGCGGCGAATCTTCGACGGGGGGAACGTCCCCACCCTAAAATCGCAAAGAGCGCGATTTTAGAATGGGGCACCCAGCGATGGGGCACCCGGCCGAAGGGCGCTCGCTGATCACGGGGATCGGACGGTAACGGCTGCTCGATCGTTTAGGGGCGTTGGGAGATTTGGTGGACCTGGTCGGGATCGAACCGACGACCTCTTCCATGCCATGGAAGCGCGCTCCCAGCTGCGCCACAGGCCCACTGGAAATTGCTATGATTCAATTCTCGCCTAGCTTGGGCCTTGCGTCAAACTCGACGGGTCAAACTCGACGCCTCAAGCTCGACTAAGATTGCGGAACTCAAATAGGATATGGGGGGTACAACACCAAGGACATGATCGGAGCACAATGTTGAACTTGCGAAGAATTCCGGTTCGCTCACTTCCCTGTCTCCTCGCTCTTGCTTGCGGGCTTGCGCCGGCTGCGGGTGGGGCGCAAAACTCCAGCGGCGCGGCTGCTGCGCAGCCTCCGGTTGCTTATACTTCGGTCAACGAACTGAACGGGATTCTCACGCCCTTGCAGGAAACGGCGAAGAGTATGCAATCCGATCTGGGAAAGACGCATATCGAAAGATGGAAGACCGACGCCGCCAACAAGCGGCAGACCCTGGCGACGGTCGAGTCGATCCAGCGCAACCTGCAGTCGGCGCTGCCGGAAACCATCGCGCAATTGAACAATTCTCCGGAAGATCTGGGAGCAAGTTTCAAGCTCTACCGCAACCTGGTGGTGTTGTATGACTTCTTCGGTTCGGTGGTGGAAAATGCGGGAGCATTCGGATCCAAAGACGAATTTCAGAGCCTGAGCAACGACATGTCGGGTCTGGAGACTGCGCGTCGCACGTTTGGCGAACGCATGCAGAAGTTGGCTGCCAGCAAAGAAGATGAGTTGACGCGTCTGCACGCACAGGTCAAGACGCTCTCCGCGGGGCCGGCTCCGCCGCCGAAGAAAGTTGTGGTCGATGACACCGAGCCGGCGAAGAAGCCGGCGAAGAAGAAAGCGACCAAGCCGAAGCCGCCGGCGACTAACCCGGATACTCCTCCACCCAGCCAGTGAAGGAATCGGGTGATCGGGCCATCTGGTCATCGAATGCCCGGGCTCGAATCGCCCAATGGCTCGAATCCTTTCTTGTTGCAACTAATCGATTTACTCCGGGAACTCCGGACGCAGCCTCGGAGTCTAAATAGTTAAGCGGGCAAGGAATCAGGTGGTAGTGTCGGCGAAAGTCCAACTTTCCCGCCGGCCAGGGCTCGAAATGACTCTATAATGGAGGCGACGCCGTCATGGCGGGAGCTACTACATTGGGCGATCTTGCCAGCGCTATCGGGGCCCGAACTGAAGAATCCGCCGTTATTGCTGCACTGAAGGCGGGGTCGGAAGAAGCCTACGCCTGGCTGATTGGCGAGTTTCACCAGCCCATTTACGGGCTCATCTACCGCATCGTAAATGATCCTGCAGACGCTGCCGATACCACCCAAGATGTGTTTTTAAAAGTCTTCCGCGGGATAAAGCATTTCCATGGTGAGTCCAGCCTGAAGACCTGGATTTACCGGATCGCTTTGCACGAGGCGGCAAATCGCCGGCGCTGGTGGTTCCGGCACAAGGCGCAGGAAACGCCGATTGATCCCGTGGTGGCGGGAGAATGCGAGGTTTCCGGAGAAGAACGGCTGGTGGATCCGGGCGAGTCTCCTTTTGAAAAGTTTGCGCATGGCGAAGTGCGGGTGGCGGTGGCGCAGGCTTTGCAGCAGGTGCCGGAGCCTTATCGCACGGCTTTGATTCTCCGCGATCTGGAAGAGATGTCTTACGAGGAGATCGCGGAAGTGTTGGCGATATCGCTGGGGACGGTGAAATCCCGCATCACACGAGGCCGCGCCGCGCTGCGCAAGAAGTTGACCGAGTATGTCCGAGAAGTAGGGCCGGAATTGGGGCTGCTTGCCCCGGCCGATGCCGTATCCGGGAATGATGTATCTAATGATGTATCCAGGGATGAACAGCAGGGCGGCGGGTCCCGCAGCGCGCGGGAAGGTTCGCGTGGTGGCAGAGAGGCGGAGGTGACGCCATGAACTTCACTAAGATGAACGTAGCTGAGATGAACTTCGCTAAGAAGAACTGCGCTGACATCAGGAAATTATTTTCGCCGTATCTTGACGGCCGCGTGAGCGGGTCGCAGATGCGGGCGCTCACTCGTCATGTTGAAGGGTGCAAGAGTTGCGCGTGGGAGTATGCCGCGATGCAACGCACGCAACAGTTGCTTGCCCATCTCGGTCCGGCGAAGGCGCCGGCGGACCTGGCCTTGAAGTTGCGGCTGGCGATTTCGCGCGAGGCCGCACAGAAGGCGCGTCCGCGCTACGAAGGTATGCTGGTGAGGCTGGAGAATGCGCTGAACGCATTCATGGTCCCGGCTACGGCGGGACTGGTGAGCGCCGTGTTGTTTTTTGGACTGCTGTTGGGATTCTTTGCCCTGCCGGCGGAACTGCGGGCGAGCAGCGGAGACGTTCCACTGATGCTTTACACCGCGCCGCAACTTGAACAGTCGGCCTTCGGCGCTTCGCTGGGCAATATGGGCGATGATGCGGTGGTTGTTGAGGCGTACGTGGATGCCAACGGCCGCGTGGAGGATTACCGCATCCTATCGCAACCGGACGACGCGCAGGCGGTGTTGCCGCAGTTGAAAAATATGCTGATTTTCACGACCTTCCGTCCCGCGCTTGCCATGGGGCGGCCAACGACGGGGACGGCCGTGCTGTCGTTCTCGAAGGTCAGCGTTAAGGGCTAGGAGTCGCCTCGCGCGGCTTGTCTCCCCAGTATCTGCCAGGCACTGGTTCGCAGCGCCGAGCGGCATTCCTTCTCAAGCAAGGCTAAGAGTTGCTCCATGTGCTCGGCACGCGTGCGAAAGTTCACTGGATTAATGCGGAACCAGCTTTTCCCTTTCAGTTCGGTGGTGGAGATCCAGAATTTCCCGCTCTGCTCGACTCGCCCCGCAACCTCCGCATGTAATGCCTTGGATTTGGGTTCGTCCAGGTCCGCGCTGCGATAGCGAATGCAGATTGCCGACATCGGCGGCTCGCTGGCCGCTTCAAATTCGGGATGTTGTGTGACCAGAGAATAGAGATGTTTTGCCTGTCGCACATTGTTGTCGATCCACTCGCCGATCTGATTGGCGCCGTAACGCTTGAAACTCATCCATACCTTGAGCCCGCGAAAACGACGCGACTGCTCGAAGCTGTGGACGTAATACTGATAGCGTTCATTCTCACGATCCAGCTCATCTGTGAGATAGGACGGCTTCATCCCAAACGACGCCGTCAGGCGCCGGTCATCCTTAGCCAGGATCGCACCCGCGTCGAGTGGCGCGTAGAACCATTTGTGAGGATCAATGGTGATGGAGTCGGCGAGTTCCAAACCCCGATTGCGCATGGACCACGCATGGGAAAGCAACATGCCGCCACCGTAGGCGGCATCGGCGTGAAGCCACATTCCCTCTCGATCCGCAATCCTCCGCAGATCTCGTATGGGATCGACTGCCCCGGTGTTCGTGGTGCCGAAGATGCCCACTATGCAGAGGGGCCGTATCCCGCGGTTGCGATCCTCGGCAATGGCCGATTCCAGCGCATCCAGCCTTACTCGAAATGCAGCGTCGGTTGGCAGCGCGCGCAACGCGTTGCGGCCCAACCCAACGGCGTCGACAGCTTTGTCCACCGAAACGTGCCGTTCCTCCGAGGCGTACACTGCCCAGCTACCCTGGACGCCTTCCTGTTGCATCCGATCGCCCGAAACCGAGTCCCGGGCCAGCTTGAGCCCGATGAAGTTTGCCATCATGCCGCCGCTCGTCAGGTTACCTCCGGCCTTCTCGTCGTAGCCGGCCAAATCGGTAAGCCAGCGCACCGTGCGTCGTTCCATGGCCACGGCTGCCGGGCCAATCGTATAGGCACCGAGGTTTTGGTTGAGAGCGGAGCAGATGAAATCGGCAATGATGCCGACCGGATTGGGCGATGGAGTAATCAACCCCATGTAGCCTGGGTGCCCGACATGCGTGCAATAGGGAAAGAGCTTCTCTTCCAGTTCTTCCAGCACCTGCTCCGGAGGGCTGGAATCCTGTGGCAGTTGCTCGGCAAAAAGACGTGTCAGAGTGCCTGGTTCCACGTTGGGGAACACTGGCTTCTCTTCGATGTGGTCCAGATATTCGGCCAACCGGTCCACCACCTGATGCCCAACTTTGCGAAATTCTCCCGGATTCATCAGTCCACCTGCTTCTTTTAGCCTCGACAACCCTGGTTCAGGCATTCTAACGTTCCGGAAGCATCGTGCATGCCCATGGTTCCGAACTACTATCCGTTCTACTATCTGTTTGACCGGGAATTAACCAGTTCGTACACTGTTTTCTAGCGCTCGATCTTAATGTTCAAACATCTCAGAAGGAAATTCCCGGCCCAACGCCTTCGACAGGCATTCGCTGTGGGCTTTGCGGTAGTCCTGCTTGCAGCCGCGGCGGGGGCGGATAACCCGCCGAATGTGTCGTTGCAGACGAGCGAGACGCTGTTCACGGTGCTGACCGCCATCAACACCTGCGGCTATGACCAGGAGTTGAACGTCTCCGATCCGCTGCGGACGCAGATTCGGTTGGAAGTTGCCAAAGCGGTGGGGAGTGCGCCTGAAGCTCAGGCCGTGGTTAGCCCGATGTGCTTGTTTTACCGGCAGCACCAGGTGCCGGACCCCGCACACGACCTATCGCACTATGTATCCTTGGCGCTCTATTTGGACGAGGCTCCGACATTCACGTTGAAGGTAAAGGAAGCGGAACTGCCTCCGGATGCCGCATCGGTAGCCGGGATGGTGCCGCTGATGCAGGCCTTCTATGCGAAGATCGGCTTACATGCCATCTGGGAGCGGCATCGGGCGCGCTATGCGGAATTGACCGAGATCTATCACGCTCCGCTGGCGAAAATGACTTTCGACACCGAGATTTATTTGAAGATGCCATCCACCGGCTATCTGGGGCGGCAGTTTACCGTTTATCTGGATGCAATGGGCGCGCCCGGGCCAACCAACGCGCGCAATTATGCTTCGGATTATTATGTAGTGATTTCGCCGAGCTCAGGGACGGCGATCAAGCTGCAGCAGATCCGGCACACGTACCTGCATTATCTTCTCGATCCACTGGCGCTCAAAAATGGCGACTCCTTCAAACGGCTGGAGCCGTTGCTGGCGGACTTGAAGAACGCTCCGATGGATGATGCCTTCAAAAGCAACATTTCGCTGCTGGTCACGGAATGCCTGGTGCGTGCTATTGAGCAGAAATTGAGTAATCTTCCGGAGACGGAGCGGTCTAAGAATCTGGAAGAGGACGATAAAGAAGGTTACGTGCTGACGCGGTATTTCTATGACGCGCTGGGCAAGTTCGATAAAGATCCGACCGGTATGCGCAATGCCTATGCGGACATGGTGGGCTCGATTGATGTGGGCAAAGAAAAGAAGCGGGCCTCGCAGATCGCGTTTTCGGGCGAGGCGGCGCCGGAACTTTTGCATCTCGCCGGTCCCCACAGTGAGCACCTATTGCTGAACGCGGAGCGGCGGCTGGCGGCAGGCGATCCGGAAACCGCCCAGAAGCTGGCGCAGCAGGCGCTTGATGAACAGGAAGAAGATTCGGGACGGGCGCTGTTCATTCTGGCGCAAGTCGCTACGGCGAACCGAGACATCGATGGGGCGCGCACTTATTTTGAAAAAGCGCTGCAGGCAGCGCATGAGCCCAAAGTGATTGCCTGGTCGCATATCTACCTGGGACGAATTTTCGATTTAAAGGAAGACCGGCTCGCCGCCGTGGATCAGTATCGGGCGGCAATGGATGCGGCGGGGGGCGCGCTTCCGGAAGTGAAATTGGCGGCGCAACGGGGGTTGGATCAGCCCTACGAACCCCCGGTGGCGAAGCGACCGGAATAAACTTCCTCGTAGAGACGGGGCAAGCTCGTCGGTGAGACATATCTTAGGTTTGAAACTTTGGTTTGAAACTTTGCGTTTATGGGAGACAGCATGAAGCGAGCGGTTATTGAGGGGTTACGCAGTCTAGAGTTACGCAGTCTAGAGTTGCGCAGTCTAGAGTTGCGCAGACGAGAGTTACGCACTCTGCGCTTATTAAGCCTAGGCATACTGAGTTTCGCCGTTTGGGCCCAGGCCCAGACCGGCGGACAACCGGCACAGCAGCCCCCCCCGGCAGCGGGTCAGGCAACGCCCGCACCGGGCGCAGCGCCTGTGCCGCAGGGCAAGCGTCCACCGCAAGCGAAGACGGACCCGGAATTGGATGCCTGGAAGGCGGCGACAGCGATTAAGACCGATCCGGCCGCCGCTGAAAAGGCGGCTGACGATTTTGCCACGAAGTTCCCGGACAGCGAACTACGCGTACTGCTTTATAAAAACACGATGCGGCTCTACCAGAATGCGAACAATGCGGAGAAGACCGAAGCCATGGGGCGCAAAGTGATCGGCCTTGACGCGGACGATCCCGAGGCTCTGGTAACCGTCGCGGAGGTGATCGCCGAGAGAACGCACGACTCGGATATCGACAAAGATCAACGCTTCGGTGAGGCGGTCACGATGGCGAAGAAAGCGACAGAAACCGTGGACACCGACATCAGTGTCCCGGCGGGCACTCCACAGGAAAAAATTGACGCCTACAAGGCGCTGCTGCGTTCCAACGCATATTCGATTCTCGGCACCATCGAGTTCAAAAAAGAAAATTTTGTGGGCGCGCAGGAGGACTTGCAGAAGTCCATCGACGTTTATCCGAGCGACCCGGATCCCGTAGTCGTTCTTCGGCTGGCGCTGACTCTCGACAAACAGCAAAAGTATCCGGAAGCGCTCAAGGTGGCAAACCGCGCCGTGGAGATGACGCAAGACAACACGGTGGTTGGAACCCCGGCGCGCCGTGAACGCGAGCGCTTACAACAGCTCACCGGCGCCACTGCCCCGGCTCCTCCTAAAAACTGACCGCCACCCCGGTAGAGACGAGGCTAGCCTCGTCTTCGGCCGGCGGCGACATCAAGCCCTTGCAAGCCTCAGACGCGGCGAGACGCGCCTCTACTGAACAAATGAAATCACATGAAATTTTGTTGCTGGAAGAAAATCTGGGTTATCGCTTCCAGCGCCCTGAATTGCTCGAGCAGGCGCTTACCCATAGTTCGCAAGCGCGCGAGGTAGAAGCGCTGGGCCCGGGCGGCCGTGTGTCCGCGGGCGGGTTGGCGGGCAGATCGACCGGCGGACCGTCCGGCGGATCGACTGGCGGACCATCGACCGGATTTGCAGGGGACAACGAGATACTCGAATTTCTGGGCGACGCTGTGCTCGGATTGGCCACCAGCGAGGCGCTTTTCCATCGCTTCCCCGAATTCCAGGAGGGGCATCTTTCCAAGCTGCGCGCTCATCTGGTAGGGCAGGGGCATCTTCTGCGGGTGGCGGAGCAGCTTCAGATTGGCAATTACATGCGCCTCGGCCGGGGCGAGGAAAAAAGCGGTGGCCGCAACAAGGCCAGCCTGCAGGTGGACACGTTGGAAGCGATCCTGGCAGCGCTGTATCTCGACGGCGGCTGGGCGGTGGCGCGAGATTTTATTGTGCGCGTGATCGTGGAGCCGGAGCTGGCGCACATGAAGCTTGAGACTAGCGCCATCCCGGTAATGGATTTCAAGTCCGCCCTGCAGGAAGCTCTGCAGGCCAGAGGCGGACCGCAGCCCGTGTACGCTCTCGTCAAGGAGGAGGGACCGGAACACAAGAAGACCTTCACCGTCGAAGTGAGATTGCCGGCGCCAGAGATGGGAACATTTGTGGGTCGCGCCCAGGGTGCGACCAAGAAACGTGCCGAACAGGAAGCGGCGCGGCAAGTCCTGGAGCACCTGGCCACATTGCCGCACACGCAGCCTCCAAATGCGGGGAAGGACGGCGGCGCGACCTAGGAACCTTTAGACGCGATTAAGATTTGTATCGGGGCGCGCCTTCAGGCATGCCGCCACAACCCAGCCATGATCGCGTCTTCTGGGGCTGAGTCGCGGATGGGAGTTCCGCAGTCCCTGAAGGGGCATCCAATTTCGTAGAGCATTCGGCATTGCTGAAGCGATGCCCTGATACGAAACCGGAGTTTCCCGCAGGTCGTTTTTTCGCAGGCCGTTTTTCGCAGGCCGTTTTTCGCAGGTCGTTTTTTGCAGGTCGTTAGGTGATGCCGTAGTTATGTCGTGGAGCGAAAAGATTTCGGCCGATGACTGGCCTGCGACCATTCAGTCGGTCGCGGGAACGGTGGTGATCGCCGTTTTTGTGGTGACCTTTCTGGTGCAAGCCTTCACCATCCCTTCGGAATCCATGGAGCAAACACTGCTTATCGGTGACTACCTGCTAGTGGATAAATTCTGCTACGGCGGCAGCACCGGATGGAACCGGCTGCTGCCTTATCGCAGCGTCCGCCGCGGTGATGTGGTCGTCTTCCATTACCCGGTGAATCCCGCGCAGGACTTCGTAAAGCGAGTCGTGGCGCTGCCCGGAGATCGCTTGCGCCTCATGAACAAACGCGTTTACGTCAACGGCGTTCCCCTAGTCGAGCCTTACGTGCAGTACATCTCCGCTCTCCGCAATCATTATCGGGACGACTTTCCGCAGACCGACTCACCGGACTATGCGACCGATGCAAAATGGTGGAAGGAAATGCCGAAACTGGTCGAAGGCCGTCAGTTGATTATTCCCGAGGGCCATTATTTTGTGCTGGGCGACAATCGCGACGACAGCCAGGACAGCCGGTATTGGGGATTCGTTCCGCGCGAAAATATAATTGGACGGCCGCTTTTGATCTACTGGTCGTCCGGCGGTTTGAACAACGATCTTCCCGGATCGCCAACCGTGGGTGATAGACTTTATCACCTTGCCTACGCAGTTACGCATTTGTTCCAGATAACGCGCTGGGAAAGAACTTTCAGACTGGTACGGTGATAAACGATTCGCTGATAAACGACGCGCGGATCGAAGATGTACAACTGGAGACTCGTTTAATAGAAAGCTTTGAAACGGACATCGAACGTGCCTAAGAAACAAGAAAAAGAAGTCATTGAGGACCAAAAACCGCGCGAGACTACGGTCGAATTCCTGGCTTCCCTGGCGGGAGTGCTGGTCACCGGCTTATTCATCATCACGTTTATTCTGCAGGCCTTCGAGATTCCCTCCAGTTCCATGGAGGAAACGCTTCTCATTGGCGACCACGTATTTGTGAACCGGGAGCAGTTCGCGCCGCCAACCCATTGGATGGGGCCGCTGATGCCCTATCGCAATATCCACCGCGGCGACGTTGCCGTGTTCCTGTCACCGGAACAGCAGGGGCTGTTTTTGGTAAAGAGGATCATCGGCGTTCCCGGCGACCGCATCCATTTGCGCGATGGCATTGTGTACCGCAATGGCGAGAAACTGGATGAGCCGTACGTGCGCCACAAAATGCCCGGCGATTTTCCGTACCGGGACAATTTTCCCGCCGTGCCGCCGACCTCGGAATATTCTCATGTCACCAATGAGAAGTGGATACAGGAAATGCCCAAGCACGTCGTGGGTGACGACATCGTCGTCCCCCCGGACAGTTACTTTGCCATGGGCGACAACCGGGACCTGAGCTACGACAGCCGCTACTGGGGTTTTATTCCACAGCAGAATGTCATCGGCCGCCCCATGTTTATCTACTGGTCCTTCATTACCCCGGAAGATCAGTACCAGATGCGCGGCGTGAGCGACCGATTGGGGTTCCTCGCGCACATCATCATTCACTTCTTCGATGAAACGCGCTGGCGCCGGACCTTCATGCCGGTGCGCTGATCTGATGTGACGATCTGGTGCATCGATGAAGCACTGAGAAGAAATCCTCCCGAATGGACGCGGAACGTGCCCACAAACGTGCAAGAAAAAGAAGAAGCCGGGATTGACGAAAGGCCGCGCGAGACGCCGGTGGAGTTCTTCGTCTCGTTAGCGGAGTTGCTGATCATCGTCCTGTTCATCATGACGTTCGTGCTGCAGAATTTTGAGATTCCCTCCGGCTCCATGGAGGAGACCTTGCTCATCGGCGATCACGTCCTGGTAAACCGCGAACAGTTCGCGCCCCCAACTCATTGGATGGGTCCGCTGCTGCCCTATCGCGAGATTCGCCGCGGCGACATCGTTGTTTTTCTCTCCCCGGAAGAACCGGGGTTGTTCGTCGTGAAGCGGATTATTGGCGTTCCGGGCGATCGGATTCATCTGCGCGATGGTGCTGTCTATCGCAATGGCGAGAAACTTGTTGAGCCCTACGCCCAGCACAAAAGGATGAATTACGATCCCTACCGCGACAACTTCCCTGCTCTGCCTCCCTCGGAGATGTACGGCATCACCAGCCAGGACTGGATGGTCATGATGCCCACTTATGTTAAAGACGGCGAGGTGGTCGTGCCTTCGAACAGCTATTTCGGGATGGGCGACAACCGCGACAACAGCAAAGACAGCCGTTATTGGGGCTTCATACCGGGGAAGAACGTGATTGGCCGTCCCATCTTCATCTACTGGTCGTTCATCACTCCAGAAAACCAATACCTGATGCGCGACGCCGGAGACCGGCTGGCGTTCCTAGCGCACATTGTTATCCATTTCTTCGACGAGACACGGTGGTCGCGGACTCTCAGGATCGTGCGGTGAGACGTCTGAGTTCCAGGCGCGGACTGGCTGCAATCGCGGCGATCCTGCTTATCCTGTTTCTGTTTCGGCCGGGCGTGTACGGGTTGCGAAACCGCATTGCCACTTCCATAGGAAGCGCGCTGGGGCGCAGGGTCTCGCTCGACAATGTCCGCTTGCGCGTTCTTCCGCGCCCGGGCTTTGATCTGGAGGGGCTGGTCATCTACGACGATCCTGCATTTAGCGCGGAGCCGATGATTCGCGCGCAGGAAGTATCTGCGCCCATCCGCTTTCGATCTCTGCTCGGCGGACGGCTGGAGATTGCCACCCTGAGCGCGAACGAACCCAGCATCAACCTCGTGCGCAACGACCAGGGCCGCTGGAACCTGGCCAGCCTGCTTGAGCGCAATGCGCAAATTCCCGCGGCTCCCACGGGAAAGCGCGCCTCGGAACGCCGGCCGGCATTCCCCTATCTCGAAGCCGTCCATGCTCGCATTAATTTCAAAATCGGACAGACGAAGAAGTCTTACGCGCTGATGGATGCCGATGTGGCGCTCTGGCAGGATTCGGAAAACTCCTGGGGCGCTCGCATCAAGGCGGCGCCCGTGCGCACGGATTTCAATCTCACCGATACCGGGCTCCTCCGGATCAACGCCACCTGGCAGCGGGCTTCGGCCCTGCGATTCACGCCGCTGCAACTCACCGTGCAATGGCAAAAGGGACAACTCGGGCAGATCACGAAGTTGCTGAGCGGGAAAGACCGGGGCTGGCGCGGCGGAGTAGATTTTACGGCGAACCTATCCGGCACTCCGGAAGCGCTGTTCATCCAGAGCCAGACTGCGATCGACGATTTCCGCCGCTATGACATTGTGGACAGCGAGGCTGTGCGCCTGGCAACCGGTTGCTCGGGACAGTACAACGCGGTCACCAGCACCGTGGCCAACGTGCTCTGCGAATCGCCTGTAAGTGGCGGAACGCTCCGCCTGCGCGGGACACTGTCTCTGGCGGCGAAAGCGCTCAAATATGATCTGACGCTCCAGGCGGAGCGCGTGCCGCTGGCCTCGGTGGTTCGGTTGCTGCGTCAGGCCAAGAAGCAGATCCCTGGCGATCTGACGGCGACCGGAGCACTGAATGCGGAGTTTCGCGCCAGGCACAATCCACCGGGCACCCGCGAGAACGGTGGAGCGACGGGCGTCTCGCCCGTCCAGCGGGGTGGGGACGCCCGGCTCTCGTTGGCGCGGCTCTTGCCACAATGGACCGGTAGCGGCTTGGCTACCAATGTGCATCTTTCCTCAAATGCTGGTAAGGATCAGGTAGCATTGGGCACGATTCCGCTGACGCTGGTTTCAGCGACTATGGTGGCGACCGGCTCGCATGGAGGGCGGTCGAGTCAGGCGCGAACTGACGATAAAGACAAGGTCGAAGAGCCCGCGGAGGCTCACCTGCGGATCGGGCCGGCCGCGGTGACGGTGAACGCATCCCTGCCCTTCAACGCCGGAGGTTGGATATCTGCTGCCGGTTATCGCTTCTTTCTCCGCGGCGACGTAGAACTGCAAGACTTGTTTCGTTTGGAGAACGTGCTCGGATTGCCCGTGCCGCGGCCGGCGGCGGAAGGTTCGGCTAGTTTGAACATGAGCCTCTCCGGGCCATGGCAGGGTTTTACCGTTCCCATCGCGCTTGGGAGTGCGCAACTGCGCAACGTCCACGCTGAAATGTACAGTCTGAATACCCCGATTGAAATTGGCGCGGCGGTCTTGTCTCTCGATCGGGACATGACGAAGATGGAGAAAATCTCCGCCCGAATTGGGGGCACACATTGGAGCGGCGGGGTCGCCGCGCCGCGACATTGCACCATTTCTACCCCGAATTCAGGCGCCGCTCCAGGTATTGGTCCGATTTGCGTGTTTCAGTTCGATCTCACGGCTGACCAGCTTTCGACCGGAGACCTTACCCAATGGTTCCAGCCGCATCCAGCGAAGCGTCCGTGGTATCGCATCTTGAATTCCAATTTCATGAAGACGCCGGGCCCTTCGCCGCTGCTCGCGATCCAGGCGCACGGCGACTTGCGCATTGGCCGCTTTGGGCTGAAGAAGCTGCTTGTGACCCAGGTCGCGACCCATGTAGAAGTGGATCGAGGCAAGATCACGCTGACGTTACTGCGCGCACAACTGCTTCGGGGCGCGCATCGGGGTGACTGGGTCATCGACGCAAGTCGAGGAGCGGCCAGTCGCGATGCAGCCAGTCCGGATGAATCGACTAATGGCTCGTCGATTCAGTCCTCGACTCCGCCGTTGAGTTATCACGGCAACGGCACATTGCAAGACATCTCGCTCGAGCAATTATCGGCATTGATGAACGACGGCTGGATCACCGGAACGGCCGACGGAAATTTCGATGTGAGTGGATCCGCGGACAGCTTTCGCGAACTGGCGGGGCGCTCCGACGGTAAGTTGCAGTTCGTGATGCGGAACGGCAGCCTGCCGCATATTGAAATTCCTGGCTCGCCCGCGCCCCTGCCAGTACACCGCTTCAGCGGAGACCTGCAGCTGAAGAAAGGCGCGTGGGAACTGTCCGACGGCAGACTGGAATCGCGCGACGGCGTTTATCAGATAAGCGGGACAGTTTCTCCCGACAATGAAGTCGATTTTGTTTTGACGCGCGGCGACGATTTATCCTGGACGCTCACGGGAACGCTGGCCGATCCCCAAGTCGCGCCCATGGATCGAACGGAAGCAGAGCGCGCGACAGCAGACGCCAACGCCGTCAAGCCCTGAGCTGGACAGATCAAACCTAGGGTACGTACCCCGCTCCCCGCAAGACTTTTCCCGGCAAAGCGCCGGTCATCTTTCCATTCTCGATCACCGGCACTCCGTTGACGAGCACGTACTCCATGCCTTCCGACAAACGATTCGGGTCGTCGTAAGTTGCCAGGTCGCGCACCGTCTCCGGGTCAAAAACAACCACATCTGCCCACATCCCCTGCTTCAACACGCCCCGATCGGTGAGCCGCATACGTTGGGCGGGCAGCGACGAGAACTTGCGGATGGCCTCCTGCAGCGTGAGCTTCTTCTCTTCTCGAACGTATTTGCGCAGGATCCGTGGAAAGGTGCCATAGGCTCGCGGGTGCGGGTGCTCGTCGCCGAGAATGCCTTCGGGCGACGTGCCCGAATAATCGTTGTCCACGGAAACCCATGGCTGTTGCAGCGCCAGTACGACATCGGGCTCCGACATACCGAAGACGGCACAACCGGTTTGTGCTTTATCTTCGATCAGCAGATCGAAGAGCGCGTCCATTGGATCTTTGTTCCAGACCTGGGCGACTTCGCTCAAACGCTTGCCCTGAAATTTCTTCAGCGCCGGATTCTGGACCACGCCGATGATCACGTCCTGCGGGCCGGTGATCTCGTCCCACTCGTTGTCCCAATCTCTAGAGGGTGTTTCCATGTCTTTGCGGATGCGAGCCCGAGTTGCCGGATCCTTCAGACGCTCAATCAATTTGACATCGCCGCCATCATGCGCCCAGGCGGGCACAAACGCCGACATGCTGTTGAACCACGCCGTATAGGCGTAGGTGTCGGCCTCGACGTCAATGCCTTCGGAGCGCGCTTTATTGACGCGCGTAATCAGTTCGGGCATGCGGCCAAAGTTGGCCTTGCCGGCAACCTTGAAATGCCAGATCTCCACCGGGATGTGGGCCTCGCGACCGATGCGTGTGGCTTCGTCGATTGCTTCCAGAACGCTGTCGCTCTCATTGCGCATGTGGGTGGCATAGATTCCTCCGAGCGGCGAGGCTTGCGATGCGAGCGCAATAATTTCCTCTGTTTTCGCGTAGGGCGCGGGCGCATACATCAGGGCAGTGGAGACGCCAACGGCCCCGTCGCGCATGGCATCGCGGACCAGAGATTGCATTCTTTCAAGCTGTTGCGGCGTGGGCTGCACATCGGCGTCGCCCAGCACCATCCGCCGCACCTGGGTGGCGCCCACGAAGCTGGCAAGATTAATTCCCATGCCCTGCTTTTCCAGGCGCGAGAAATATTGGCGGAATGTCCGCCAGTCGGCCTTGATTTTGTAATGTTCGAACGCGGGACGATCAGCCGCGATGATTGCATCGTTTAAGGGAGCGGCCGATCCTCCCTCCCCGGTGATCTCGGTGGTAATGCCCTGATAGATCTTCGAGGGCAAGCGTGGATCGACAAGAATTGTTAGTTCCGACTGCCCGAGCATATCCACAAAACCAGGGGCGACGACTTTACCCTTGGCGTCGATAGTGCGCTTGCGCGGGGCGGCAGAGAGATTGCCAATGGCGGCGATGCGGCCGTCGCGGATTCCGATGTCGCCGGAATACCACGGAGAGCCGGTGCCGTCAATAATGTGTCCACTGATGATGACGAGGTCGAAGGGCGCGTCAGCGGCGAAGCCGAAGGTCGAAAGAATCAGCAATAGCGCGAGCACAAAGCGGCAAGTCAAGGTCATGATTTCTTTCCTGGTCAGGGTTCCCCATCGCGCTGCGAATGGGCGGTCCAAGCAAACGCCAAGGATAATCGAAAGAAGGATAATCGAAAGAAGGATAATCTGGAGAAGGATAATCTGGAGAAGGATAATCCGAAGACCGATTGCGCGTCATGATCGCGGCGCGCTTGGAAACAGCCGACTACAATGATGATGATCGCGATGAAAGTGCCGTTGTGGCTGAAAGTCGCATGGACCGTCTGGGTAATCGTCTGGGTCCCGTTTTACTGGAAGCAATACGGCGTGCAAAATTTCCTGTTCTTCTGCGATTTGGGAAACTTCTTCCTTATGGTCGCCCTGTGGTTGGAGAGTCCTCTTATTTTTTCCTGGCAGGCGGCCGGACTGCTGCTGTTCCAGACGCTCTTCACCATCGACCTGGTAATTGCTTGCATTACCGGCTGGCACATCTTTGGCGGTACGGAATACATGTTCGATCCCCACGTGCCTTTATTCATTCGCCTGCTTAGTTTGTTTCATGTGGTGACTCCTCCAATGTTATTGTGGGCTATTGCGCGTCTGGGTTATGACGGTCGCGGATGGATTTACCAGACACTTACTGCCTGGGTAGTAGTCCCGATAAACTACTTCTGGCGCCCTCAGTGTGACGTAAACTGGGCGCGGGGCTTATTTTTTCGACAGCAACACGCTGTACAAGGCTGGCTTTACCTGATAGCATACCTCCTCGTCGTACCTCTGATGGTTTATTTTCCGACCCACTTGCTGCTGCAAAGGTGGGCCCGGCGTGGAGGTTTCCTGCTGGCGGAAAATAGAAGATAGAGGCGACGTAGATGTCGTCAAACCTGTTTGGAGATAGTAAGTAGACCCGTAGCTCGGGTCCTCTGTGGCAGGCGACCGGTGGAGGTCACCAGGGACCTTTGCCAGGAAGCGAGTAAGTTCCAATTTAGGCGTTAAAGATGTGCAGATTTTTTCACTTGCCGTTTTGTAAGGTGCCTGCAACCGCATGCAGAAATGGTGCTGGGCTTGGCATTGGTATTGCAATTAGCTACACTGTCGACAACCGGGCAATATCCCCCCTGAGGCGAAAGCTAACGCCTCTCCCCCCTGTAAGTGACTCGTTGACGACGATTGGTTTGAGCCCCGGAATGTGGAGATCATAAACGCTCGTAGCGGAATGATCGACATCGTCCAAGGCTCCATGCGATCTGAAGTCAAAAACTAAGGTTCTCCATTCTCCCAGGCCTAGCCGTGAGGACCGGTTTGTCCGTGGTTTGTTTCACGGAAGATCGCCCGACAAAATTGTTGCCTTGTCTCCAGGAGAGACCCTAATGCCCGCTGTGAACATTTCTGCTTCATCGGTCGCCAAACAATTTCGCCAAGTTTTAGTCGTCACCGCTCTGATCGCGATTGCCAGCCTGAACTCGTGGGCGAGCGTCGCCGTCTCGCCGGCCAGCGAAACGTTCGCGAAGACTTTCGTCGGCGTGACGAGTCCCGCCGAGGCGGTGACGATCACGAATACCGGCGCGTCGGCCCAGGCGATCAAGTTTGTAATGAGCGCCGACTTCTCGGAGACCGACAACTGTCTTGGCAGCGTGGCCGCGGGCAAGTCCTGCGTGGTGAATCTTTTCTTTACGCCGACAGTGGTCGGCTCCATTTCAGGCGCGGCAAGCATTCTCGACAACAGTAATAACCTGCTGGCTTTCGTAGGTCTAACTGGAAGCAGTGCAGCTTCGGTGGCGGTCTTCCCAACCACCATCAGTTTTACCGGCGGAACAGTCGGGTCGCAAAGCGCGGCAAAGATCTTCAACATCACCAACAACACCACATCGAGTTCCGTTAACGTCACCAGCGTCACAACCAACGTTCCCGATTACCAGATCGATACGGGAACCTGTTTGACTGATTCGCTCACGGCTGGCGCAAGCTGTACGGTGACTGTACAGGTAACCCCCACATCCGCAACTGACAACGGCGCCATCATCGTTACCACTGATCTGGCCGGCGCGCCACCGCTGGTGGTGAAGCTGACCTCGGCTGCAACGGGCATAACCAATCCAATCTCGTTGACTCCCGCCACTCTCACTTTCACGACGACAAGCGGCGGGACCAGCGCCGCCCAGACCGTTACGGTAAAAAACACGAGCAGCAGTTCTGTCGCATTGGGCCAGATTGCCCAAAGCAGCGACTACATAATTTCCAGTGATTCCTGCTCAAACGCGACGTTGGCGGTGAAGAACAGCACCTGCACATTCAAGGTCCAGTTTCAGCCTGCGTTTGTCGGTAGCATCGGTGGATCAATCGCAGTTCCCTGGGGGGACGGCACTGCTATTAACACCCCGCTCGTGGTGAATTTGAATGGAACGTCGACGGCGCCGCTGACCATAGCTCCCGCCAAGCTGACCTTCGCGTCGCAGGCCATAGGTACAACTAGTGCGGCGCAGGCGATTACGATCACTAACAACAGCAGCAGCCCGGCGCCACTGAATGTCATAGTCACACCGGACTTCCAGATCCAGACCAGTGGCACCACTTGTCCGCTTACCGGCGGCTCTCTGGCGGCGAGCAGCAACTGTGTGGTCGAAGTCCAGTTCGCGCCAACCGTCGGCGGATCCATTCTTGGAGCGATCAACGTAAACGGTAGTTCTGCCAATCCGCTGATGGCTCAACTTGCCGGCTCCGCCTCCGGTTTCACGCTAACGGCACCTGCCACCATGAGCGTTGCTCAGGGAGCGAGTAAGACGGGCACGATCACGGTGCATCCCACGAACGGCTTTTCGGGGAGTGTCAACCTAGCGGTTACCTCTACCCTGCCCAACGGAGTGACTTGGTCGTTTGGTACGAATCGGACAACCAGCACGAGCGTGTTGACGCTCACGGCTACCAGTACCGCTACGACCGGTGGGCCGGTCGCTGTGACAGTCGCCGGCACCTCAGGTGGTTTGACGCAGACGGCGACCATCAACCTTACCGTAACTGCGACCAAGAACTTCACGCTATCCGCCGCCCCCAACACTTTAAGCATTATTCAGGGCAGCAACGGCACGAGCACGATTACGGTGAATCCGATCAGCGGCTTCACGGGCAGCGTGGCCCTATCGATTTCTCCCAGCACCCCCCTGCCCAGCGGAGTAACAGCGTCGTTCAGCCCGGCTAGCACCAAGACCACGAGCACCTTGACCCTGACGGCGAGCGCTTCAGCCACCACGGGGCCGGCGACTGTGACCGTCCAGGGCACCTCGGGCGCCTTGACACAGACCACGAATATCAGCCTTACCGTGAACCCGCCGCAGAGCTTCACATTGTCAGCCTCGCCCAACACTTTGAGCGTTGCTCAAGGCAGCAGCAACACGAGCACGATCTCCGTGACAGACGTAGGCGGCTTCTCGGGCAGCGTCTCTCTGGCCGCGTCCGGCCTGCCCAGCGGTGTGACCGCAGGCTTCGCTACGAACCCGACTACTGGAAGCAGTTTGCTAACCCTGACCGCGAGCGCTTTGGCCACCACGGGTGGACCGACGACCGTAACCATCACCGGTACTTCGGGCGCTTTGACCGAGACCACCACCATCGCCCTCACCGTGACTGCGGCACCAAACTTCACACTGTCGGCCGCCCCCAGCACTTTGAGCATTACCCAGGGCGGCAGTAATACAAGCACGATCACAGTCCATCCCACCAATGGCTTCACCGGCAGTGTCACCCTGGCCGCGTCCGGCCTGCCCAGCGGTGTGACCGCGGGCTTCGCTACGAACCCCACCACCGGAACCAGCGTGCTCACCCTGACCGCGAGCACTTCCGCCACTACGGGTGGACCGACGACGGTGACCATCACCGGCACTTCGGGCGCTTTGACGCCCGAGACCACCACCATCAGCCTTACCGTGACTCCGCAGCCCAATTTCACGCTCTCGGCCGCGCCCAGCACTTTGAGCGTTGCTCAGGGCAGCAGTAGCACGAGCACGATCACGGTTAATCCCAACAACGGATTCACGGGCAGCGTGACCTTGGCCGCCTCCGGCCTGCCCAGCGGCGTGACCGCAGGCTTCGCTACCAACCCCACCACCGGAACCAGCGTGCTCACCCTGACGGCAAGCGGCTCGGCCGCCACAGGTGGACCGACGACGGTGACTATCACCGGCACCTCGGGCGCTTTGACTCACACCACCAGCGTTAGCCTTAGCGTTACTCCACCGCCTAACTTCACGCTGTCGGCTGCGCCCAGCACTTTGAGCGTTGCGCAAGGCAGCAGTAACACGAGCACGATTACGGTCAATCCCACCAATGGATTCTCGGGCAGCGTCACCCTGGCCGCGTCCGGCCTGCCCAGCGGTGTGACCGCAGGCTTCGCCACCAACCCAACAACCGGAACCAGCCTGCTCACGCTGACCGCAAGTGCTTCGGCCACGATCGGCGGACCGACGACGGTGACCATCACCGGCACTTCGGGCGCTTTGACGCCCGAGACCACCACCATCAGCCTCACCGTGACTCCGCAGCCTAACTTCACACTCTCGGCCGCGCCCAACACTTTGAGCATCGCCCAGGGAGCCAATGGTACGAGCACCATCACCGTCAATCCCACCAATGGGTTCACGGGCAGCGTCACCCTGGCCGCCTCCGGTTTGCCCAGCGGCGTGACCGCAGGCTTCGCTACGAATCCCACAACCGGAACCAGCGTGCTCACCCTGACGGCAAGCGCTCTGGCCACCACGGGTGGACCGGTTACGGTGACCATCACCGGCACTTCGGGCGCTTTGACGCCGGAGACCACCACCATCAGCCTTACCGTGACCGCGGCGCCGAATTTCACACTCTCGGCTTCGCCCAATACTTTAAGTATTGTCCAGGGGAGCAACGGCACGAGCACGATCACGGTCACTCCCACCAACGGATTCTCGGGCAGCGTCACTCTGGCCGCGTCTGGCCTGCCCAGCGGTGTGACTGCAGGCTTCGCTACGAACCCCACTACCGGAACCAGCGTGCTCACACTGACCGCGAGCGGCTCCGCCACCACGGGTGGACCGACGACCGTGACCATCACTGGTACCTCGGGCGCTTTGACGCCAGAGACCACCACCATCAGCCTCACCGTGACTCCGCAGCCCAACTTCACGCTCTCGGCCTCACCCAACACTTTAAGTATTGTCCAGGGGAGCAATGGCACGAGCACGATCACGGTCAATCCCACTAATGGATTCACGGGCAGCGTCAATCTGGCCGCGTCCGGGTTGCCCAGCGGTGTGACCGCGGGCTTCGCTACGAATCCCACTACCGGAACCAGCGTGCTCACCCTGACCGCAAGCGCTTCGGCCACCACCGGTGGACCGACGACGGTGACCATCACCGGCACTTCGGGCGCTTTGACCCAGACCACCACTATCAGCCTCACCGTGACTGCGGCGCCGAACTTCACGCTCTCAGCCGCTCCCAACACTTTGAGCGTTGCTCAGGGCAGCAGCAACACGAGCACGATCACGGTCAATCCAACCAATGGATTCACGGGCAGCGTCACCCTGGCCGCGTCCGGCCTGCCCAGCGGTGTTACCGCAGGCTTCGCTACGAACCCCACAACCGGAACCAGCGTGCTCACCCTGACCGCAAGCGCTTCGGCTGCCACGGGTGGACCGACGACGGTGACCATCACCGGCACTTCGGGCGCTTTGACGCAGACCACGACCATCAGCCTCACCGTAACTGCGGCAGGAGCGCAGATCGTGATCACACCCACTTCGGCGCACCGGGGTGCGTCGGAGACGATGGTCATTACTGGAAACGGCACCAGCTTTGGATCCACGACGACAGTTACCGGAACCGGCATCACGCACGGTACGATCACCGTGAACGGCCCCACCAGCTTGTCGCTTCCGATTACCATTGGCACCAACGCTACGCTGGGAGCAGGTACTGTGACCGTCACCACCGGGTCGCAAGTGGTGACCGCACCATTCACGGTGCTCGCCGGAGTGCCGTCGGTAGCCTCGATCAGTCCGAATAATATCGCCGGAACGCAATCGGGCCTCAGCGTGACGGTAACCGGCAATTTCACGAACTGGACGACCGCCACGACGACGGCGAATTTTGGACCGGGAATCAAAGTCGGAAGCGGAGCGGCGGGTGCGTTCGGCAACGTCACCGTCAACAGCACCACCCAGCTGACGGCGACGCTGGCCACTTCCGGCGCCGCGCTCGGCTATCGCACGGTGCAAATCCAGACGACCGGATCGCCGGCGCAGGTTCTGACCGTAACCAACGGCATGTTTGTGGAAAACTGCGGTCAGACAACCCCGACCGTAGCTCAAGTCACCCCTGTCAACAACAGTTCCAACGTACTGCTGAATGCGCCGATCCGCGTGCAGTTCGCGCAGCCCATGAACTCCTCCACGTTCACACTCGGCAGTACCAGCAGTGTCTTCTTCTACGACGCGAACACCTTCCAGGAAGTATCGGCCACGCTCAGCCTGGATGCTTCCAACACGATCATGACGATCCTTCCCAAAGTAGCGCTGACCGCCGGCGACCAGTATTTCCTGTACCTGAGCTGGCAATCGGCGCTGAAGGATGCTTGCGGAAATAGTCTGCTGCAGCAGGGATACACCTTCACCACGGCCTTCAACGTCGACGCGACCGCGCCGAACCTGATTGCGACCAGCCCCGTGAACGGCGATACGAATATCCCGATTAGCGGGGCTTCGAGTCCAACGCCGGTGGTATTGCAGTTCGATACGCCGATCGATCCGATCGCGGCGCAGATCGGCTTCTCGATGCTGAGCGGAGCCAATGCGGTTGCGGGCAATTTCACTTACTCCGTGGACGATAGAACCGTCATCTTTACGCCCACCAGTTCGCTGTCGCCGAACACCACTTATACCGTCGGCTACACTGGGCAGATCACCGACCAGGGTGGCAATCCACTGAACAACCCAGGCAGTTTCAGCTTCACCACTGGCACCGCCAGCGATACTACCGTTCCGTCGGTAACGCAGGTCGATCCGCCCAACGGTACATTCGGGGTTGGTTTGAACGTTACGCCGCGGGTAAGCTTCAACGAGGCGGTCGATGGCGCAACCCTTCCCTTGGCGCTGAGCCTGGTGTACGCGGATACGGGAGTAGCAATTCCCGCCACCGTCACCGTCTCGGCAAACCGTTTAGTTGCGACGATCACGCCGATCGCGCCGCTTCTGCCGAACACGGCCTACAACATCAGCCTGCCCGGCTCCACCTACACTGACATTGCCGGAAACCCCGGCTCGGGCTCACTCACGTCCTTTTTCACCGGAACCACCGCGTATACGACGCCCCTCACGGTCTCCACGATCAATCCCAGCAATGGGCAGACCGGAGTCCCGCTCAATGCGCGCATTGTTGCGGTGATGAGTAACAACGTCGATCCAACGACGGTAGGCACCGGCTCCATCACGGTTACTCCGTCAGGCGGCAGCGCGATTGGCGGAACCGTCAGTCTGGCCAGCGATGGCGTCACCCTCACCTTCACTCCCAGCGGAGCTCTTACGGCTTCCAAGAGTTACTCCGTTTCGGTCAGCGGCTTTGCCGATATCGACGGCAACCCGGTCACAGCCTTTGCCAGTTCCTTCACGACCGGCACCAGTTCGTACGGCGGCGGATCGTTCAGCCTGGTCTCGACCAGTCCGCTGAACGGAGCGACCAATGTCCCGGTAACCAGCGCGGTCACGTTCACCATGAGCAACCTGATCAATGCGGCCTCGGTGAACCCCAATACCGTGTATGTATACGCCAGCAACAACAATCAAATTGTGGCCGGGAACTACAACGTGAGTGGCGCGGCAGTGACGTTCACTCCGCTCACCCAATACCCGGCCAATACCTCTATTGGGATGTGTGTCAATGGACTAACGGACGAGGCAGGCAATGCCGCCGCTTCGCAGTGCTACAGCTTCACCACCACGAGCACACCCGACAATACGGCTCCCACCGTGACCATCACGCCGGCGAACGGCAGCACCAATGTGGGTCTCAACAGCCAGGTTGTATTGATCTTTTCGAAGTCCATCAATCCCGCCACCATTACCCAGAACACGGTGACGCTATTCAATGGGGATAGCCCGCTCAATTACGGCTTGACTATCTCCCGCGATAACCGCACGGTCGTGCTGAATCCGGCGGGCAACGCGTTTACGCCGGGCGCCACCATTACCGTCGCGCTCAGCAATGGGGTTAAGGATCTATCCGGCAATGCGCTGGCCGGCACCAGCAGCCAGTTCACCTTGACCACGGCGCTTTCCAACAACGCGCCCAGCGTGATCGAGATGCGTCCGGGCAACGGCGCAACCGAGGTCCCTGCCAACACGCTCGTAACGCTATTCACCAGCGCCGCCATGAACCCTGCCACCATTGCCGGAGCTCTGCACGTCGCAGATAACGGTTTGGTGGTTACAGGAACGCTCCAGGTGTCCGCCAACGGACAGGCGATTTCGTTTGCGCCGAGCGCTTCGTTCGGTGCGAGTGACACGATCCTGGTGACTCTGGATTCGACCGCTGTAAGTTCGTCGGGCGTTCCCTTGTCGACTTTCTCGGGATCGTTCACGGTAGCCGATTCCGTCAACACCGCGGTCGCCAATGCGACAGTGATCAACCCCTTGCCGGGCGCCACTAATGTGCCGCTGAACACCATCATCCAGATTGAGTACGACGAGCCCCTGGATTCCACGACCATCACGCTCTCGAACGTCACTCTGCAGAACTACGACAGCGGAGGCTACCTGTCTCCGAACTTGTCGCTGATCGGCAGCGGCCAGGTCATCAATATCGCGCCCACGAGCAACTTGACGGCGCACACGGATTACCAGGCGTGCGTCACCAACGGCGTCAAAAATACGGCCGAGAAGAAGGTGGCTCCCAACTGCTACTTCTTCACGACGGGTGCGGCCGCCGACACCGCCGCGCCGACAATCGTGTCGCTGGCGCCCACCAATAATTCCACCAACATCGGCACTAACGCCGCGGTTTCGGTGAACTTCAGCAAGGCAATCAACCCCATATCCGCGACCAGCAGCACGATCCAGCTGAGCGCGGGTGGGACCGCTCTGCCTACGAGCATCAGTTTCCCCGTCACTACCAGCGGCAATCCCGACTACACCCGCGTAACGGTCACTCCGCAGGCCCCGCTGCCGGCCAGCACGCAGATTAAGGTCGTGATCAGCGGCGTCACCAGCGAGGCGGGCAAATCCGTCGCCCCCGCAACCACAACCTCATTCTTCACCACGCAAGCGCAGCCCGACTACAACGCGCCCTACGTGCTCAATTCCAGCGTGCTGAACGGCCAGGCAAATGTCCCGGTGAACTCCGCTTTCGCCCTGCAGTTCAGCAAGGCGATGGACCTGGGAAGCTTCGACGTTGCGACCGTCGGTGTCGGCATCGACTGCAACGGCGACGGGATTGTCCCAGCCACCATCTCCTGGAGCTCCGACCAGACGACGATCTATATCGTACCTACGTTCGCATTATCGGTCGGATCCCAATACTTCCTGTATAGCGCTTCCCTACAGGACCTCGCCGGGAACCAGCAGCAGATCTTCTGCAATAGCTTCACAACCTCATTCAGCTTCAACGTCAATCCGCCGTCGGTGGTAAACACCAGCCCGGAGAACACCCAGACGCTGGTTCCGGTGAACGCTCCGGTCGAGATTCTGTTCAGCGAGCCGATTAACGCAGCCAGCCTTGGCCAGATCACGCTCAAGACGGGCGGTAGCGCGGTGGCGTTCACGCCAACGTTCACCGACGCCAGCCAATTGCTGACTCTGACGCCGTCGCTGACGCTGCTGCCCAACGCCAGCTACACGCTGTCCATTACCGGTGTCACGGACACCGCCGGTAATCAGATGACGAACACGGTTACGAGCACCTTTACGACCGGGGCGACGTTTGACCTGATCGCTCCGTCGGTCACCGTTGCGGATCCGCCGGCGGGCGCTACCGGTGTGGGCACGAACGTGGCGCCGCGCATTGTCTTCAATGAGCGGCTGAATCCGCTCAGCGTGGTCAGCAGCTCCAACGAGCTGTATTACCAGGGCTCGGTGGAGTTGTACAACAATGCCACCGGGCAATACGTACCAGCCACGGTCAGCATGTCCTCCGACCGGCTGACAGCGATCATTACGCCCAGTTCGGCGCTGCAGCCCAATACTTCGTACAAGATCATGGTGGGTTCGGGCGCGCCTTACTACGACGTTGCCGGTAACACCGGAAGCAGTTACAGCAGCAGCTTCGTGACCGCCTCCACCTCGGACACGGTTTCGGCCTCGGTCAGCACCATCAGCCCAGCGAACAACCAAACCGGCGTCCCGCTGAACGCGCAGATTATCGCGGTGATGAGTGACGAGATCGATCCTACGACCGTCAACAGCGCCTCGATCACGGTCACGCCCTCAGGCGGAAGCGCGATTGCCGGAACGGTCACGCTGGCCAGCGACGGCGTCACCCTCACCTTTACGCCGAGTGCAGCGCTCACGGCTTCCACGCTGTATAACGTGGCGGTCGGCGGCTTCAACGATGTCGAGAGCAATCCGGTCACGTCCTTCGCCAGTTCGTTCACGACGGGCACCGGTTCGTTCGGCAGCGGATCGTTCACTCTGCTGTCCACCAGTCCGGCGAATGGATCGACCAACGTCTCGGTAACCAGCGCAGTGACGTTCACCATGAGCAACCTGATCAACGCCGCTTCGGTGAACCCGAATACGGTCTATGTCTACGCCAGCAGCAGCAACCAGGTTGTGACGGGCACTTACAACGTAAATGGCGCGTCGGTGACGTTCACGCCGCTCGCCTCGACCCAGTATCCGGCCAACACGCTCATGGGCATGTGCGTAAATGGATTGACGGACGAATCGGGCAATGCTGCCAGCTCGCAATGCTACAACTTCACGACTGGCAGTCCCGCCGACACCACGCCGCCGACGGTAACCATCTCCCCGGCGAACGGCACCCTCAACGCCGGCCTGAACACGCAAGTCGTGCTGACGTTCTCGAAGTCCATTAACCCGGCGACGATCACCGCCAGCAGCGTCAACCTGCTGAACGGAGACGTGCCGATGAATCTGCCCACTTCTATCTCTCGGGATAACCGCACCGTCGTCATCAACTACACCAGCGCGGCGTTGCCGGCGGGAGCTACCCTTACCGCCACTGCCACGCATCTGATCACGGACCTTTCCGGGAATGCGCTGGCGGATACGACCAGCCAGTTCACCACCACTGCGGCGGTTCTGAACACGGCGCCTACTGTCACCACCATGCGCCCCGGCATTGGCGCGTCCAATGTCGCGGTGAACACGGTGATCACACTGTTCACCAGCGCTCCCATGAATAGCGGATCGCTCCCCGGCGCTCTGCACATTTCACAAAATGGAACGTTGGTCTCCGGAACCACGACCGTAGGCAGCAACGGGCAGAGCATTGAATTCACGCCCGGTTCCAGCTTCGCTCCGGGCGCCACGATTCAGGTCGTTCTCGATTCGACGGCGCAGGACATCTACGGCAATTTCCTGTCGAGCTTCTCCGCCTCGTTCACCACGGCAGGATCGATTGTGAACACTCCGGCCGCGGTGCAGGCGGTAAATCCGGCTCCGTTCGCCACCAATGTGCCGCTGAACACCGTTATCCAGGTGGAGTACAACCAACCACTGAACCCCAGCTACGTCGCCTACCCGGCGGTGGCACTGTACGACTCCACGAACACATCGGTGCCGTCGACCATCTCGCTGACGGGTGGCCAAGTAATTAACATCGCTCCCAACAACCCCTTGAATCCTGGAGCGGGCTACTCCGTACAGATCCTCTTCGTCTTCAACACCGACGGCGTGCCCGTGCAGCGCTTCAACATGAGCTTCACCACGGGAGCAGCGTCGGATTCAACTGCGCCTAACGTCTTGACGGTCGCACCTCCAAACTCGGCCATCAACGTAGGGACCAATGCCGGTGTCAGCGTGAACTTCGACAAGGCAATCAACCCTGTGTCTGTGACCGGCAGCTCGATCCAGTTGAGCGGTGGTTCCGTCACCGAGGTGCCGTCGAGCATCAGCTTCACCACCGATTACCTGCGTACCATAATTATTCCGCAGGCCCCGCTGCCCTCGAGCACGCAGATGACGATCGCCATCAACGGCGGCACCAGCCTCGTCACCAGCGTGGCCGGGACGGCTGTCGCCGCCCAGAGCACTCAGTTCACTACCATGGCGGGCGCGGACTTCCTCGCTCCCTACGTGGTCAACTCCAGCGTCCAGAGCGGTCAGACAGTAGGCAACAACGCCGCGTTTGCTCTGCAGTTCAACAAGTTGATGGATCCAGGCAGCGTGGATGGCGCGGTCGTCGGCATATCTCCCACCGCTTGCTACTTCAGTCCGGTGCAGGCGTCGATCTCATGGAGCGCCGACCAGACCACGATCTTCGTGACGCCCACCAGCACACTGGCCAACGCAACCACTTACTACCTGTTTAGCGAGAACCTGATGGACATCTCCGGAAACACGCAGCAGACGAACTTCTGTGTGACCTTCACTACTGGAACCGGGGCTGACACCACTGGCCCGGTTGTGCAGCAGATCAGCCCGCCGAGCGGCCTGACCGGAGTGCCCATCAATGCACCCGTGCAGATCCTGTTCAACGAGCCGGTTTCCGCCGCGTCTCTCGAAGGCGTGACGTTGCTGCAGGGAGCTTCGGTCGTTCCGACCACCGCCTCGCTGTATGACGGCAATCGGGGCGTCCAACTGCTGCCGAACGTGCCGCTGACGCCTGGCACGGTCTACACCATCAACGTAACTGGAGTCGTGGACATTACCGGCAACGTACAGTCCAGCGTCCCGTCGCAGTCGTTCACCACTGGAATGGGAACCGGTCTGGTCGTGCCAACGGTCGTGTCGACGAATCCAACCAACGGTCAGACGAGCGTTCCTGACAACACCAGCGTCCAGGTCGTATTCAGCAAACCGATGGATCCGGCGTCGTTCGACCCGAACACCACGTTTGTGCTGATTGGTCCGGGGAACGTGGTGGTTCCCGCTAGCGTTACGTTCTCGCCCGACTACAAGACGGCTATCTTGCAGCCCACGGCGAGCCTGACGGGAGGCAGCGTCATATACACGATGCACGTCGGGTATAGCAACACCACGCCCTTGGAAGACTTAGGCGGGAATGCCTACGGCTCCTCGTCCTTCGCCTTCAAGACCCAGTGAGGCAGCGCAGCGACTGAAGCGTAATTCACCTGCAAGGCTGAGCGGGTTCCGGGATCGATCAGATTCCGGGACCCGCAATTTTTTTGTCCGTCCCAAGTACAATACGATTGCCGGCAACGCGGGCGATGAGGGCGCCGGACAAGAACGGGACGCCGGTCTCACCCGGCGCGCGGCGCCTCACGAAGGGGGAGATTCGCTAGCATGGAAGGCGCCGGCCCGAATGCCCCGGCTGTCCGCACGGAGAACGTTTGCCGCCATTTCCAGATGGGCGAAGCGTTGGTGCGCGCGGTGGACGGGATCTCGATCGACATCCATGCCGGAGAGTTTGTTGCCCTCCTGGGCGCCTCGGGATCGGGCAAGTCGTCGCTGCTGAACCTGGTTGCCGGCCTTGACCGTCCCAGCGCTGGTACCGTCATCGTCCAGGGACACAATCTGGCCGCGCTCTCGCGTGAGCAACTGGCCAAATATCGCCTTCACACCGTCGGCATGGTCTTTCAATCGTTCAATCTGATCCCCAGCATGACTCTGCTGGAAAATGTGGAACTTCCCATGCGCTTTGCCGAAGTCGACCGCCGGGAGCGTGCGGCGCTGGCGCGGCACTCGTTGGAACGCGTGGGTTTGAGCGGACGGCTCGCTCATCGGCCCACCGAACTCTCGGGTGGTGAACAGCAGCGCGCTTCGTTGGCGCGTGCGCTCATCAACCGGCCCAAGCTTCTTCTGGCGGACGAACCAACCGGCAATCTGGACAGCCGTACCGGCGCCGAAATCATGGACCTGATTCGCAGCTTCAATCAGTCGCTCGGCATGACCGTGCTGATGGTTACGCACGAATTGGCTCTCGCCGAGAAACACGCTGGGCGGCTGGTGTATCTGAGAGATGGAAAACTCGTCGATGATGTGAGGAATCAACCTGTACCAAACCATGATTTATCGAACCAGTATTTACCAAACTCTGATTTACCAAGCACTGCTTCACCAAACTCTGACCGACCCAAGGTTTCGGCAGTGTCGAGCGATCCGCCGGGAGAGAAACAGTGAAATCCTACGACGTTATCGACCTTGCCGTCCGCAATCTGCGGGAATCGCTCTTTCGCAATTCGCTAACGACAATTGGAATCTCCGTTGGAGTGGCCTCGCTGGTCGCCATGCTCTCGCTCGGCATCGGACTGCAGCAACTGGCTTCGCGGCGGCTGCAGAAGTCCGGATTATTCGACACGGTCGTCGCTACCTCCAGACGGGACCTCGGCAACTTCCGCGAACAGCGCGAGAACGGCCCGCCGCGGGCCGAGAGCCCGGCCCTGGATGAACCGGCGCGACAGAAGATTGAACAACTCCCCGGCGTGATCGAGGCCGATCCCGACATTCGGTTCGTTACCGAGGTACGCTTCGACGACCAGCCGCATCTGACCATGGTGGCTGGTGTTCCACTCTCCGTGAAGCACAACGATGCCTTCGAGGGAATGCAGGGCGGTTTCTTCTCGTCCGAAGCTGCGCCGGAAGTCATCCTGCAAAAAGCGTTTGCCGAAGAGCTGCTGGGCAAAACACCAAGCCGAGGCGCAGACAACACAAGCATTGCGGATTTGGCCAAGCCTCTGCTCGGCAAAGAAGTGACGATGCGCTATGCCGAACGCAGCGCGCCTGCTTCGCCGAATGGGTCCAGTAACAATGGAGCGAACTCGGGAGCGAACTCGGGAGCGAACTCGGGAGCGTACTCGGTGGTCCCACGCCAGCAAGTGCTGAAAATTGTCGGAGTCACGGACCTCGATCCCGAAAGCATGCGCGGAGCCGCTCGCGCCCGCGTCTTTCTGCCGCTTAAACTTGCACAAGATCTTCACGTGATGCAGTCCTCCGATTTGCGCGATAACTCGTTCGGCGCAGCTCCCACATATTCTTCACTCAGCGTGCGGGTTGCGAATCCTAATCAGGTGCCTGCGGTTGAAGAGGCCATCAAGAGGATGGGATTCGGCGCGTTTTCCATCGTCGATGCCACGCGCAGCATGAGCCAGTTCTTTGCCGTGCTGGATGTATTCCTCGGCATCTTCGGAAGCCTGGCGCTCGCCGTAGCTTCCATCGGCATCGTCAATACGCTGGTGATGGCCATCCTCGAACGCCGGCGCGAAATCGGAATCATGAAGGCGGTAGGCGCGAGCGACGCGGATGTGCGCGGACTTTTTTTTGCCGAAGCGGGTGCTATGGGTCTGGCCGGCGGGGCGGGCGGAGTCGCGCTTGGCTGGACTATTGGACGCCTCATCAATTTCGGAACCAACATTTATCTGCAGCGCCAGCATTTTCCGCCGGCGCAGATTTGGTTTGTGCCGCTTTGGCTTGTTCTTGGCGCGATCGCTTTTTCCATCGTCGTCAGCTTGTTATCCGGTCTGTATCCGGCCGCCCGAGCCGCCCGGCTTGATCCGGTGCAGGCGCTGCGCTACGAGTAGACTGGACGAGTAGAGTAGTAAGAATGCGCCGCTGTTTGCCGTGGTTTCCGCTCGTTATTGTTATTGTTGTGCTTCTTTTCTCGCGAGCCCAGGCTCAGGGCCGCATCGACTGCAACGTTTTCGAGAGTCGCATTCTCGGTCAAACCGTCCACTACTGCGTGATGTTGCCTCCCGGCTATGACGCCGCGACTGCGGGCTTGTCTCGGCGGCGTTATCCCGTGCTCTATTATCTGCACGGGCTCGGCGACAACGAACAGACTTTGTTCAAGAGCGGTGGATGGAACGTGATCGAAGATCTCCGGCAGCAGGGACAGATCGGTTCCTTTCTGGTCGTCGCGCCGGAGGGGAGGAGCAGCTTCTACATCAACTCCGCCGATGGCCGCTTGCGCTACAGCGATTTCTTTCTTCGTGAGTTCCTTCCTTATATCGAGACCCGTTACTCGATTCGGCGGGAGCGCTCCGCACGCGGCATTACGGGTGTGTCCATGGGCGGATACGGCGCGCTTCGGTTTGCCTTCGCGCATCCGGAGCTATTCTCGTCGGTCAGCGCGCAGAGCGCTGCGATCATCACCGCATCGCCGCAAGAGACGACGGCGGCTATGCATTCCGGAACTTCGCTAGATCGGATGCTCGGCGCCGTGTTCGGCGATCCGATTGACGTTTCTCATTGGGAGCAGAACAGTCTTTTTGTTCTTGCCAGGAAGAATCGGCTGCGGCTCGCAGGGCTGTCGATCTATTTCAACTGCGGCCGCGAAGATGAATTCGGATTTGAGAAAGGAGCTGCCGCACTCGACCGGCAACTTCAGGCGGAAGCCATCCCACACGAATTCCATCTTTATCCCGGTAACCACGACTCCGCATATTTTCTGTCACACCTCGGCGAAACGCTGAGATTTCATTCGCGTGTGTTTGCGTCCGGGAAGCAGTGACCGATTTATTAGATAGGTCCTAGTTCACCGTCTGAGGCGTCGTTCCAGAGCTGGTGGCTGATTGTGTGTCGCCTTTGTAGTCCGCGGTAAGCGTTAGCATTCAGACGGGCAGTTTTTTCTAGGTCAGCACAGCAGTCCCGGCGCTCAAAGTGGACGTCCCGAGCGTGAACGCTACGTTCTTGAAGGTCACCTTGCCGGTTGGTCCTCCTGGAGCGCCTGACGTCACCTTCGCGGTCAGCGTGACCGCTTCCCCGGAACTCGACGGATTTGGATTGGAAGCGAGAGTTGTAGTCGAGGAATAGAAAAGCGAAAAAGAAAACGGCCGGGAGAAGCTCCCGGCCGTTTCTCAAAGCGCCACAATGAAGAAACTCAGACATCCCTACCGCCTGCCTGAAGACTAGAAGTCGTAGTCTTCCGGCTGGCAGGTGCAGGGTGGTCCGCTGAGCAGGTGGTCATACATGCAAAGGTTCTGTAGCAGGGTTTGCTCCCCAGCGCTCAGGTTCGAGTGGGCGGCCTTGGTTTCGGTGACGAAGAAAGGACCCGCTACCGCAGGGACAACCGGGTTGCCCGCAGAAAGCGTGACCTTCGTTCCCTGGATGGTAGTCATCCACACCCTCAGTCCGAACGCCGGGGTGTTGGGTGCGAAGCCGGTAGTGACGTCAGATTCGGTCGAAGACGAAATGACCTTGATGACGCCTCGCGAATTGACCGTGCCCCGGATGGGGTTGGCCGTGAGGTTCAGCTTCACGGATTCCGAGAGCACACCATCCGCTGTGACTTTGCAAGAGCAGCACTGCGTCAACTCTTCGCTGTCATCGAACACGTAGATGGACGCATACAGCGGGTTGGTGGTGCCATCATTGATGATGCGCAGGGTTCCATCGGGAGCGGTGGCTACGTTAGCGGAGTAGTAGGTGGTGAAATAGGTGGCTGTAGTCGCGGGCGCCGCAACAAACTGGAACGTCCCGGCGGAGTAGGTATTGGTGTCGACGGTCGTAGGAAAATCGAGAGTCGGGTTTCCGTCGAACATGGACGGCGTGCTGAACGTAATCAATCCGCCGCCGGTGTTAAAGGTCGGCGCCACATACCCTGCGATGCCTGAATTGCCATTGGAATCCCCATTCCCATATCCTACGGCCACGATGTAATAGGTTCCGGGGACCAAGACAACCGGCGTCGGTAGGGGCTTGAACCAGTCGCCATTGCCATCATAGGTACCCGCACCGGCGAGCGTACTGCCATTGAATGAAAGGGTGGGTGTTACCTGCGTCCCCGTAGTGGGGCCGGTTTGCAGGAAAATTCCAACGCTGATGGTGCCACTGAACCCGGCCGCTCCGTTGCTGGCGAACGATCCCAACGACGTGACAAGAATCGGCTTGTTGACAATGAAATTATTGCCAAGGTTGCCGGTCCAACCTTGGTTCCCAGCCCACGCCCCGTAGATGTACGCACTGGTCTGGGCATACGCAGTTACTGTTGACGCCATCATCAGGGCCAGGGCAAGCATGAGCATCAAAAACCCGAGCTTCTTCATGGGTGGATCCTCCTTAAGGGATCTGTGGCGCGCCACTGCCGGGGGAAGGATACTCAGGACGCTCTGACACTTTGAACTCAGGGTCAATTCTTCACAATTACCCACGTGGCCTAGCCAAGAGCAGTAGGACGGGAGGCTAATACTTATGGAGTAGTACCCCACCCGACGAGTCGCGCCGGTAGTGTTGCAAAATCGATATCGCTCATTGCCCCCTTACCTCGCCCCCTTACCTCCGCCACTTCCAAAGCTGCTTCCACACCTGCACCAGCGTCTGCATCTTCCGCGGACTCGGCACCCGCGAATAAACCAGCCGGCACTGCTCGAAGGCGCGCTCGTAGAATTGCCGGACACCATCCGGACTCAAGTGGGCGATCTGGTGACGAAGCTGCCCGAGTTCCTCCGCGCTGAGAACATCCGGAGGTTCGTCGCGATCGCGCCGCCGCGCCATAGCGGGAGATCGTACCATGTTCGCCTTATATTCGCCTATAAAAACCGCCCAAGCGGAGCTTCGACGGGGCGCCCCTCGTTTATTTACCTGGAGTCGACGACTGTTCGAGCAACTCCTGCAAATACTTCTGCCAAAGGCGGCGTGTACACCAGTTGCCGACAAATCCGTTGCTGTCGCGTCTAATGGTAGAGCCGCATGTTAGGCTTCTGCGGAGCGCACGGAGAACGCTAATTTGATTGGCCGGGTCTTTAAAGCATTTCAATACCGCGATTTTCGTTTGATGTGGTTTGGCGCCTGCACCTCCAGCATCGGTACCTGGATGCAAATCGTGGCGCAGAGCTGGCTGATTTACCGGCTTAGTGGTTCCAAGTTCCTGCTGGGGCTGGATCAGTTTCTCGGTGGCCTTCCCATCTTTTTGTTCTCTCTGATTGGCGGCGTGGTGGCCGATCGTGTCGAGCGACGGAAGATTCTGCTCGGCTCCCAATATCTGCAGATGGCCAGCGCCGGACTGCTCACGATTCTGGTGGCGACCGGACTGGTGCGCGTCTGGCACATCCTCTGCCTTTCGTTCGTTTCTGGATTCGCCCAGGCCTTCGGCGGGCCGGCCTACCTGGCGTTGATTCCCACGTTGGTCGAGAGAGATGACATGCCGAACGCCATCGCCTTGAATTCGATCCAGTTCAACGTGGCGGTCACAGTCGGACCGGCGCTCGCTGGGCAGGCATTGGCCCGGCTGGGAGAGAAATGGTGCTTCGGCTTGAACGCGCTATCGTTCCTGGCGCCCATTGTGTCGCTCATGGTGATCCGGACGCGCTTTTTGCCGCTTAAGACGACGGAGTCTATGGTCACCAGCCTGAAGCAGGGTATTCGGTTTGCCCGCCAGCAGAGTTCGATGGAAGCACTTATCCTGCTGGCGTTCTGCATGACCTTCCTGAGCATGCCCCTGCGCACCTACTTTCCCGTATTCGTGAAAGACATCTTCCATCGCGGTCCGGAGACTTATGGCAACCTGCTCGCGCTGATGGGCGTCGGATCGATTTGCGGGTCGCTGGGCGTAGCGGGCGCGGGCAATTTTAAGAGAAAAGGACGCATCGCCCTTGGGGCTATGATCGGCCTGGGCGCGGGGATTGCCGGGTTCGCGCTCTCAAAGTCCCTGCCCGTAAGCGAAGCCGTTCTGGTGCTGGTGGGCGCATCGATGATGGTGGTTTTCGCAACGGTAAATTCGCTGGTGCAGTTGATCACGACGAACGAAATGCGCGGCCGGGTGATGAGCGTGTACAACTTCGCCTTCCGCGGCGGCATACCCATGGGGAATCTGTTGTCGGGATGGCTCGTCCCTGTGTTTACGGCGCCCCTGGTGCTCAGCGTGAACGGATTACTGCTGATTCTGCTGGCCGTTTACTTCCTGCTGGTGCAACGCCGGCTGGCTGCGCTTTGATAAGCGGCGGATTGCCAACGCCGAATGCAGAAACGAAAGCGCCCCGGACTCGTTTGAGTCGCGGGGCGCTATCGTTGAACAGCCCTCCCCCGAAAACTGCTCAATCTCAAGTTATGCTGTGGGCCCAGTTTCGTGAATGGCTCCTGCGTGCTATGCGGGGGCACTACAGGGCTACTTACCGGCAGGTGTAACACTTATCGCGGAGTTCGGTTGGAATAATGAAGAATGAAAGACGATGAATTCCGCGTTCATCGCAGACTGTCGATGACGTGCTTGAGCGTCTCCGTCAAGTTCTTCGTAACCTCGTAAAGTTGCACCAGGCTGCCGCGTTGGAATTCCACGCCGGCGCCCTTCAAATCGTCCGACAGGCCCTGGCAGAGCTGAAAGGCGACGCGAATCCGTTCTCCGGCCAACAGCGAGAGCACGCTGGCCGAGTCCTGACCGCTTTCCTTGCGGACGACATACTGCTGGGCGGCCCAGGCGGTATTCCGCACGCGATTCAAAGCGTCCCGGAAATCGGACAGAACGTCCGGGTCCACCTCATTGGAGAGCAATAACTTGTGGAGCCCCTGCAGTTCCGATATACCCTTTTCCAGGTGCGACCGAACGCTAGGATCGGCAATGCCAGGCTGGGTCGAGGCTTGCGGAGCTGGGGTCGCAGTTACACTCGGTTCTTTCTTGACCTTCTGAGACGTAGCCTTACGTACCGCACCCTTTACCGCCATTGCATTCTCCTTGCCTGAACTCATACATAATAAACCCGCCACGCGCTATGTCTGCACGGCGGTCCGCTGCTTCGTACGCTTCCGACTGTAGCGCCGGCATCTTGCCGGCTGTCCCGAGGGCGTTCCCCCCTCGGCGGGCGAGGACGCCCGCCGGACAGCCGCCGAGACGGCGGCGCTGCGTGCACACCCTTTGGGAAACCAGCCACATAAGTGTCGCGTTTCCCGGTACGATGAACTGCTCCGAATTGGGCACGAGATATGTCCTAAAGATTCTCGCGACACCGCCGATGGCATAGACATTAGTCAAAGACAAGCGGGAGAACCCCGGGGGCTCTCGATAAAAGGCGGAGCCTGAAAGGTGGAACCATGGGAGTCGGCTCGATTTCGGCAGCAAGTCTCAGTCAATACGTTTTATCGTCCAGCAACTCCACCCAGCTGCAGCAGTCTTTGCAGGCTTTGCAAAACAGCCTGGCATCGGGAGACTTGAATGGCGCGCAGTCGGCGTTTCAGACCGTGCAGCAGCTGAACCAGGGCCTGGAAACGGCCAGTGGGAGCAGCGCGTCCAGCAGTTCGCAACTTACTACCGACCTTACGGCGCTTGGCAGCGCGCTGAGTTCGGGTGATTTATCCACAGCTAAGACGGCTTTCGCGACGGTGCAGAACGACTTGGAAAACAGTAACTCGCCATCCCTGGCCAATGAGACCGCCACCGCTTCGCAATCGACGCAGTTAGTTGCAGAACTGCTCAGCACATTGAACGTAAACAGCTCTTCTTCCAGCAACACTGACGCTACGACGTCGGTGTTGGAGCAGGTGTACGGAAGCCGAACTGGGGTCAATGTGGTTGCGTAGGCGGAGAATTCTGATTTGCCGCGCCCGAAACTCATTTTAAGAGTCGGCTGCGGATCGGCAGCGTTTCAGGGAATCAACCTGCCCAGCGCTGCGCGCAGTTCGTCCGCCTTAAAACCGAATGGACCCGGTTTGGCCTTGTAGGCAACGTCGCCCCTGGCGTCGATCAGGTAGAGCCGGTCGGGCCATCCGGTGTAGGCTCTCTCGGTCGAATTGCCGAATTCGTCGATCACCGCCGGAATCTGGATGCCCAGCTTTCGTACACAAGCTCCGGCCACCTGCGCGCGCTCTTCTTCGTCCTTCGGGCTGGCAAGAACAACTTTATCTTTGATATTGCTCTGCATCTGCCACACGTCGCTAGGATGCGCTTCCGTGATGTACACCACCAGGAAAGCGGCCTTGTTCCCATACTGCTCGTAGAGTTGATTGAGAGCGGGAACCTCCCGCCGGAAGGGCGGTCAAGTGTAGCTGCCAAAGATCAGCACCACCGGACGCCCCTGCGCCGTCAAGCTGGAGAGCCGCACCGCGGCGCTCTTATCGAGCTTCATCAGCGAGAAATCCGGCGCGGAATCGCCCACGCGCAGGTCGCCGGCGCGAGCATGGATCCACAAAGTCTCAAAGGGCAGGACAAGAAATGCGACCGGGCCCGGTATGCGCGCCATAACCCGCGCAAACTTCTCCGGCGGCTGCCGCATGATTTGGTACAGCACACCGCAGGCGAGCACCCAGACCACAGCGATCATGACGAAGGCTCTGACCAGTAGTCTTCTTACGGATGGAGATATTGTGATCAATGTGCTTGCTTAAAGAAGCTCTCCCAATCGGCGCACCAGAGCGGAGGGCTCAGATGCGAGAATAAATTGTCGTCAGTGAATCTGAAAATCCGAGCGCAAGATATTACATTAGGCCTGAAGTGCAGTGATTATAGATAGACAAGCAGATCGGTCAATAATGTGAATGTAGTACGGGTTGCCGATCTGAACCAAAGCGCGCGCGCCCGTGGGGCTGGCGCCGACGCCAATTTTTTCGCCCCCGGCACACGAATATTGTGCAGATCGAGTAGAGGGGCCGCGTTTCCCGCGCGATCGAAAGGTTTCACGTTTACAGTATCGCAAGGATTGCCGATGCTCGGTGAGACCGACGGAAAATCGAATCCCGGCCTCTTCGTCGAAACGCGCCAGTGGGCAAACTTCTGTCTGGACGGAATAAAAGGGTTATGGTATTTTTTCGTTCTCCGCGGTAGGTGCGGCTTTCAGCCCCCTGCCAGTGCCGCAGAAGACCTTAGGAGTGCTCATGTTTACCTCTTCGTTTAGTCCCCGCATGTTTCGTTTATGGCCGTGTACAGCCGCGGCGAGGTTGTGCCAAGCATTGTTGTGCTCGGCGTTGTTGTTCCCGTCATTCCTTCTGGCGCAGCCGATCGCCAAGCCGCTGCTATTCACCGGCAACGCGACCGTGATAGCGCCGCCCACAGCGGATACCGAGTACGCCTTCGGCCCCACGGATTTCGCTGCGCTCTACCGCAAGGCTGATTGCACGGTGGAGGGCATTATTGCCACCTCTACGGGCCATGCAAAAATTCTGGGCGTCATGCAAGGCTACCAGGACACCCTGCACAAACTGGCTGGGCTCACCACCAAAGGGGACCTCTGGCCGGACGACTGCGGCAATCCCGGCTCCAACAACCCGGCGTATTTTGGCGCCGACGCGGGCCAGGCTTCGAACAAGACCGAGGTCGTAGCGACGATAGATAAAACAGATCCGAATGTAGTGGACATTTATAACGCCAATCTCAACTCACGCAAAATTACCAAAGTACAGACCTGGAACATCGGGATCAACGTTTTTCCCATCGCGGCCGTCGATCTCAACGGAGACGGCCTGCCTGATCTGGTGGTCGGAGCCGAGGGAACGGGCTATCCCAGTCCGCTGAACGGCGGATACGCCGTGCTGATTAATAAGGGTAACGGCATGTTCGACGCTCCGACCTTCGTCACCCTGCCGGGCGAGGGCGTCATTGCCCTGGCCATGGCGGACGTGAACCACGATGGAAACCAAGACCTGATCGCCTTGGAGGCATCCCTAAACGCAGAGCATTTCCAAGTCGGCATTTTTCTAGGGAATGGCAAAGGAGGTTTCACCTTAAAGGACACTTATAAGCTGACCGGATCGACATACAACATCCTGGTGGCCGACATTAATGGCGATGGACATCCCGACGTGATTCTGGCCAACGGAGCGGTGCTGCTAGGCAATGGCGACGGCACGTTTAAAGCCGGCAAAGCGCTCCCGCTGCCGGCAAGTGTGACTTCATTTGTTGCCGCCGACTTCAACCACGACAACAAAATCGACCTGGCGGTAGTTACTCTTTCGGATGAGGTCGCCGTATTCCTCGGCAATGGCAACGGCACGCTCCAACCGCCGGCCTGGTACTCGGGAGTCTATCGAGGTGCAGTCATCACCACGGCCGACCTGGATGGGGACGGCAATCTTGATCTCATCCTCGCAGCCCAGAGCGGCGGAGTATTCTTGCCTGAGCCCAGTAATATTGGAGGCACAGGCGGATTGGGCGTGCTGATGGGCGTCGGCGACGGCACATTCACGGGCGCGTCGGCGTACCCCACGGGCAGCACAGCGCCCCAGCTGGCATATGCGATCGCCGATATCACTGGCGACGGCAAACAAGATATCCTCACCGCTTCTTCTTTACTGGTTGGGGATGGCACGGGGCATTTCACCGTGAAGCTGGGGAGCCAGTTCCCGGGATTGAGTCCCAGCATTGTCGGGAGCGTGATTCGCGTTGCGGATCTCAACAATGACAAGATAAACGACGCAGTAGTGACAACGATCGATACAGAGGGGAACCCTTCCACGGCGCACGTCTTTCTCGGGAAGACCGGCGGAAAGTTCGGAGCGGGCGCGGCGCTCTCAGTTCGGAACGTCCTGGACGTAGCCATCGCGGATTTCAATGGCGACGGCATTCCCGACCTCGCCGTGCTGTCCTACACGATGGGCTCGGGCATTTCGCTGCAGGTGTTGCTGGGCACTGGAAAAGGAACCTTCGCAGCACCGCTCACGGCCTCACTGCCGGCAGGGGCATCGCAATCGACCGGCGGGCGCATCTTCGCTGCCGATTTCAACAACGACAAAAACATGGATCTTCTGCTGCTCGACGTAGGTAACTTCCAGTCCTCGGTAAACGGAGGAACCCACGTATTTTTAGGCAATGGCAAAGGCGCCTTTACACTCTCCGCCACCATCACCCAGGTCAACAATCCTTTCGATGCGGCCATTGCGGATTTCAATAAAGATGGAAAGCTGGACCTGGTTATATCGTCGACGGACTTCAACGAAAGTTTCAGCACTCCTCCCCTGATTTTTCTGGGCAGCGGTAAGGGCACGTTCGGCACGGGCAAGCCGCTGCCCACGGTTTCTACCATACCTCTCCACATGTTTGCGGCCGACTTTAATGGAGACGGTAGCCCCGACCTGGTCATCGGCAACTGCTGTGGTTTGGCGGTCACGAGTGTGGTTTTCGGAAAAGGGAATGGCACTTTTGAAGCGGAGCAGATTTTCCAGGTGGCGGAGTCGCCAAGTCAGATTGCCGTGGCCGATCTCAACGGCGACAAGCGGCCAGACATCGTGATTTCCAGCGGAAACGCATCGGGGATGCTGGTCACGTTGATTAATGAGTACGGCGTCGTGAGCGATAGCGACGAACCCTGAGTTAGGGGGCGGCTCACAGAAATTCACAAGTGCGGACATATGAGGGTGTTATGAAGTTCGAGTGAGATGGCCATTTCCGTCTATTCTACAAACACAGCCGCACGCATTGAACCTGGCGATGTTGATCTGTATGCGGTTTTCGGCTGACTGAGGGTAAATCGGTGCGGGTCGGATCCGCTGCATCGAGTATGGCGGCCAGATGCCAGCGGCAGATCCTTACTTTCGGGGACGAGCCCTTGACCAATACAGTGTCAACGCCGTGTCCTCGGCGTTTCGCAACCACTCTGCGACCTCCTTTGTTTGGAAAGGGCGCTCCTCGAGGTCGAGCTCACAATTGAGCAATTCTGTGATTTCTTCGGCAGTGCTTGGTTTCCTAATCTTGTTCAAAGCTCGCAAAGTGTGCTCGCTGAGACGACGAGTCGAATTCGGGATTTTCTTCATCGCTGGTTCCACCGTCCCGAAGAACAGGCCAGCCAATCCTGCTGTTTCCCGTGGAACTGCCCTTGCGACGGTAGTTTAGGAGGAGGAAGAACGCTTGGGGAAAAGGTAAAGGCTGTGACATTGGTTATGCTCTAGCTGTCAACTCCTGCGAGGGAGTTAAACAGCGTGGAGGCATGCACCGTCACAGCCTTCGATGTAATCACCGCTTTCGCGGTCCCAAACCCCAACTGCCCCTCGCAGAGCCGTCGGTTTTTTCCGGTCTGGCTGCTCTTCGGGTTGCCCCGCCGAGCTGATCACTCAGCCTACTTCGGACTGGCAAGTTTTAATTTAGCCAACCCTTTCAGCCGTCGACGGGAGCAACCTTAGAGATTTGCTTAAAAGTTGTCAACGCCCGTTTTCAGTGCAATCGACCTGCTGCGATGGCTCAAAACCCGGAATCGCAACCTGTTGAATCTTTGTAGCTTAATGAATGGGGGACTAATTTCTTTCCGGCTTCCCACAGGAACATCCACAGATACTCGGTGTTCCGCTGTCCCTAAACAACAAGGTGGTCAGGAAGCCCCGCCCTGGACCGCGACCGGCAAAGTAGGGCGGCAGACGGGCCACTAGGGCCCGCACCCTTTGCGGGGATTTTTGGGAAAGCTCCCCAAGTCAATTTAGGCTATGGTAGGCGCCTAGTTTGACCAACCCTGCACGAAAGGCCGGCGGAAGTTGGCGCCTACTGCATCTGCGGCGACCTCGCGAAATGACAATTCAACGGATGTTCCGGCTACCTCGAAAGTGTCACCGGCAAGCGCAGCGCCCCGCCAGCAAATGAAAAATGCCTGAGAGCTTGTGCGCCGTGAAGAAATCAGTGTTGTGATTCCGGCGCCAGTAGAAGGATCTTCCCAATGCCGCCTTTCTCGCCTAGCACATGTGCTTCGGCCGCATCACGCAATGGCATCCGGCGACCAATAGGCAGAATGAACTTGCCGTCGCGCACATCATCGGCAAACTCGCGCACCTTGGATGGATCTGGCTTCGTAAACACACGCGTAATCTTCACTGTCGGATTTTGAGCCGCCGCGCTTTCCGGCAAGACAGAAGTGTAGCCGAACGAGCCGCTCTGCTTTACCTTGGGGATCAGCTTCGCCGCAACCTCACCGCCAACGGTGTCCGCAATTGCATCCACGAGACCGAATTTCTCAATCGCTTTATCATCATCAATCGCGAGCACGTCAGAGACTCCGATGGAGCGGGCGTCATCCAGCTCTTTCCCGCGAACACCTGCAATCACCTGCGCGCCTATCTTCTTCGCCGTATGCACTGCCGCGCGACCAACACTGCCCAGCGCTCCCGTTATCAGAACAACCTGTCCCTTTTTCACGTTTGTGGCAAGGCGCACAAGCTGGTCTCCCGTGAGGGCTATCAGCGGGATCGCCGCCGCGTTCGCCAGATCCACGCCATCAGGCAGATGGGTCACGTCCGAATCGTCCACTGCCACCAACTCGGCATAGGTTGCGTTGGATAGTGCAAGAACACGGTCGCCGGCCTTGAAGTGCTTCACATTTGCGCCCACCGCCCGCACGACGCCACTGACGTCGCGGCCCAGAATCGCGGGAAATGACAACGGGAAATCCTTCTGCCTCATCCCTGAGCGCAGCTTCCAGTCAATCGGATTGACGCTTGCAGCGGCTGCCCCGATCAGTACCGAACTTGCGCTAATCTGCGGCTCAGGAACGTTGTCTTCGAATTTCAGCTTCTCGGGACCACCGTACTCATGAAGCACCACTGCCCTCATCGCGTACCCTCCATCAGGCAACTTCTACGGAACTACCAATTCGTGCGGGTGGAACTAGAATGCCCATCGAAGACATTATCACTCTGACTTGATGTCACAGGGACCATCCCATTCACCGGGGTTTGCCTGAAGCACGCGCGAGAGCTTTTTCGTGTCCCGCAAACGCATCTTCTCGACTAGCATAGCGCTCCTCGTGTTTATCGTTGGGACCGCCGAAGATCATCGTTCCCCAAAGAATAGGCGGCCCGCAAGGGTTCCCGCTGCTGTCTACAGCAAGAAAGTATTTAGTGGCTTTCCTCAGGTCAATCGATTCACGTGCCTCGCCTGTTTCAACCATCAGGTACCACATACTATTAACTCCGGCACAGCCTCAGTTCACGATTTGCGCGACCTTAAGCAGAGTGTTTTCAGCGCGGGCGGGAGCGAGTGGAATCGAGGATTTTGGTACAGCCGACGTGCCCTGGGGCATAACTTCAGGGTTGTCCGTGATCCGCGATAATCGGCAATAATCGTAAATGGAGCCGCCCCCCTGAGACTCCACGGGTAGGTGACAACTAAGCAGCTAGCAGAACCCCTGCCGCTCGTGTAGTCTCCTCTGTTCAAGACTAAACGCGATGGGCGACTTTGTCTCTATTGCCGCGATTGTGCTGCTTGGTCCCTGGGTGCTGGTCTGGCGGGCTAGCTCCAGGCGCAAGCGCGAACAAGCCGATGCGTATTCCAACCTCATTTTCGCCAGCCGATAGGAGGAGGCGGGATGCAAGTTTGGTTCCTTCGGTTCGGTAACTCGCGATGTACGAGGAGTTGATGGACAGTCAAGCCGCGGCGTCTGCCGATTTGCTACCAACGGGGATAGGGGCTCTGCCGCTATCTGCAAGAAAGAAATGGTAGGCACGAGGAGACTCGAACTCCTGACCTCTACCGTGTCAAGGTAGCGCTCTAACCAACTGAGCTACGCGCCTACACGTATCAACCACTTGCAGTTTACAGGCGCCGCGAGACGGCAGCGCAACGCGGCATTGCTACGTGATTTTACCACGCTGCGCTGCTCGGCACGATTGCTTTTCAGCCCTTTCCGCCCTGTCCCTGTGCCGCAAAACGTGGTAAAACGAAGCAGTTGGGACACTCGGCCACGACTCGCCGACGGGTGACGAACGCTTTTCCCCGGCTGGTGGAATGAATTTCTTGCGGAAAACGGGAAGGCTATCCATGACAACCGAAACCAATACTCTGACGGCAGATAAAGACACGACCAACGCTACGAACAAGGGCGCGGACACGGGAAAGACGGCAGCGCCACGAATTATGGCGAACTATGTGGGCGGGCGCTGGATTCCGGCGCAGGCATCCGGACTTCTAGACGTGACCAATCCGGCCAGCGGCGAAGTTCTGGCGCGCGTCCCGTTGTCGGGCGCTGCCGATGTTGAAGCGGCCGTGGCCGCCGCCAGTGCGGCTCTGCCGGACTGGCGCGCACGGTCGGTGGGTGAGCGCACGGAATTTATTTTTGCGCTGCGCGAAAAATTCCGGCAGCGGATCGACGAACTCGCCGCCTCGGTCACGCGCGAAGGTGGCAAAGTGCTGTCGGATGCGCGCGCGGAAATCACCCGGTCGATTGAAGTGCTCGAGGTGGCTTGCGCCGCTCCCATGACCATGCAGGGACACATTCTGGAAGGCGTGGCGCGCGGTATCAATACGGAAACGATTCGCCAGCCGGTCGGGGTTTGCGCTGCGATCACGCCTTTCAACTTCCCGGCTATGGTGCCGATGTGGTTCCTGCCCTTCGCGATCGTTTGCGGGAACACGTTTGTATTGAAGCCGTCAGAGCAGGTTCCGCTGACGTCGGAGCTGATGTTTCATATTTTCGATGAGATCGGACTGCCACCCGGAGTGGTGAATCTGGTACATGGCGCGCACGATGCGGTCAACGCGATTCTTGACAGTCCGGGAATTCGCGCGGTTTCCTTCGTCGGTTCAGTCAATACAGCTAAGTACATATACCGGCGCGCGGCGGAAAAGGGAAAACGCGTACAGGCTTTGGGCGGCGCGAAAAACTATATGGTCGTCATGCCGGATGCGGTCGTCGATAAGACGGTATCGAACGTTCTCGGCAGCGCCTTCGGGGCTTCCGGTCAGCGTTGCATGGCGGGATCGGTGCTGGTAACCGTGGGCGCCGCGCAAAAGACAATCATGGAACCGTTGAGAGAGGGCGCTCAAAAGCTGATCGCCGGCGATGGCAGGGATGCGAAGTCCAGCCTGGGCCCGGTGATTTCAAGCGCTGCCTGCGAACGCATCCATGACGCCATCGAGAGCGGATTGAAAGAAGGCGCGGAGTTGCTGGTGGATGGCAGGCGTCCGAAGGGAGTTCCGGCGGGCGGAAATTTTGTCGGACCTACCATTTTGAACAACGTGAAGCCCGAGATGCGCGTGGCCCGCGAAGAAATTTTTGGGCCGGTGCTCTCCGTCATTCACGTAGAAACGCTCGAACAGGCGATTACGCTGGTGAATAGCGATCCGCGGGGCAATGGCACTTCGATTTTCACGGAAAACGGCGCGGCCGTACGCGAATACAGCCGGCGGATCGAGGTCGGCATGGTGGGTGTGAATATCGGCGTCGCCGCATCGCCCGCGTATTTCCCGTTCTCGGGTTGGAAGGATTCGTTTTTTGGAGATTTGCACGTTCACGGCTGGGATGCGGTTGAATTCTTCACCCGAAAAAAAACGGTGACTTCGCGCTATTTCTCGGCAGGAGAGACGGGAAAGTTCTTTGTTGAGCAGGGGGACAAGCACTAGCGAGTTCTTACCTCGGATTATGGCTGGAGCTGGAGAGTTCGGCGGCATGCACCATCCCCTGCCGTCCTCCATCCCGGCCGGGCGCATTCGTAAGTGCCGTTTCAAATTCTTTCATCGCTTGACCCGCCTGATTCTGCCTCAGCAACAAGTCGCCAAGCTGTTCGCGGGCCGGAAGAATCGGCCCCGGTGTGACTGGAAGCTTCTCGATTGCGTCCTCCTCGTCGGCTGCGGCGCGCATTAGGGCTGCCGCCTCATCAGGCTTCCTGTCCGCGTAAGCGCACCATGCCAATACTTCGCGCCTCAAAATCCCCACCTGGGCGGCCCAATAGTTGTTGTCTGACGCGCGCAGCTGTTCTTCGATCCGCTGCAATCTGTCAAATTCCGTGCGTGCCTCGGCGGGGCGCCCAGTGCGAGCGAGTCCCAGACCTCGGGCCCAAACCGCGATCGCGACAACCTGAGGCGGGGCTCCTGCCGGAGGAATGACGCCGGCAGCGTCGTCCCATTGCCCCCGCTCCACCGCGTAGCGAATCGGCATTGCGGTGACGGCGTACGCCGACTTGAACTCGCCGGCATTCAGCTTCGGCATGTCCTTGAGTTGCTGGATGACGTCGGCCGCGTCCTTGTCGCGTCTACTTTGCAAGTAGGCGTATACCAGATAGTCCATCGAGTGCAACTCTTCTCCTGTGTCGCCCTGCCGATGGGCAGCTTCTCTCGCCGCCCGGTTGGAAGCGATGGAGTCTTCCCATAAGCCGAGCCGAGTGAATATATGCGATGGCATGTGCAGGGCGTGCGGCGCTGAAGGCGCGATCTGGGAGTAGGCTCGGGCCGCGGGAAGGCCTCTGGGTGCGAGTTCCGCGTTGTCGTCAGCGTGGATGAGGTAGTGAGGAATTCCCGGATGCTGGGGGTAAATGCGATAAAGCGGTTCCAGCAGATCGGCCGCCTGTTTCTGCCTCGCATGCGTCTTGTCGGCCGGCGATGCATTGGCCAGTAGCGCGAGCGCATAGAACACCTGTGCTTCGACATCTTCCCTGTTTGCTGAAGCGAGATCGCTCATCGCGTGTTCGTAGTTCAGCGCGCGCGTGCGGTAGGGCACGGTGGCAGCGTCCTGAAAAATGAACCCCAGCGCTTTGATAAACTGGCGCTCGCGGTCGGTGGCCGCTCCGATCTGCTGCGCCCGTTCGATTTCTTTCTGGCCAATCGAAATTGTCCCGGGCACTATGGGAGGTTCCCAGAGTTGCTGAAAGTACGCCATGGCCATACCCCAATGCGCCATGGCGCACCGCGGATCCTGTTCGGCTACGCCCTGAAATGTATTTTCGGCGGCAGCGTAAGCAAAGGAGTGCAGCAGAGCCACGCCTCGGTCGAACTGCTCCTGAACGGCCGGCGCGCAAGAAATCGGAAACGATACTTTTCCCAACCTCTCCGGTGCGCCATGGCTATGCGTTTCTTTTGCCGACGACAAGGGAAAGATCACTAGCAGAGTAATCAGGATTCGCAATTGATCGCACATCCCCTATCTCCAGAGGCGAAACGCCTTTATGACCTTGGAATTCTATGTTGAAGTGGGAGCAAGCATCCTGCTAAGGCTGCGAGTACAGCGCCCGTTTGAGGAAGTCCCCCGCGCCAGCGCGTCCCAGGAACTTATCTCCTTCTACGACTATGTGGCCGCGCGACAACACGGCATCCGGCATTCCTGTAACCTGAATTCCCTCGAACATCGAGTAATCGACGCGCATGTGGTGAGTTTTCGCGCTGATGGTGTGCTTGCGATTCGGATCGAAGATCACCAGGTCGGCGTCGCTGCCCACCGCAATCGTACCTTTGCGCGGATACAGGCCAAAGAGTTTTGCGGGAGTTGTGGACACCATTTCCACGAAACGGTTCACGCTGAAGCGGCCCCCAGCCACGCCGCCTGAATAGATAAGGCTCATGCGGTGCTCTACTCCGGGGCCGCCATTCGGAATCTTGGTGAAGTCGTCGCGGCCCAGTTCTTTTTGCTCTTTGAAGCAAAAGGGGCAGTGATCGGTCGAAACCACCTGGAGATGATCGGTCTTCAAACCGTTCCACAATTTTTCCTGATGCCACTTTTCCCGCAGAGGCGGCGTAAAAACGTACTTGGCTCCTTCGAAGCCGGGCGCGTCGAAGTTATCGAGTGAAAGGTAAAGATATTGCGGGCAGGTCTCGGCATAAACGGGAAGTCCGCGATCGCGCGCTTCGCGGACTTTTTCGAGAGCCTCATTGCAACTCAGATGGACGATGTACACGGGCGCTCCGGCCATTTCGGCCAGAGCAATGGCCCGCGAAACAGCTTCCGCCTCCGCCGTCGTGGGACGAGTCAAGGCGTGATACTTCGGCGCTTTTTTTCCTTCCGCCAGCGCCTGCTGCACGATCACGTCAATCGCGCCGCCATTTTCGGCGTGCATGCAGACCAATCCGCCGTTTTTTGAGGTCGCGCGCAGAGCCTTAAAAATGCTGGCATCGTCCAGCATAAAAACGCCCGGATAGGCCATGAACAACTTGAAGCTGGTGACGCCTTCGCGCACCAGCGCGTTCATTTCGTCGAGTTGAGCGTCCGCCAAATCCGTGATGATGCAATGAAACGCGTAATCGCAAACCGCTTTGCCCGACGCTTTCTGCATCCACGTATCGAACGCCGTTCGCAGTGTCTGGCCCTTGTACTGGATGGCGAAGTCGATCAGCGTCGTCGTGCCGCCGAAAGCTGCAGCGCGCGTGCCGGTCTCGAAATCATCCGCGCTCGTGGTGCCTCCGAAGGGCATGTCGAGGTGGGTATGCACGTCGATTCCGCCGGGAAATACATACTTCCCCGCCGCGTCGATAATCTTCCCCGCGTTGTCGCGCGGCAGGCTTTGTCCGACCGCAGCGATCTTGCCATCGCTGATCGCGATGTCGCCGGAGTAAGTGTCGGTTGCAGTAGCTACGCGACCGTTAACGATGATGGTGTCAAAGCCCATAGCGGTGCCTTCTCCTCTGGCGGCGAACTTCAGATTCTATGCTAAACTCCCGAACTTACGAGTGCCGATTTCGATCGATGCTCATTGGAATTTGGATTTGGATAGGGAGACAACATGCACTTCGGCATCACCATCAAGCCCGACATGACTGTGGAGCGGATTGTCGCGCTCACGCGCCAAGCGGAAGATTCGGGTTTTGAATATGGCTGGATTTTCGATTCGCACGTCCTCTGGCTTGAACCGTATCCCATGCTCACGCTGATGGCGACCAACACGAAGAAGATGCGGCTCGGCACCTGCGTGACGAATCCGGCGACTCGCGACATCACGGTCACATCGAGCCTGTTTGCGACGCTGAATTTAATTTCGAATGGACGCATGCAACTGGGCATCGGCCGCGGCGACAGTTCGCGGCGCGTCCTGGGCAAAAAGCCGGTCACCTCCGCTCAGTTGGAGGAGGCGGTAAAAGCTTTCCGCGATCTCACCGGCGGGAAAGAAACGGAATACGAGGGCCTGTCGGCGCGTCTAACCTGGGCGACTGGCGGTGTTCCGCCCGTGTGGATTGCCGGATATGGACCGAAAGTGCTCGAACTCGCGGGCCGGATCGCCGATGGCGTCATTCTGCAATTCGCCGATCCGGATTTGATCGCATGGTGCGTCGGCTTCGTCATAAGAGGCGCGCAGGCCGCGGGCAGAGACCCGAAGAAAATCGAGATCATGGCCGCCGCGCCGGTGTGGGTGTCGGACGATGTAAAAGTTGGCCGGGAACGGGTGCGCTGGTTCCCCGCTCTGGTTTCGAATCACGTGGTCGATCTGGTGTCGCGCTACAAGCCCGAGGAACTTCCCCCCGCTCTAACCTCTTATATCCGCGATCGCGGGCAGTACGATTATCTGCACCATTGCGAAGTGGACAGCAGCAACCGCAACTTCGTTTCGGATGAAGTCACCGACCGCTTTTGCCTGCTCGGTCCCGCCAAGGCGCATATCGAAAAGATTCGGGCGCTCGCGCGCGCCGGGGTTACGCAGTTCAACATTTATCTGATGTGCGGAGACGAAGAGGACACGCTGGAGAAGTACAAGAAGGATGTTTTGCCGGCCTTTCGCGCCATTGCCTAGTGAACTCGAACTGAATCCGTGAGGCTTGATTGATGGAACCGATCATCAAAGGCGCAATCCCCGTTCTGCCCGCCGCCGACACCGCGGAATCTCTGAAGTGGTGGACCGAGGTCTGCGGCTTCAAGGAAACTTTTCGCGATACGACTCCTCCGAATTACGCGGGTATCAACCGCGGTGACGCCTATCTCCACATCGCCGGTATGACCGACAAGACGCTTGCCCGCAAAGTTGGCGACCAGACTATGGTGCGACTCGCCGTGAAAGGCATCGAGGCGCTGTATGCGGAATATCAGGAGCGCAGAGGCAAGGTGCATCCGAACGGCGCGTTGCAAACGAAGCCCTGGGGGACCAAAGAATTTGGCGCAATTGATCCGAACGGCGTGTGCGTGACGTTCCAGGAGTGAGGAGATGAGAGTAGCGCGGACACTCCCGTCCGCGCGTTAACTGGAGAAGGTGGCCAACCCGCCAAAGAGCGATGGACAAAGAAGCAAAGGAGCCTTAGAATAAGCTTGTAGTCGATGGTAGGAGGTCTTCCAAATGGCTCCCGTGCAAGTGGAAATTCTCAGCACCCTGAATGACCGCGAACTTTCCATGAACGACCTCGTCAACGAGGTTCGGGGGAAGTCAGAAGCCAGCGCAACCACCGTCAAGGCGGCTGTTCTACCCCTTATCTCCGGGGACTTCATCGAAATGACTGCCGACCGGAAACTCCGGATACATAAGAAATAGATTTGTCTGCACTGACCGATCTCACCCTCCGATTTTACCCTGAACAGAGACAGGACTACCGGACCCCGGCCCAAATGGACCGAGACCGAGTCCAATATTGCAGTGCTTTCGCGCGACTTGCCGAAGTCACCCAGGTCGTATCCGCTGATCGGGGTTATGTTTTTCACAACCGCCTTACGCATTCCCTCAAAGTGGCTCAACTCGCTCGCCGCATCTCGGAGAAACTTCGAGGCGCTCAGAAAAGCGAAACAGACGCTCTGCAGGCTCCTGACCCTGATGTAGCCGAAGCGGCGGCCCTCGCCCACGATTTGGGCCATCCTCCTTTTGGTCATATTGCGGAAAAGGAATTGGACAGGCTTGCGAGAAAAGAAGGTCTCGAGGATGGTTTTGAAGGTAACGCACAATCGTTCCGCATTGTCTCAAAACTTGCCGTCAGCGATGCGGTTACGGCAGACAGTGACAAGACGCCGGTCATCCGGGGCTTAAATCTAACGCGTGGAACCCTCAACGCAATTTTGAAGTATCCATGGGCACACGGCGATAATCCCGATAAGAAAGACAAATGGGGCGTCTACAAGACGGAGCGAAACCTCTATGACTGGATTCGCCAAGGTAACTCATTACATAGATTCGCCAAGAGCCCCGAGGCGGCTGTCATGGATTGGGCCGACGATATCACCTACGCTGTGCATGATCTTGTTGATTTCTATTGTGCGGGCCAAATCCCCCTGGACCGTCTCGCAGACGACAATGACCCGTCCGAACGGAGTAGCTTTTTCTCGGAAGTGTTCACCCGTTGTCAGGATCTAGCTCCCAGGCGTTCGGCGCTTGAGAAGATTTTTAAGGAAGTCCTTGAATTCTTTCCTCTCGACCGTAGATATATTGGGACGCTCGAACAGCGCACCGGCATCTGGCAATTTTCAACTGTCTTGATTTCTCGTTACGTCAACGCCATCACTCTTTTGATGCCGACTGCGGGAGCCAAGAGCGTCGTCGACATCAAGCCGTACGCGGAGGATGAGATCCGCATGCTTAAGGAATTGACTTGGCATTACGTGATTCTGAACAATGAATTAGCAGCACTACAACACGGGCAAACACGAACTGTTCGCATGGTGTTCGAAACGATGCTTTCTGCTGTGAAAGATAACCAATGGAAGCTATTTCCCCCTGCTTATCAGGAGGAACTCGACGCTGCAAAAGGAGACTCTATCCTTCAAACCCGGATTGTCGTCGACTACGTGGCAAGCATGACCGAGCATGAAATTGCACGTATTTATGCGCTCCTTACTGGTTCGTAACAGCCTTCTCGGACGGCTCTTAAGTTTCCAGCTTCTGTGCTTTCCACCCGATTGGAACTCGACCGACGTGCCCTTCCTAAGAGCCCTTCGCCAACCTTGTAGCGGGCTATTCGGCATCCGCAGCCTTCATCATCGCATAGTAAGCCACGAACGAAACTGCAAATCCCACGAACCAGGAATAGGCATATAGAATTCGCAGCGGAGGCACGACCAATCCCACTAGCGCCGTGCCCGTTCCCAGAGCCAGTGCGATCACCGCGCTCCAGTTGAAGCCATGAGAATATTCGTACGCGCCGCCGCGCAGATAAAGATCATCAACCACCAGCACTCGCCGACGAATCACAAAATAGTCGCAGATCATGATGCCCGCTACCGGCCCGAGGAATGCCGCATATCCACCGAGCCATCCGAAGATAAATGTGCCGTAGTCGGAGAGCAGTTTCCACGGCATCAGCGCGATTCCCATGAAGCAGGTAATAATGCCGCCGGTGCGGAAGTTTATTTTTCGCGGCCACAGGTTAGAAAAATCGTTAGCTGGGGAAACTACGTTCGCGCCAATGTTCACGTTCAGCGTCGCGAGCAGGATTGCCAGGAGCGAAATCACTACAGCCACGGGAGAATGAAAGCGGCTGAGTAATTCCACCGGGTTCCAGATCGCGGTGCCGTAAATCATTACCGTCGCGGACGTCACCAGGATTCCAATCAGAGAATAGAGCGTCATCGTGGCCGGCAGCGCTAGCGCTTGCCCAATCATCTGCTGCCGCTGGCTTTTTGCAAAGCGCGTGAAGTCCGGAATATTCAGCGATATTGTTGCCCAGAAGCCGACTGTGCCATTCAGTGCGGGAATTAGGAATTTCAGAAAATCCGAAAAACTAACGAAGCGCGAGGGCGCTGACAGCATAGGCCCGAATCCACCCGCCGATTTGTAGGCCCACGCCAACAGCAGAAGGCCCACCGCCAACAGAATCGGCGCGCTGATCCCCTGCAGATGCCGGATGTATTCGATGCCTCTAAGAATGACGATCAGGTTGATGAGCCAGAAGGTGAGGAAGCAAATTGCAGTGCTATGCGGGACTCGTCCCCAGCCGGGTGCTAGCGTGGTAATCAGGGTATTGATGGCTTCGCCGCCGATCCAGGTCTGGATGCCAAACCATCCGCAGGCAACCAAGGCGCGCAAAACGGCGGCAATGTTTGCGCCGAGCACTCCGAAACTCGCGCGCGCCAGCACCGGAAACGGGATTCCATAGCGCGCCCCCGGGTGCGAGTTCAGCAGCATCGGAATGAGAACAATCGTGTTGCCTAGAAATACCGTTGCCACGGCCTGTTTCCAGTTCATGCCTCCCTGGATCAGGCTGGCGGCCAGCATGTAGGTGAGAATATTGACCGACATCGATACCCACAGCGCGGCATAGCTGTAGGTGCCCCAGGTGCGACGGGCGGGCGTTGTGGGGGCTAGGTCCTTGTTATAAAGCGGACTCGATTCAATTCGAGAAGATGGAGACATGTGGAGCGGCTCTCAGCTATCGATCCTGTCAATTAAAGCAATAATTGTCATCCTGAGCGAAGCGAAGGACCTGCTGTCTCGTGCACTGACAAGAAAGCAGGTCCTTCGCTTCGCTCAGGATGACAACCACCAAATATCTACCGATTTCTTGGTCCTCTGGCTAGTCCGCGGCTGCCGTTTGCCCTGTCTGCGTCGTCAGCGCGCCATACGTTTCCGGACGCCGGTCGCGATAAAACTGCCAGACCTTTCTTACTTCCTGGATCATATCGAGATCGAGATCGGCAACCAGTACCTCGTCTTTATCGCGGCTGGCCTGGGCGACGATCTTGCCCCGCGGATTGCAGAAATAGCTCTTGCCGTAAAACTCGCCGATATTCCACGGCTTCTCCCGGCCCACGCGGTTGATCGCACCGACGAAGTAGCCGTTTGCCGCGGCGTGGGCGGGTTGCTCCAGTTCCCACAAATATTCCGAAAGTCCGGCGACCGTGGCGGAGGGATTGAAAACAATCTCCGCTCCGTTCAGTCCGAGCACGCGCGCGCCTTCGGGAAAATGGCGGTCATAGCAGATGTACACGCCAACGCGCGCATATTTCGTTTCGAAAACGGGATAACCCATGTCTCCGGGAGTGAAATAAAATTTCTCCCAGAATCCAGGATGCACGTGGGGGATGTGGTGTTTGCGGTACTTGCCCAGGTACTTGCCATCGGCATCAACGACCGCGGCGGTGTTGAAATACAAGCCCGGCATCTGCTCCTCGTATACCGGCACCACGATCGCCATGCCATGCTTGGCGGCGATCTTCTGCATTAGCTGGGTGGTGGGTCCGTCGGGAACGCGCTCGGTGAGGTCGTACCAGCGAATGTCCTGCTCGGCGCAGAAATAAGGTCCGTAAAAAAGTTCCTGGAGGCAGAGGATTTTGACTTTCTTTTTCGCCGCCTGCTCGATCAGCTTCAGGTGTTTGTCGATCATGGCTTTCTTTACCTGAGGCAGCGAGCGGCTGTTGAGCGCGTTACTTGCCTGAATCAGACCACAGCGCACGTTTCGGGACATGGAAACACCTCCGGGAAAACGCTAAATATACCAGACGCTCTTTCGTAAATACGCGGATTCATGCATCTGCTGGGGTCCGATGGAGACGGGCAAGCCCCGTCTCTACACCGCTACCGCAAAGCCGCATACAGCGCATCTTTCCAGCGCCGGTTGTCGATGGTCCAGCAGACTTTGGCTTTGCCTCGCTTGAGCACCGGCGCCCACACCTGCCGATTCCGCTCATCGTCGGCCACATTCAGGCGATCGACCACGGTCATGCCTCGCGTCAACTCGCTCTGGGTCTCGACGTCAATGTAGTGGTCGCTCCAATCCGTGCCAATCGTCGGATCGAGCGCGAGCGCCATGTTGACTGGGTCCGGCAGACAGATGCCATCTTCGCCGGTTTGCACTCTAAGGGCTCTGCGCGCGTGGCTATTGCACTCGATGGCAAATTTGGCAAGCGCGGTATTGAATCCGAGGACGTGGGCGATGTCGTCTTCGTGAAGGACGGCGTCTCCGCGACAAAGGTGCCAGCCTACGAGTTCGATCGGCAATTCGCTGAGCATGACCATGCGCGCGGCCTCGGGATCGACCCAGATGTTGTACTCGGCGGCCGGCGTCACATTGCCTTCACAGCACGGCGCTCCGCCCATGATGACGCAGCGCGCAACTTTCGCAGCGATCTCCGGCTTCTTGGCCAGCGCCAGTGCAATATTCGTGAGCGGCCCCAGCGTGACGACGACGATTCCGGGATTCGCCTCGATGCTTTCGATGATGACATCCACGGCGTGCCCGCTCGCCGCCGATTGACGTGGCGCGGAATAGTTGTGATCTCCGAGACCATCGCGGCCATGGAACCAGGTCGCATTCTGATAGGTGCGGATGAGCGGTTTATCGGCGCCGACGTGGACCGATACTGTGGCTCCGCACAGTTCGGCCGTGTAGAGAGCATTCCGGGCTGCCTGCTGGACGGGGACATTTCCGGCGACCGTGGTGATCGCAAGCACGCGTACGTCGGGGGCGCGCAGCGCCATGATTAGGGCAACGGCGTCATCGGATGCTGTATCGGTATCGATCAGGAAGAGGCGGGGCACGCGGCTAGGATAACAAATCGCGACCTCTGCACCGGCCAACGACAAACTGAAAAACATGCATTGGACAGCCGAGGGCGGCTGTCCCTACGCACGCCTTTTTAATGAGTGAAAGAAGATTGCTGACGTAGATATCCGCAGAGAATTTTGCATTGCGGAACTTCCCTACTGCTCCAATTGATTTCGTCTGGATGCGGAAATTACAATCGAAGGGAAATTATAAACCGGGGAGGATTCGGCGCACTGGCAACCGGGAGGTTGCCACCGACTCAAACTCTATTCTCCGGCTTATCTTCTGGCTTGGCTTCCGGCTTGGCTTCCGGCTTGACTTCCAGTTTCGCTTCGGGCTTGGCCTCGGCCTTGGTATCGTGGTCCTTCATGCCTTCTTTCAGCGCACGAATGCCTTCTCCCAGTCCCTTGCCCAACTCCGGCAATTTCCTGGGACCAAACACCAGCAGCGCGATGAAGAAGATCACCAGCAGGTGCATGGGTTGAAATAGACCTTCAAACATACAGCCTCCGACCCGGACATGCCGACCGGAAACATCTGCGGCACAACCATCCTGATCCCTAACAGTGTACTCCAACCGATCCCCTGAGTCTCTCCGATTCTCGCCGCCACCCGCCGCTCCCGCGCACTCGGGCATGTCCTAAGAAATTACTTCCGTGACCTATCGGCGACCTCGCCGCCAGACTATTTTGGCGACAGGGCGATTCTCGCGCCTAAAAACAGCCAGATCGAGGGAGGCTTGGTGAAACGCTGTGTCCGGGGATGGCTTCCGCTTCTGCTGGTGGCAGGCTCGTTGCAGGCCGAACCGACTCCGTCCACTCCCACTTCCGACGCCATTTTCCTATGGCTGGCGGGCGGCATTTCGAGTGCGCGCATTCAGCGTTTGACACAAATGCGGGATGAAACCCGGACGCTTCCACTCTCGGCTGCGTCGCAATGCACCTGGGCCTTACAAAAAGCCGGGGCGGACTCGGGCTTAATTCAAAGCCTCCTGCACACGAGCTCCGATCGAGTTCCGGACCGAGTTCCGAACAGAAGTCTGGATCGAATCTCGAACCGAAACACAACGGCCAGCGTTCCTGGCGTCTGCTCCAGTCCGGCGGCAGAAATTGCCGCCCTGATTCACGACAAGGACGCTCACGACAAAAACCTGGATGCCGCCGAAGACAAGATTCGCGTCCTGCTCCGCGACCAAGCGGAGGAAACCTTGCCGAATGCTTCACTGAATCATGCTTTGCTGCATTTTGTTCTGGGAACCGTCCTGCGCCGGCAAAACCGTTTCGACGAAGCGCTCGACGAGTTCACTCAATCTCTAAGCCTGATGCCCGACTTCCCCGAAACGCACAGCCAGCTTTCCTATCTTTTCTACCGGACAGACGATGCCGAAGACGCGCTCGCCGAAGCGCGCACCGCCCTCAGCATGGATCCCGCGAATGCCGAGGCCTACCGTTATCTCGGACTGGCACACTACGCCGCCGGCCGCTACGAGGCCGCCCTCAACGCCTTTGACAATGCGCTTGCGCGTGAGCCTGAAAATTCCCTCGCCAACGCAGATGTTTATTTCGACATCGGAATCGCCCACCGCGACGAAGGAGATGTGCGCCGCGCCGCCATCGCCTATCGCCACGCCATCAGTCTACGTCCCGATTTCTGGGAGGCCCACAGCAATCTGGGCGTTGTCCTGCACGATCAGGGCAAACTGGATGAGGCGATCGCCGAATATCGCTCCGCCAAGAGCCTGAAACCTGACGAAGCCAGCGTGCGTAATAATCTGGGCAACACCTTTTGCGACAAAGAGGACTTCGACAGCGCCCTCGCGGAATTTAAGGATCTGTATCGTCAGAGTCCGGAGTGGGAGGGCGGCCACAACTGCCTGGCGCGCGCTTATATGTCCAAACGCAACTATCCGTCTGCCATCCGCGAGTTACAAGCAGCCATCGCCGTCAATCCGGCTGGAGCGGCCGAGCACCGCGTTTTGGGGCAGGCCCTCCTGCTTTCGGGAAAAGATCAGGAAGCCCTGACGGTGCTGCGCACAGCAGTGGCGCTCAATCCCGAATCCAGCCTGGGCCATCACTATCTCGGCACCGCGCTGGTGAATACCCAACAACTCGCCGAAGCGGAAAAGGAGTTTCGCGAGGCTCTCCGGCTTGAACCGAGCGCCCAAAATCACTATTCCCTGGCCGCCTGCCTGATGGCACTGAGCCAATACGAAGAAGCTCTCGGGGAACTCGAAATCGCTTCCCGCATGGATCCCACCCAGAACCTGTATCGCGCCCGCATGCAGGAAGTGGTCCGGCTGATTACCGCGTCGAAATAGACGTGCCCGAAATGCGCTGTTGGACGTTACCTTCAGCTATGCACTGACGTAAATCGCCCCCGGCCGTCAACAACCCTAGAATGTGAGAGTCAAACGCGGCGTCAGTCGGCGCCTCCGGGGCCATCCATGGAAAGTACCGCAGCCAAGCAAGCTCTCGAAAAGTCCGTCAACCCTGCCGCAGTCGCCACGCCACAGCGGCATACACCGAAGGTATCCGCAGCCGAGGTCATCGCGGCGGAGAAAAAACCAGTCGGCTACGGACTACCTTGTGCGCGCTGCCAAGCCTACTATCCGGCCGATATGCACGCGTGTCCGATTTGCAAGTCACCCGATCGCGTCCCGGCTAGGCCGCCCGCAGTGCATCCCGCGGCTTCCGCCGCAACGCAACCGGCAACCGGCCCGCAACTCGACGAAGAACGTGAACGCATGCTGAAAGAACTCAAGTCTCAGGCTTTCGCCACTCACACTCAGATCAACACGGCGGCCGCGTTCCAGTGCGTCCTCAAACACCAGCACAGCGGAGCAAACGAACCGGCCGCAGTCTGCCACAGCTGTTACAGCGACGTCCGCCAGAAGGCCGACATCATGGAAGCCGCTCTCCACATCGATCCGCGAGACGCCGCAAAGATCGTCTATGACGCGGTTTGGTCCGACACGTCCGATCCGAATGCTACCTACCTGAACGCCGCCATGGCGCTGCTGTCGGAGTTGCAACGGCGCGCCGGCATTGGGCTTCTGCTCGGCGGCCATCAACCCCTGGCGCACTAGAGCCAGAATCCCTGTACCATTTTCGTAACTGTGGAAGCGGTTCTACGCTCCGCTTGGACGCGACAAAGCCCCGTCCCGACCAGGGCGGCGGCTTGCAACTTTCCTGTCTCTGCCACATCCTATCTTTGGAGAAACGACATGACCGAAAAAGTTAGCGACAAGATCGACGAGGGAAAGATTACTAAGACCGACGCCGAGTGGCGGCAGCAGCTTACTCCTGAGCAGTATCAGGTGGCCCGCGCCTGCGGCACCGAGCGCGCCTTCACCGGCCAGTACTGGAATCAACACGACGACGGAACGTATCACTGTGTCTGTTGTGGGGCGTTGCTTTTTGGCTCGGACACAAAATTTGACTCGGGAACGGGATGGCCAAGCTTCTTTGCCGCGGCCGACCGCCAGAACATCGTCGAACACACCGACAGCAGTTATGGGATGACGCGAACCGAGGCGCGGTGTGCGCGCTGCAATGCGCATCTGGGCCACGTGTTTCCCGATGGTCCCGGACCCACCGGACTGCGCTACTGCATGAACTCGGCGTCCCTCGACTTCAAGCCGAAGAAGTAATCCAAAACGAATAAGCGATGGAGCGCGGGGCGTTCCCGCCTGGCTGGACCCTTCGGCTCCGCTCAGGAGGCTCGCGAGAGGCCCGTCCCTCCATCGCTCGTTTTTAATGCTTGGCGGTTTAGTCGCCGTCCGAGGTCGCGGCCATTGTTTTAGGCGCTTCCTGCTTGTGGTGGGCCTGGTCTTGCGTTTTCTGATCTTTCTTTTCAGGGTCGCGTACTTCGATTCCGCCTTTGAGGACCGCGCCCTCTTCGACGCTGACCCGATGCGTGATCACGTCGCCTGATAGTTGGCTTTCGCTGCGGAGGTCCAGCCGATCCGAACATTCCACATTGCCTTGCACCTTGCCCATGATTACGATTTCTTTGGCCTTGATATTCGCCACGACGTTGCCGTTGTGTCCGATGGTGACGCGATGGCCGGGAACGCTGATCGTCCCTTCAATGCGTCCATCGATGAAAAGCGATTCCGCGCCCGTGACTTCACCCTTGATCACCAGCGATTTTCCGATGTGGGCCTGATCCATAGGCGAGGTGGCTGGCCTAACCGGAGTGTAGCTGTTGGCGGGGACCGCATTGGGGGAATACTTCTGTTCCGCAGATTCGAACATGAATCACCTCACTTGAGTTCCGCAACCACAGCGGCAGTGGGGCTGCGATAGCGGTCGATAGCAAAACGAGAATGTCACGAAAGACCGTGTTACGACAGATTACCGAAGTGTGCTGCCGGGCAGTCGCTCTGCCCCAACTGTCTTAGGAGGGAATCTCCCAGCCTTCATCCTTCATTTTTCGATTCGACCAGTGCTGCAGTTCTTCGAACAGCGCAGGTTCGATCACCACAAACCGAAGGCCGGCACGTCCTCCCGCTTCGGTCCATACCAACCGCCCTTTCGCCAGGACTACGGTTTCGCTGTCGGGCAGCAGGAAGCTGACGTCCACTAATCCGGCAAAGCCGGCAGGATCGTTCACCGCGTCCAACCCCATGCCTCCTGTACTCAGATTGACCGCATGCACCTGCAACTCCTTGCCTTGGGTATTTTTCAGGGTTACAGACACGTTGACTTCCGCGCGGAAACACTTCTGCAGCTCCTGGCTGATCACGCCAAGTTTGGCTGAGTTATCGGCCGAAGGCGAGTCAATCTCATACTCCCGCAGTTTGCGGCTCAGCGTGCGGCGCGAAATTCCCAGTTGCTCGGCGGCCTGGCCGCGATGTCCGCCGGTTTGCTCGAGCGCCCGGATGATCATCTGCTCTTCCATGTTTTCGAGATTGCCGATCGGCACGCCGCCGCTGCCGCGGGTTTTTCCGGCCATAGGCTCGCCATTCAGCTCGGCGAAAACTTCAGCCGCCGTGATCTGCGGATTTTCCGCCATGGCAAGTTTTGCAACCAGGTTCCTGAGTTCGCGAATATTTCCGGGCCAGGGATGGGCCTGCAATGCAGCCAGGGCATCTCCGGTAAAAACTTTATCCGCCGCTTTCAATGACAGGAAGTGACGCGCCAGCGCGGCAATATCCTCGGGACGTTCGCGCAACGGTGGGACACGCAACTGGAACTGGCCGAGGCGGTGGAAAAGATCTTTGCGGAAACGCCCTTCCTTCACCGCCAGCTCAAGATCCTGGTTCGTGGCCGCCACCACGCGAACGTCCACAACGATTTTTCGATTTCCACCCAGGCGGTAATACGGCGCGCCGTCCAGAACCCGCAGCAATTTCACCTGGATCTGCGGCTGCAACTCGCCGATTTCATCGAGAAAAATTGTGCTCTTGTCGGCCATCTCAAACAGGCCGGGCTTCGAGGAATCGGCGCCGCTGAAAGCTCCCTTCTCATAACCGAACAATTCACTTTCCACCAGATGTTCGGGCAGGGCGGCGCAGTTGATGTCGATCAGCGCCTTTTTGCGCCGATAAGAGGACTCGTGGATGGTACGCGCCACCAGTTCCTTGCCCGTCCCGGTTTCGCCGGTGATGAGCACCGTCTCGGTGTGCCCGGCTACGCGATCCACCATGCCCATGAACTTATGCATGATCGGGCTGACGATCAAGAACTGTGTGCCATCGATCTCCCGCCGCGATATCGGAACCGCTCCGCCTGCTGCCGCGGTTCGCGTCCGCGATGCCTCAACGTCGCCGGACTTAGGTCCAGTAATTTTGCCGGCGGTCTCAATGGAGAAGCCCAGAATGCCGGTAGGAGCTGCATTCGTATCGCGCAGCAGCGTCAGACACAAATGGAAATCTACGTCCTCGCCGGACTTGTTGCGGCCGCGAAACTCGCCCTCAAATCGTCCATTCTCGATAACTAAAGCAATGGCCTCGGTCGCGAGGAACGTTTGCCGTTCAACGCCATAAAGGTCGGCAATGTGCCGGCCGACCCGCTCTCCGGACGCAAAGCCATATCGATCTGCCCCCTGATTGCAGCTGGTGACGATCCCGTGAAGGTCGGCAGTGAAGACCGCATCCTGCAATTGGTCCAGCAGGCCGGGTTGAAAAATACCGGGATGGCTGCCGGGTTTAGGCAGTCCGGGTCGAGCCACTCCAGACGGATGCACTCCAGACGGATGCACTCCAGATGGAACGCTCGCCGCACCCGCCGCCGCAGCGGCACCATAATCGCGGCTTCGGGTTGTAATTCCGGGCACGCTCTCGGTCGGCGGAGTTTTCGAGGAAATTGGCATTTCTGTGCGTTCGGTAACTGGCACAACTGCCGCAATCGCTGACCGCAGGTGTCAGCTTCGGGCAATCGCAAACCACGCCCTCTTCGATGCTGCCATAACTTCGATCACTTCGTGGGCGCTTAGTAACCGCCCCCGACACCGAAGTAACTCCCTTAGTGTTTGCACTAATAGTTTGTGCGCGCTCGACCTTACGCCTGCTTCATGCCAGTTACCTCGGTAAGTACGGATAGTGCAACCGCTGAACTACCATTTCGATACAAGGGAGAGCCTCGTTCTTAGCCCCGTCGGGACTGCACACACAAGCTGAAGGCCGGCCTATGTCGATTCGGGCAAAACTGTTTATCGGAACAACGGCAACGCTCGGATTGTGGGCACTGGTCCACGCCGTATGGCACTGGCAGAGCGTCGACCTTACAAGATTTGTCTGTTATCTGCTGGTCGCGGTCTTTGCTTCCAGTCTCAAAATTCAGCTGCCCGGCATCGACGGCACCATGTCGATCAACTTCCTGTTTATTCTGCTGGGCGTTCTCGAACTGAATCTCCCCGAAACGCTGGTCCTGGGCTGCACGGCGACTCTGGCGCAATGTTTACTTGGGAGGAATCAGCGGCCGGTTCCCATCAAGGTTGTTTTCAACGTCTTCAGCATGATGGCGAACGCAATCGTCATTTCGTACTTCGCCTATCACCGCTTGCAATGGGTGCTCGGAGTGGGCACGTTGCCGCTGCTGGTCGTCACCGCCCTGATTTTTTTTGTCGCGAACACGGTTCCGGTTGCCGTGATCATCTCGCTTACCGAAGGCAAGCCCGCGCACAAAGTCTGGGCGGAATGCCACTTCTGGTCGTTCCCTTTCTACATGGTCGGCGCGGCGGTGGTGTTCGCGGCGGGACTTATCAGCAAAAACGTGGGATGGCAAACCTCACTCCTGGTTCTACCGCTTGTCTACTGGGTCTACCGCTCCTACGATCTCTACCTCGTCAAACTGGCGTCGGAAAAGAAACAGGTCGAGATCGAAAAACACCACGCCGAAGATGTTGCGTCGCTGCACTTGCGCACCATCGAGTCGCTCGCTCTCGCAATCGAAGCCAAGGACCACACCTCGCACAAGCACCTGCAGCGTGTGCGCGTATTTGCCGTTGAGGTAGCGAAAGAGCTGGGACTACCCGAAAATGAAATCGAAGCCCTGCGCGCGGCCGCCCTGCTCCACGATATCGGTAAGTTGGCGATTCCCGAACATATCATCAACAAGCCCGGACGCCTGACGCCGGAAGAATTCGAAAAGACGAAGATTCACGCGCTGGTCGGCGCCGAAATCCTGCAGCGCGTCGCGTTTCCCTATCCCGTCGCGCCCATCGTCCGCTCGCACCATGAGCGCTGGGATGGCACCGGCTATCCCGACGGATTGAAAGGCGAACAGATCCCGGGCGGTGCGCGCGTGCTCGCGGCCGTCGATTGCCTGGACGCGCTGGCCTCAGATCGGCCATACCGCAACGCCATGTCGCTCGAAGCTGCCATGGAGAAGATCGCGTCCATGTCGCGCTCGGCCTTCGATCCCAGGATTGTTGAGATCCTGAAGCGGCGTTACCGGGAATTGGAGCGGATGGTGCACGCGGATTCGATGGCCGCCGAAGCGGCAACTCCATCTTCATCCCACGAAATTTCGCTCGATGCGAGCGCCAAACCGGCGGCGAGAATCGACCATCCTGCGCTGATTCCCGGCCCGGCAAACGAGGCCGACTTTCTTTCCTCGATCGCCTCCGCCCGACAGGAAGCGCAGACCATGTTTGAACTCAGCCAGGACCTCGGCAACTCGCTGAGCCTGGGCGAAACCCTTTCTGTGCTTTCCATGCGCCTGCGCAAGATGATTCCTTACGACTCGATGGCTGTGTTTCTTTTGAAGGAGGGCAGGCTGCTCCCCGAACTGGTAAGCGGCGACAACTTCCGGCTGCTCTCATCGCTGAACCTTGCCATGGGAGAAGGGCTGTGTGGCTGGGTCGCGGAAAACCGCAAGCCGATCGTCAATGGCAATCCCGAGGCTGAAGCCGGATATCTGGGCGATCCCGCAAAATTCACCACGCTGCGTTCGATTCTCGCCGTGCCCCTCGAAGGGCTCAATGGCGTCGTCGGCGTGCTGGCCATGTACCGTGCCGATCGCGATGCCTTCTCGGCGGACCATCTTCGCATCCTGCTCGCCATCAGCTCGAAGATCGCGCTCTCGGTCGAAAACGCGCTCAAGTATCAGCAGGCTGAGGACTCGGCAACCACCGACTACCTGACCGGACTGCCCAACGCCCGCTCATTGTTTATCTATCTCACCCGCGAGTTGGCGCGCTGCCGCCGCACCGGCACCACACTCTCGGTGATGGTCTGCGACCTTGACAACTTCAAGCAGATTAACGATCTCTACGGCCACCTGGAAGGCGACAACCTGCTGAAGGATTTTTCCAGCCGCCTCAAGGAAAACTGCCGCGGCTACGATTATGTCGCCCGCATGGGCGGAGACGAGTTTGTGCTGGTTGCTCCCGGCTTGAGCCCCGAAGCTTCCAGCGAAAAAGCCAGCCGTCTGCATTCATTGGCGGTCGAAGCGGGCAGAAAAGTTGCCGGCCGGGAACTGGTTGGCCTCAGCGTGGGAACGGCATTTTGTCCGCAGGATGGTTTCGACGTCGAACGCCTGCTCGCCGAAGCCGATCGCCGCATGTACTCGATGAAAAAAATTCACCACTCCGAGCCCTCGCCCGATCCCGACGCGACCCTTCCCGACGCTCGCGCGCGGGGCACGACAGTGAACTAGGACGCGCGCCCCATGTTGCTGCCGAAAATGTCGCTGCCGAAAAGCTTGCTCTGGAAAATAGCACGCCACCTCGCGGCAATCGCCGCGCTCGTTCTGCTCGGCGGACTGCTTTCCGCCACACTGGTGCGCCTGGCTCCCGGATTCGACGCCGACGAGCGTGAACTCGATCCCGGCCTCAACGCTGAAAGCGTGCGCGCCCTGCGTGAGTCGCGCGCCGGTGAGCATAACATTCTCCGCTTCTATGCCGGCTATCTCCGCGGCGCTATCCACGGCGATCTCGGCACCTCCCATGCCCTCGGCCAACCCGTGCAAGATCTGTTGCGCGAACGCTGGCCGGTTACCGCGCGGGTGGCTGGCTTTGGCCTCTTACTGGCATGGCTCTTGGCCACGACTCTCGCCTTCACCGCTTGCCTGTGGCGTTTTCCGGCCTACGAAATCTTTGGCATCACCGTTAGCGGCGCCTTTCTCTGCATTCCAGCGGCGGTGCTCGCCCTGCTGTCGGTGGTTCTCAACGCTCCCGGATATCTCGCCATCGCTTTGATCGTCTTTCCCAAAATCTACCGCTATTCGCGGAACCTTCTTGCCAAGGCCTATGCCTTGCCCCACATCCTCGCCGCCCGCGCTCGCGGACTGGGCGAAGTTCGAATCCTGGCCTGGCATGTGCTTCCCGTCGCCGGCCCGCAAATGATCGCGCTCGCCGGCATCACCGTCAGCATCGCCCTGGGCGCAAGCATTCCGGTCGAGGCCCTATGTGGACTTCCCGGAATTGGTCAGCTTGCCTGGCAGGCCGCGCTCTCTCGCGACCTTCCCTTGCTGGTGAACCTTACCGTAGTGGTTACTCTTGTAACCTTGTTGGCCAACTCTGGCGCCGATGTAATGATTTACATGCTGAGGCCCCATGAACTATAAACGCGGCATAAAAGACGCCGCATGAACGCCGCCCGCAAGCTGGCATGGGGGTTGATGCTTGCCGTGTGCGCTATCTCGCTGGCCGCGAACTGGCTGGCCCCCGCCGGATACGCCAAACAGTTTCGTGAAGCTCCCAGTGCGCCTCCGTCCCGTCAGCACCTGCTCGGCACCGATGAAATTGGCCGCGATCGCTTTGCGCGCATCCTCTATGGCACGCGCATTTCGCTGTTGCTCGCTCCAGCCGCGGCCCTGGTCTCGACCGCATTGGCCGCGCTGGTCGGCGGCCTTGCCGGATACCTGGGTGGAATCTGGTTGCGTCTGGCCCGGGGCTTTACCGACCTGTTTCTCTCTTTGCCCTGGCTCTTCCTGCTGATCACAGTTCGCGCGCTTTTACCGCTGAACGTTTCTCCACTGGTTTCGGTTCTGATCACGTTTCTCATTCTCGGATTGCTGGGCTGGGCCGCTTCGGCGCGCGTGCTATCGACCAGCGCCGACGCCTTGCGGAATTCCGATTTTGTATTGCAGGCTCGCGCCTCGGGCGTGCACGGTCCACGGCTCTTTCTGGTTCATGTTCTGCCGAACCTCAAGCCTGTTTTGTACGCGCAATTCTGGATCTCGATTCCGGTTTTCATCCTCAGCGAAGCCAATCTCGGCATCCTCGGATTAGGAGTTGCCGAGCCGCTGCCGTCCTGGGGAAGTCTGCTGCGCGAACTGGAAGGAATGATTTCGTTTCGCGAAGAACCGTGGCGGCTGGTGCCTTTACTGCTTCTGATTGTCGTCCTGACATCGTTTCAAACGCTCTTGTCGAACGAGGAAGCAACCGCATGAGCATGAAAATGAAAATGACCGGTCGCCGCTCATTTTTCTTGCGGCTGCTTTTCAGTTTCGCTCTTCTCTTGATTGCGCTGGCCTCAGGCCCGGCCTTTTCTCAAAACGGCACCGAACTGCGCTTCTGTCTGCATTCCGAGCCCAAGACGTTCGATCCGCTGCTGGTCGATGACGATGCTTCGCTCTCCATCCGCTATCTGACCGGCGGAGTACTGGTGCGCTCGAATCGCCACACCCAAGAACTCGAACCCGAACTGGCGGAATCGTGGAACGTATCGAAGGATGGCAAGCAGATCGCCTTCAAACTTCGCCATGGCATCGCTTTCTCCGACGGCACCCCGTTTTCCTCGGAAGACGTTGCCTTCACCATGCAGCGGCTCATGGATCCCGCGCTCCACTCCACGACCGGAGACGCATTCCGTTCCGGCAGCGGCGCCATCGGCACAAAGATCATTGCCCCCGACCAGATCTCCATCATTTTTCCCGCACCCATTGCCGGACTGGAGCGCCTTTTCGATCAGGTTGCGATCATGTCGGCGCATTCGCCCAAAAAAGAAATGGCGGTCCTCGGCCCCTTCATGGTTGTCGAATACAAAGCGGGATCGACCGTGCTGCTGCGCCGCAATCCCAACTACTGGAAAAAAGATGCTCAGGGACGCCGCTTACCGTATCTGGATTCCGTACGGCTCGATGTTCAATCGAATCGCGACGTCGAGATGCTGCGTTTCAAACGCGGTGAACTCGATCTGATCAACGTTATTGACAGCGATTACTTCGACCGTCTCGCCGCCAGTTCGCCCAACCTGGCGCACGATGCCGGACCTACACTCGACTCCGATTTCATGTGGTTCAACCAGGTGGCCAGCGCTCCCATCCCCGATTACAAGCGCGCCTGGTTCCGCGACACGAATTTCCGGCGCGCGATTTCACAAGCCATCAACCGCGACGATCTGAGCCGCGTGGTTTTCAATGGACACGCCCAGCCCGCCGTCGGCCCGGTTTCGCCCGCCAACAAATTCTGGTTCAACAGCAAACTCAAAGCTGAACCATATCGTCCCGAAGCCGCAAAGCAGCGGTTGCAAGCCGGCGGTTTTCACCTGCAAAACGGTGCTTTGTTCGACAAGGATGGCCACGCGGTCGAGTTCTCGATCGTGACCAATGCGGGCAACAAGTCGAGGGAGCGCATGGCCGTAATGGTGCAGGAGGACCTGGGAAAACTCGGCATCAAGGTCAACATAGTCACGCTCGACTTCCCCTCGTTGATCGAGCGCATCTCGCAGAAATTTAATTATGAGGCGGCGATGCTCGGCTTCCGCAACGTCGATCTCGATCCCAATAGTCAGATGACCATCTGGCTGAGCACGGCCGAAGATCATGCCTGGAATCCGCAGCAGAAATCTCCGGAGACCGCATGGGAAGCCGAGATTGACCGGCTGATGCACACGCAGGCTTCCGCCGCCGATCCGAAGAAGCGCAAAGAAAGTTTCGATCGCGTTCAGGAAATCGTGGCCGAGCAGGCGCCCATCATTTATCTGGTCAATCAGAATGCGCTGTCCGCCGTATCCAGCGCGGTCGAAGGCGCCAGTCCCGGAATCCTTCACCCGCAGACGTTTTGGAACGCCGAGCGCCTCACCCTGAACCCAACCACCCGCGCGAGTCGCTAGGACGCGGGCCGATAACGAGGCCGATGACACCGACGCCGGACATCCTGCTCTCCACGCAAGTGACCGTCCGTTATCCCGGCAAAGCCCCTGTCCTGCGCGGCGTCGCGCTCGAAATCGCACGCGGCGAAGTCGTAGGCCTGGTCGGCCAGAGCGGGTCGGGCAAGAGCACGTTGGCCCTCGCCATCCTCGGATTACTCGGCCGCCAGCGCGCCATCGTGGAAGGCAAAATCATTTTTCAGGGAGCAGATTTGCTGGCCATGCGCGAACGCGAATTGCGCAATCTTCGCGGACGCTCCCTGAGCCTGGTGCTGCAAAGCCCCCTGGCCTCGCTCAATCCCGCTCTGCGAATCCGCACACAACTCCGCGAGGCCTGGCGCGCGCATAGCGATAGCGTGCATGCGAAAAATAAAAATGAAGATTGCGACCAGGCCATTCATGCCGCGTTGAAAAGTGTCAGCCTGCCGAGCGCTGAAGACGACCCCGACTTCCTGCGCAAACGCGCCTGCCAACTCAGCGTCGGCCAGGCGCAGCGCGTTCTGATCGCCATGGCCATTCTGCATCGCCCCGCGCTCTTGATCGCCGACGAGGCGACCAGCGCGCTCGACGTGATCACCCAATCCGAAATCCTCGAATTATTCGGTCGCCTGAATCGCGAGACCGGAATGTCGATCCTGTACATCTCGCACGATCTGCCTTCGGTCGCCGGAATCTGCCAACGCATTGCCATCCTGCATGAAGGCCAGATTGTGGAGTGCGGAGAAACCGAGCAGATTTTTACCGCGCCTGTGCACGCCTACACACGACGGCTGATGGCAGCTCTGCCGCAGCTTCCCACGCGCCCCGAAGCCAAGGCGAAAGCACAAGCTGCCACGACGGACTCGCACATCTAGAGTCGCCTCAAAGAAATGTGCTCGGCTGTCGCGAGGACGTCCTCGCCCTCGGCTCGGCGGGCGTGACGCCCACCGGACAGCCGCCGGGACGGCGGCGCTACCGTCAAACGATCACACCTTGGCCAGTTGCTCAGCAACTTCCGGAAGTCCCGCCGCATGCCACGCGTCAAAACCTCCCGCCACATTAATCACGTTGCGATGTCCGGCCCGCTCCAGCAGACTACACGCAATCATGCTGCGATATCCGCTTTTGCAGTGAACTGCAACCGGATGCTCCCGATCCATCCCGGGCAATCCTTGGGGAAACGTATCGAGCGCCCGGCATTGCACCCCGTCAATATGTCCCGCCTGCCATTCGCCTTCGCGTCGCACGTCGAGGACGTCGCGCGCACGCATGTTTCCGTCATGCAGTCTCTGGTCAAGTTCCTGCGCCGAAATTTGCGGTGTTTGAAGCGCCGGCAACCCGGCCTTTTGCCACGCTGCCACGCCGCCCGCCAGATAACCGCGCAGTTCTTCGACCCCGACACGAGCCAGCCGCAGTCGCGCTTCCTCGATCTGCGCGTCGGTGTCGCCGACAAGAACCGGCTTGGAGTGAATCCCCAGAATCCCTCCCGCCCACGAAGCAAATTGTCCCGAGAGCGCAATGTTGATCGACCCCGGCACGTGTCCTGCCGCGAACTCATCGCCCGGACGAACGTCAAGTACGTTTCCCTTTTGCCCCAACAGCGTCTGCACTTCGGCTGGAGACATCGCCGGCAGCGGCGGCAATTCCGTCAATGCCGAGGCACCCGAGCGGTTGATCTCCGCGTCTTCCAGAAAATATTCGGGACGAGCCGGAAGATTCGCCGTCAACTGCGCGATGAATTGATCCCGGCTCGGGATCTGCAGCGCATAGTTCGTCAGCCGTTCCGTCCCAATCGTGGACGAACGCTCCGCCCGCATAGCTCGCCCGCACAGCGAACCGGCGCCGTGCGCGGGATACACCATCACCGCATCCGGCAGAGTCAACAACTTCTGATGCAGACTGTCATAGAGCAATCCCGCAAGCTGGCGCGGCGTGTGCGTGCGCGAAAGATCGGGGCGTCCAACATCGCCGATAAACAATATGTCGCCGGTGAGCACCGCGCAGGGCTCAGAGGATTTGCCGGCATCCGTGATCACCAGGCAGACGCTCTCCGGTGTGTGCCCCGGCGTCTCCAGCGCGCGAATCCGCACCGCTCCCATCTTCACTTCAAAGCCGTCCGTGAGCGGCACATGCGGAAATCCGGCATCGGCCTGCGCACCAATGTAGATCGTCGCACCCGTACGCGCCGCCAGTTCTTTGTGTCCGGAAACAAAGTCGGCGTGCAGATGGGTTTCGAATATGTGCCGGATCTTGAGATTCTGCTCAGCAGCCGCCGTCAGATAAATATCCACATCGCGCTGCGGATCGACCACTGCTGCCTCACCCTCCGATCCGATCATGTAAGAAGCGTGCGCCAGACAGGTTAGATAGAACTGTTCGAAATACATTGCACGCCTCCCGGCCGAAACGGATTCGGTTATCGATTTTTCACTGTATCACTGCTGCCCACTAGCATCCATAGCCAGACCTCCACTCAAACTACCGCGAGAGCAGCGAAATCGGCGTTTAGAAGTTTTTGCACGAAGCGCAGCCATCGATGGAAAAAATATCCGGAAAGCATTTTGCAACCTTTCCCCCAAATGCTTGACCGGCTTATGGTTAAAGAGGAACACCGTCTGCGTACTCCTTTTGTAACTTGGACTTGCAAAGGCTAACCCATACAGTCAGTGGGAAGGCGCATTGGACGGTCTTCGGCCCCGGACGTGCATCGAATATTGTGGAATTCTGTGGTTTAATGGGCGTCGAAAACAGGCTTCAACAAGCAGGCGAAAGAATGACGAAGCGAAATCAATTCCGAATGGCCCCGATCAGACTCGCAGTCTTGTTATGCGCGGTGCCCGTCATTCTTGCGTTGCCCGTTTCCGCATTTGCCCAGTCCAGTTCCTACGTCGCCGCCTCTTCCGTCGCCGCCTCTTCGAACCTCGCGGTTGAGGTCGGTAGCGTTGCTACCACGGCCAGCGACACAGCGGATGAACCACTCCTCACCATCAAGAAGCGTGTCGACGAAGTCAACGTGCTCTTCATCGCCACCGATCGCCACGGCAAATTCGTCCGCAATTTGAATCAGAACGATTTTTCCATCCTGGACGATCACAAGCCGGTGGAATCCATCCTCAACTTCCGTCGCGAGACCGACTTGCCCATCGAGATGGGCCTGCTCATGGACGTAAGCGGCTCGGTGCAGGGGCGCTTCGGATTTGAGAAAGATGCAGCCATCGGATTTCTGCAGCACATCATCCGTCCCGGCTATGACCGCGCTTTCATCGTCGGATTCAACAAGGAAAGCCACCTCACCCAGGATTTCACCGACAAAGTGCCCCTGCTGGCGGCCGGAGTGCAGCGCCTGCACAATGGCGGAGGCACTGCGCTCTATGACGCGATTTACAAAGCGTGCAAAGATAAGTTGCTGCGCGAAACCTCCGAGCATCCCATCCGCAAAGCCATCGTCGTCGTGAGCGACGGCGAAGACAATCAGAGCGAATACACGCGAGCCCAGGCCATTGAAATGGCGCAGCGCGCCGAAGTTCTCATCTATGCCATCTCCACCGACGACAGTGGCCTGATTCTGCGAGGCGACAAGGTTCTCGAAGACCTCGCATCCGCCACCGGCGGCCGCGCTTTCTTCCCCTACAAGATGAAAGACATCACTCACTCGTTCGCCGCCATTGAGGACGAACTGCGCAGCCAGTATTCCGTTTCCTACAAGCTCCCGGAATTCGACGCCGATGGACGCTACCACTCCATCGAAATCACCGCCCTGAAAAAAGATCTGCAAGTCCGCGCCCGCCGCGGATACTACGCTCCCAGGCAATAGTCAACTTTCACCTTGTCATCCCGAACGAAGTGAGGGATCTGCAGTTCGCCGGAATATGCCACCTTCTCTGGCCTCACTCACAATGACAGAACGCTTCGCACTCAGCCAGCCGGAGTCGCTTCCTCCAGTTTGCATTCTTCCGCCGCCTTATCCGTCCGAAGCCCCATGAACACGGGCGCTCGCAGCTTCATCCCGCCTTCCGCGGTTTCGTGAGTCCACTCGCCAAACTTGATCTCCGCAACCAGTTCGGGGCGTACAAACTGAACTTTTCGCAACCCGCCGATCTCGCCATAAAACGGATTTTCTTTCGTCTTCAGCGGCTGCATGCGGTCAAACATTTCCTTGAGCGTCGTGTGGTCGAAGCCGGTTCCCGCCTGGCCCACGTGCACCAGCCGCCCTTGCTTGTCATACAAGCCAAGCACCAGCGCGCCAAAGTATTCGCGGCTTCCCTCCGGGTCGGTATAGCCTCCAATGACGCACTCCTGGCGTTGCGTGATTTTGATCTTGAGCCAATCGCGGGTACGTTTTTCCTCGTAAAGGCTGCGGCGCTTCTTCGCGACAATGCCTTCCAGCCCGCGCTGCTTTGCCGCTTCAAAAAGATCAAGACCCTTCTCGGCATAGTGGTCGGAGAAGTGCAGAACCCCGCCCGCCACAATTCGCTCCTGTAGCAACTGCTTGCGTTGCTCGAGCGCGACGCGGCGCAGCTCGAAGCCATCGAGGTAAAGCAGATCGAACGCATAGTAAATGACCGGCACGCCTTCGCGCCCCGCCAGACGCCGCTTCCCAGGCCGGAATCCAGTACGCTGCTGCATCAGGCTGAAAGAAGGACGGCCCTCGTCATCGAGCGCGACAATTTCTCCGTCCAGAATGGCGCGCTCGGCTTTCACGAACTGCGGCAGGCTTCCGAGTTCCGCAAACTGCTTAGTAAGGTCATTCTGATTGCGTGAAACCAGCCGCGCGCGCTCATCTTCAATAAAGGCGACGGCGCGGTAGCCATCCCATTTAAGTTCGAACAGCCAATCGGGATTGTCGAAAGCCTTGGCGATTGGAGTCGCCAACATCGGGTGGATGACCGTGGGCATGGACTTTTGCTCCGCACCGGGCAGGGCTTTGACGGCGGAGAGCGCAGAACTCGGAGAGGATTTCTGATTTGAGGATTTCTGATTTGAAGATCTTTGTTTTGTTGATTTGGACGCGGTTGTCTTGGCCTCGGTCTCGTCGGACGAGATATTCGGTGGAGCTACACTTTGCCCCGTCTTCTTGGGGTTTTTACTTTTTTTTTTCGCCGAGCCCTCTGCGGGTCCGGCCGCGTTCGACGCCTTCCGCTTCGAATCGGCACGTGCGATTGCGTCCGCCAGCCACGCGGCCTTCACTTTCCCGCGCGACGCTGGGCGACTGCTCTTCCACTCCGCCGATCCTTCATCGCCGGCGATTTGCGCCATGGTGCGGCCGGTGAGGACGGAAGTGTCGTAGGCATCTTCATTGATGTCGAAACCCAGAACCACCTGATCGTCCTTCTTCTTGATCAGCAGCCATTCGTTTCCCTTGCTCCCGCTGCGCCCCTTGATGTGTATCAGTGCAAAATCGCCCTTCAGTCGCTTCCCTTTCAGCCGAAATTTCAGGTCGCCTTTGGCCAGCATGGCAGCCGCTTCTTTTTCCGTGCCCGGAACATACTCGCCGTTGACGGGGACCGGCGACAGCGGCTCCCATGTGCCCGCATCCCAAACCATCACCGTGCCCCCGCCGTAATTGCCTTTGGGGATGGTGCCTTCAAAATCGTAGTACGACACAGGATGATCTTCCACGTGCATAGCCAACCGCTTGTCGGCAGGATCCAGCGACGGGCCTTTAGGAACCGCCCAAGACTTGAGCACGCCTTCCATCTCCAGTCGGAAATCGTAGTGCAGGCGCGTCGCATCATGCTTCTGCACCACAAAGCGGTGCCGCGATTGCTTCTCCAGCTTAGGCGGAGGCTCGGGTGTCTCCTCAAAGCGCCGCTTCCGTTTGTATTCGTCGAGCGCCATGGTGGTTATTGTAACTTCGTAAGGCTCGTGTGGGGACGGGCGCCTCGCGCGTCCAAGCCGAGCGGAGATCCTCAACTGCCTTTCGTCCGTCAGAATACCCAAGGCCGTATACTGTTCCGAATTCCGCGGAAGGATGCATGCATCCGCTGCCGTCGCCTGGAAATTGCAATGAAACGTGAATACCCGGAGAGCCCGCTGGTGGGCGTAGGCGCAGTCATCGTCGATGATCACAGCCACGATCATCGCGTGCTCCTAATTCGCCGCGGACAAGCCCCGCTGCTGGGAGAGTGGTCGCTGCCCGGCGGCCTGCTTGAATGCGGAGAATCGTTACGTGAAGCGGTGCTCCGCGAAACCCGCGAGGAAACAGGATTAGTGGTGGAGACGGGGGAAATGCTGGGAGTTTATGAGCGGGTGATCCGCGACGACGAGGGACGAGCGCGCTATCACTACGTGCTGATTGATTTCTTATGTCGTCCTGTGGGCGGCGATCTCAAAGCGGGGAGCGATGCGGCGGACGTTCGCTGGTTCACGCGTGAGGAATTGCCCGCACTCAACCTGGCCCCCGATGCAAACGACGTAGTGCTTAAGGGATTGGCGCGGCACTCTGGATGACGAGCGACCATCCACTCGAATATCGGCCCTCTGGTCATGCCGTCTTAGCCGGTCATCTTACTTGGCCGTCTTAATCCGCCATCTTGGCCACATGCACGGCGAAGCCCGTCTTCGGCAAAAGCGAAGTTAACTCAAACACCTTATAACCGTCGCCGGTGATCTCCGTCTGGCGATAAAGACCAGGCTCGGTCTCCGCCGTTTCATGCCGCCCTTGCAGATCGTCGAGAAATCTCTGTGCATCTTTCAGGATGGCTTCTCCGCCCTTCGCGCGCGTCACCACTGCCTCGGTGGCATAGGAGCGCACAAGCTTCGGCCAGTACTTTTGCAGCAACTGGGTGCTGGCAAAAATATCGGCCCAAACAATTTCTCCATTCACGGCAACCACGACCCCCACTGCGTTCTTATCGCGCAGTTGGCGAATCACGCTTTCATAGTTGCGCTGCACCGGTTCGGCGACCGCATTCACCTGTTTTTGAACTTCTTTGTTGTCCATGACACGCGCATAAGAGGTGGTTGCATTGACCTCGGAAGCGGCGCCGGGAGCGACTGCTACGCTCTCCGCCATGGCTTGCTGCGAACTGCGGACGCTATCCCACACCTGCTGTTGATCTTTGGCCGCCATCGCTTTGCTGCGCACCACGGGGGACGCCAGAACACCGCCGCTGGTGCCGGGCACTATGCCAAAATTGGCCTTGCCATTCGCCGCCACCCATCGTCCCGGCTCAACGCAGAAGACACTCAGGTCGACCGGATCGCTCTCCGCCGGCACAATGCGATCTTTGCCTATGACGCGGTCCTGCTTACCGCCAGTAACTATCTCGCCGGCGAGGAGTAACAACGGACGCTTCGAGTTATTAACCAGGACCAGACGATTCACTTCCGCGTCGCGTATGGGATGGATGACCGCAGGCTCGCCCGGACGCCGACGGATAAGCCCACGCGCCTGGCCGGCCTCCGTCACGATGACCTCGCCGCTGCGCAGGCCGTCATCAAGCGTGAGAAACTCCGCCGTGTCATACGACTTACTGGCGACCACAGGAAAAACAGTGAGGTTTCCACTGCGAATCGGGCTAAGGAGAGAATAACCAGACGCCGGCGCCGCTTCGCCCGCCTGCAGCAGGCTCGGAAGCACAACCGCCGCCACCACTAACAGAACGATTCCTGTAACCACGACGACCAGCCGCATGATTGGCCTCCTCACGGTGAAGACACCGGTGATCCCGCGCAAGATCCTCTGCGTGCGCCGCCACGCCATCATTTTTCTACCCGCACTTCCCTACCCGGTACGCCCCCGGCACGCTGAAGTTGGAGCGTGCCGGGGAACCAATCGCGAGTCTTCCAAGGAGTGTCTCTTCTGCTCGCTGATCGAAGAACGTACGATTTTCACTTACTTGCGTCTAATAAATTGCTAGCATCATCTGGGAAGGCCAAAAATCGGAAAGGCAAAATCGGGAAATGCCAATGCCGAAGTCCGCCCAATCCGCCCTGGAAGCAGATGCTGCGGCTCTCTACAGCCGCAGCGGGGCTGCGGCCTATGGCGTAACTGCGGAGCAGTTTGCTGCGATCCTCGAAGAAATTCTGCGCAAGTATCTTCCTCATACCCCTGCTCACGATTCGGCCCTCGCAGCGGCCGACAACTCGGTAGAAAAGAGAAACGGCTTCTGCGCCGCTCTGCGTCTGGAAGAACTGGCGCTGGCGCGCGCCTGTGCGGCGGGAAACGAGCGAGCGTGGCAGGACTTCATCAGCCGTTACCGGCAAAAGCTGCACAGCATGGCGCTGCACATTACGCGCGACGCCGCCCACGCCGCGGAGTTGGCCGACTCCCTGTTCGCGGATTTGTACGGCGTGAACGCGCGCAACGGAGTGCGCAGTTCGAAACTCGTTTTTTACACCGGCCGCGGATCGCTCGAAGGCTGGTTGCGCACGGTGATGGCGCAGGAATTTATCAACCGTTATCGCAAGCAGAAACGCACGGTCAGTCTCGAAGAACAGACCGAAGAAGGCGTACAGTTTGCGGCCGCTATTCCAGAACCGCAGTACGCTTCGGACTCACGCCTCGAAGCGGCGACCGACGAGGCGTTAGCAGAGCTTTCATCGGAGGACCGGTTCACGCTGGCATCCTATTATCTCGATGGCCGGACGCTGGCTGAGATTGCGCAAACGTTGGGCCTGCACGAATCGAGCGTCAGCCGGCGGCTGGATCGGCTCTCAACCGGGCTCCGGAAGCGTATTCTGGCGGGGCTGCGAATGCAGGGAATGAGCCACGCCCAGGCCGCCGAAGCGCTGGAAACCGACGTGCGCGACATACGGCTGAATTTACGCTCGCGTCTGCTGCAAGATTCCGATGCGAAAACGTTCCCTGGAAACAAGGTTCCGGCGCAAGACGCCAGTGACGGAACCAGCGATTGACGACTGTTATTGACTATCGAATTGACGATCTTATTGATGATCTCATTTTGATGACCTCATTGAACGTGTATGACTCGTGTATGACTAATGTATGACTGAAGTACCCAAAATCGTGCATGACCGCCTGCGGGCCACCCGGCTGCAAGGTTCGTTGCCGCGCCAAAGCACATCCGGCCAAGGCGTATCCGGCCCAACCGTGTCAGGCCAAACCGTGCCCCCTCCGGCGCATCCGGACGCCGATCTGCTCACGGCCTTTGCCGAGCAGGCGCTTTCTGCGACCGAGCGCGCCGGCGTTCTCGAACACCTGGCGTACTGTGGGGATTGCCGCGAGGTGCTCGCTCTGGCGCTTCCGAACGCGGACATGCCGGCTGTTCCGGGGGCGACTGACGCCGAAGGAGATGCAGTCGCGCTCCCGGCGAAATCCCGGTGGAACTGGCTGCGCTCTTCCACTCTAGCCCGGCCAGGTTTGCGCTGGGCCGCGCTGGCAGCCGGAGTTGCGGTAGCTGTCTCGGTGCTCCTGCTGCATCCGGGAAAGCTGAATCAGGCAACGCTGCCTTCCACAAACCCGCAGGTCGCGCCTGCGTCGCTTCCGGCTGCCGGCCCACCGCTCGCATCGTCAACAGTCGCATCGTCGCCAGTGCAACCATCGACAACCCTGGCTAGAACCAGCGAAGCGCCAGCAAAGCCGGAATTGCAGATGTCCAAAAAACTCAAAGCTGGATCAGCCGCGTCGCCGCGTGCATCGCAGTCTGGGCAGTCCGGAATGATGCTTGCTGGAAACAGGCCGGGTTCAGCCCCGGGCAATACATTGCCAGCGCCATCTCCTGCATTCTCACCCTCCGAGCCGGGGGGATCATCGTCCCGAACCGTGACTGAAAGCGTCGACGTTGCTGCAGCCGCCGAGGCAGTAGTGGCAGAACCCTCGTCGCAAGATACCTTGATGGCGCGGAACGCGATGGCGCGGAACACGACGCCAGCGATTGAAAAGGCAAAGCCAGGTCCAGAGCCAGATGTGATCGGGCAACAGGAAGGCCTGGCATACGCGGGTGCCGACTCCGCTGGCTTACAGAGCAGAACCAGAAATGAGATGGCTGCCGCGAAACTCGCCCCCTCCGCCAGCCAGGCTTTGGCCAACCATGCTTCTTCCAGCCAGGCTCTGGCCAACAATGTTACGTGGACGATTAAAGCCGGCGTCCTGCAGCGATCGCTCGACGGCGGCCAGACCTGGCAGAATACCTTGCACACGGACCGTCCACTGTTGTGCTACGCAAGTCATAACCGGGATCTATGGACCGGCGGGCAGGCAGGCACGCTCTTCCACTCCAGCGATAACGGCCTGAGTTGGGCGCAGGTGCAACCCTCTATCAAAGCTTACTCACTTAGCTCCGACATAACCCGCATCGAAGTCCGCGACAATCTGCGCAGCCCCGCCGAGATTGTAGTTTCCACCAGTAACAATGAAATCTGGTCCAGCACCGACGGCGGAAAGCTCTGGGATAAAAAGTAACAACTGACCTTCTGATGAGCCGTCGGAGAACTCCGTTCGAAAGGGACGCGCCCACGAGTTTCCGATGGTGCGGAGGTTGCGCCGAAAAGTGTAGCGCCGCCGTCCCGGCGGCTGTTCGGTGGGCGTCCTCGCCCGCCGAGGCGCGACGCATGCATTACAGCCGGCAAGATAACGCACTAGACTTAGGAACGTTACTTTCGCCCCTGACCCGGCAGTACTTATTTGCCAGCTTGTCATTACGAAAGTGACATTTACACTCCTGGCAAACGGACATAGGATGAGCACGTGGTTTGGCAGTTCTGGGGGAGGGCTGCCGAATGCGTCCTGAGCTTACCTGCTCAGGACGTTTTTTTTGTGCCCGCAAACATGCGCCGGATAATGAAAACCGCCAAGGATCAGGTCGTGGCCGTAACGGCAACCTTCTTGGCGCCAAAAACAGAATCTACGGTCGCGACAATCTGGTCCATGGCTCCGTCGATGTCGAGCGTGAATCGAACCAGATCCATCGTTCCAATCGCGGGATAGGTGGCAACCAGGGCCTGCCACGCCCCATCCCCAACCAGATCGACTCCCATCATCTCCTCATAGCCGTAGCCCAGATAGCGCATCCGGCATAGAAGGTCGCTCAAGTGGACCAGGCAGGCCAGCGGTCCCGCCGCCGGCAGAAGGCTCACATCGTGGTGACAACCGGCGCAGTCGCTCAACTCCTTCGGCAGGCGCCAATGCTCGCACAGCATCTGCCCTGTCTCGCAATGAGTAAAACCAAGGACCTGCTCTTCGATCTCATGCAGGGGAACATGCTCCTCGGCGGCGCGCCGCAGGCATTTTCGAAACTCCTCGGTATAAAGTACCGAGTTCACCAGGAACCCGAGGTCGTGCAGCAATCCCGCCAGATAGGCCTTTTCGGGCTCCGCATAGCCGATTTTCTGCGCCATTCTCTGCGTGATTAATGCGCAGCCCAGCGAGTGCCGCCAGAACGCCTCCGGATCGAGCACCCATTTATCTTGCGGCACGACCCGATTCACATACAATCCGAGCAGCATCGAGCGTACTCTCTCCAGGCCAAGAGCCATCACCGCCGAGCGCACGGTTTCCGTCTCACGCCTGCCGTAGAGCGGGGAATTCGCCAGGCGCAGACATTGCGCCGCGATCGCTCCGTCATAAGACACCAGTTCCACCACTTTCTCGAGTCGAATGCTGTCGGAAGGCAGGCGCATCATGTCTAAGAGCGGCGCCAGGATCGCCGGAGCGGTCGAGATCGAATCCAGTTTCCGGATCTGGTCTTTCAGTTTTGCCTGTACGGTGGCGTTCACTTTTTCACTCCACCCGCCTGCGCGGCGGTCGGCTTGCTATAGGCGGTGGTGCCGGGGAAATGGACCAGGCGAAACGAATCGTCCACCTGAAACAAAGATTCGGCGTGCCCCATGAAGAGATAGCCGCCGGGCAGCAGATTGGAATAAAAATGCTGCACCACTCGGCGTTTCGAAGCCAGGTCGAAGTAGATCAGCACATTGCAGCAGAAAATGATGTCCATGCCCTTCTGGAACAGCATCTTGCTGTCGTCACGGAGGTTGACCCGGTCAAATCGGATCTGCGCTTTCAGCAGTTCGTTGGCCTGAAATTTCTTGTCGCCCACCTCCTTGAAATATTTCCTGCGCAACACCTCTGTGGTGGTGCGCATGGCATACTCGCCATAAATTCCGGCGCGCGCGGCTTCGAGCGAATTATCGTTCAAATCGGTGGCCAGAATGTCCCAGGTCCAGCCCGAAAGGAGCCTGTCCTTTTCTTCCAGCAGAAACATGGCCAGCGTGTGCGGTTCCTCTCCGGTCGAACAACCGGCGCACCAGAAGCGCAGCCGTTTCAGGCTGATCGCGCCTTTGACCTTCAGGATCTGGGGAAGAATCACGTTGCGCAGCGCCTCCAACTGGGCGGGGTGGCGGAACATATAAGTCTCGCCAATGGTGATTTCGTTCAGCAGCAGGCGCAACTCCGAGTCGCGGTTTCCCCGGGTGGTAAGGTGTTCCAGATACTCCGGGGGCGTGGCCACGCCGAGCGCGATCATGCGGCGCGCGCAGCGCGAAATCAGGAGGTAGAGCTTCTCGTCGGAATAGTAAATTCCGGAGATCCCATAAATCAGTTCGCGGATCTTTAAATATGCCGGATCGCTCCGGCTTGACTCCGGGCTCACGGTGGGCGTCGCTTTTGCGATTTCGACAGGCATCTTTTCTTTCTTCTTCTTTCTCCGGCCAGCTGAACTTCCATCTCCGGCATCGTTCGCAGATCCTCAACTCGTTACATTCGCGCCGCGCCGGCGAAAGCCCTCCGCAGCGACACCCTGCGCACAACTTCCGCTGCAATTCCTTCCAGCGGATAGATGCGGTCGGCCAGGTTGGCCGCCACCACGCTTCCCGGCATGCCCCATACCACCGACGTGGCTTCGTCCTGGACGATGATTTCTCCGCCCGCGCCCCGGATCTCGGCTGATCCTCGCGTCCCATCCGCCCCCATGCCCGTCAGCACCACCCCCAGCACGTTGCCGCCGTAGGCTCGCGCCACCGAGCGGAACAACACATCGACCGCCGGGCGGCAGGAGTTTTCCTGCACATCGTGGTTGATGCCCAGCACCACTTCCGTCTCTTTGCGAGCCACCGTCATATGCTGGTCGCCGGGCGCGATCCAGACGTCGCCCCGCTGCAATTTTTGTCCTTCCACGCCTTCTCTCACCTGGAGCCGCGAGAGAACATTCAGACGCTCGGCAAACAGGCGCGTAAACAGCGGAGGCATGTGCTGCACAATCACGATCGGCACCGGGAAATCCGCCGGGAATTGCGGAATCAGCCCGCTCAGCGCATTGGGTCCGCCGGTTGACGAACCGATAGCGACCACGTCGATCCGCCCGGACGGGCGGAGGGAAACAGGAACCCGGGCGGGCGCGGGCCGCGGCACCCGCGCCGCGCACAACGACTTGATCTTCCGCAGCAGTTCTTCCCGCACCCGCTCCTGCGAGACCTCCGCGCCCTCATGCGAGGGCTTGGTCACGTAGTCGCTGGCGCCCCGCGCCAGCGCATCCAAAGTTGCCGCCGCGCCCCGCTCGGTCAGCGTGCTGAACATGATCACCGGCAGCCTGGGATAGAGTTTGCGAATCTCAACCAGCGTTTCCAGTCCATCCATGTGCGGCATTTCAATGTCGAGCGTAATCAGATCCGGCTTCATCTCCGGGATCCGTTCCAGCGCCTGAAGGCCGTTTCCCGCCGTGCCCGCAACGACAATCTCCGGATCAGAGGCGAGCATGTTGCTCAGCACCTTCCGAATGACCGCGGAATCGTCGACAATTAATACTCGCACTGGCTGCATCTGTCTTGTCCTAAGGCTCGGTTGGTCTTACGGAGTCTCCTCCAGCCTCCGGCTCAGCGCGCACCCGCTGCATGGCTTGCCGCCTTGCTTCGATTGCTGTCGCCGGCTTCGATCTTGAACTGCTCGACCAGGCCGCGCAGTTGCGTGGCCATCTTCGCCAATTCGCCCGCCGCCTTCTGCGTCTCGGCGGCGCCATGGGTAGTGCCTTGCGCGGCCTCGGCCACGCCGCTGATGTTGCTGGTGATCTCGCCGCTGCCGCGTGCCGCTTCGCTGACGTTGCGCGCCATCTCGTTGGTGGTCGCGTTCTGCTCCTCGACTGCGGTTGCAATCGTGTTGGAAATGCCGTTGATCTGGTTAATGACTTCGCTGATCGTGCCAATCGCACTCACCGCCGCCTTCGTGTCGGTCTGGATGGCTTCGATCTTGCGGCTGATGTCCTCAGTCGCCTTCGCCGTTTCCTTGGCCAGTTCCTTGACTTCGTTCGCCACCACCGCGAAACCTTTGCCCGCCTCGCCCGCCCGCGCCGCTTCAATCGTCGCGTTCAGAGCCAGCAGGTTGGTCTGCTGCGCGATCGATGTGATCACCTTGATCACCTGCCCAATCTCGGTAGAAGAATCGCCCAGCTTGGATACGGTCGTATTCGCAGTTTCAGCGACCTTGACTGCCGAGGTTGCGACTCTCGCGGCGTCGGTCGCGTTCTTGGCAATTTCCTTGATGCTGGCCCCCATCTGTTCCGCCCCGGTGGCCACGGTCTGCAGGTTCTGGTTGACCTGCAATGTGGCTGCGGACACCACTCGCGTCTGCGCCGAGGTCTCTTCTGCGTTGGCGCTCATCTGCTGGCTGGTGGCCGTCAGTTCTTCGGCCGCGCTCGACAGCGCCTGCACGTTCTGCCCCAGCATCTCCATGCTGGTCCGGACCGTGTCCGCCGTCTTGTTGGTCGCCTTCCCAACCTCCGCGAAGACTCCCCGGTAGGTTCCCTGGACCCGGGTAGTGTAGTCGTTCGCGGCCATCGACTGCAGCACCTCATTCGCCTCCACTAATCCACCCAGGCCATCGATACATGCATTCAGGTGGTTCTTGATGTTATTGAAGTCCCCGTTGTAGGCGTCGGTGATCTTGGCCGGCACCTCGCCCTGGGAGATCTGGTCCACATACCGGGCAGCCATGTTCAAAGGCCCGATGACCGCGTCCAGGGTCTGGTTGACCCCCTCCACAATCTTGCGGTAGTCCCCCTGGTGCTTGCTGGCGTCAGCCCGCGTCGCCAGTTTGCCTTCCACTGCCGTCTTCGACAGCATGATGACGTCGGCGGCCAGGGCATGGATGTTGTTCTTCATCAACACCAGCCATTCATGAATCTGGTCGGCATCGGAGGCCTTGGTCATGGTGGCCGACATGTCGCCGTTCGCAATCTTAGTCGCGTAGGCGGTCAACTCCGTCAGCCAGGCATGCACCCCGTTGACCGCATCCTTCATCTTGGCGTGATCGCCCTTGCATGCGATCTCGACTTTTTCCCGCAGGTTGCCGCCCCGGATCAGACTCAGAATACGGTTGCCTTCCCCAATCGGCAAAAGAATCGCATCCAGTATCCCATTCAGCCCGCGCACGATCTCCGCGTAAGCGCCCTGGTGCTTGCTGACGTCGGCCCGGGTCTCCAGTTTGCCCTCCGCCGCCGCCTTCGACAGCATTGCCGAGTCCGCCAGCATTGCATCCAACGCCAGTTTCTCCCGCGTAACCTGGCCGGTAATGCCGCGGCTTACGAAGATTGCAATAAAGATTCCGATGGCCATGCTGACGCAGGTGACCATCGCCATGGTCAGGCTGATCGAATGGTTATCCGCCAGTAATTCTTCCTTACTCTCTCCCACCAAAGTGGAAAGCGAGTCCTCGATGGCGTTGAGGGAGTTCCTAATGGCATCGGCGACCCCCATCGCCTGGTCGGTGAATTGGCTTCCCGCGCTGATGACCGCGTCGCGCTCGCCGCTGGCCGCGTCGGTTATCGCCGCCTCCTGGGCCCCGCGCAGAGCGGGCAGTTGCGTCTTAATTTCGCCGAGACGGTCCCGATTCGATTGAGGACCCCACTTGGGAGCGAGTTGCTCCAGCGCCGCCAGATCCTTGTCGACCTCGTTCCAAGCCTGGTCGAACGAACTCTTTGCCGACGCTCTCTTGTCGGCTCGCGTTCCCGAAAGAACGGCCTGACGGCCTTTGCTCTGGGTCTGATTCAGATCCCGCTGCAAATCCTTGGCCGCTGCGATGCTGGGGAAACGCACATCCAGCGCACGGTCCTGGGCTCGCTTCATGTCGGACAGCTTCAGGTAGGTCATGCTGGCGCTCAAGACCATCAGGGCCATGATCACTCCAAAGCCCAGCGCCAATTTCTTGCCCAGTGTAAGTTTCATTGCTTTTTCCCCTTCGAATTCAAAATCGGTGGCGGCGTTGCCGTTTCCACTGTGATTTTCTTGGCGGACGGAAACACGCACACCCGGTCTCGCCGCGAAGAGCCGTTAGCGCACAGCCGCCACGGTCTCCGTCACATCCGTCAGCCGGCACGCTTTCTCGATGTCCAGCACATGCAGAAGACGGTCGCTCAGCTTGTGGACGCCTTGAATCAATTCCCGCCTCATTCCCTTCAGGGTTTCCGGGGGCTCCTCGAAGGTCTTCTCCTCGACCTCGATGACGTCGCCGATTTCGTCCACCAGCAGGCTGAGCGCTCCGTCGTCGGTGCGCACCACCACATTCATCGGCAGCTGGTCCGCCGGCCGGTCGCTCATGCCCAGCCGCCGCCGCAGATCGATGGCGGTGACAATCTGTCCGCGCAGGTTGATCAGGCCACGCACCACCTGCGGCACCAAAGGCACCCGCGTCATCTCCTGATAGCGGATCACTTCCTGCACCTGCTGTACCGGCACCCCAAAGAAGTGCCCATCGAGAAAAAACGTGCACAATTGCTCGTTGTGAGACATGGAATCCTTTCCGCCCTCGTTCCGAACCTCGTTCCGAAACGTGTTCCGCTTATCCCGCCGCCGCCGGCTCCGCAAAAAAGCCGGGATGCGCCGCCCGTACCACGCCCGGCACATCCAGCAGGTCCGTGACCCGCTGCTGCACCACCGCCGAGCCCAGAATTCCCGCCCGATCCGCCATGCGCTCCACGACCACGTCCTCTTCCACAATGTCGAGGACGCGTTCCACCACCAGCCCCACACTGCGTCCGCGCTCGGCGTAGACCACCACCTGCAGCGGACCCTCGCCCCGATCCCGCCCAGCGTCAGCCGTTGTGCCCTCGTCTTCCCGCGAACCAAGTTCCTGCAAACGAAGTTCCTGCGAACCAAGTTCCTGCGAACCAAGCGCTTGCGCGATCCGGATCAAGGGCATGATCTCCCCCCGGTACTGCACCACCTGGCCTTCCCCGGCGCTCTCCACCTTGTTGCGGGGAAATTCCTCCAGCCGCGCCACCAGCGACAGCGGAATGGCCATCCGCCCATGCGCGCCCGTCTGGAACAACAAGAGCGTTTGCCGCTGGCTGGCCGTTTTCCCGCCCGCCGCCGACTCCGCCGCATCCCTCGTCCGGTCCTGCCGTTCGCTGATCACATTGGCCTTCTGGGCGAGCCCCAGCGCGTCCAGGATCAGCGCCACTTTCCCATCGCCCATGATGGTCGCGCCGGCAAAGGTGTTGAAGCCTTTCAACTGCTGGCCGAGCGGCTTGACCACGATTTCTTCCGTGTCGTTGATTTCATCCACCACCAGCCCGAACGTCCGGCCCTCCGCCTGCAACACCACAATGTTAATGTTGACCGCGTTCCCTGCCGCCGGCCGCACTTCTCCGGTCCCAGCCAGTTCCAGCACCCGGCTCAGGTACACCAGCGGCAGCAGGCGGCCGCGCAGCCGGTGCACGGGCGCGCCCTGCACCATTTCAATGCCGCTGCGCGCCTGTTCGGGCGCCAGCCGCACCAGTTCGAGCAGGCTGACTTGCGGAATGGCGTAGCGGTCGCCCCCGCAGCTCACCACCAGCGCCGGGATGATCGCCAGCGTCAGCGGAATCTTGACGCGCACCGTCGTGCCCTGGCCGACCGCCGACTGCAGATCGACCGTGCCGCCAATCTTCTCCACATTCGTCTTCACCACATCCATGCCCACGCCGCGGCCGGATACCTTGGTCACCTTCTGCGCAGTGGAGAATCCGGCAAGGAAGATCAGATTGAAAATTTCCCGCTCCGTCATGCGTACCGCCTGTTCGGCGGTGATCACCCCGCGCTCGACCGCCTTCTTGCGGATGCGCTCCACGTTCAGCCCGGCTCCATCGTCGCTGATCTCGATATTGACCTGCCCGCCTTCGTGATAGGCGCGCAAGGTCAGGCGCCCAATTCGATCCTTGCCCGCCGCCACGCGGTCGACCGGAAGTTCGATGCCGTGGTCGACGGAATTGCGCACCAGGTGGGTCAGAGGATCCTTGATCGCCTCGATGATCGTCTTGTCGAGTTCGGTCTCTTTCCCCTCCATCTCGATCGAGACTTCCTTGCCGCAGCCCAGCGCCACGTCGCGCACCGTCCGCGGAAACTGCCCCCAGATATTCCCGATCGGCTGCATGCGCGTCTTCATCACGCCCGCCTGCAGTTCGGTCGTGATCAGGTTCAGGCGCTGCGAAGCCGCGAGAAAACTGGTGTCTTTCATGCGGTTGGCAAATTGCAGCACCTGGTTCCGCGCCAGCACCAGCTCCCCCACCAGATTCATCACCTTGTCCAGCAACCCCACATCCACCCGGATGCTGCTGTCCGAGGCGCTTGCCTGCACCCGGGCAGACTGCTGCACTTGCAGAGCATCGACCACATCGGCCGGACGCGCCGCGCCCTGTTCCACCAGAATCTCGCCCAGATGCCGCGGATCGCCGGCGCTCTGTCGCTCAGCCGCGCGCAGGATCTCCTCCTGAGTCACACCCGCCCGCTCCATCAGAATGGCGCCGATACTCGCCGGCAGCGCGGCCTCTGCGTTTTTGTCGGGAGCGGCCTCCGGCGCATCGCTTGCGACCGGCGTCGGCGCAATCCCCTGCAGGCGCGTCAACGTCGCAATCAGCTCGCTGTCGTCGCGTTCGCCCTCGACGCCGGACGCTTCAATGCTCGCCAGCATCTGGCGCACCGCATCCACCATCGCCAGCAGCCCGGTTGTGATTTCTCCATCCAGCACGAGTTGCCTGTCCCGCAGCCGCCCCAGCAGGTTCTCGCCCACATGCGCCACCGCCCCCAGTTGGTTGAAGGCCAGAAAACCGGAGGTGCCCTTAATAGTGTGAATGGTGCGGAAAATGCTTTTTAGGATCTCCCCGTCGTCGGGATTTTTTTCGAGCGTCACCAGGTCCCGGTCCAGACGATCGAGGTTCTCGTAGCTCTCCACCAGGAACTCTTTGACAATGTCGTCCAGGTCACTCATACGGAATACCCCTCCATCGGCACCGGCCGGTTCTCGCATTAGCACGGAAGGCCGCCGTCCGATTAGAGAACTCTCACACTAGGGCGCAATCATTCCCGGGAAGAGCATGCGGAGTACCCCAACCAGACAGGCCGCTACCTTCGTTGTTTCCCGTGGGATAGACGGTGCGCTTTTCGAAAGATGGGATTCCGCCGCCGCGTTCAATTTTGGGACGTCGACCGCAAACCAGACCCGAAACGCCCAGGACCATCGCCGAAACTGGCCGGAATTGATGTCTTCAGTGGGGACAAAGCGGATCACATGCTCGCCGCGGAAGCCGACGCACATCTACAAGACAAACGAAGTAGGGCGGTTCCGGCGAGACGCCGCGAAACGATTTCAATCTCGGCACCCTCGCGTCGCGCCGAGCGAATCCGGCAATGCCGGTTTACACCGAGCCGGTTTACACCGAGCTGGTTTACACCGAGCTGGTTTACACCGAGCTGGTTTACACCGAGTAGGAGACGTTGTCGCTCGCGCCCGTCGTCGCGCCCTCTGTCGGAGCAGGCGCGTCCGCCGACTTGCTCCCCCGCCGCATGGCGACGATCCCGGTGCGCACCATCTCCAACACACCATAAGGGCGCAGCAATTCGAGCAGTCCGTCGATCTTGTCTTCCGCGCCCGTGATTTCCAGGGTCAACGATTCCGGCGCCACATCCACCACCCGCGCCCGAAATACGTTGGCGAGTTCGAGCACGTGCGAGCGCGCATCGTGCGTGGCCGCCACCCGGATCATAGCCAGGTCCCGGACAATGGCCGGCTGATTGGTGATGTTCTCGACCAGCAATACGTTGACGAGTTTGTATAAATTGGCCTCGATGCGGCGCGCCTGATCGCGGTCGGCATCGACCGTAATGGTCATGCGCGACATTTCCGGCTTTTCCGTTCGTCCCACCGTCAGCGAATCGATATTGAAGGCGCGCCGCCGAAACAGCGAAGCCACGCGCGTAAGCACGCCCGGTTTATTCTCAACGTACACCATGAAGGTATTCAGCATAGTTTTATTGAGTCATTGAATCATTGAGGTATTGATTCATTGAGATATTGAATCACCGGCTTTTAATGACTCAATGAATCAATGATTCAATGTCTCAATAGCCCTTACTCATCTTCCGCCGTCTCCACAATCGGGCTCGGCCGCCGGATCATATCATGCAACGCCGCCCCCGCCGCCACCATCGGATAGACCGTGTCTTCCTGTTCCACCTTAAAATTAATCAGCACCGGCCCATCGTGCTGGCGCGCCGCTTGCACTGCGGGCACGACCTCCGATCGCTCCGAGATGGTCATGCTGCGAATACCGTAAGCCTCGGCTAACTTGGCGAAATCGGGATTGAGCAACGGCGTCGCCGCATAGTTGCGGTCGTAGAAAAACTCCTGCCACTGCCGCACCATGCCCAGAAATCCGTTATTGATAATCGCGATGTGGATCTTCAGATTCTCCTGCACCAGCGTCGCCAGTTCGCACATGGTCATCTGGAATCCGCCGTCGCCCACCACCACCCAAACCTCGGCGTCCGGACAGGCGACTTTAGCGCCAATAGCGGCGGGCAGTGCGAACCCCATCGTGCCCAATCCGCCGGAAGTGATCAGCGAACGCGCATGCTCATGCTTGTAATACTGCGCCTCCCACATCTGGTGCTGGCCCACGTCGGTCACGACAATGGTTTTGCCGTCGCGCGTCTGCCGCCACAAATCGTTGATCACATGCGCCGCATAAAGATGGCCGCTGTCGGGCAGGTTCTGAATGTCGCGCACCGCCGAATCGCCCTTCAGCCGGTCGATCGAATCCAGCCATTCGCTGCGATCAATCGACTCCACTTTCGGCAGCAGTTCCAGCAAAACTTCCCGCAAATCGCCGACCAGCGGCACGTCGACCTTCACATTCTTGTTGATCTCCGCCGGATCGATCTCGATGTGTATCTTCTTGGCATTGGGTGCGTAATTTTTCAAATTGCCGGTGACGCGGTCGTCAAAGCGCATGCCGAAGGCCAGCAGCAGATCGGCTTCCTGAATCGTATGATTCACCCACGCCTCTCCGTGCATGCCCATCATGCCCAGATTCAGCGGGTGCGACGCCGGGAACGCGCCCAGGCCGAGCAGCGTCATCGCCACCGGTATGCCCGCGCGCTCGGCAAAATCGCGCACCTCGCGCATCGCTCCGGAAACAATGATGCCGTGACCCCCCAGAATCAAGGGCCGTTTGGAATTGTGGATCAACTCCAGCGCCTGAGCATACTCCGCCGGAGCCGGTGAAAGGTCGGGACGGTACCCGGGCAACTGCGGCCGGGCCGCTTCCCAGTCGAACTCGCACGTGCCCTGCTGCGCATCTTTCGTGATATCGACCAGCACCGGCCCCGGACGCCCCGACCGCGCCACGTAGAAAGCTTCACGAATCGTGCGCGCCACTTCACTGGCGTGTGTAACCAGATAATTGTGCTTGGTGATCGGAAGAGTCACACCCGTAATGTCGGTCTCCTGAAACGCGTCCGACCCGATCAGCTTGCTGCCGACCTGCCCGGTGATGCAGACAATCGGTATGGAATCAAGCATGGCGGTGGCGATTCCGGTGACCATGTTGGTCGCGCCCGGTCCCGACGTTGCAACCGCAACTCCGGTGAGCCCGCTGGCGCGCGCATAGCCGTCGGCCATGTGGGTCGCGCCCTGCTCGTGGCGTACCAGTATGTGATGGATCTTGCTGTGTTTCAGCGCGTCATAGGCCGGAAGAATAGCGCCGCCCGGATAGCCAAAAATGTGCTTCACACCCTCCCGTTCCAGGCACTCCCAAAGAATGCTGGCCCCGGTCATAGTCTTGAGATCGGCCTTGAGATCGGCCTTGAGGTCGGCCTTGGAGCCGGTCTTCGCCCCAGTCTTCGTCTCAGGTTCGCTTCCGGTCTTCTCCGTGGTGGTAGTGTGTCTATGGTCTGCAGCCCTCTGATCCGTCATGCGACCTCCCTTCCTGTCCGTGCTCGATTCCGATCAACTCGATTCGTATCAGGGTATCGCTTCAGCGATACCGAAAGTTCTTCAACAACATCGCCCCTTCAGGGGCCGGGCCGTTTCACCGGCGCTCTCCCAAAAAACAAAACCCGCCAGCACTTCTGGCGGGGATTCGGGAGCCCTTATGATTCCTAATCTCTCAGCTCACCCTTCCCCCCGCACCGCAGCCGGTGCACATACTCGTACCCCTACGATTCTAAGGCGAAGTCGTCGAACCCTCGGTGAATTCGTCATATTTGCACCAGACATATAACGGGATACTACCTAAGCTCCGCCCCGCCCGCAAGCAGAAACTCAGCGAGTTATTCGAAAAACGAATTCCTCACATTCAAAATTTTAATGTTCAGTTAACGCGTTACCCCCGTTTCATTTCTGCCGCTGCGCAACCGTGCCCCCACAACGCTGGACTATTTCCCGAGGACGGGCGAGGCGCCCGTCCCCACACAAACACCGTCTACAACCCGGGCCCCGGCGGATACGTCGGCAAATCCGGAGGCCGCGCCGGCAGCTTCTTTGGATTGGCCTTGATCTCATCCATCAGCATCTGAACCGCTTTCTCCAGTTGCGGATCCTGCCCCTTCAACACCAGGTCCGGAGGATTGTCCACCACCACGTCGGGTTGCACCCCGCGGTTCTCGATCACCCATTTGCTGTCGAGCCCATACATCGCGAATTCGGGACGCGTGATGTAGCCGCCATCCATCAGCGGTATTTCTCCGCGGATGCCGCGCACTCCGCCCCAAGTCCGCTCGCCAATCAGTGGCCCCAGTTTGTAATGCTTGAACATGTAGCTGAAGATGTCGCCGTCGGACGCGGCGAAATGATTGGTGACACAAGCCATATATCCGTGGAAGACGTTCGGCGGGCGCGTGTTCGGCTCAAAGTTGCGTGCCGAATCCATGGCGGACAACATGCGCCGCAACCGCTCGAAGATAAGCTCGTCGACAAAACCGCCGCCGTTGTAGCGGACGTCAAAGATGATGCCTTCTTTGCGGATTTGCGGGAAATATTGCTTCACGAACTCGTTGAGCCCGGCGTCGCCCATGTTTTGCAGGTACACATACCCGATGCGGCCGCCGCTGGCCGCGTCCACTTTCCGGCGGTTGGTTTCGATCATGTTCAACTCGCGCAGACTGTATTCGTCGCCAATCGGTTTCACCACAACTTTGCGGGCGCCCTCCGCCGTCGGCTTGGAATTCACCGTCAGAGTAACTACTTCATTCGCCGTGTTCGTCAGCAATTCTTCGGGCGTCTGCGGAGCACGCAGCGCCCGTCCGTTGATTGCAATCAGGTAATCGCCTTCTTTTACATTGACCCCAGGTTCGGTCAACGGTGAGCGCGCGTGCGCGTCCCAATTCTCACCAGGAAATATTTTCTTGATCCGGTAGATGCCGCTGGCCCCATCGACTTCATAGTCCGCGCCCAACAGCCCGACGTTCACCGGATGCAAATCCGGAAAATCTCCACCGCCAACATAAGTGTGCGAATTCGATAACTCCCCGATCATCTCGCCCATGATGTAAGTGAGCGAATAACGATCGGCGACATAGGGAAGTAACTGCGCATACTGGTCTTTAATCTTCTGCCAATCCACTCCATTCATCGAAGGCTCGAAGAAATAATCGCGCTCCTGCCGCCAGACCTCATTGAACATTTCCTTCCATTCCTGCGGAGGATCGGCTAAAACTCGCATGCCGTCCAGTTTGAGCGCGCCATCTCCAACTTTGTGCGGCGGAGGCGGAGGAGCTGCGGAATCATCGCGAGCGATCGGCGGCTTGGCATCGATAATCCCCATTTTGGCGTCGCCCTCGCCTTCGGTCCGATACAAAAGCTTCGACCCGTCGTGCGAAAGTGCGAAGTGGTCCGCGCCATCCAGCAAAACCGCGTCTTTGTGCTCTTTCAAAGCGTAGGCGTGGATCGCCCGGTTTTCTCCCGGAATCGGCCCCGACAAGCCTTGAATCGGAGAAGTCGAGTAATAGATCGCATCTTTCGAAGCGTCCATGTTTTGAATCACTGCCGGTGGAACCGCCAGCGCAACGATTCGATTCTCGATGCCGTCCAGATCAATCTTGAAAACTTTCGGAGGCGCCTTGGTCTCGGTCTGCTCGGCTTTTTCTTCCGTCTTTGGTTCCGCTTCCTTCTTACTTGGCGGCTGTTTGGGCGGGTTCTTCTTGTTTGCTTCGGGTACAGTCGTTCCCTCGGCTGCTTCCTCGCTCTTCACCTTTACTTCATCGCTCAAGGCCGGAAAAGGAGAAGGTTCATCCGCCGTCAACGTGACCACATAAACCCGCGTCGTTTTCGGATTCGCAAACTCGAAGTCGATATTTCCCAGCACTTCGTTGTAATCGCGATCGGAGAGGAAGTATAAGTAGCGCTTGTCCGGATCGAACACGGCCCCATAACTATTATTTAGAGTGGAAGTAACAGCCGTGATCTTGCGGTCGGCCACACCATACAAGTAAACTACCGAAAAACCGGACTCCACATTTTTATCGTAAGCCAGCCACTTACCGTCCGGCGACCAGTTGTAATTCGTAATCTCCCCATACTTGGCGCGATCCACCTCGACCGGCTTCTTCTCTTTGGTATCGACATACCACAGTCTCAAATCCTTGTCGGCCCACGCGATCTTCGAGCTGTCCGGAGACCATGCCGGCTGGAACATGAAACCCTTATGTCCGCTGGTGATCGCCTCTTCGGCGCCCAGTCCGTCCTGCGGAGTTATATAGATCTCGTCTTCACCGGTGCGGTCGGAAATATAGGCGATCCATTGCCCGTTCGGCGACCACGCCACATGTTGTTCGCGAACACCGGGAGATTGCGTCAGATTGCGGATGCTTCCCTCTTTCGCAGGAACGGTGAACACTTCCCCACGGGCCGCGATCACAGCGCGCTTGCCATCGGGCGCGATATCGAAGTCGGTGATACGCCGGCTCGCATTCACCCAGTGCTTCATCGCCAGGTCGCGTTCCCCGTTTACATAGATCGTCAGTTTCTTCGGCTGTCGTGTCTCCAGATCGAAGGTATAAAGAAAACCACCCTTCTCGAAAATAATCGCATCGGGCCCTAAGCTCGGCCACATCACGTCGAAATCGTCGAACTTAGTAAGTTGTTCAACTTGCTTACCGCCTGTGTCGTAACTATAGAGATTGAACCGGTGTTCAGGCCCGCGATCGGAAGTGAAATAAATCGTGTCCCCATGCCACATCGGAAACGTATCCGAGTAATCCGTGTGCGGGATGACCTGATCGACGACATTGTTCTTGATGTCGTAGATGGTAATGTCCTGCGCCAGGCCGCCCGTATAGCGTTTCCACTGCCGGAAATTGCGGAAGATCCGGTTGTAGGCGATCTTCGTCCCGTCCGCTGAAAACGAAAGCAGGCCGCCCTCATCCATCGGCATGGGCCGCGGCAGGCCGCCATCAACGCTTACTGTGAACACCCGTTTAATCCAGCCATTCGAAGCATCGCGCCGCGAAAGAAAGAGAATGCTCTTGCTATCGGGAGTCCAGCCAATCACCTGATTGTGAATGCCCATGCGATCGCTGAGCGGCTGCGCCGATCCCTGATAAAAGGTCAACTGCTTCGGTTGACCGCCCTCGGATGGCATGACATAGACATTAAAGTTGCCATCGTACTGTCCGGTAAATGCCAGCCACTTTCCATCCGGCGAAAACTTTGGAAACAGTTCGCGCCCCGGATGCGAAGTAATGCGGCGCGCCGTGCCTCCAGAACTTGACGCGAGCCATAAATCGCCGCCATACATGAATGCAATTTTGTCCTTATAAATATCAGGAAAGCGCAGCAGGCGTCCTTCTTGAGTTTCCTGCGCCGCCGTCAGGCAGGCACAGCCGATAACTAACCCGGCGACCAGGCCGGCGCACACGAACCAACGTCGATCAGAAATCATCAGAGATCCTCACTGGAAGTTTCTTGCGGGATTTGTTGCGGAGAGAAAACCATTTTCGGCAAGCGAGATTGTACCAGCTTGCGCGCCGGCTCGAACACTAATTGCGCTTCAGAAGCGCGATTCAATGGGCCTGATTATTGCCTGCGGCCTGCACCGCTTCCTGACAACGGCCCGCCGCGGTTAACACTTTGTCAAACGCTGTATCTGTGCGGAGCTTGGCCAGCAGCGGATCGGAAAGCAGGTTCTCGTGCGCGCAATAGTTCTGCTCCACCGCGCTCTGCAGCAGATGCAGAGCCGCTTGCTTCTTACCACAGTACGCAAAGAGCGAGCCCTGGTAATACCAAGTCTCGGGATCGGGCTCCGAGGGCGGGTTAGTTTCCGCTTCCTGCGCCATCCGATCCAGTTCCGCGGCTGGCCGCAATTGCAAACAAGCCTCCACCAGATCGCGGTGATAACGAGGATTGGTCGGCATACGCTGCGCGGCCTCGCGTGCCTCCGCGATCTTTCCCTCGCGCAGAAGAAGCGACGGCGTCACATACGCTGCCCACTCCGAACCGGCATCCAGACGGACAAAATCTCTCGCCCGCTCCGTCTTCCCCAATTCCATGAACGCCCATGCGCAGGAACGAAAAACATAATTCCCAGGATCGAGCGCCATCGCCGTGTTGCATTCATTCGTCGATTGCTGCAGCATCCCGGCATAGCGATAGACATAAGCCATTCCGAAATGGGCCTCGGCACTCTCCGGACGACGCTTGACCAGCGCCTGCGCCGCCTCATACGCCTTGCCGAGTTCACCTCGCTCCACGCGATTGGCGATCAACTGTCGAGCAGCGGTGATCCGGTTGGGGTCAAGCGCCACGGCACGCTCGCAGGCCTTGTTGGAGCGCTGGAACATCGGCTCGCCGCCATCGGAATAATCCGCGTCATAGTAACAACGCACTCCCAGCTGTTCCCATGCCGGAGCGTAAGTTGGATCGACTTCGACCACATGTTCCAGAACCGCAATGGCATCCTTATTCGGCCCGGTATCGTGGGGCAAAGCAAGGCTATGCAGGTAGAGGTCGTAAGCCTCCGCGTTTTTCGGACGCGTTCCGGTATCGAGCAAGCCGCCAACCACCCCGAGCGCGGGCAGTAACTCGCCGCGTATCTTGGCCGCCATCTGCGCCTGCAATGCAATCAAGTCCTGCGCCGGCGCGGTAATGTTGGTCTGCCACAAAAGCTTGTCCCCCTCCACCTGGATCGCCTCCAGCGTAATCATCAGGCGATCGCCTTGCCTCAGGAAGTGTCCGGTAAGAATGTTGGCCACGTGCAATTCGCGCCCCGCCGCCTGCGGATCGACGTCGTTCCCCACAAATTTTTGCGTGATCGAGGAGGGCCGGACGTCCAGCGTCCGTGTGTACGTAAGCGTATTGGCAATTTCGTCCGCCAGAGCGAAGCGCAGAAACTCCACGCTGATGTCGCCATTCCTGTTCTGCAGCGGCAAAACCGCAATGGTGTTCTTCGCCCCGCCTGCGCCCGCCATCTGCCGCATTTTGAACCACCACGCTCCCACCGCCACCAAAACCATCAGCAGGACCGCGCTGAGTCCCAGCAATAAATACGTTGAAAATTTGCTCGAGGCTTGAAACGTGTTCGTGGCAATGCGATAGGGCAGAATGGGCCGCCGCGCTCCAGTTTTGGTCAGCCCCGATTCCGTTTCCTTCCGCAGCGACTGCAGATCGCCCTTCATCGCCAGTGCGTTCGGGTAGCGATGTCCCCGGTCCTTTTCCATGGCCCGGCCGAGGATGCCTTCCATATCCCGGGGGAGCGACGGGTTGAGACTAAGAGGAGAGACCGGCTTCTGGTTCAAAACCGCGTCCAGCGTGCTGATCACGTTGCCCGTGGCAAACGGCTTCTTGCCCGTCGCCATTTCGTAAAGCACGACTCCGAGCGAGAACAGATCGCTGCGCGGATCCAGTTCTTCGCCGCGCGCCTGTTCTGGAGACATGTAAACCGCCGTCCCCGGAATTACGCCGACCGCGGTCAGCGAATCTTCCAGCGCCGCCTCGCTCGACCCCGGCTCCGGTATCGACTTGGCCAGTCCGAAATCAAGGATCTTGGCCTGCCCGGTCTGCCCCACAAAAATGTTCGCGGGCTTGATGTCCCGATGAATGATTCCCTTCGCGTGCGACGCCGCCAGAGCATCTGCCACCTGGATGCCGATATCCAGAATCTCATCGACCTCCATCGATTTGCCCCGCATCCGCTCCTTCAGGCTCACTCCCTCCAACTTCTCCATAACAATGAAGGGATGGCCTTCGTTGTCATCGATGTCGTGGATGGTGCAGATGCCGGGATGGTTCAACTGGGAGGCGGCGCGTGCTTCGCGCACAAACCGGTCGAGCGACTTCTTGTCGTGCACCATCTCCACCGGAATGAACTTGAGCGCGACGTGACGGGACAGGCGGGTATCTTCCGCTTCATACACCACGCCCATGCCGCCACCACCGAGTTTGCCGACAATGCGGTAGTGGGAGACTGTCTGGCCGATCATTCCGGAAGCCTCAGTGCCGTCGGCGGCTATGTTAGGCCGCTGCCTAACCCCAGGTCAACCCTTGTTCGGACTGGGGTGGTGTCCTAATTCAGTGGGAGTTGTTGCACTGGGAATCAGGACGCCACCCGGACTGAGATATCCAGCCCGGTAGGAAGCGCATCGTCTGGACGCGTGGCAGTGGGCTCCTGCGCGGACGTACGACCCTTGAAAGCGGCTCTCCCAGCCGGTTCCAGTGCCCTACTAAAGATGCGCCTCCTTTTTGCCGATTCTCCAAGACGTATCTCAGGATGCACGGGCAGCCCAATATCACTACTCCTCAAGCCGCCGCTCGGGTCGTATGATAAGACTAGACAGCTCTCTAGAGTCTTGATCTGGCCGGGAGAATCAATAACCGCATCATCATTCGGAGCAATGGACACAGGAGGTCGAAGGCGCATGCAAATACTGGTTGTCGATGATTCCGCGGTTTACCGCAAGTTGATCGGCGATCATCTGCAAAGCTGGGGCTTTGGCGTCACCCTCGCCAAGAGCGGCTCCGAAGCTTGGCGAATCCTGGAGCAGCCCGAAGCTCCCAAACTTGTTCTGCTCGATTGGGTGCTGCCCGATCTTGACGGCATCGAAGTTTGCCGTGGAATCCGCCAGGCCGGACTGTCCGGGCCGTACGTTTACGTCATCCTCCTGACCGGCAAAGAGGGCCGCCAGCACATGCTCGATGCCCTGCAAGCCGGAGCGGACGACTATCTGGTCAAGCCCTTTGATGAGCTGGAATTGAAAGCACGCCTGCTGGTCGGCAAACGCATCCTCGAGTTGCAGGAGGAATTGGTTTCCGCGCGCGAGTCCATGCGCCATGCCGCCACCCACGACAGCCTTACCGGATTGATGAATCGCGGAGAGATTATCGACATGCTCAAGCGGGAATTGGAGCGCGCGCGGCGCGAGCACAGGTCCGTCGGCGTGATTCTCGGCGATATCGACTATTTCAAGAGCGTGAACGACACGCTGGGCCATCTTTTCGGCGATGAGGCGCTGCGCGAGGTCGGACGCCGGCTCCACGCCCAACTCCGCGTGTACGACGGTGTCGGCAGATACGGCGGAGAAGAATTTCTAATGATCCTGCCCAACTGCGATTTGCCCAACGCGCTCCAGCGCGCCAATGATCTCCGCGAGATCATCGCCAGTACTCCCGTGCTCTGTTCCGGCGTGGAGAAATCCATCACCATGAGCATGGGCGTCGCCGTCTCCGATTGCGATGGAAAGAACGAAATAGAAGTTTTGCTCAATCAGGCCGATTCCGGCCTCTATGCCGCCAAGGCGAATGGCCGGAACCGGATCGAGCACGCCTCTCCCGTGGAAAAGAAAGCGGCCGCTCGCGGCCGCAAAAACTAGAACCGATCTCATCAATGGTTTTGGCTAGGGCCTGCCTTCCCCCGCCAATTGTGGGAGACTATTTCCTGGCGGAGGAAAAACCATGAACAAGCGCAAACTCGGAAAAAGCAATCTCGAAGTCTCGGCTCTCGGCCTCGGCTGCATGGGAATGAGCTTTGGCTTCGGTCCCCCCAAGGACAAGAAGGAAATGACCGCGCTGATTCGAACCGCCTTCGAACGCGGCGTCACCTTCTTCGATACCGCCGAAGTTTACGGCCCGTTTATCAATGAAGAACTCGTCGGCGAAGCGCTGGCTCCGTTGCGCGACCAGGTGGTGATAGCAACCAAATTCGGCTTTGCTCCAAATCCCGACGACGGCAAGTGGACTACCCTCAATAGCCGGCCAGAACATATCAAGGAAGCGGCCGAGCGCTCGCTCCAGCGCCTCAAGACCAATGTCATCGATCTGTACTATCAGCACCGCGTGGACCCGAACGTGCCCATCGAAGACGTAGCGGGAGCGGTAAAGGATTTGATCCAGCAAGGCAAAGTGAAGCACTTCGGTCTTTCTGAACCAGGCGTGCAGACCATCCGCCGCGCCCACGGGGTCCAGCCGGTCACGGCCATTCAGAGCGAATATTCATTATGGTGGAGACGCCCTGAAGAGGAACTATTGCCAGCCCTCGAAGAACTCGGCATCGGATTCGTTCCATTCAGCCCGCTTGGCAAGGGCTTCCTAACGGGCAAGATCGACGAAGAGACGAAGTTCGACAGCACCGACTTCCGCAACATCGTCCCGCGCTTTACACCCGAAGCCAGAAAAGCGAACCAGGCCATGGTTGATTTCGTAAAAAAGGTAGCTGAAAGAAAGAAGGCGACACCCGCGCAGATCGCCCTCGCCTGGCTGCTCGCCCAGAAACTCCAGAAGCTATCGATCGTCCCGATCCCCGGCACAACCAAGCTTCATCGCCTCGAAGAAAACCTTGGAGCGCTTTCTGTTGAACTCACACCCGACGATCTCCGCGAAATCGATAGCGCCTCCTCAAAAATCAAGGTGGAAGGCGCGCGCTATCCCGAAAGACTGGAGCAAATGACCGGCCGCTGAAGGGCCACGGTTGGCATACATCAGCGGTCGACCTGCCCATAAAGTCTAGTTCCCTCGCTTACTGTCTTTTGGCTAGGCCATGCGGAGACTGGTAAAGAAACATAAGGCGGTTAAAGTTGTTCGACGCGCCCGACTGGTACTCCTCCCAGCCCCTGGCCAAGTCTCAAGGAGATCCATCATGAAAAAGTTTGGGTTCTTGACGTTACTGGCTGTTGCCGTGATGCTTGGGGGAACTGCCCTGGCCCAGGGTGATCCCACTTATTATTTCACGACCTATTATTCCGCCAACGTCGCCGCTGCGCCCGATGCCACCTTGCGTATCATCAATGACGGCAGCCTCGGCGGATTGAGCCTGTATGCGGACATCTATGTGTTTGATGACAGCGAAGAGCTGACCCAGTGCTGCTCTTGCAAAATCACGCCGGACGGTGTGCTCTCGGAATCCGTGAAACTGAACCTCACCGCCAATCCCATCCGGGGCATCGTGAACACACGTGGTGTCATCAAAGTCATTTCTTCGGCCTTCGAGTTTGATGCCAATACCGTACCTCCCTTCAACTTCGAACTCCCGGAAGCTGGATTACACGTGTGGATGACCCACATTCAAGGCACGAAGGTTTCTCTTTCCCCAGGTTCGCCCGTTGTCCCCGTGGTCGCGGGTCCGTATTTCGTCACCGAAACCCCGGCGGCCGACTCCAACCTTGTAGAGTTCGGGAATGAAGAGAATCTGTTGAACGACCTGTGCGTCTATGACTATCTGCTCAGCGGCAAACCCTGCACCTGCCAGCCCGAGGACTACGACTTCTAGTCTTTGGCTTAGCGACTGACTGACGCTAGGATTTCTGAGTATTGTGGCGCTAAGAAACGGTTTGGGAGCCTCCCCCGGCCGTTTCCTTTTTTGGTCTGATGACAAGCCAGCGCGAGTGTCTGCTGGCTTCCATCCCCACACGCACGCTCCTCTCCCTGCAAGCCCGAAATAGCAAAAATCGGCTGCTGGTGAATTAATCTCTGGTTAATTAATCGGACAAGCGGGGCCCGCGCCTTGCGTACAACCGGGCTCGCCTGGATCGATGTGGCGACGCTCGCGTCCACTTTGAGCCCACGCCACGTAAGGGAATGTCTCCTGAAAAGGGACATCGTTGGTGTTCACGCCGTCGCCGAGCCGATAGCTGTAGGTCGGGCCCACAAGTACTCCCCCCAGCACGCGCAGCATGATATCGCTGACGTCATCGGAGACGCGCCGGCCGTTGGGGAATCCTGCGGCGTCACCGCCCAGTAGACCCAGTCTCCGTCGGCTGGCCTCCGGAGTCGGAGGAACACCAGTGTTCAGCCGCAGCAGGTCCGCAGTTGGACCAGCCGGGGTTCCCGGAGCCGCGATTGGAGGCGCATAGGTCATCAAGGGGAGAAGATCCGTGCGCGGCGGCGTGGGAATGGCCACGCCGTAGATGGCATTGAGGATTCGTGCTAGCTGCGGATCTTTATAGGAACTGGCGTACAGAAAGTCCAGCATCGGCGGACTCATGCTCCAGGCATCCTTCGATCCCAACGGGATCATCAAGTCGTCGATCAGAGGATTTCCCATCCGATGGACTTGCGCATAGGCAAGCCCTTGTACCGGAGCCCGCTGCCGTCCGGTGGTGGCCCATGCGCCGATTGTCGCCGACGTGGATGTGGCTGGAAGCAGCGTTCCGGTCTTGGTCAACATAGTGATCGGAACTTCAATGGCAATCATATTTACGTTGTAGCCCGAAAGGTAGTCGGCCGCGGTATTCGTATGGTCGTCCGCATCTGCCGCCGCGCTCAGAACGCCGCCGCCCGCGGCTGTACGGAAATTAAACGTGTCGAATTCGCCGCCTAGATCGCTGAAAAACGGATCGTCTACGGTCCCGGCAAACACGCGAATTCCATCGCTGAGGGTGTAAATCCCTTGCGCCGCCAGAGCCGGATAGTTGGGCATGGTTCGAGGTCCCACATTGCTCGGGACAGCATACAAAGAACCGCCCGCCTGGTTCACCAGTGGCGTGGAAACCTGGCCCTTCACCATCGTGACCGCATACACCTGGCGAAAGTTGATGCCCGCCGAGCCCGGCCCACTCAACGCCGTAATCGCGGGTGGAACAATTGGCGTTCCAGGCGCCACCGGCGCCGGCGAGTTAGCCGGAGCGTTAATGCCCGCGCCCGCGCCGAGGAATCCGAACGAAGAACTCGGCGTTTGATACTGCGTTGTGAACAGGAACTGGAAGCTGATGTCCGCCAGCGCATCGTTGTTGTTATCAATGTTGATGGAATACTGGACCCCGGGGTCGAATGGGAAGTAGTTCGGTCCATTGCCGGGCTCGAGGAAAGGATCCACGTTCATGATGAACGTCACTTTCGTCGGATCGTCGTAACTGACAAAGGCAAAAAAGTCGGTGACATTCGCCTTCTGATCGAGCGCCACGACCGGCGCGTCCCGATGTCCCGCTTCGAGCTTGGTGGCAGGAATCGCCAGAATTGCAATAAGGATGGTACTGACAATCGCTTTCCCACGAGTCATGAGCAACTTCCTCCCTGGGGCTGATAAAACGAGGATGATCTTCAACGGCGCTTGCGATGTTCGGATTTTCTTATTCGCCTTCCAAGGTGCGTGCCTGAGATCGAACGCAGTCGAACCACTGGAATGAACCAGAGCAAGCTGCGGCGAAGCGGCACCAGTTTACGCCAGAAACGCCTCCTGTCAAGGGTTTTCGCCCTACTGCGGTAGTGAGCGCACCGTCTCACCAGGCGCTCTAACCTCTCTTGTCCATCACGCGGAAGATGGGGCGATAACGGTTGCCAACCGGCGATTTCGCTCAGAGCCAAGCAGTGGTAGCCTCTTAAAAGATGTAAGTCCCTCCGGCGCCGAACTGCCGCCGCGTATTTCTACCCACGTGTTCTCCAACCTTCCAACCCGCATCCGGCAATCGGCCCGCGACGCCGGATTCGATCTCTGCGGCATCGCCCCGGTCCGCGACTTCGGTGAGCTCAGCGTCTTTCCCGCCTGGATCGCGGACGGAAAACACGGCGAGATGAAATACATGGAAGCGCGCAATGAGGCCGCGGAACTCAAGCGCGCATCGCTCGCCCGAGTCGCTCCCTGGGCGCGCAGCGTAATCGTCTGCGCCATCAACTACAACACCGCGCATCCGTATTCGAATCAAGCGCCAATCGAAAACTCAAGCCAAGGCTGGATTTCCCGCTACGCCTGGGCCCACGAGGATTATCACGAAGCCGTGTTGCGCCGCCTGCGAAAAGTAGAAGATGAATTGCGAGGCCTGGTTGAAACAACTGGGTACTGGGTGCCGGGTACTGGCAACTTGCACTTCCGTTCTTACGTCGACACCGGCCCGCTAATCGAACGCGTGTACGCGAAGTATGCCGGCATAGGATGGATCGGCAAAAACACCTGCATCATCAATCAGAAACTAGGATCATGGCTCTTTCTGGGAGTGATCCTGACCTCGCTCGATCTCGAAGCTGCCGACCTTCCCGCGCCCGATCGTTGCGGAACCTGCACCCGCTGCATCGCCGCCTGTCCCACGCAGGCGATCATCGCGCCCGGCGAACTGGACGCCCGCCTATGCATCTCCTATCTGACCATCGAGAAGCGAGGCGCAATTCCAGACGATCTGCGCCCCGGCATCGGACGCCACGTCTTCGGCTGCGATATCTGCCAGGACGTTTGCCCTTGGAACCGCAAAGCGCCAACCTCGTCCGCGCCAGAATTCGAGCCCCGCGAGGGCCTGGTCAACCCCGCTCTCGACTGGCTGGCCGAAATGCAGCAGCAGGAATTCCAGACCGTATTTCGCCGGTCTCCAATCCGCCGAGCCAAACTCTCCGGCCTGCGAAGGAACGCAGTAATAGCCATGGGAAACAGCGGCAACAAGAAATTTGTGCCCACCCTAAGAAAACTCTGCGCAGATTCAGACCCAGTTGTCGCAGAACATGCAAGCTGGGCGCTGGAAACACTGGAGCAATCGCTTTAGCGATGCCGGATTCGTAGCGTATCGCTTTAGCAATACCCGATTCGTATCAGGGTATCGCTTTAGCGATACCGAAATCGTACAAATATAGACGCCCCTTTAGGGGCTGCACCGGGGGAACAATGTTCCAGAAAGATCTGCTCCAATCCAAGCGCATCCTGATCACCGGCGGCGGTACCGGTCTGGGCAAAGCCACCGCCGAACGCTTTCTGGAACTGGGCGCCGAAGTTTACATCTGCGGCCGCCGCCAGGAAGTTCTGGCCGCCACCGAGCATGAACTACGCGAGCGCACCGGCGGCAAGATCCACTCCCGCCCCTGTGACGTGCGCGACGCGGCCGCCGTGGAAGAAATGGCCGAAGTCATCTGGTCGGAAGGTCCGCTCGACGTACTCATGAACAACGCCGCCGGAAACTTCCTGGCGCGCACCGAAGAACTTTCGCTGGGAGCATTCCAGTCGGTGGTCGGTATAGTTCTGATGGGCACGCTGCACACCACCCTCGCGTTCGGCCGTCGCTGGCTGGCATCAGCGCGCAAAGGCGTGGTGCTCAACATCACCACCACCTACACCACCACCGGATCAGCCTACGTCGTGCCCTCCGCTGTCGCAAAAGCCGGAGTGCAGGCGCTGACCCGAAGCCTCGCCGTCGAGTGGGGCAATCGCGGAATTCGTATGAACGCCATCGCCCCCGGCCCCATTCCAACCGAGGGCGCGTTCTCCCGTCTGCTCCCGCGTCCAGAACTGGCCGAGGCGGCGAAGAAAAGAATTCCTCTGGGAAGGTTCGGCACAATAGAAGAGTTTGCCAACCTGGCCGCGTTCCTCGTCAGCGAAGGCTCAGGCTACATCAACGGAGAAGTCGTAACCATGGATGGCGGCGAGTGGCTGCAAGGAGCAGGCGAGTTCACCGCACTCGGACGCGAGCTCACCGAAAAAGAATGGGAGTCGATGAAACCAAAACCAAAAAAACCCTAGCCCTGGCAGCGGCCGAAACTTCGGTTTCGTATCTCGGTTTTGTATCAGGGTATCGCTTCAGCGATACCGCAACTGCCCCAAAACTTGCAACGAGAAGTTTTTGGGAGCGGTTGCGTTGATAACCGCGTCGAGCGATGTCCAGAAACCAAATGCCACAAACCGGCAGGATTCCCAAGTAAAAAACGAAAGCGTCCGGACTCAGTTTGAGTCAGCGGACGCCCGTTTGAACAGCCCTCCCCCGAAGTCTGCTCACCACCTACTCTACCTACTGATTAGAGCCAACGGAATGGCACCAACGGGCAAGCCCTTAGCACAATCTGGTAGGCCCGGCAGGAATCGAACCTGCAACCCTCGGATTAGAAATCCGATGCTCTATCCGCTTGAGCTACGGGCCCAAAGTCGCTTAATTGCCTGTGTTTACGCGGCTCTGCGTGTTTGTGATCTGCTCGCACGTTTTTTCTTATCCCTCGCTGATCCCTTATTCTGGAGCGACTTCATTGCGGCGAGCACGCGAGAATCGAAGCGCCGGATGTACGAATCACGAGTCACAATCACCTTGCTATGGCGTAGAACGTGGCTGACGTCCAAGTCCTCTGCGCCACGCTCGAATAGCTCGCTGGCTAGACCGCGCCGGAAAGCATGCGTGCCGCGATACTCGCCGCCAACGGCTTTGAACGCCCTAGAAAGATGATAACGCATGGCGGCTTGGAGCTTGGGACCGAATAGCGATGTGGATTGTGCCCACCGGCGTGTGTCGGATTCGTCGGTCCTAGGCGTATCTCGCACTGGCTGCTTGATCCACCAGTCACGATAGCGACGGAGATGGGCAGCGAGTTCAGGAATGATTGGGACGCTGGCCGCGCTCGCCTTCGACTTCGGGGCGTTCAGTTCTCCCCATTTTCCCCACACGGTCCGGTGGACGGTGATCGCGCCGTCGCTAATGTCCCCCCACCGAAGTCCTCGAAGCTCCGCAAGCCGGAGCCCGGCTAGCATCCCAATGGCAGCTGCGCACCGGACATCTGGCGGCAAGCCACGAGTGGCGAGTACCTTCCTGACTGTGACCAAGTCATAAACGCCTGGTTCGCGAATTGCCGGTGGCTGGGTTGCTCGCCCCGGTAGCAGCGCATCGCGCACCGGATTCCCTTCTCGAAATCCCGCAACCACGGCGCGGCGGAAGATGGCGCTGAGCAGCGCCTTGATCCGTTGGAGTGAAGCCTTGGCGAGATGCGGGTAGTCAGCGGCAACTCCGTTCAAGATGTTCTGAACGTCCACGGTCCGGTATTCCCAGAGTTGCTTCCGCGTCTCAACTCGCCCCGCGAGGTACTTTCCCCACCGCCAGCGGTAATCCTTGGCTGTTGATTGCCGAAGCCGTCCGTCCACGGCTGGTATGAACCACCACTCCGCGAAGCGTTCCAGTGTAGTACGCGAGTCGCCAATGCCCAACCGGAGCCGGACATTATCCGCTGCCCGTTCGCGAGCCTTTACACTGGGCAAGGATACGGCTGAGCCCAGCATGATCTCCCGCTGCTTCTTGCCGACGTAGATTCGCAGCGTCCACGATTTCCCGCGCCGTTGAATCGTGCCTTTCATATCGCCGGGAATTATATCTGGCGGATCAGATTCGCAAAACCATCGGGTATTCGCCAGATGTTCGTGGCCCGTTCGTGCCATTGACACGTTGCGCTATGGGCCCGTGCTACGCTCTTTGGCTGGGGGCGATATGAATATCGCGAAGATGAGCGAGGAGCAGCTACAAACGGAGTTGAAGAAACTAGCCAAGATGACGAAGGCGATGGGGCCAATGCTGTTCCATCTTCGCGAGAAGATGAAGGCCCAAGGACGTAAGGGTGAAGGCTGGGGACATTGGGTAAAGGCGAATCTCCCCATCACGCTTCGGACCGCTGACACTTGGGCCAGCGATTGGGGGCGAGCGAACGGAAAGCAGGTTCCCGAAACTTCTGGAAAAATTTCCAAAGGTAAGCAAGCCAATGTTATCCCGTTCAAACTGGAGCGTCCCGAATGGTTCACGAAGGCGGAGGAGGAAGCGTTCCACCAAGCCATTGAGATTGTCGGTGATCTGAAAGCGTTCCAAATAATGTACGAAGCTGTGATAAAGGCTGCCAATGATAGCGTGCTATCCGATGTCGCCTAGTCATTCCCCGGCGCTCGCCCGTAGACGCTGGGGAGACTCCAAGGCACTGCTGACCAAAGCCGATTACGACTTGCTCATCGCCGACAACGCAACGGGCACCGTCAACGGTGAGACGAAATTCTTGTTCGTAAAAGGCGCGTTCGCCTACGCTCATCACTTTTACCGCGTTCTCTCCCGGCTGGAATACGTCAAGTCGAAGCGTGCTGCCGGGGAGGACGCGCTTTTCGGCTATTACTTCGACCCTCGCAACAACAACGGCAAGCCAAGCCTCACGAACCAGACGAAGGAGAACCGCCAGTTTTACGACACCCACTTGTCGGCACTGCTGACGTGGATGGGCTACCGCGTCCGGCGCGAGATACGCTCGTACTGGAATGGTCAGCGGGCTAAGGCGCGGGGCAATGGTCCATATACGATTCACGGCGTTCCCGGACGTTTCGACATGTTCACCAAGCAAAATGTTCCTTACCAGCTGTGGCTACGATCAATGAAGGAGTTTGAGCGGGAATTTCCGCTGGCCCCAATCTTCTCCACCGTCACCATCAACCGCTCCGCGCCGTTCCTTCCCCACCTGGACGCCAAGAACGAAGGCGGATTGGCGTGCTTGATGGCGTTCGGAAAGTTCACTGGCGGCAACCTTTGTTTACCTAGGCTCCGCGTCGCGTTCCGGCTTCGACCGGGTGACTTATTGATAGCCGACAACAACCGGGAATATCACGGCAACGTTGGAGGAATCTACGGGGAGCGAATCTCAGTGGTGGCTTATCTACGGAGTATGGAGCCTTAGAACCACAGTTTCTACCTACCTAGGGTGGCTGTAGCAGCGTCGCAGCGTGTTTTAGGCGTAATTAGAGAGTGTCGGGTTGAGCCAAAGCCGGAATCTACAACTGCGACAACCCGGTTTATTCCAGTACAATGCGACTCGTGAACAGATTTTCCCTCCCACTAACGCGCTTGGTTCACGAGAATTTGTCAATCGTGATGTGCTTCGCATACTCGCGGAAGTCGCTCGATAGATTGGTCAAGACGAAGTTCTTGGGTCAGTGGAAGTATCTGTACAAAGCTCTGTTTGAGATTTCCGAAGAACGCGCTGAGGAAGCATGCATGAAATTGGCGCTGTTCCTACGGATAGTTGATGACGAGGAAAACATTTCCGCCTATCATACCGCGATTAAGAGAGTGCCGAATTGCGGCAAGCTCATCATGAAGAACGGTTCCAAGAAGGCTCTCCCATTTCGAGAAGTCGCCAACAAAATAATTCATTCTTCACGGTTGGAATGGAGGTTCCCCAAGAATCGTAAACCGCAGTTAGTCTGTCATGCCAGAGACAAAGAAAAGTGGCTCCGGGCGGAGGTTGACTTAGTTGAAGTCGCTGCGGTATGCGGTATGCTGGCGAGTTAATCAGCGGTACTTCACAGCCCGCGTGACTTCCGTACCGTTCGCGCTCGGCTCCCGCTTCCAGAAGCGCCGGGAGCGCGGGCAGAGTGCGGGGTTCACGAGGCGGGAATCCCATCACCTTGTTGACGTCAACCCATTGAAGCCATCTGTGACTTGCATCACGGTCAGATATTCGGGTGGACGGATAAGATCCATTCACCAAGAAGACAATAAGGAAAAAGCATGAAAATGAAAACCCCATCACAGATGAGAGGTCACTCAGGCGAGATGTTTGTCTGCGCCGAACTGATGCGAAGGGGATGGCTCGCGGCTCTCACGGCTCGGGGGTCGCGCGGTTTCGATATCCTCGCTCGGCGAGTCGATGCTCCAGTATTCGTTACGATTCGGGTGAAGACAGGGCATCATTCGTTCATGTGGGTCTGCAAGAAAGATGGCACGCTGTTTCTCGATATGGGCGACGCCGGGGACTTTACCGTGATCGTGGACCTTCCCGACTTTGCTGCTCCCGATTACTACGTCATCCCGACGGCGGACATTGAGAAGATTCTCCGAGACAGTCACCAACAGTGGCTAGACACACCGGGAAAGAATGGGCGCGCCCACGGCAAGACCACACTGCGGACGATCTGGATGGATAATGACGAGAGCAAAGTGGGACACGGTTCTGCGGTGAAGCTGGCACGTTTTCACAACGCATGGAACCTACTCGCCAACTCTGCGGTCTCTGTCGGGGCTGGCTCTTTAGAGTGAGAGAATAGCGAACAGGAAAGCTGGATGCGCGTCGATGGCGAAGACACATGTCAAACCTAAGTTCGTTTACTTGGTACTGGCGCTGCTAGCAGTTCCAATCGGCCATGCGCAAATGATTCAAAGTGATGCTCTCCAGCAAGATAAAGCCAAGTTAAACCTCTGCATTTACCGCGCTCGTCATGGACACTCAATGAATATAGGAGATCAGGACCTCGTGCCATTCGAAATCGATGCGCGGTATCTGGCACAAAGTAGAAAAGAGGACCCTAACATGACGTTTTTTGCGACTGCGGCAGGCGCTCTCTATGAATGTACCAACTGGGGTGGACTCTATGGCCCTGTTTCGGCAACCAGCGAGAGTTGGTTTTTTCATGTTATCCGCCCGCCTTCTTTCCAACCTCCTATAAATACGGATGCTGGATCACGACTAGCGGCGAACGCGTGTCTGAAGGATGTCCCTCAACACACAGACGTTTCCACGTTCGATCATGCTAGTTACTATGGTGCCCAAGACGTTGGCTACATTTCACCCAGGGCGACGGCGAGACGAACTCGCCCCTCGATTGGAGGACTCCCGGTCTCTTCCTATGACGTTGAAGTAACCGGCGTTGCATTTTTCAAAACGTCCGGGATTGATTTGCTGATGCTTCAGTTCACCTGTTTGTACTCACCCATGCTCAAATTGAAGGCCGTCGGCTGGAGAAGAGATACGCCTGGGCCTCGTGAGTGGGTGGCGTCCGCACGACAAGCTGCCGGGCAAGGCCGTCAATGAACAAGGATGGTTCTGAGAAGCGGGTAAAAGCTCCCCACAGAAGTTGGTCGGCAAATCGGAAAGTATCTGATTGTTGGCGATTACTATAATTCCCAATCAGAATTGTGCATTCTTAAGGAGAAACAAAGTGAAAACCCTCGCGTCAGCTCTATCAGGGATCGCGCTGGGACTAGTGCTGGGAGCAGCAGGCCGGAAGCCGAGGTGCGCGTTTGTTTAGCCGCTGGAGAGTCCACGATGCGTTCTAGAAATTGGATGTGGCTTGGAGCTGTCCTCGTCGCTGCTGTAGTGGTAGACACCGATTGCCATCGGCCGGAGCATGGCAAGCTTGACGGTGATGTGTTCATCGTCACGAAGGGCGCAGCAAACGTGAAGCTTGGTTTGGTGGAGGTGCGCGTCCTTCCTTATGAAGAGACCAAGCAGTCGATAGCGCAAACCAAGGCACAAGCGGACCAGGAGATCGTTGCCTTGCAACCGAAGTTGGACGCGACCCGAAAGGCATTGGGGTCGGCGGAGGCTCGGAATCATGCGTTGGCACGGGAAGCCAATGACGCTAGCAACCGGATCGGGGGGAAGAACTATTTGGCCGCTTATGATGCTGCCAACGCAGCAATAGATCGGTGGGCCGGAGCACAGAAAGGCGTCGGCTCTGCCAAGCGCGCGGTCCTCGACGTGGAAGAGCAGGTCCGGGCGGAGAACTCAGGTGCGCGCTACTTCGCGAATCTGCCCTCGCCTCTGGCCTCTGTGAAGTCCGATGCGGATGGCAAGTTTTCGATTCAGCTTGATAGGAGCGCCACAGTTGTGCTTGCGGCGCATGCTACGCGGCAGGTGGTCGGTAAAGCCGAAAACTACTACTGGCTTGTCCCGGTGTCGCTTGATGGCCAGCTCAGTAAGAGAATCTTCCTCAGCAATGACAACCTAGCGACTTCTGACTCTAAAGACTCGCTGGTTCACGTCGTCGAGTAGGAGACAGTCGGCGTGGCCCGCCCAGGGAACCAACCGGTAGGAGGTGCTCCACACGGTAGTTCCTCTCAAGTTGACAGTCAAAATCCCGATTACACTTATTGACTATATTCTGAGCGTGATAGTCTGATTCGCCATTCGCCGCCTCCGTGACTGTCGCGATTCGGCTTCCCCTCCCGGCGCGGAATCCCACAGGTAGGCCCGTTGAAGCGGGAGAATCACCGTAGCACTCACCGTAGTGTGGTAGAAACTGAGCACCAGCGTTCAAGAGCGCAAAGCACTTACTGCCCAGCCCGTCGCGGTTGGAGTCCGAATCATTCTCCTTACCTTCCATAAAGCGAACGGCCGTGTCCAGAATGACCACGGCTCCACGCGCTGCCATGCGGATGTCCGGGTCGAGCAAGTCGGGGCGTGGGCCTTCGGTCAACGTGCGAATCAGCAGTTGTCCGTTCTCTACATATTTCCCCAGACCCATCCGTTCAACACGTATTCGCACTTGCCCAAGCTGTACTTCCGGGGAAAGGTACACGACTCGTGGAATCGTCTTGACGAGGACTTTGAAGTATCCGAACAAGGGTTCACCACTAAGCAGAGCCTTGATGATCGACAACAAGACCCAAGTTTTACCGTGGCCGGGGAGCGAGCCGAGAAACGTCACACCCATGTCCTGTAGCACTGAAGCGATGAGGAATGACGGCTCGGGTGCTTTTGGTATAGTCCTCGAAACTGGCGAACGTGCCGCCCAATCGCCAAGGCTCTATGGCGGCGTCTAGGACGTTCCAAAACTTGTCGTCCTTATGCGCGGCGAGGAAGTCATCCGGGCCGTTGACCGTGAGCGGCAACCGGCTACAGAGCAAAGACTTCACTCGGACTCGGCAGAGCAATTCCACCGCCAATTCCTTTTCGGCGCTGGCCACTTGTCGCTTGGTGGCAACGTTCGAGTCTAGGCAAAGAATTACATCCCGGTCCTTGAGCAAATCAAGATCAACAATCGCTCCGGCGTCCTTCACTTTCCATCCCCAACACCCGTTCATCGCAACCGGCAGCACCTTGCGCCCGCTACGCTCAGCAGCACTAGCTATCGCAAGTACACTTTTCGGAGATTCCACCAACACCAAGGGTGCTGCTGCTAACTTGTCTGCTCCGGGTAGGCAGTACAGATAGCGGTCATCATTACCGGGGGGACAGCGGTACTTACCTTTGTCGGGTGGTGGGTTGTCAAGACGAATACAATATGGACCGCGCTCCGCTCCGCGAAGGTCATGACCGTAGAAGCCGATGCCACACATGTCGCCGGGATCACCAATGTCAAACAGTTTTCGGGACTGACCATCTTCCAGCTGTCGGAGTCCTGCTGCCTTCGCGACTTTGGCTGTAGCTTTTAGCTTCTTGAGGAATGATTGGAGGTTGATCATCGCTGCCTCCCCGCCCGAAGCTTGTCGGAGAGTAATGCGCTGCGAACCTTCTCGAACTCGTGGAGACCAACTTGGGGGTCTAGGCCGTGATATCCGCCGATGAGAAACTGGATGAGGTGTTCACCATCCACGAACCAGAACTTGCCGTCATGGTAGCCAAGGTAAGGATTACGTTTGGAATATTGGATCCAGCTGGCGAGCAGGAGGGAGGTTGTACCATAGGGATTCTCTGTCATTTTCTGCCTACAATCTTTCGTTCGGGATTTTTCGCTCTACAACACGCTCTGTTACACGAACCGCGCGTTGGAGCTAGGCGGGAACTTCTCTATTCGGTTCCTACTATACCTTCTAAAATTATGTAGCGCGGGATTCGGCCAAATAAAGTTTCCTCCCGATTCTATTGGGCTTCGTGACTTGTGACTGTGACTTCGTGTGCGGGTGTGGCTGACTGGTGGTGGATGGAATCCGTCCCCTATGGTCCCCAATGGTCCCCGATTGCCATTGGGGACGCCGGGTTAAACGGGGGTGGTCGGGGGAGGGAGTACCACGTACTCCCCCGTCCCCGAGCCCCTAGGTACTAGGGGACGTGTCATTGGGGACGCCGGGAACCCCAGCTAGGCACAGGTTTCGGAGTTCCGGCGTCCCCGGCGTCCCCAATGGGTGTATTTAGACGATTAGAATTAGACGTATTGGCGCACATCAATATAAGCGCGGACCGAATCGGAACAGAGAGGATGGACTCCCGTCCCCTATGGTCCCCTATTAGCTATCCCTTAATCGTCCCTCAAATTGCCCCGGAGCCGGTTCCGCGAACCCCCGGAAACAAGCCACAATCCACCCGCCCCAAAACACCTGCCCACCGCGTCTTTTCTGGTTATCTACAACCAATGGAAGGAGTTGCTAGCGACAAGCGATTTTGGCACGATTCGCCTTAGAAATCCGATGCTCTATCCGCTTGAGCTACGGGCCCTTAGCAACTTACGGGATACTTGCGGCTTTGGGGCGATAGAAGTGCCAGTTGAATTTCCCCTTTGAAATTATAACCGTCTAGTCGCTCGACCGCCGTTTGGAGGCGAGCGAGAGCAAGGTGCAATGGCACGAGTGTCTTTGGCGGATCGATCGGCGAACTGCAGCGATACCGCCCCCGAATCACGCCGGCCTGCGGGTGCTCCCCTTCCCTGCTATTGAGGTTTGCGGATCCAGTGGTCGGTGAAGGTCGAGTGCTGAAAGGACGACTCAATTTTAGGCATGTGGCACGTTGTACAGTTCTTCGTGCTAACGGGGCAGGCCGCGCCTGGATAATCTTCCGTTGGTTTTGCGCCCGCCTGATTCACATGACATTGCAGACAGCGTGAATCGTAGGCCGAAGCATCGTGCTCCAGCGGCTGATGGGGATCGTGGCAGGCAACGCAGGTAAGTCGAGCGTCGGGCTTGCTCCAACACTTGCTGTTTTCCAGGCGGTAAGGCGCGAAACGGAGATTCATTGCGCCCGGTCCCATGAAATCGTTAGCGTTGACAACATCTCCCGTGGTGCGATGGCACGCGCCGCAGAAATCCACCGACTCGACCGGATCCAAGCGAGTGGGATTCATGATCAGGTGCGCGCCCTGCTCCTGCTTTCCCGCTTTCATGGCGGCTGCATGACCGGCGCCCGGTCCATGGCAGGCTTCGCAGGTAACGCCCGGCACCGCGCCATTTACATCCAGTCGATTGTTGATCACCGAAGCGGTTGTGTGACAGGCAAAACATACGCGGCTCTCTGACGGCGGCATCCGGCGTCCCGCGGCCTCTTCAAGGCTCTCGGGAATGGCCGGAGATTGCCCCGGAGTGATATTCAGATCCTTTGAGGACGAATAAAAAGTCAAATGGCTTTCGTAGTAGCTGCCGTTTTTCTCGTAGACATAAGTTTGGCCCATGTGACCGACGCCAAATGCCCACAGCAGGTCGACGGAGAAAGGCGCCGCGCCATCACCGGTGCTGACCGTTAGAACGCTTTTCTCGCCTTTGGTTACGATCTCGTCACGGTAGGGACCCAGCCGAAACGAAAGATGGTCATGCTGGCGAAGTATCTCCGCGTCGGCGGCGTGAACGGCCGCGCGGGCCATGGCGTGTTTTTGCTGGGTCGCCGCCTTGGAAGCATGACATCGCGCGCACGTTGCCGTCCCCACAAAACCGTCTCGTGTGGCGTCCCCCTTGGTGGGCCACCAGCCGGGCGATTTAACCCGTGCCACGGTAGGCATAGATACAGACACGCTGACGGTAGCCGGAGTTTGGGCTAAAGAGGCGGGGGCTACAACACACATTGCGAGCGCGGACAAAAGTCTGAGGCGGTGGGCCCACGGGATTGACGACCTCTGGGTTGAACTCTGGGTCGTTGTGCGCCGGGTTAACACCGCCGAAAAACATGCTTCGGGAAACCAGCAGTGCTGAGGACTCCCGGCCGCATCGGCTTGCACAGTCATACTGAAAACTTAGGCCAGATTTTTTGGCCGTCGAGACGGCTGCCATTGTCTCGTCAATCCCTTGTTCGCGTCAATGCGAACCGGATTTTGGCAGTGGGTCAGTTTGGAATCTGTTTTGAAAGGCACGGCTTTACAGGCTGCGGAAGCATTACAGGTTGCGGAAAAAGTCCGGCTTCGTATCAGGGTATCGCTTTAGCGATACCGAAAGTCCCTGAAAATCAGACGCCCCTTTAGGGGCCGGGCGTCGGAATGGGACTTTTCCATCTAATCCTTCAACGGCACCATGCTCTGCTCGCCCCGGCAGAAAGTAGCAACTTTCAGCAATCCGCCTTGCGCCTGGGGCATCGTCATCACCGGACCGTAGCAATAAACAGCGTGCCCGGTGGCGGCGAAGTACCATCGCCCTCCCTTGGGCTTTGCGGTTTGCTGGTTAGAGGTGGATGTTAGCTGAGCTGATGGTGCTAGTTTGGGTACGGGAAGAGACAAAACCAGGGCTAGAGCCAAAGCCTTCATATATAGGGTCTCGCTTCCATTGCGGCCCCCACATTGGGCCGCGTTTCACAGAACCGTTTTGTTTTTTATCTAACTTCTTTTGTCTAACTTCTTTTATCTAATTTTTTTATCTAACTTCGGATCTATCTCCGATCCCCTAAATCACGCCCGTGGATCGCCGCACGTCCTCTAAATCCGCGGCCGGCTTGCCCGGAATCTGATTGGTGGAGTGGGCCGATTTACCGCGCTTCGCCCTGTCCGATCCTTTTTCCTTCGCCGCCGGATTCGCACCCTTAGGGTCCGCCTGCACCGACACTTTGTCGTGCAGCCGCTTGCTGTCGTCCCGAGCCAGCTTGTCTTTTAAGGCAGCCAGCTGCGTGCTGTCTTTCAGCATCTCCCGGATTAAACTGCGCTGCGATTCGATGGTCCGGCCCTGCTCGAAAACCAGCATGGTCAAAATGCTGTAGGAGACTATGAACAGGATCACCAGCAGGGGCAACATGGATACTGGCTGCCGTGCCGTTCTAGGTCGAGGAGCCAGGCACTCCGTGCTGTAAATGACGCTCAAAAGTTGCCCCCAAGCCGCCCATTCGCGCTGGGCCTGCTGAAGGAACAAGTGCACCCATGAAACCATCTGGGATGGTAGGCGTAAGTGTATGTTATTAAGTGAGTTACTAAGGAAGCGCGGGGATGGCCTCACCCCGCGGATGCAACTGTCTGCACTTTATGAGTAACCAACCCAGCGTTATCTCGGTTCCATTCATCACGCCCATGAAGGGCATGACGCCAGTGGAGCGCCGGGCGTCCCCGCCCGGCCCACACGACCCGGACGGCCCATTCGCCGTCCCTTGATCGCCGCCCAGCTAATCCGCCTTCAAGACCACATACTTCCGCCCAGCGTACAACCGGTACCCAGCGCCGTCTTTCTCAAGCTTCAGCGGAACCGGGTGTTTAACCTGATCGTCGCCGTGGCTGGCAACGGAAAACTGATCCGTTCCCGCCACGTTCATCACCGTGAATTTGTCATCCTTGAAACCGAATCCATACTCTCCCGGATCAAGCGTAGCTCCGTCAAAACTGAGTTTGGTCTCGGTGATCAACAAACCCTGGTACTTCTCCGCGATTGCTGCGGAATACCCCGACGTATCGACCAGCGCCGCCAGCACCACCTTACCGCCAGAGTTCTTCAGGCCGGCCGCATTCCGCAATTGCACGGCCGCACTCTGTCCCGCAAAGAAATACGTGGTCGGAACAATTTTTTTCACTTGATCGCTCGTGAGAATCTGCGCGCCGGCTTGCGCCACCAAAGCAGCCGCCACAACCAGCCACATTGCGTTGATTTTGCGATTCCATTTCATAAAGGGTCCTCGTCAAATAAATTTGCCAGCGTCGCGGGAAAAATCGTTTAACCGCAAGATTCGGATAGCCCGCGGGAACGCGACGACCCTATGGTATCTGCATGGCCACCAATGCGATACTCTCAGCAGAAGAAGAAGCGATGAAGCCCACCCCCGAGCCGAACGGATTGTCGCATGAGCTCGCCAACATAGCCGCGAATATAATCGCGAACACAGTCGCGAAAAAAGCCCCGAGCAGCGAGCCAATCGCGATTCCGGCCGCTGTTCAGAAAAACTTTCAGAAAAACGTTCAGAAAAACGCCCACCGCTGGCAAGCCGTGCTCGACCGCGCCCTCGACGGTACGTTCGTCTTCGGCGTGTCGAGCACCGGGATCTACTGCCGTCCCTCGTGTCCCGCCAAACGCGGGCGCCGCGAGAACGTGACATTTTTCGACCACGCTCTCCAGGCCGAGCAGGCCGGCTATCGCGCCTGCCTGCGCTGCCGCCCCAAAGCGGCCGACGGAAACCCGCAATCCGCGCTGGTCTGCGCCATGTGCCGCTACATCGAGCAGCATATAGAGGACCGCTTGCCGCTAAGCCAGCTGGCAAAGGAATTCCGGCTAAGCCCCTTCCACTTGCAGCGAACCTTCAAGTCCGTGCTGGGCATATCGCCAAAGGCTTACATCGACGCCGTCCGTCTGCGCCAGGTAAAACAAAATCTGCAGGCTGGCCACGATGTAACCACCGCCCTCTACGCCGCCGGATACGGCTCCAGCAGCCGCCTCTACGAGCGCACCGCCACGCAACTAGGTATGACCCCGGAAAAATACCGCCGGGGCGCAGTCGCCGCCGTGGTCCGCTACACCATCGCCAGTTCACCCCTCGGACGCATGCTGATCGCCGCCACCGACAAAGGCATATGCGCCATCCAGTTCGCCAACAAATCTGCGGACAGATCTGCCGGCCGATCTTCAGACCGCTCTACAGAAAATGACGCCCAACTCCAGCAGGGCCTGATGCGCGAGTTCCCCTTCGCCACCCGCCGCCGCGACGATGCCGCCATGTCCGAATGGCGAAAGACTCTGGCGCGCCTGATGCAAGGCCAGGAAACCAATGGGCAACAAACCAATCCCTCCCTCCCGCTCGACATAAGGGCAACCGCCTTTCAGCGGAGAGTCTGGGAAGCCCTGCAAAAAATCCCCCGAGGAGAAACCCGCTCCTACAGCGCCATAGCCAAAAAGATAGGCATGCCGAAAGCAACCCGAGCCGTAGCCCGCGCCTGCGCCACCAACCCCGTAGCCGTCGCAATTCCCTGCCATCGCGTAGTGCGCCAGGACGGCGAATTAGGTGGCTACCGCTGGGGTATCGAGCGCAAAGAACAGTTACTGGCCATGGAGAAGGAAGCCGGAAGTTAGAAGCCTGTTGTGTGGTCAAGGCTTTCCCGGGCACAACCAGATAGAAGCACAACCAGACAGTGGGTGCCCCATCCTTCGCGCGCCTTTCGCGAAGGGTGGGAACCCAACCGATCGCATCATAAGATTCTTCACCCCGCCCGATGCGGCCCAGCCTTCTGGGCGATACATGGCGGGCGAGCTAAAAGAACGTCCCCTGTGCTGTCCGTGACTTATCCGGTTGTGCCCATTCTGGGCACATGTTATCATTCTCGATGAGGCGTACGATTCCCGCTTGTGCGGATCATTGCTCGAAAAACACTGAAGGATTTCGTCGAGTCGCTCCGTGGCGGCAAGGACCAGAAGGCCGTCAAATCGGCATTGGACGCGTGGTTCCATGAAGTCCGGAATGCCGAGTGGAAAGCGCCCACAGAGGTGGCTCGGAGCTACGCGAATGCCAGTATTGTTGGTGACCGGGTCGTATTCAACATCAAAGGGAATTCGTACCGCCTGGTGGTGGCCATAGATTATCGGCGGCAGATCGTGTTCATTAAGTGGCTGGGAGCGCACGCCGCATACGACAAGATTGATGTGAAAACGGTGAAATATGGAGATTAAACCGATTCGCAACCAGGCCGACTACGAATCGGCATTGCGTCGCATAGAAACTTTGTGGAGCGCCTCCATCGGAACTCCGGATGGCGATGAACTCGACGTATTGGTGACACTCACCGAGGCTTATGAACGGGAGCATTTCCCGATCGATCAGCCCGACCCGATTGAAGCCATCAAGTTCCGACTGGAACAAACAGGTAAAGACTTCCACGCATTGATTGGAGTTATCGGGCAGAGGACGCGAGTCTACGAGGTGATGCGGGGGGCGCGTCCATTATCCCTCAACATGATTCGCAACCTGCATCGCAAACTTGAAATCCCCGCCGAAGTGCTGATCCAGTCCCCGCGTAAACCTGCACGACGCGCATCCCGCAAAAATGTGCACTCTCGGAGATCGCCAGGGCGGTCGGCTTAGGAGAATGTTATCTAATATATTGATTACACAAGACTTGGTGGCATTTCTCGCTGACGGCTTGACAACTACCCACTCACATTCCTATAATTAGCACTCGAAGCATTCAAGTGCTAACAGCCCTCGATCTCTGGGGCAGACCCAAAATTCGAATTCAACCATTCCCTAAACCACTCTTGAAAGGAGTACGCAACATGGCAACTAAATTCACCCCGCTGCATGACCGCATCCTGGTCCGTCGGGTCGAAGAAGCCGATACCACCCGTGGCGGGATCATTATTCCCGATTCCGCAAAAGACAAACCGATGGAGGGAGAAGTCGTCTCCGCCGGCAAAGGCAAGATCAACGAAGAAGGCAAGATTCGGCCGCTCGATGTGAAAGAAGGCGACCGCATTCTGTTCGGCAAGTATTCCGGCACCGAGATCAAGATCGATGGCGAGGACTTCGTCATCATGCGCGAAGAAGAAGTGCTCGGCACTCTTTCGGGCACCACCTCGGGCGCAAGCAAGAAGGAAAAGGAATTGGCCGGTTCACGCCGGTAACAACAACAATGATTTGTCATCCTGAGCGAAGCGAAGGACCTGCTTTCTTGGCATCCACCGCGGCTGCGTAGGATTCGACAACAAACTGTTCGCAGCTCAAAGCTCGCAGCCAAACCAGATCGGCAAGCCCCGCGCTTGCACAAATTAAAAATTAGGAGCAAACGAAAATGGCAAAGCAAATTGTTCACGGAGAAGAGTCGCGACAGGCCATTCTCCGCGGCGTCAACTTACTGGCTGACGCTGTGAAGGTTACTCTCGGCCCCAAGGGCCGCAACGTTGTAATTGAAAAGAAATTCGGTTCGCCGACCATTACCAAGGACGGCGTCACCGTTGCCAAGGAAATCGAATTGCCCAACGGCATCGAGAACATGGGCGCGCAGATGGTCCGCGAAGTTGCTTCCAAGACCAGCGACGTCGCCGGCGATGGCACCACCACCGCTACCGTTCTAGCCCAGGCAATTTATCGCGAAGGCGTGAAGACGGTTGCCGCTGGCGCCAATCCCATGGCCATCAAGCGCGGCATCGAGAAATCGGTTCTGCTCATCACCGGCCGAGTCGACAAGGATGGCAATCGCGAGAAGGGCGAATTGGATAAGTTCTCCAAGCCCGTTTCTGGCGACATGATCGCCCAGGTCGGCACCATCTCGGCCAACAACGACGAGACCATCGGCAAGATCATTGCCGAAGCCATGAAGAAGGTCGGCAAAGACGGCGTAATCACCGTCGAAGAGTCGAAGACTCTGGAGACTCAGCTCGACGTGGTCGAAGGCATGCAGTTCGATCGCGGCTATCTGTCTCCCTACTTCGTCACCGATCCGGAGCGCATGGAGTCCGTACAGGAAAATGCGTATATCCTGATCCACGAAAAGAAAATCAGCTCGATGAAAGACCTGCTGCCCTTGCTGGAGCAGATCGCCAAGGGCGGCAAGCCGCTCCTCATCATCGCTGAGGACGTGGAAGGCGAAGCGCTCGCCACCCTCGTAGTCAACAAACTCCGTGGCACGCTGCAGGTCTCGGCCGTCAAGGCTCCAGGCTTCGGCGATCGCCGCAAGGCCATGCTGCAGGACATCGCAACCCTGACCGGCGGCAAAGCCATCACCGAAGATCTGGGCATCAAGCTGGAGAACGTGCAGCTAGCCGATCTGGGACAAGCCAAGAAGATCACCATCGACAAGGACAACACCACCATCGTCGAAGGCAAAGGCAAGCCCGGAGACGTTCAAGGCCGCGTAAAAGAAATTCGCAGCCAGATCGAAAAGACCACCAGCGACTACGACCGCGAGAAATTGCAGGAGCGGCTGGCGAAGCTGGTCGGTGGCGTGGCCGTCATTAAAGTCGGCGCCGCGACCGAAACCGAAATGAAAGAAACGAAAGCCCGTGTGGAAGATGCCATGCATGCCACCCGCGCCGCCGTTGAAGAAGGCATTGTCCCGGGCGGAGGCGTAGCGCTGGCGCGTTGCGTAGCAGCTCTCGACAAGCTGAAGCTGGACGGTGACGAGCAGATCGGTGTCAACATCGTGAAGCGCGCCATCACCGAGCCCCTGCGCCAGATCGCCGAGAACGCGGGCGAAGAAGGTGCAATCGTCATCGGTAAGATCCAGGACTCCAAAGACAACAACTACGGCTACAACGCCCTGACCGGCGAGTACGAAGATCTGGTCAAGGCGGGCGTGCTCGATCCGACCAAGGTAGTGCGCACCGCACTGACCAACGCCGGCTCGATCGCCGCGCTGATGCTGACCACCGAAGCCCTGGTAGCGGACATTCCAGAAGAAAAGAAGAATGCTCCGATGGGCGGCGGCCACGGCGGTGGCGGCGGCATGGGCGACATGTACTAGGACTAGCCGTCCAGGCAGACGCGCCTTCGGCGCAAAAACTAAAAGCCCTGCTCGCGAGAGCGGGGCTTTTTTTGCGTTTCGTATCAGGGTATCGCTTTAGCGATACCGTAAGTTCCTCACAATCAGAACCCCCTTTAGGGGCTGCGTGGCCGAGCTTTACCCGCCTGCGCAATCAGCGCCGAGGGTGCCCCATTCTTGCCGGGTGCGCCCCTTCTCGCGCTTTTCGAGAAGGGGCCTCCGCCAAGCCACACTGCTCGCCCACGCTCCATAAGTCATCGCGATTTCGACCGCGGACGACTTCCCACGAATAACCCTTGACAGCCCGTCATATAATAGAACTAACAACAAAATCAAAAGCGAGATACGCGCGGCCTATCCATCACTAACTCCGCGCCAGCCGTGACCTATTCCGGCAGAGAAGGATGCAACCCCGCCAACCCATGCAGAATCAAGATTTTACCTCTAACTATCTTCGTTTCAATATTTTGGCGCCAGACGCGACGCTAAGTCAATGATTCTAATATAACCGACCACAGGGGGTGCCCCCACTAACATTAGCCAGCAGGTAGATTCGCAGCCGATAAACGCAGCCTATAGATAGGAGCAACTATGTCATCCCTTGCAGCACCTCGTTGCCTGCACATCAAGGTCAACGGAACCCAATGCGGTTCGCCCGCCCAGCGTAATGAAAACTTCTGCTATTTCCATCAGCATTCCCGTCCGATAACAGTTGAGTTTGGCCGCTCATACCACGATTACTCACGCTCCAAAGTAATTCTGCCGGCTTTTGAGGATGCACACTCCATCCAACTAACTCTTCGGCAAGTGACCGAACTGATTCTGCGCCATAAAATCGATCACAAAGATGCCGGACTCGTTCTCTACGCGCTCCAGATCGCTTCTTCCAATCTCAAGCGCATCGAACTCGAAAAGCCGCAGCCAGAGCAGGTTGTCATCGATGTCGAAAAGCAATCAGAATGGCAAACTCCCATCGCCGTCCGTATTGAAGACGAACCCGCCAGCGAAACCTCGCCGAGCCCACAACCAGACGGGAAAACTGATCCAGTAAACGCCTCAACCGAATCCAGCAACATTGAGCAAGGTGAAGAAGACCTTCCCCCCGGAACGATCCAAGCCTGCCATCGGCCCGATCGTCGGATCCCCGATCGTTGGATCCCCGATCATCGAACCTACGATCGGCTGCGCCCGCTGCATCGTGAACGCGAAGACGCCACGATACAATAACGGCTCTTAGCGGGGTGCGGAGGAGCGATGGCAAGTGCAGGAATTTTCTCAGGAATTCATCGGGATTCCGTGGTGAATTCGGTGCGCACCACGGTCGCGGCCGTGATTGCCTTGCTATTGGCTCGGTTGCTGAAGCTGCCGGAGTCTTATTGGGCTCCGATCTCCGCGATCGTGATCATTCAATCGACGATTCCTCCGCGAACGCTCGGGTGGCAACGCTTTGTGGGCACAGCGCTCGGTGCAGTTCTGGGTGCGGCGCTGGCTACGTACTTCAGCCCGAGCGTTCTGATTTACGGACTTGGAATTCTTTTGTGCGGGCTACTAGCCTTCTTGCTGCGTGTGGGCGGCGCTTATCGCTTTGCCGGAATCACGTTGAGCATTGTCTTGCTCATCCCGCATACTAGTCCAGCCTGGATTGTCGGGTGGCATCGCTTCCTGCAAGTCTCGCTCGGAATCGCGGTTGCGCTGGCCATCACTATGCTCTGGCCGCGACGCTAACGTGTGACTGATCGTCCGGTGACTTTCGGTACCACCGTTCGAAACATTCGCGCGTACCCTGCGTGCTATTCTGAAAATTGTATGCCGAAGGTCGGCAATTCGCGCGTGCTGGTGACCGGAGCCGACGGCTTCATCGGTTCGCATCTCGCCGAGCAACTCGTCGCCGCTGGAGCGCGCGTGCGGGCCTTGAGTCAGTACAACTCCTTCAACGATTGGGGCTGGCTGGAGCAGGTGCCCTGTCTCAAGCAAATCGAAGTCATTACCGGAGATGTTCGCGACCCCAACTTCTGCGACGAACTCACTCGCGATATCGACATTGTCTTTCACCTGGCGGCGCTGATCCCGATTCCCTATTCTTATCGCGCGCCTGACAGCTATGTGGATACAAACGTGAAGGGCACGTTGCATCTCTGCCAGGCGGCGCGGCGAAACGGAGTGAAGCGCTTCATCCAAACCTCGACCAGCGAGGTTTATGGCACGGCGCAGTATGTGCCGATTGACGAAAAACATCCTCTGCAACCGCAGTCGCCTTACAGCGCTACGAAAATCGGGTCGGATTGCATCGCTCTCAGTTTTTTTTATTCATTTGGTCTGCCGCTGGTGGTGGCGCGCCCGTTCAACACCTACGGACCGCGGCAATCCGCGCGCGCTGTGATTCCCAGCATCATTGTTCAAATTGCCGGCGGCGCGACTACGATCTCCCTCGGCAACCTGACGGCTACACGCGACTTCACTTATGTCGAAGACACTTGCCGCGGTTTTTTGGCGATTGCCGAAATGGAAGGCGGCGAGGGCGAAGTCTTTCATATCGGATCCAACCACGAGATTTCCGTGGGCGATCTGGTCAAGCTCATCGGCGAGATTATGGGCTCTAAGGTTCGCGTCGTTTGCGATGAACAGAGACTGCGTCCGGAAAAGAGCGAGGTGCAACGGCTGAAGTGCGACAATTCGAAGCTGCGCAACGCCAGCTCTTTTCTACCGCAGATTCCGCTGCGCCAAGGTCTGGAGCGCACCATTCATTGGTTTTCTCAGCCGGAAAATCTGCGGCGGTATAAGGGCGAACTCTACAATGTCTAAACCGCAATGTCTGAAAAACAATGTCTAAACGCGCGGTGATTCTGGCGGGGGGCAAGGGCAGCCGTTTGCGTCCTTACACGGTTGTGCTTCCCAAGCCGCTGATGCCAATCGGCGACTATCCGATTCTTGAGGTCATCCTGCGCCAGTTGGCGGCGCAGGGCTTCGATCGCGCAACTCTCGCCGTCAATCACCAGGCAGAAATTGTGCGCGCATTTTGCGGTGATGGTTCGAAATGGGGAATCAGCGTCGATTACTCGCTTGAGACCAAGCCGCTCAGCACCATCGCTCCGCTGCGCCTGATCGGCGATTTGCCGGAAAATTTCCTGCTGATGAATGGAGACGTGCTCACCGATCTCCCCATGGGGAAGCTGTATGAGGAGCACGTCAGCCAGAAACGGAAGTTCACCATCGCCGCATCCGAGCGCACCCACATCGTCGATTACGGAGTGCTGCATGTAAACGAGAACCGGCTCACCGGGTTTGAGGAGAAGCCCAAGATCCAGTACCTGGTGAGCATGGGAATCTATATGGTGAATCGATCAGTGCTCGACCGCGTGCCAGTGGGGGAGAAATACGGGTTCGACGATCTCATGCTCGACATGCTCGCGCACAAAGAAGCCACACACGTGGAACGCTATTCCGGCTATTGGCTGGATATTGGGCGGGTGGACGATTACATGCGTGCCATCGAAGAATTTGAAGAGCATCGGCCGCAACTCTTGCCGGATGAAAAATGAAATCCTGGTTACCGGCGCGACAGGCTTTCTGGGCCGCCATCTGGTCGCGGCCCTGGAATCGCAAGGCTGCGCCGTGCACATGCATTCGAGCGCCGACGGCGATATTGCGGATTGCGCGCTTCCGATGGACAGCGTAAGCCACGTCTTTCATTTGGCCGGGGAAAGTTACGTACCGGAAAGCTGGCAGAATCCTCAGGCTTTTTACCGCACAAATGTGATGGGCACGGTGAATGTTCTCGAACACTGCCGCCGGAATCAGGCCGCGCTTACCCTGATCAGTTCCTACGTGTATGGTGAGCCGCAACGATTGCCAATTGCGGAGGATCATCCTCTGGCGGCGTCGAATCCATACGCACACACCAAGATTCTAGCGGAACACACGGCGCGATTTTATGAGCAGCGTTTCGGAGTTGCGCTGACCATCGTGCGCCCTTTTAATATTTACGGCCCGGGACAGCGTCCGTCCTTCCTGATTCCATCCATCGTGCACCAGGTGCTGGACCCATCTGCAGCGGTGGTGCACGTTACGGACCTGCGTCCCAAGCGCGACTACGTCTATGTGGCCGACGCGGTCACGCTTCTGCTCGCCACACTGCGGCCCGGAGTGCGCGGAACTTACAACCTAGGCAGCGGCCGTTCGGTGAGTGTCGCGGAAGTGGCTGAACTGGCCAATCATGCTGCCGGAGTCCGCAAACAGGTGGTGAGTGCCGACCAACCCCGGCCCGGCGAAATCCTGGATGTGGTTGCCGACACCTCGCGCGCGTCTGCGGAACTTGGCTGGCGGCCGAGCACACCGCTGGCGGAGGGAATTGCCGCTGTGGTGGCGGCAGAGCGGGCGGCCCGTGGCTGACCAAATTAAGGTTCTCTACCTGGTCGGTCAATTTCCGGCGATCAATCACAGCTATCTCCTGGCTGAAGTACGGATTCTGCGAACGCTCGGCCTTGAAGTGCCGGTCGTGTCGATCAGTCCGCCGGATCGTCCGCTCGAAAAGCTCAGCCCGGTTGAACGCGAGGAAGCGGCGCGGACTTATTACGTCAAGGCTGTGCCCGCCGCGCAGGTTGCAATCCTGAACCTGGGCGAGTTTTTGCGGCATCCGCCGCGCTACTTGCGGGGCATGATCTTCGCGCTGCGCTTGGCGGGCGGCAGCCCCAAACGGCTGGCCTATCATCTGGCCTATTTCTCCGAGGCAATTCTAGTTGGCCAACGCATGCGGCGATCCGGCGTTACTCACGTGCACGCGAATTTTTCCGCGACCGTAGCGCTGCTGGTTGCGCGCACGTTTCCGGTAACGATGTCATTTGCAGTGTATGGCTTTGGAGAGTTGCACGACCCGGTAGGCTCGCGTCTCGCCGAGCGCATCCACGGAGCGATGTTCGTGCGCTCGATCAACCGGCACGGGCGCGGGCAGTTGATGCTTTCGTGTCCCCGCAGTGAATGGCCCAAGCTGATCTACGTTCCTCTGGGTATCGACGCGGCTGAGTTTGCGCTGGGGCCTCCGCGAACTGTCGCTTCGCCGCCGCGCCTGCTGTGCGTGGGACGGCTGGCGCCGGAAAAAGGCCAGGCGCTGCTGCTTGAGGCTATCGCGGCCCTGAGCGCGGAGAATCGTCCCGTGCAATTGTGCCTGGTGGGCGATGGGCCGGATCGCGCATGGCTGGAGAGCCGCGCCGCCGAACTAGGAATCGCCTCCAACGTAGAATTCGCCGGCTGGGTCGATCAAGCCCGGCTCATGACGCTTTATTCCGAAGCGGATTTGTTCGTACTGCCCAGCCTGGCGGAAGGCATCCCGATGGTTTTGATGGAAGCCATGGCCATGCAGATACCGTGTGTCGCGCCCCGCATCACCGGCATTCCAGAGTTGATCGAGCACGGCGTCGATGGAATGCTGTTCGCGGTGGCCGATGTGGAGGATCTCACGCAGCAGATTCGCAGGCTTTTGGAGTCTCCAGAGCTTTCGACGCAGATCGGAAGGCAGGCGCGGGCTCGCGTTGTGCGGGATTACGACATGGCGCGGAATACAGAACGCTTTGCCGGGGAGCTGGTGAAGTTCGTGTGCGGTTTACTGCACTAACCCAGCTTTTTCTGAAGCAGCGCGACATAGAGTTCTCCGTAGCGCTGCTGGACTCGATCGAGGCTGAAGTTTTCTTGCGCGAACTGGCGGGCGAATTGGCCTAATTGTTCACGATGGGTGGAGTCAGCCAGCAGGTTCTCGATAGCATCGGCGAAGGCGGTTTCATTGCCTGCGGGAACGAGGACTCCGCGTTGCTCGCGCAGTAACTCAGAATTGCCGCCGACATCGTAGGCAACGACGGGCAAACCCGCGGCCATGGCTTCGAGTATGACGTTCGACAAGCTTTCCGAATCGGAAGTAAGAACGGCGATGTCGATCGATGCCAAGACTGCGGGCATATCCCGGCGATCGCCGAGAAAGATGGCGGAGGAGCCTAGTCCGAGCGCCGCGGCTTCGTTTTCCAGTTCCTGACGCAGGGGGCCGTCGCCGGCCAGGACAAATTCGACATTCGGCATACGGGGATGGATTTGCGACGCGATGCGCAGGAATCCTGACTGATTTTTGTAACGATGATTCATGCGCGCGACCATGGCGACACGCAGTACGCCGGGAGGCTTCGGCAGAGCCGGTAGCGGCGCGCTGAAAGCCGCGTCCGGCAAGGCGTTTCCAATGATCGCGATTTTGCTGGGCGAGAGGCCGGCGGCGATCAGACGATCGGCTGCGGCTTGCGAGTTGCAGACTACCGCGTCGCACCAGCGAAACGCGGCGGCCTGCGCGCGGAACTGCGTGGGGGTCATCAGGTCTCCGAGTTGGCGATGGCTGCCGATGACCACCGGCACGCGGGCAAACTTCGCCGCCGGAATGAGCGTGAGATTGGTATAGAAGTCGAAGGCGTGGGCAACTTGCACCTGATGCTGGCGCAGATGGCGGCTCAGAGTAAGGCGCGTGCGCAGCGACCGCCATCCATAGAGGCTGCCGCCGAGAGGAAATTCGGGGACGTCCGGAAAGTGGTGAGCGAGGGGTCCATGCCGACTGACGCAGCCGAGATGCGTTTCAAATTGTGGCGGCGCGAGATTCTGGGCGAGGACGGTGAACTGGCGCTCGGACCCTCCTGTTTCAAAGGTGTTGGTCATTAGAAACAGGCGGATCGGCGGATCGGTGGCTTGCACCCGTTCAGCCTCCGAGGTCATCCTCCCACCGGAGCGGAGGCTAACGCGGCGGTGGAATTCGGTGCCTGGCGGCGCGAGTCGGCGACCACCGGCAGAGAAAAGAGGCCGGCGGGCTTGATGTATTTTTCCAGGAAGTTGCGATGCCAGAGCTCGAACATCAGCAAGCGCCAGATGCGTCCGGTCATAGTTTTGCCGCGAACCAGGTGATCGTCCATTAATTTACGAACTCCATCGGCGGCGAAGTAACCGCGATCGAGCGTCCGGGGTTCGAGCAGGATCATCAACACGTCTTTCAGTTCGTTGCGCATCCAATGGACGAGCGGCAGCGAGAATCCCTGCTTCTGGCGATAGAGCACTTCGCGCGGCACGCCGACACGCTCCGCCAGTTTCCGGAAAATGTATTTTTGCCGATGGCCGTGGAGCTTCCATTCGGGCGGCAGGCCGGCTACCCACTCAACGAAAACATGATCGAGGATGGGAACGCGGACTTCCAGCGAATTCAGCATACTCATGCGATCGACTTTAGTGAGGATGTCGGCGACCATGTAGGTCTTGGTGTCGACATAGAGAAGTTGATCGATGGGATCTTTAGCCGGCGCCTGCGCAAAGTAACGGCGCAAGACATTCGCGGGATCGTCGCTGCGGTCCAGTATTTGGCGGAAATCTTCGGAGAGCAGCGGAACGTCGCGCTCAAAGGCGGGCAGGAAGGCGAGATGGTCGATGTAACGTTCCTGCCAGGGCAGCGAGACGTTGTAGCTGAATTTGCGGCCTTGCATGGTATTGGGCAAGCGCGGAAAAACCTGGTCGCGAAAAAACTTGCGAGCCCAACCGGGAATATGTTCGAAGATGCGCCGACCCTCGTGAATGCGATAGCGATCGTATCCGGCAAACATTTCGTCGCCACCATCGCCGGAAAGCGCCACGGTCACATGCCGCCGCGCCATCTGCGAAACGTAGTAGGTGGGCAGCATGGAGGAGTCGCCGAAAGGCTCCTCCAGCGAACTGGTAAGATGCTCGACGGTCTGAACCACATCGGGCTCGAGGATCATTTCGTGATGATCGGTAGCGAATTTCTTCGCAACGATGCGCGCGTAGTGGGCCTCGTTAAAATCGTCCGTCTTAAAGCCGATCGAGAAAGTCTTGACCGGGCCGGAACTGGCGCGCGCCATCAAGGCGACAACAGTAGAAGAATCGGTGCCGCCGCTGAGAAACGCGCCCAGGGGAACGTCGGAGATCAAGCGAATTCTCGTCGCTTCCAGCAAACGTTGTTCTAGTTCTTCCAGACATTCTTCTTCGTTCTTCGGCGCGTGCGTGTTGTATTCCGGCAGGTCCCAATATTGACGGACGTGGATCTTGCCGTCATGAAATTCGAGCAGGTGTCCGGGCGGAAGCTTTTGAATGCCGGTGAAGGCGGTGATGGGATCGGGAACGTATCCGTAATAAAGATATTCGAGCAGGCCCTGGGAGTTGACTTCAGCGAGTTCGGGGACGACGGCAAGAATCGACTTGATTTCAGATGCGAAGTAGAGATTGCCCTTGTGGAACGCATAGTGCAGCGGCTTTTTGCCCAGGCGGTCGCGAGCGAGGGTCAATTTGCGCTGCGTCTTGTCGTAGATGGCGAGCGCGAACATGCCGCGCAGTTTCTGGACGCAATCCGCGCCCATTTCCTCGTAGAGATGAATAATGACTTCGGTGTCGCAGTGGGTGCGGAAATGATGGCCGCGGCTTTCGAGCTCGGGGCGCAGTTCGGGGAAATTGTAGATTTCGCCGTTGTAAACGATCCAGGAGCTGCGATCTTCGTTGAAGACAGGCTGATGTCCGCCGGAGAGGTCGATGATGCTAAGGCGGCGCATGCCCAGGCCCGCGCCGTCCGCGACGTAGATTCCCTCATCGTCGGGACCGCGATACACGATCTGCTCGCACATGTGGTGCACGAGAGCTTCCGTGATGTTGCTCTCGCGAGTTGCGCTCACCACTCCGGCAATTCCACACATGGTCGTCTTGCCTTTCAATCCATTCCGCCCCTGAAGGGGCATTGGATTTACAGCCTTGCGGCATCGCTCAAGCGATGCCCTGATACGAAACCTACTTCACAGCGACCCGTTTCCCGGCAAACTGCAAATCTGGGAAACTGCACTACCCAATCCCCACACGAAGCGTACCTTTCTGTTCTGCCGACAGCGGCGCATCGGCAATTCGCTTGAAGCGATAATCGCGGTATGCGCCGGGATTGCCCTCGCGCCCATCGCAGGCGGCGAGCAGAATGTTGGCCATCTCGCGCGCGGTCACGAAATGCAGCGTCTCTTTTCTCTCGGCCGCTCCACCGACCAGGGCTGTAAGAAAGTTGCGGAAGCCGTCGCCGATCACGGCATCTTTCTGCGTCGGGTCCATGCTATGGCAATGCAGTTTGATGAACAGCCAGTCGGGACGCCCAAGCACGCGGATTTGCGCCTGCTTCCAAAGGGAGCAACGGTGCATGGTAAGAGGATTGGCTTTCGTGATTCCACCATTTTCCAGAACCGGCCGCGCAGAGCGCAAGCTGCGGCGGAAGTCGGTAACGAGGGGGCCCTGCACAATAAGCGGAAAAGTCCTGGGCTCGCGTCCCGCCGACAAGTCATGTCCCTCGCGGTGCGGCGCTGCCTGGTCGAGCGGCAGAGCGCATTCGTACACGGAATTGATTTTATCGATTTGCGCCGGATGCCAGAAGCCGCTGGGCATGGTCAAGTCGGCAAAACAGCCGGTTTCCGCAAGAATCTGCATTTCCGAATCGACGCCGCAAAAACGTCCGGCGGCGGAGTTGGCAAGCGCGAAATCTCCGTGCACAAACGCATAGCCGGGACGATGGGAACCCGCTTCCACGGCGAGGCAATGATGACGAAAGGCGAGCCGGTCTCGGAATTCCGTGAGCACGCGGCGCGTGTTCTCGGCGGTGTCGGGATGCGAGAATCCGTGGTGCAGATGGATCTCAACTTCTCCCCAGCCGGCATGGCAATGGTCGGCGAGCATCTCGAGCAGACCTTCGTCGTATTGCTCGGCAGGATAAAAATAGGTGTGAACCAGGGGCCGGCCATCATAGTCGCGCCTGTCGTCGATGACTTTGGGATATTCGCGGGCCCACGATTCCAGGCGGCGTTCCTGCTCCGAGCGCGGGACGCGCTTCTGGCCGTCTTCGGGATCGATGGCCGGCTCGAAGTGATCGGCCAGAGCGAAGATCAGGTGCACGTGGCCGCGGACCGGCGATTGCAGCGCACGCCAAGTGGCGGACGGGAAGACTTTCCTGGCGTAGGCGAATTGTTTTTCGAAACCCATTTTGAAATCACTGCGTCCTTGTCCAGATACCTCAGCGGCTAAAGCCGTATTCGAAACAATGCCGTGATCGCAGCGGTGAACCGCTCCACCCCATCACGCCAAAACCAGGCGTGCCGGGGACCCCGGCGTGCGCCATCCAAAACCAAGTGCAACACCGGCTCTTACGCGGGCTGCTAAAGCTCCTATTGATCCTGCGGCACTACGGCAGTTAGTCATCATCTTCTTGCCGGCTTGCGGCCGCGGACAGCTATGGCAATCTCGCCGACACGCATGTCTTCCATGCCCATCGCTTCATACCATTTGAACACCTGTTCGTAGGTGTGCTTAGACTGATACTTGGGCGAATACCAGTCAAAGGTGTCGAGCATGCGGGCCTCCGGATTCTTCTGGCGGTTCACTGGGAACACGTGATGAATGAGGCCCCCGAGCGGAGGACCGACCAGCGGCACGCGCTTCAAACCCTGGTTCAAGTGATAGAAGAATGGCACCGCAACTCTCAGAATGCGGTGCAGATTCTCGGGCTTCATCTTGTGAGTGTAGCGGCGCCAGAAATCGCTGAAGCGGTACCACTTGTTATATCCGCTGTAGAGCCAGACCACCAGTAGTCCACCGGGCTTCAGATATTTTTCGAGCATCTTGACCGCTGCTTCGCAATCCGGCGTGTGATGGAGCACGCCAATGCTATAGATGATGTCGAAGCTCTCGGGAGCGAAGGGCAGCGCGAAAACATCGGACTGGAAAGCAACGAATTCGCGGCCGGCTAAGTTCCGGGCGGCCACCTCGGCGGCCGCGCTCAGGTCAACGCCCACGACCCGCGCGCCCCAGCGGGTCGCCACTTCGGCGAAGCGTCCCATGCCGCAACCGACGTCAAGCACCAGTTTTCCCCGGACATCTTCGGGGCGAAGAGCGGTCTTCGCCAGAAAATGGCGCTCCGATTCCCGGACTTCGTCTTGATCGCTGTCGAGCTGCGTCTTCTGATAACGGTGCCACTGATAACCGAAACTGGCGGCATAGTGCTGCGCCTCCACAAAACGCGCGATACCCTCGACATTCGGATAGGCGCGCTTGCAGGCGGGACATGCGTAGCCTCGGGATGGATCTCCTTCAAGCTTCCCGCCGCAATTCAGGCAACGCAAAATTAACTGCAAGTCGGCCGACAGGGGAGACTGTACCTGTTGTTCGGCAATCGGCATAAACCTCCAGGAAATTTCGGGACTCGCTCACCGCTACTTCGCTTGCAATATGCCAAGACTGTCCCACGGAACGACAATGTCATGGTCCATGGTCAGCATTTTGATGCGCAGATACTTCCCCGTCGGCGGCGCCCACTTCAGGTTCTCGTAGAGAACCAGACTGCTATTCGGGGGGTATAGATCGTTCCCTCCCAGCGGAAACCTTCCCAGCTCTTTGAAGGAAGAGGTCTTCAGGAAATCCCGCAGCATTTTCTGCGATTCAAAATTAAGCGGAGCATTGTCCGAGGCGACAATGAATCGCACACCATCGTGGCGGAACAAGTCCTCGATCTCTTCGGGGCTGTGAACCAATTCCATGCTGCCGCCGCTTTTCTTGATCCGGTAGGCGTAGAGCGCCTTTCGCAACACCAGGAATCGCCGGTCGGGATCGTCGGCGCGCATAAAGAAGATGAAATTGCCGGCCAGCGGTCCATCGAACAGGATGACACCCGACTTGCTCTCTTCCAGAATCTTCTTTGGAACCTCGGCAAATCCAGTCACGTAAGGGCGGTGGAACGTCCACGCGGAGACCATGGTTGTCGCAAGCAGAACCACCGCGGCAGCCGCTCCGGCCACTTTAAGCTGAGGTTTGTGAAAGAAGCAAAACAGCAATCCGGAAGCGAAATATAAAAACGGAGGGATCCAGTAGATGACGTACCGGCCTTCCTTGTGTCCGATGAGGGTCAGGGTGAGATAACAAGCCACAATCCAGGTCAACATGATCCCGGAAACCTTAGGGCTTCCCCACGCACGACTCGTGAGAATCCCGAGAACGCCCAGCGCCAGGAGGGTCCAGCCCAGTTGTGCCGGCAAGGCTCTCAGATAAAAGAGCCAGCGGCTGGCGCCATGGACGCTGGTATCGGTCAGATCCATGGCAATGGTCTTCCGATGGACGACGTAGACCAGAGTGTAGAATGGCGAAATCAGCACGAAACAGATGGCGAGGGCGCGCAACACTTCCTTGCGCAGAAACATCTTCCAGCCTCCGTACATGAGGCCGGAGAAGGCGCAGAATGGGATGAGATAAACCCCGTTCTGCTTGGTCAGAAGAGCGGCGCTCGAAAACAGGGCAAACCAATAGACATCGGATTTCTTGTCCTTGAGCAGATAGCGGATCCAGAAGAAACTCGCGACAATGCAGCAGGAGAGCAACGGGATCTCGAGCATCACCGTTTTTTCAAACAACAGGACGGAGGGCAGTAATCCGAGCAAAGCCGTGGAAAATGCGGCCGCCCATTCGTCCAAAACCTCTCGTACCAGCAGGAACCAGAAGACCAGACCGGGCAGGGCAAAAAACAGAATCGCCATCCGCGCGGCAATCACCGTGGGACCAAGAGCCAGAAAAAATAATCCTTCAACGCAATAAAAAAGCGGTGGCCAGTGGATGATTCCGGAGAGCGCAGGATACTGCGCATAGTAGCGGTATGTGTAGGCTACGGGATGAGAGAAAGGATGGTCGCGAACCAGGTCCGCAACATAGAGCCCAGTCATGGCGTGCTGGGATTCATCCACGTTGTAGCTGAATTCGCCAACGCTGATTCCGTGCAGGATCGCCGCCGTCGCCAATATCAGCACGACGACCAGCAGGCCGGTGGAACGCCGGTCCCATCTTCCCGCCTCCTGCCGGTGGGGCGGCGTCGTCGCGGGCACCTGATCAAAGGGCCGCATCTCAGACTCTCGCGACGGCGCCGGTCTTTCCGTAATCGGCATAAACCTCCAGGAAATGTCGTGGCTTGCTCGGACCTGGAGACACGGCCATGGGCTCCAACTCCCTCTCCTTTAGGGTCTGCAGCAAGGTCGAAGTGAACGCTACCGCAAAATATGGGAAGAACTGATAGGCCTCAGGCGCAAATAACGCGCCGACAACGAAGCCGATCAACGAACCGTGCAGGGCGCCTACGAACAAAACCGTGTGCTCGTCTAGATTCTTGGCCTTTCGCATGGTACGTAGGTTCTTAAAACCGCGGTAAAAGAACATCAGATACAGAATCAAAGCTGGGATGCCGCCTTCCACGCAAATCTGCAAATACGTCATGTGCACTTCGTGCCAGTCCGGCGAGTAGGAGACAAAATTGTTGGCGCCAATACCGAAGATGGGATAATTCTCGATTCCTTCCAGGGCCCGCTTCATCAGTTCCATGCGGGCCTGATACGATCCGTAGGCCGACTCGTCCTGACCGGTGTTTTCGCCCGACAGCGCCTGGAAGCGGTCATACAATTTGCCGCCCGCCGTCGCCATCAGCAGAATGCCGGCTAACGCGACTCCGGCGATCAGCCCAGGGCGTTTGCCGCGGACGCCAAAATGCCACATCGTGACCGTGCCCGAAATCACCAGGTTAATAAAGCCGGCACGCGAGGCGGTCAGAAACAGCGCCGCCAGCATGATGAGAATCCCCACCACCCACAAGACTTTGTTGAATACGTTCTTGCTGGTGACCATGAAGGCGAGTGCGAAGGGCAGCGACAGTACGATGGCGAACGCCAGGTCGTTGGGATTCGAATAGATGCCGCCGATCACACCCTCCAGCCGCGGCTGGTCGTGGCCCTTGATGATAGAGATGGTGCAAATCACCGCCACTGAAACGGCCTGGATGTAGATGATTCGGCGCAAACGATCGAACGTAGTGATCAGCAGGAAGGTCAAAACCCAGGCCACATACACTTTCGAAAAATCGATCGTATGAAAGATGGCGCCGCCTCTCCAGACTGGAGACAAAAAGGCGCCCAGATAATAAACCCCGATCAGGGTTAGAAGCAGTTTTCCTTCCTTCGGAATATCTTTGTACGTACGTTTGGTCTTTCCCAGCGCGGTAAACAGGCCCCACATCGCCAGGATGGCGGTGATCTTGGCGAGCGGGAGGTACTTGAGGCCGGGAATATAGTCTTCCGGGCGGGCACAGTACACCACGAAGAAACCAAGCAGCCAGAAAAACGCTTTCCTGGTCGGATCCGCGATTTTGACCGGCACGCGCCTTCCGAGGATGTCCGTCGTGGTTACGTTCCCGTTATTGCCGTTATCGCCAATGGCAGCCACAAATTCCTCTATTTCCGCAATCCTTTTTCCGCAAAGCGCGCCGGATTGGCCGGTGCGACGTGAAAATTCCTGGTACCAGCCTGATTCAACGAACCCAGTTCAGCGAACCCACACCGCCTTTCTGCCTGTAACGAAGTTGACAAAAGCAACCACTGCGGCGGAATTAAGGACGACGAAAGTGCGCGCCGGATCGGCAATGCGGGCGAGCGGCCCGATCTTGACATCCGTCATCGCGGCCAGACTAAGCGCGTAAAACGCCAGCTGCGCCCCGAGCGCCGCGCGATAGAGCGGCTGGCGCAGGAACATCGAGGCCAGCAGAAGCGCCAGCAAGGCAAAGGGGACAGCCAGGCGCGAGAGCTTGTGGCTCACGAACTCGAATCGAATCGGGTTTTCGGAGCTCAACAGCCAGGGCGCAAGTTGCAGCAGCTGATAGTTGCCGCTCAGCGTGCGAACTTTGCGGGAAAATTCACGGCCTTCGCCCAGGTCGGGCGCGTCCCAGGCGCGGGCGCGGGAGTCAAACACCACGCGGAAGCCCTGGCGCGCGATTTGCATCGGCAGCAGAACGTCGTCGAGGATCGTGCCTGCCGGCAGCGGCTCAGTGGCGAGCAAGGTCCGGCGGGCGCAATATAGGGCGCCGGTGGCGCCGGCCACAGAACCGCCGGCCGACTCCAGTTCGCGAATCTCTTTTTCGATGCGCCAGTACACGCCCATTCCCTTTCCCGCTTCGCCGCTGGCCAGATCGCCAAGCATTAACGCGCCGCTGGCAGCGCCGACCTCGGGATCGGCGAAATTCTCGATCAGCAAACGCAGCGCGCCCGATTCGATCTGCTGGCGGGCGTCGGTAAACAGAAGAATTTCTCCAGTAGCCAGCTGGATCGCATCATTGAGCCCGGCGGCTTTGCCCTGGGATACCGGTTTCATCAAAACTCGCACCCGGCTTCCAGCCGCAGGTGCCGTGGCGGGCGCAGCATCGCGGGCGTACTCGGCAAGGATGGCGGGCGTGCGGTCGGCCGAGCCATCGGAGACCACGACCACCTCCAGCTTCTCCTGGGGATAATCGAGGGTGAGCAGGTTTTCGAGTTTGCGGGCGATGATGTCTTCCTCGTTGCGCACCACCATCACCGCCGAAACTGCGGGTGCAGTGGCGGAACTCAGGCCGGCGTTCCGGCGCACCGGACGCGGCGACCATCGGCTGCGCAGCCAGAGCCACGCGGGATAGCCAAGGTAGGAGTAACCCACCAGCGCCCCGGCGATCCAGAAGATGGATTTAATCTTCATGATGAATGCGCTGCCCATTACTGGGCCCCTCTTTGCAACAGAACCGTCTTGACCGTCTGGAACATGATCAGCAGATCCAGGCCAATCGACGCGTTCTTGATGTAGAACAGGTCGTACTGGAGTTTTTCCCGCGCATGCTCGACTGAGTTGCCGTACTTGTACTTGATCTGCGCCCAACCGGTGAGCCCCGGCCGCACCACGTGCCGCACCTCGTAAATGTTGGGAATCTCTTTCGAGAGCAACTTGACGAATTCCGGGCGCTCAGGCCGCGGACCGACGAAGGCCATATCGCCTTTCAGCACGCACCACAACTGCGGAATCTCATCGAGGCGGGAACGGCGCAGAAACCGGCCGACCCGGGTCACACGGGGATCGTTATCGTTCGCCCATTGTGGCCCGTTCGCGGCTTCCGCGTCCGGGCGCATGGTGCGGAACTTCCACACCTGGAAGAGGCGTCCGTTCTTGCCTACTCGCGTCTGGCTGTAGAACACGGACCCCTTGGAATCGAGACGGATAGCGAGCATGATGAATGGCAACAAAGGGAGTGCGAGAATAAGACCGATCAGCGAGATGATGAACGACAGCCCGCGCCGAATCGCCTTGCGGAGAGTGCTGCGGCGAAAACCTTCGCCAAACACCAGCCAGCTCAGATACTGGTTTTCGACCTCGATCTTACCCGAGATTTTTTCCAGCCAGGAGGTGGCTTCCTCAACCTTCACTCCCTGCATACGCAGGTCGAGGAGTTCGCGCATGGGGATCTTACCCCTGCGATCGGGCATGGCAACAATCACGCGATGGACTGTTTGTTTGTTAACGGCTTCCATCAGGTGCGCCGCCACCGACTCGCTGGTAACCGCGCCTTCCATCTTGCCCGTCCAACTCGCGATCTCCACCCCAAGTTCCGGATTCTGGCGCAATCCTTGCACCACGCGCAGGGCGCGCTCGTCGGTCCCAAGGACATAGACACGCTCGACCAGAATCGGCAACTGGATCAGCCAGGTAAAGGCGAGCCGCCATCCGATCAGAGCAAACGTCAGGATGAGCAGCCCAACCGTCGAAGATCCGCCTCCCAACAGGAATTTGGGTTTTATCAGATCGACGAGCGCCAGGATGAAGGCCATTCCCGCGAGCAGCATCAGCAGCCGAAAGTACAGCTCGCCTTTGGTATTGAGGCGCGAAGTATCGTACAGGTCAAGCGTGTGCGAGCACAGCAATACCACAACCGTGAGAACGCTGATTTGGTAATAGCCGTAGTGCACGTTCAGAGCCAGGTAAGTGTCGGGCCCGAACGCGTACCATATGCCCAGCAGAAACGAAGCCCAGACGATCAGAGCCTCTCCGATCAGCAGGACCAGCGTCCGGATTGGGTAATAAACATTGAAGAGCCGAATCAAACTTAGCCTCGGTTCAAATTCATTTCGACACTAGTTACTAGGTTTGGCTGATGGCCTCGCCGTAGTAGTACTTCGACTGCTCCAGTTCGCCCGCGTGAATGCCGTTCAGCACGACGCCGAGCAGCAGTTTGTCGGGAAATTCCTCGCGCGCGCGCCGGGCCAGATTGGCAGGCGTCGCGTTGGAACGCACGACCATCAGAACGCCGTCGCAGGCCGTCGCGACCAGGGTGGCATCGGAGACGGGAATCACCGGCGAGGTATCGACAATGATCCAATCGAACAAAGGATCGACCCGCTGCAGGAACTGCTTTAGACGGCCGTTCGAGAGCAGTTCGGCGGCGCTCGGAACGATCCGGCCCGCGGGCATGAAAAACAGGTTCTCCATGGGCCCGCGCTGCAGGGCGGCAAACTCGTCGCATTCCCCCAGCAGATACTCGGAGAGTCCGGGCGTCAGCGACGCTCCCAGATGGCGGTGCATGCCGGGATTGCGCAGGTCGGCATCGACCACCAGGGCGCGGCGTCCTTGCTGCCGCACCAGCACCTGCGCCAGGTTGGCGGCCACAAACGACTTCCCTTCTTTCGGAAGCGCGCTGGTTACCATCAGCCGCTTGAGTTGCATCTTCTCGCGGATCTGGTAGAGACGCGAGCGCAGCGTGCGGAACTCTTCCGCCCCCACCCGATTCTCGTTTTCATGGAAGAAGAGCATGGTAAGCGGATCGGGATTCCATTTGCTCGGCGGGCAGTGCGCGAGCAGCGATTCATAGTTCATCGCGGCGGACATGGCCGGCCGGGCCGCGGCTCCCGTGGTTTGCGCCCCGGCGGCCAGGCTCTCGCCCGGCCCCTCATTTCGCAATTCCGGGTTGCGCGATTCGGCCTGGTCGAAAAACGGCTCGGCGAAACTGGGCTCTACGTGCGTCCCCGCGGAGGTTGCTCTTTCCTGTTCGGCGCGTTTCAAAGCGTCATGGATTCGGCTCATAGTTTCCTTTCCTTGGGGAGATCTTGTTCTTGTTCTTCGGACTGGCGCAAGCGGTCGGCCAGCGTCGCCAGCGTGCGCAGGGCCTCGACCAGATCGAATTTTTCCGAGGGCGGAACGGGGGCGGTCATCGCGCTCGCGGCATTTCCGTCGGCGAGGTCGAAATCGCGCGCCACCGAATCGACAATCTCGGCCGCGACCGTCTTTTTCTGATCGACAAACGCGCTCACCAGGCAGTGTTCGCAGAGCAGATTGATCACGCGGGGAATGCCCAGCGAATAACGGAAAAGGGCGACGGTAGCGTCGTCCTCGAAAATCGGGTCCCCGCTCGCTCCCGCGATGCGCAGGCGCTGCTTCACGTACGACTTGGTTTCCTCGAGATTAAAAGGATGCGTCTTGGCGCGCAGCGTCAGGCGCTGCCGCAGTTGGCGCAACTGGGGCTGCTTCAGCCGCTGTTCGAGTTCCGGTTGGCCGACCAGAATAATCTGCAGCAGCTTCTCGGTGAAGGTTTCGAGATTGGTCAGCATGCGGATCTCTTCCAGAACTTCGTCGGTCAGGTTCTGGGCCTCGTCAACCAGCAGCACCGCCGTTTCCCCGGCGCGATAGCGATCGAGCAGCCAGTTATAGAGGCGCTGCAGCAGCTGGCTCTTGGACGAGGCATCGCACGGGATGCCGAAATCGGCCATCATGAAATCGAGAAATTGGGGCACGTCCATGCGCGAGTTGAAGATGAAGGCCGTGGCCACCTGCTGCATCCGCAGCCATTCCATCAATTTATTGATCAGCGTCGTCTTGCCCGTTCCCACCTCGCCGGTCAGCAGGACGAAGCCCTTGCGGCTCTGGATGCCGTAAGTGAGGCAGGCCAGCGCCTCCTCGGTGTGCCGCGTCAAAAACAGGTAGCGCGGGTCCGGATTGACGTTAAACGGATTGGCGCGAAGTCCAAAATATTCCTTGTACATAGGGTTGCGTTAGACCTCGACCTTCTCGTGCTCTTTGGACGGCGGCGTCCCATCCCGGCCCCAGAAACTCCGCCGTCCGTGACCATTGGCGGTGGCATCCTCTTCTTCCGCGCCCAGCCAGGGCACGGAAATCAGCAGCGGCAGATCCATAACGGCGGCAGCATCCTTGGCGGTGCGGATCGACTTGTCGCTAAACTCCAGCCAGACGGCGATCAGCATGCCCAGCCCGAGGCCAACCCCGAGACCGGCGCCGGCGAACAGCGGCCGGCTGGGAAAACTGGGAGCGTCGGGCAGGCCGGCCGTCGCCATGATGTGCATCTGCTCGCCCTGTTGCTGGTTTTCCATATTGGTCGCGAGCGCGGCGGAACTCTTTTTGGCCAGCAGATCCTGATAGGTTTTCTGCGCGTTCTCGTTGTCCCGGGTCAGAACCTTCCATTGCTCCTCGATCGCCGGGCTCATGGCCATATGGGTCTGGTATAGGTTGATCGAGCTCTGCAGCCGCTTCTGGTCGGCTGTAGCCTGGTCGATCACTCCCTGGTACTGGTGAATCTGCAGGCGGAGCTGGCGAATTTCAGGCGGTTCGGCGGCATTGGCCTTCTCGCTGGCGGAGCTGGCGGCGCTGGCGGCGGCGAGTTCCTTCAGCTTCTTTTCGACCTCGGCGATATCGGCCTTGGTCTTGATCACGTCGGGATAATCATCGGTATAGCGCGCCTGCAATTGCAGCAATTGTCCCTGCAGCTGGGTCAATTCCTGTTCGAGAGTTACCGGACTGGAACTGGTTTGCAGACTCTTCCAGGCGGCGATTTGCTGGGCCAGCATGCTTTCGGTATAGGCCTTATCCTGCTGTGCGCGGCCCAGGGTCTGGGTGGTGGCGTCGAGTTGCGAATTCAGCGACATCAACATACGCGCGTTGTTGTCGACGTCGGTGGGCAACTGGCCCATGTACTGTTTTTTGAAGGCGGCAAGCTTGGCATCCTGATCGTTGAGAGCGGCCTTGGCGTCTTCGAGCTGACGGTTGAGAAAATCGGTGGTGCTCTTGGCGATGTCGCCGCGCTCGGTCAGGTTCTCGTTCACGATCAGGTCGGTCAGCGCGTTGCAGACTTTCTGCGCCCGCTCCGCATTGCTGTCGGTGTAGTTGACGGTAAAGCCGGGCACGGGCTCGTCGGTAACCGAGGGCTTCTTCTTCTTGCCGCCGGGAGCGGTGGCGGCCGCGCTCATCGAGGTAATCACCGGCTCCACTTGCATATTCGCCTGGATATCGGAGATCAGCTTGCCCTCGTCCGCCGGTTTGACCAGGGCGAGGCTCTCAATCACCGGACGCAGGCGGGCCGGGCTCAGAATTTCCTGGCTGAGCGTCTGCACGCGCTGGGTAAAATCGGCTGTGATCACCGGCTGGACATAATTGTCGGGTACCTTCTGGCCTTCCACCAACACCGTCGACTGCGAGGTGTACTTCGGCGAGAAGACATAAGAAATCCCGAAGCCCGTAATCGGCGCGAGCAGCGCCGGGATCAAAATCACTCGCAGGCGCCGCTTTAGCATCGCCAGATAATCGTCCATCGTCAGTTCGCGATTCTCACTCATGCTGTTCACCAATCCGGCCGCCCAAGCGGCCCAGAAATTATTCGATACGAGTCGGCGTGGGGTGCCATTCCACCCCGACGCTGCCAATCTGCCGCTGCGATGTCTTGCCCGTCTCGCCGCCCAGAGTCACGGGAACGTCAAAGCCCACCATGCTGAAGAAATAGCCGGCGAAGAAATCGTAGGTACGTCCCAGATGTTTGCGCAAAATGGCGCCCGCCGACCCTTCGTTATAGCTCGACGCATTCGCGCCCAAAGCGGCAAACTGCAGTCTCGTATTGTGGGAGTAGCCTAGATCGCCATAGAACGACCAGGTCCGCCCCAGGGGCCGGTTATAGCCCAGCCGCGCCGCCTGCGTGTCCGCGCCGGCAAAGAAGCCCGAGCCTGCCGAAGTAAATTTCTCCCAGCTCGCCACCAGCGACCCGCGGCCCATCTTATAGCGCAACTGCGCCCGTCCGCTCAGCGACCAGTTCGACTGGTTCAGTCCCTCTTCGAATTCCGTGTACTGCGGCCCCAGTCCGACAATCAGGCTCAATTTTCCAGTGATGGAATGGCTCCAGCGCACATTCACGATGTTGTTATAAATCTGGCCGCCCGTAACCTGCGGAAACTGCATCAGCTGAAATCCGTAGAGCACGCCAATCTGGTCGTGCCGGGAAAGCAGATGGCTGTATCCGCCCTCCGCCGTAATCTGATCGCTGTTGACCAGATAATCCGTAGGATCGAAGAAATGAGCGTCGCTGAATCCGCCGGCCACGGTGATCGCCGAGCGCGGATTGATGGCCTGCACCACATCGAGGATGGCCGTGTTCGCCAGCCGGGGAATATCCCCGATCGCGCCGAATTGTCCAAACCCGAAGCGCTCGGTGCCGGGCAAACCGCCGCCCGCATCTCCGGTACCCAGGCCGCCATTAGCCAGACCGAATCCGGGAATGCCGCCGAAGGTCGCGATTTGGAACGAACCCTCCGGCAAGTAGGTAAAGCTGTCGCGCAGCGTCGCTTGGCCGGTTCGCCAGCGGGTTACGGCTTCCAGCCCGGCGGCCTGCAATTGCTCCGCGTCATACGGATCGTTGTAGAACGCTCCGCCGCCCAGGTACTCGAGAAACAGATCGCTCTTGGGCCAGAACTGCTGCAGGTCGAAAGCTCCGAGCACGCGCGTGGTCGAGTCCAGACCATTGCCGCGGAGCTGACTATGCCCGTTCGTATCCGCCGATTCACTCACCTGCAAAGCGGGCGAGAAAAAGCTCCGGGTGGCCGCATGCAGGTCAAGTCCAGGCTCGTCCAGACCCGTGACCGGCGGATTTTCCGGGTTCAGCACGGGCGAGTTCTGGCCGAAGGCCGGCGCCGGAACTGGATTGTCGGATTGAGACTGTGGGCTACTCTGCGCGGCCGCGCAGATACTCATGCCGAAAACCAGCAGCGCCCATCGGATTGTTCGCGTTCCTATCATGTTCTTTACCCCCGGATCCCTCGATCCCCTAGATATCGCATCCCGTTAAATTACGGGACGACAATCGTGTCCCCCGTTTGCAGCACGTAGTTCTGTTCAATGTCACCCTTGATCAGCTTGCGGTAGTTCACCGGCAGCTTCTGCTGCTTGCCATTCTCGATGCGCAGCACATAGATGCCCTTGGTCTTGGCGAACTGGTTCAATCCGGCGCTCGACAATGCCTGGAGAACGGTCATATTCGGTAACATCGGCATCGGCCCGGAGTGCAGCACCTCGCCGTTGACGTAAATCCGCTTGCTGTTGATGGCCGTCACCACCACGGTCACCCGCGGGTCGGCAATGTACTTTTTCAGCTTGATGGTCAAGGATTCCGACAGTTGCTGGGGCGTCATTCCGGCAGCCTGCACATCGTTCAGCAGGGGCATAGAGATCTTGCCATCGGGACGCACCGGCAAAGTTGCGCTAAGATCCGATTCCTTCCATACGGCTATGTGCAGCACATCCTCGGGACCGATCACATATTCGGATCCGCCCTTACTCTCGGGTGCCATCACGGCTGGCTTGTCGGGGGCAGCTGCATTAGTAGCGGCGGCATTGGCAGCCTGCCCAGAATCCGCCTTGTCGGCAACCGGACTGGCAGGGGCCGGAGTCGCCGCGGCCGGGGCCGGCGCATCCTGCGCCAGCGTCATGCTGGTGGCCAGAGCCAGAAACGCAGCGGCCGCTTTCCATAACGATGTCATATCGATTCCCTCTCAGTTTTCAATGTCTCATTGCGTCGATGTCTAAATATCTCAATGCCAAGTGCTCAGGCCCCGAACTCTTCGTACCCGATCTGCTTCAACTTGTAGAGCAGCGCCTTATAGCTGATCTGCAGCTCTTGCGCGGCCCGGCGCCGGTTCCAGCGCGTCCGCGTCAACACCTGCAGAATGATCTCCCGCTCCGCTTCGCGCGAGGCGGCGCGGGCTGCGTCTTTCAGGGAAATTTTCTCACCATTGCCGCCCACCCGCCGCAACAGCGACCGCAATCCCCCCATGGCCAGGGTTTCATCGCCGAGCGCGACAATCGCTCGCGCCGCATCTTTCAGCTCGCGAATGTTTCCCGGCCAGTTGTATTCCAGGAAGAAGTTCTTGGTTTCCGGACTGAGCGCCGGCACGTCGCGGCAAAAATCGCGGGCCGCCGCCGAAAGAAACCAGTCCCGCAGCACCGGAATATCCTCTTTGCGCTGGCGCAAAGGTGGCAGCCGCAAACAAACCCCGCTGATCCCATAATATAGGTCTTCGCGGAACTTGCCCGCCTTGACCTCGGGCTCCAATTCCCGTGAGGTTCCGCAGATAAAACGGGGCACCTGGCGCTGGCCGTCGCCGCTGCCCTGCAGGCCGATCTGGCGGACCAATTCCTTTTGCACTGCTGCCGTAAGATCGCCGACTTCCTGCAGGTATAGGGTTCCACCCTCGCTCTCGCGGGCGGCTAGAATCTGAACGCTGACTTCACGGGCCTGGTAGACGCGAAAGGGCTCCGCGGCACGGCTGGAGAGTTCATGAATGCGCGCCGCCGCTGCCGCCTTGCCCGAACCGCGCTCCGCCACCACCAGCATGGGTACATCGTTCTGCGACAGTTCGCGGATCACGGCCTCCACCGTGCGCATGCCCGCACTGACGCTTTCGACCCAAACCCGGCCGTTATCGTTCGACGAGATGGGAGGAGCCAGAAGCTCGGTTCTGTCCAGATCCATACTGTTCTGCTTCGCGATTTCACGGCCCAAGACTGCGGGGGGTGAGGTCTTGGGAAATTTCATTACACGGTTGGGAGCACACTTGCTGCCAATCCGGTGGCAAAAACTTTGCAAGTTACTAAAATAATATACCCTACTCGGTCAACGACTTGCGAACAAAACTCTGCATTATGACTTCGCCCATACCTTACCACATTGCGGACAAATGGGAAATTTATTGCCCAACACTTTGGTAATGTTCTGGCATTGCTTCCCACTTGCCTCCGGGAGAATGTCCGTCAACTCTCTGCATCCACAGGCAAACTTGGAGTCCGTTTCGCGCCCCGGAACAGCTGCGGCGGGTGAGGATAGTGGCAAATCTTTTCCATGCTCCCCGGTTCCTGCTCGTCCCACATTCTCCGCCCCTTCCGGCTCCGCTCGTTCTAGCAACGCGTCGCCCAGCGGTCGCCACTCCCGGCTCGCACCTTCGCTCACCGTAACCGTTCCAGAGGTCACCCCGGCTCCTGCCCCGAAGTGCGCCATGGAATTGCCGGTTTACTTTGCTTGAAAGCCCACTTTCGCATATTCTCAGATTCAATCGCCTCCTATGGGTGAATCGGTACAGGTAGCTCCGCAGCGCTCCACGCCCCAGGTGCGTTCTTTATCGTCGCGCACGCCGCAGTGGCCGGCTGTGGCGCTGCTGCTGCTGGTCGCCTGGCTTTACGCTTCCATTCTTGCCCGCCTTTTCCTGCAGTGGGTGGGGCCCCATAGCGATCCGAACTTCGAACACGGCATCTTCGTTCCCCTGTTTGCATTGTTTGTTCTCTGGCGGGACCGCAAGAAGCTGCAAGACATCCCGTCTTCCCCGTCCTGGGCCGGTCTTCCCCTGGTGATACTCAGCCTGCTTATGCTGGCTCTGGGAGTTCTGGGCGCAGAATTGTTTTTCTCGCGCGTATCGCTCCTCATCCTGCTCGCCGGCCTCATCCTTCTATTTGAAGGATGGCCGTTCTTTCGCGCCGTTCTCTTCCCCTGGGCTTTTCTGATCCTGATGATCCCCATTCCCAACCTGCTCCTGCAGCAAGTGACGTTTCCCCTCCAGATGCTGGCCGCAAAGCTGTCAACAGCGCTTCTGCAACTGGTCAACGTTCCCGTGCTGCGGGAGGGAAATGTAATCACTCTCGCTTCCATGCCGCTCAATGTCGCCGAAGCTTGCAGTGGAATCCGGTCGCTCTTGTCCCTGGTCACCCTGTCCATTATTTACGGGTACTTGTTGGAGACCCGGATGTGGGTGCGGGTGGCGCTGGTATGCTCAGCCGTCCCTATTGCCGTAGCCGCCAATAGCTTTCGCATCTTTGGCACCGGCCTGCTGGTGCAATACTGGGACCCAGAAAAAGCCGAGGGCTTTTACCATGCCCTGGGGGGATGGCTGATTTTTGTAGTGGCGCTATTGATGCTGTTCGCCGTGCACCGGCTGTTCTCGCTAATCGGCAAGAGCGGCCCAGCTTCGGGTGATCTCTCAGTCCGTGATCTCGCGCTTGGTGATGCAACACCCAGCCAGCAGGCTCCCGCAAATAATCTCCGGCTGAATTTCAGCTCGCTTCGCTTCGGGATCGTAGCAGTTCCCATGCTGGCCACGGCGATCGGCCAGCAGGTATATAAGCGCAACGAGTATTTTCCGCCGCGCGCGTCTCTCAGTTCCCTGCCTTCGCAGATCGATGGTTGGACCGGAACCGACGACCCCCTCGACCAGGCGACACTCGACATCCTGGGGCCGGGTGAATTTCTGTTGCGGGACTACGAAATCAAGAGCCAGCGCCGGTCGCAACCCGAATCTGAAAAGCCTCCATCGCAGCCGTCCCAGTCTGAGACCCAGTCCCAGTCCGTACCCTGGATCAATCTCTACATTGCCTACTTCCCCACGCAAAAGGCCGGCGACACAATCCATTCGCCGCAACACTGCCTGCCCGGCGCCGGATGGGTTCCCACTTCGCGGGAGGTGGTGCAGATTACGGGCCCCGACGGTTCGGCGTTCCCGGCCAACCGCTACGTCGTCTCCAACGTGGAGGAAAAGCGGCTGGTGCTTTACTGGTTTCAGGCACATGGCCGCGAGGTGGCCAGTGAATACTGGGCCAAGTATTATCTGGTCTCCGATTCGATCCGCATGAACCGCAGCGATGGCGCCCTGGTGCGACTGATGACTCCCATGCTCGACGGCGAGTCTGCCGATGCTGCCGAGGCGCGCATGATGAAGCTGGGGTCACAATTCCTGCCGCTGCTAGACAATTACATTCCGCGCTGATTAGCCGTGGATGCGAATCTCCGCCAATTCTTGATTCCGCGGCTGAGCGAATGCCTGGGGCAGGAAGCGCACCAGGTCCGTAGCAACCATACAATTCTCGCCCAGGGATTGGCTGGCAAGGTCCCCCGCCAACCCGTGAAGATAGACGGCGAGCGCGGTTGCTTCGAACGCCTGGCGCGGATGTTGCGCGATCAGTCCAGCCACCATTCCCGTCAGAATGTCTCCTGCGCCTCCGGTGGCCATTCCCGGATTGCCGGTCGGATTCACCCACACCGTGCCATCGGGCGCTGCTGTCAGACTGCGATGTCCCTTGAGCACGACAATCAACTCGTGGTCGCGGGCAAAGCTCCTCGCAACTTCCAGCCGGCTCGATTGAACTTCGGGGATACCCAGGCCGGTCAAGCGCGCCATTTCTCCCGGATGCGGGGTAATGACAACGGTCCGCCCACGGCCATTCAATTTCTCAGCCGCGCCCTCGAAGGCGTTCAATGCGTCGGCATCGACCACCAGATTGACAATCGAATCGCCGACCAGATTGCCTGCGGAAGACTTCTCGGCCGCCTGGACGATTGTACGTACGAAATCGGCGGTCTCGGAATTGCGTGAGATGCCGGGGCCAATGACGAGCGTCTTGTGTTCGAGCAGCGAGTTAAGGCCCGGCCCCAGCGCCCGCAATGAGATCGTCCCGGCCGCAGTTTCCGCCAAAGGTTCGGTCATCACTTCCGGATGAAAGCCGGCAACGGTCGCCAGCATCGATTTAGGCGTGGCGATTGTCGAGAGCCCGGCGCCCGCGCGAAGCGCAGAAAATCCCGCCATCGCCGCCGCGCCCGCTTTGCCAAGCGATCCTCCGATCACCAGCACGTGTCCATAGCTGCCCTTGTTCGCGTCCCGTGCCCGGGGCGCATCCAGCGAAGCAAAATCGACTGGCGTACTCAGAGAAAGCCCGAGTGTCGAAACAATCGCTTCCGGTGGCGAACCGATAGGCGCGATCACAGTGGGCCCCGCAGTCAGCGCGGCGAATATGTGCGCCGGACGCGGCGCAGTGAAGGTCACGACCGCATCGGCGCGAGCTTGATCGTTCGCACCGGCGCGGGGCCGCATGGCATCCGCATCCGCGCCGGAAGGAATGTCCACGGCGACAATTAGAGCCGCAGAGGCATTCATTTTTCCGATCGCAGCTGCATAAAGTGGGCTGACCGGCGGACGAAACCCCGTGCCGAGGATCGCATCGACGATTACGTCCGCAGCAAAAATCTCGCCTGCCGCCGATGCGTCCAGTCCACTGGCCTCGTGCACAATCAAGGGCGCGGCATTCAACGGCCGGAGACTTCCCAGCATCTTCTGAAACATGATGGCGGCGTCTCCGCGAAGCTCTTCGGGACCGCACAACAGCAGAACGCGCACGGCGCGGCCCGCTTCAATCAGCTTGCGGGCCACAACGAACCCATCGCCGCCGTTGTTACCTTTGCCGCAAACAACGCCGACGCGCTCCGCGTGCGGATAATCGGAAAGGACGAAACGGGCGACGGTCGAGCCCGCATTTTCCATCAAGTGGATGGAAGGCACACCAAAGCGCTCCGAGGTAGCGCGATCGATCTCGCGCATTTCGGCAGCGGTTACGATTTTCATAGAATGGCATCCCGCACGGTGGTCGCTCGATTCATCGCAAAATTTGAGTTCGAAGGCGGCGCTGAGTACATCGCTCTTTGCCTCCCGGCGTTCTCGCCCGACATCGTGCATTGCGACCGCTAGAACATCTGCTTCCAATTATTTGGTCTGGGTGATCAGGTAGCCGCCCGGAACGCGAAAAAGTTCGGGATCCGGTTCACCATCCACAATGTCATGCGTTTCTATCGTCGATTCCCCAATACTCTCGCGGACAATATCTTGACGAAGACCGATGCCGTATTCAGGGGAGAGCCAATCGTCCTGAATCTGCAAGTACTGATTCTTGTCGCCGTATTTATGCACAATGCGATATCCGATCGCCCGGATACCGTCGATCGACTGCTCCGGCAAATCACGCGGCAACGGGTCAATCCTCTTGGGTACGGCAACCGCAGGCGGCGTAGCCGCCGAAGAAGACGAATACGGCTTGTCAGGAACGGAATCCGCCGACTCATTGTCTGCTTGCGCGGGCGGGCTTGTCGGGATAGGACGCGCCAGCTTGCTCATAGGCAGGAACCGCTTGACCGTGGCCGCCGCGTTGTCCGGCATGCCGCGATCGGCCGCAAGGTAGTACTGCGACAGCTTATGAGACATGGGGTCGTAAATCATGACGGCAATCTCACCCCGCGCAGGTGCGCGCGTTTCGTAATGGACCCGACCCAAGCTGTCTCGCGCCACGATCACCTCTTCCGATAAGTCGGGAGCCGAGGTTGAAGATATTAAGGACGCGTGGTCCCGGGAATTCATCTCTCCCGCCCGCAGTTTCCGGAATGTGTATACCCGCGTGGCGGTAAACGGCTTACCCGGGACGGAATAGATAGCTGGATTGAATGAAATACCCCCGTAGCCGTGCGCATTGGCGAAATCGGCCGCCGCCAACTTCAAGCCAGTGTCGCCATAAGCAGAGGTGCCTTGCACCTGGGCCAGTGCGGTGAAACTCGCAAGTGCTATCCCAGCGAAAATTTTGAGTAATTTCGCGCGCGAAAAGGAAAAAAACATGCGAGGAACCATGGTCCCCCCTTCAGATCAAATCAAGTTTAATTCAAATCGTGATCGGCATGCGGCTGGGGTTTTAGGCAGTCTGGAGCGCATTCCGGCCAGGCGACAAGATAGCCTCCCTGCCAATACCCAGGCGGAATTGCGCAGTTTACAATCGTGATGAATCTAGTAAGAGTCGAGCGGTTCACTTAGCCAAGCCATGAAACTCTCCGTCGTAATGCCGGTCTACAACGAGCGCGCCACGCTCCGCGAGGTAATCCACAAGGTTCTAGCGGTTTCCATGGAGATCGAACTGATCTGCGTGGACGACGGCTCGCGCGATGGCTCGCGTGAGATCCTGGCCGAACTGCAGTCTGAGCATCCGCAAATCCGCGTTATTCTTCAGCCTTACAACATGGGCAAAGGAGCAGCGTTGCGCCGCGGCATCCAGGAAGCGACCGGCGACTACGTCATTATCCAGGATGCCGATCTGGAATACGATCCGGCTGAGTATCCGCTGATGATCCAGCCCCTGATCCAAGGCAAGGCGGACGTCGTGTTCGGCTCGCGATTTCTGGGCGGCGCGCCGCATCGCGTGTTGTACTTCTGGCATTCAGTGGGCAACCGCCTTCTCACCCTGCTTTCCAACTGCCTCACCAACATCAATCTCTCCGACATGGAAACCTGCTACAAGGTCTTCCGCCGCGAAGTGATTCAGTCGATCCCGATCGAGGAGAATCGTTTCGGATTCGAGCCCGAAATCACGGTGAAAGTGGCGCGCAGAAACCTGCGCATTTATGAAGTAGGGATCAGTTACTGGGGCCGCACCTACGAAGAGGGCAAGAAGATCGGGTGGAAAGACGGTGTGCGAGCCCTGTATTGTTTGTTGAAGTATTCGCTCAAAGAACCGCAGGTAAGAACTGTTGCGCAAGCAGTTCCCGGGTCCGGTCGCTCAGCCGTCTCATGATAAATCTCGCGGCCTCGGCGATCCGGCCAAACTTATATTTAGTTGTGACCGGTGCCCTTTTGTTTGAGCCGCCCATTATACGTGCTGGAACGGTGGCCGGTCGTTCCAATCGTCTTGCTGCCCGTTCCCCCGAAATTCATTGGCGGATTCGGTTTGTCCTTCACCGGCTTGTACGCCACCGCTTTGCCCGTTTGCTTTCCTGCGGCGTGAATGGCGGAGTCTTTGGCGGTCTGTCGCTCGATGGCTTTCAACTGGTTGGCATTGACCGCTGAACTCGTTGCCGGCATCTTGACCATGGGCGTGGTCTTGGGCGCCTTTTCGGGGTCGGATGCTTTAACTTTCGGCGTGACTTGCTGCGCGAACCCGCTCAGGCTGATACCGGCGACTGCAACCGCAACTGCGAACGAACATCTCATCTTTGAACTCATCCTTCTTAATTCTTATTGCATCCACGCTGATTGCATCCATATCCGGAATTCCGATCCCGGGCTACCTGTCGTTAGATGCACGCACCCTGCCATCCAGGGTTTTCTTTCCTCTATGTTAAACCCCCACCCCCCAGAAAGCACTCGCAACCTTAGAAACAAAGGTAATGCACCACTTGGCCGTGCGACCGGTCCCCCGTAGCCGCGGCAACCCGTCGGAATGGCGGCAAACATGCAATATCCTGCACATTCTGGACCCTTGGCAGCATTCACCCCTCCACCACGGCCGCAATTCGTTCGCCCGCGCAACCATCCCACAAAGGCGGAACCGTTCCCTTCTTCGCCTCGCCGGCGAGCACTCGGGAGAGTTCCAATCGCAGTTTGTCGGGATCGCGGCCGACCAGAACGTTCGTTCCCATGGATACCGTAATCGGCCGTTCCGTGTTCTCGCGCAGCGTCAAGCAAGGAATGCCCAGATAAGTCGTCTCCTCCTGGATGCCGCCGGAATCCGTAATAACAACCGTGGCCCGCGACTGCAAGCTCAGAAACTCGAGATAAGGCAGCGGGTCCAGCAGCCGGAGCTGCCCGGCATGCAGTCCAAACTCGGCGATGCGTTTGCGGGTGCGCGGGTGCGCGGGAAAGATGACGCAAAGATCCCGGCTCACGTCCAGCAAACATTGCAGAATACGTTTCAGAATCTGGCTGTCGTCAACATTGGACGGCCGGTGCAAGGTCACCAGCGCATAGCGTTCGGGCAGTCCACTCTGCTTCCGGCGTTGCGCCGCGGGCAGCAGCTTTACCAGGGAGTCGATCATCACGTTGCCAACGCGAAAGATCTTTTCCGGCGGAATCCCCTCGCGTTGAAGATTGCTGTCTCCGTCCTCCGAAGGCGTGAACAACAAATCGGCGAGCTGATCGGTAATCAGCCGGTTGATTTCCTCCGGCATGGTGCGGTCGAACGAGCGCAGCCCGGCTTCGACGTGGCCGACGCGCACTCCCAGCTTGGCCGAAACCAGGGCCGCCGCGACCGTAGAGTTGACATCGCCATACACCAGCACCAGGTCGGGCTTGCGCTCCAGCAGCACCGGCTCAAAACGGGTCATGATCTCGGCGGTTTGCCGCGCATGCGTGCCCGAGCCGACGGCCAGGTTCACATCCGGCACCGCCATGCCCAGCTGCTCAATGAAGACGTCTGACAGATTGGCGTCATAGTGCTGGCCGGTATGAACCAGAGTCTGAACGACGCCTTCACGCCGTTTGAGCGCGCTCATCACCGGCGCGGCTTTCATGAAATTTGGGCGCGCGCCTACGATGTGAAATACGTGCACGGATCTCCGATCTCTCCACCTTGGGAAGACCTTGAGAAAGGTTACAGCAAAAAACCTTGACCCACCGGGGGCACAGAGGAATACCAAGGACAACTTTTACACATACCGGACTGCTCTCCCCTCGCTCAGAGCTGCATCAGATTGGACTGCAGCTTCGTGTAGCCCTGTTTCTGCGCCCACAGGTCGAGCGGAATTGCCGCCAGCTCATCCACAATCGGGTCGCCCCGGCCGCTCTTGGTCAGATCCACCGTCTTGATGTAGCTCCGGCAACTGTCGCAGCTTTCGACGCGGACATGTTTCAATTCCTCGGCCGTATACACCGGAAGCTTGGCCGGATTCTCTTCCCCGCATCCCGGGCAAACAATCCGCCGGAACTCCCACTCCGCAAGACAAAAGGAGCACACCAGGGAACGCTGACCGCCATCGCCCAGCGGCCGCAGAACGCCGAGCCCGGGCTTTCGCTTGCAAAACGGACACAGAAACGGTGCCGGTCCATTCCAGCGCAAATTGGATCGCAACCGAACACTCACCGCGTAAGGCTGAAGAAAAGAGCGCGCGAAGAAATCGCCGGGCCCCTGTTGCAGGGCTCCGATCGCGTCCCCATCCCAAAACAAGGTCAGCAATTGAAAATGCGAATCGTCGCCGCCATTCCGCAACTCCCTCGCGGCTTCGCGGAGCGGGTCCGGGCCATTCTCTTCGACCACCGGCAGAAACGCCCGGAATCGGCCCACCAGTTCTGCTGGCAAGGGCCGCGCGAAGGGCTCCGAATCGGACGCGACGCCGCCATTGCCTGCGCCGGATCGTCCAAGTTCTCGGGAGAATTTTTCCTGAAAACGCGCGATCGCCGTATAGAAGCGCAATATCTCCGCCGCAAACTGGTACTGCGAGCCAAGCTCCTCCGCCCGCGCGATCCGCCGCTGCCATTCGTTCGCTGCCATCGCCCGATTATCAGTCCCCGCCGCCTACCGCGCAACGGCTGAGCACTGGATTCCAGCTCGGGGTAGGGAGGATATTGCTACTTCTATCGTACGATTACTTCCCGATTGACGAACAAGGCACACCGGGGTATAGTTCTCCGCATTAAAGCAAGAACGCTGGATGCTTCGTGTGGGGGCATCCGCAACATTCACCTCCGTAACTTCTGGAAAGCGCAGTATCGGGGGCAACAAAAATGGAGTTCTCTCGCAGGACTTTTCTCAAAGGCACCGTTCTCGGCGGAGCCGCTTTCTCCACCCTCGGGTTTGACCTGACCCCGGTCTACGCTCAGACGAATGCGCTCAAGATTTCACGCGCGAGCGAAACCCGCAGCACCTGCCCGTATTGCGCGGTAAGCTGCGGCGTGATCATCTACACCATTGGCGACAAGGCCAAGAACGCCATCCCGCAGGTTGTCCACGTCGAAGGCGACCCCGACCACCCCATCAACCGCGGCACGCTCTGTCCCAAGGGATCGTCGCTACAGCAGGATATTCTCAACGAGCGCCGTATCCTGAAACCGCAAGTGCGGCGTCCGGGCGGCACCGACTGGGAAGACATCTCCTGGGAACAGGCCTACAGCGAGATCGCGCAGAAAGTAAAGAAAACTCGCGACGACACCTTCGTCGAAACCGACAAGAATGGCAAAACCGTGAACCGCTGCGAAGGCATGGCCTTCACCGGCGGCTGCACCGACACTAACGAATTTAATTATCTCGTCGTCAAAAGTATGCGCAGCCTGGGGGTCTGCTACCTGGAAAACCAGGCCCGCGTTTGACACGGCCCAACGGTCTCCAGTTTGGGGCCCACCTTCGGACGCGGCGCAATGACCAACGGTTGGATCGACATCAAGAACACCGACATGATGTTGATCATGGGCGGCAATCCCGCCGAGAACCATCCCTGCGGCTTCAAATGGGCGGTTGAAGCCAAGATTCACCGCAACGCGAAGACCATCGTCGTCGATCCGCGCCTGACCCGCACCGCCGCGAATGCGGACATGTATCTGCAAATCCGCGCCGGCGCTGACATTGCCTTCCTGGGCGGCATCATCAATTACGCCGTCGCCAACAACCGCATCGCCAAAGATTATCTCGTCAACTACACCAACGCCTCCTTCATTATTAAAGACGGATTCAGCCTGCCCGAGGATGGCCTCTTCTCCGGCTTCGACCCTGAAAAGAAGGTGTATGACAAAAAGACCTGGAATTACGAAGAAGGTGGGGACCTGGCCGGCAAGCCGGTGGTTGCGACGCCTGCCGAAAAACCAGCTCCGCCGCTGCCCGCCGGCGCGACACCTCCTGCGCCTGCACTTCCTCCGAACGTCGCGTTCGATCTTTCGTTGCAGCATCCGCGCTGCGTCTTTCAACTTTTGAAGAAGCAGTACGAGCGCTACACGCCCGAAATGGTCGAGCGCATTACCGGCATTCCACAGGATAAATTCCTTAAGGCCGCCGACCTCTTCACCTCGGTCCGCAAAGATGGCGACATGAAAAAAGTCGCCACCATCATCTACGCCGTGGGATGGACGCAGCACAGCTTCGGCACGCAGATCATCCGCACCGCCGCCGTCCTGCAACTCCTCATGGGTAATGTCGGCCGCGCCGGTGGCGGAGTCAACGCCCTCCGCGGTCACTCCAACATTCAGGGTGCCACCGATATGGCTGGGATTTTCGACATTCTCCCCGGTTACTTGAAGATGCCGAATCCCGCCGACGTCGATCTGGCCGCGTTCGTGAAGCGCACGACGCCGACCCAGTCCAAGCCCGATCCGTGGGAGTCGTTTAATTACTGGTCGAATACCTCAAAATTCACCGTCTCTCTTCTGAAGGCATTTTACGGACCAGCCGCCACCAAGGAAAACGACTTTGCCTTCCACTATCTGCCCAAGATCGACCGCAACTATTCCTGGGTCAATATCTGGAACGACATGTACGAAGGCAAGGTCAAGGGCATCTTCGCCTTCGGCATGAACGGCGTCATGATCGGTCCCGACTCGAACAAGAACATCGACGCGCTGAAGAAGGCCGACTGGCTGGTGGTGTGCGAGATCTATCCGGACGAGACCAGCGAATTCTGGAGGGCTCCGGGAATTACAGCCGACGATCAGAAGAAGATCAACACGACCGTTTATCGTCTACCGGGCGCAGGCTTCGCGGAAAAAGACGGGACCTTCGTGAACTCCGCGCGCTGGCTGCAATGGAAAAACGTGGCCGTACCGCCGCCGGGACAGGCGCGACTGGACCAGGAAATCCTGGCAACCATCTTCCTGAAAGTTCGCGAACTCTATAAGAAGGAAGGCGGCAAGTTTCCCGATCCCGTTCTGAACGCGACCTTCGCTTACACCAACCCGTACAATCCGTCGCTCGGCGAGGTCGCGAAAGAAATCAACGGCAAAGCGCTCGTCGACCTGACCGATCCAAAGACGAACATCACCATCAAGGCCGGACAACAACTCCCGGGCTTTGCCTGGCTCAAGGACGACGGCACAACCATCTCCGGAAACTGGCTCTACTGCGGATCATGGACCGAAGCGGGCGCCATGATGCAGCGCCGCGGAACCGATGACCCATCCGGCCTCGGCATTTATCCCAATTGGGGATGGTCCTGGCCGGCAAATCGCCGCGTGCTCTACAACCGGGCATCTTGCGATCTCGACGGCAAGCCCTGGGATCCTTCGCGTCGCCAAGTTTGGTGGGACGAAGCCAAGCAAAGCTGGGTGGGCGTCGACGTTCCCGATTTCAAGCCGGATTCCGCACCCAAAGACCACATGGGCCCCTTCATCATGAACCCGGATGGCGTCGGACGTTTGTTCGTGCCGCTCGGTGGAATGCAGGACGGGCCCTTCCCCGAATTCTATGAGCCCATCGAAAGCCCGCTGGCAAATCTGTTGCATCCGAAGCAGTCCAACAATCCGGTTGTGAAGAAGTACAAAACCGACATGGACAAGTACGCGAAAACCGGTGACACGGAGTTCAACATCATCTGCACCACGTACCGTCTCACCGAGCACTATCACTATTGGACAAAAAATAATCCGATGAACGTTGAACTTGTGCCGGAACCGTTTGTGGAAGTGCCGGCTGAACTAGCCGATCGGATGGGCATTCGGGGCGGCGAAAAAGTAAAAGTCACCAGCGCGCGCGCTTACTACATCGCGAAAGCCATGGTCACGCGCCGCATCCATCCCATGAAAATTGACGGTAAGGAGACGTTCCAGATCGGCATCCCCATTCACTGGGGATTCCGCGGCATTGTGGAAGATGAAGACCGGACGGCGAAGACGCTGGCGAATCAGTTGACGCCGACCGTCATCGATCCAAACGCGTTTACGCCAGAATTCAAAGGCTTTTTGGTGAAGATCGAAAAAGTTTAATTGTGGTGCCGCAGTCCCGGCGGCTGTCCGGCGGGCGTCCACGCCAGCCGCTGCGAGGGCGAGACGCCCTCGCGACAGCCGGCAAGATGCCGGCGCTACAAAAGGGAGCAAGATGGCAGACCGCAAGGCATTACAAGCCGAAATGATCTCGGGCCACACCACTCCCTCGCCCGGACTCGGGATGCAGCGCGACCTCGAAGTCTGCAAACTGGTCGATACCACCACCTGCATCGGCTGCAAAGCCTGCGAAGTGGCCTGCGCCGAGTGGAACGACTTGCCGTTCTCTTTGACCACCTTTGACAACACCTACCAGACGATGCCCGAGACGCGCTGGAATTTCTGGAACCTCATCAAGTTCAATGAGCACCAGAATCCGGACGGCACGATCCAATGGCTCATGCGCAAGGACCAATGCATGCACTGCGCCGACCCCGGCTGCCTGGCAGCTTGCCCTGCCGACGGCGCCATCGTGAAATACGCCAATGGCATCGTCGACTTCAATCAGGAAAACTGCATCGGCTGCGAATTCTGCGTGTCCGGTTGTCCGTTCAATATTCCGCGCTTCAATCCCGCGACCAAGCGCGTGTACAAGTGCACATTGTGCTCCGATCGTGTCGGCGACGGTCTGGAACCCGCGTGCATCAAAGCGTGTCCGACCGGCTGCCTGAAGTTCGGTTCCAAGGACGACATGAAGTTCATCGCCGAAGAGCGCGCCAAACAACTGCGCGACAATTTCGGTTGGCAGAACGCCGGCGTCTATGACCCGCAATCGGTCGGCGGCACGCACGTGATCTACGTGCTCCACGACGCCACCGATCCCGAGCGCTACGGCAACCTTCCGAAGAATCCGACGATTCCGTGGAGCTACACATGGTGGAAGTGGCTCTTCAAGCCCGTGCTCGGAACCTTCGCCCTGCTTGGCGGACTCGGCATCCTCTTTCACCACGTGACCAACGGCCCGCGGGTGCCACAACCTGAACCTCCTAAGAGGGAGGAGAACCATGTCTAGCCGAGCCATCGAACATTTCGACGACAAAGCCCGCGCGACCCTCGAGCACGCTGGTCGCACCACCATCTATCGCGGAGAGATCCTGCGCCATCCCGTGTACGACCGCGTCCTCCATTGGTCAATAGCCCTCTTCTTCTTCCTCGCCCTCTTCACCGGGTTCGGCATTTATCTGCCCTGGCTCTTCCGCTGGTTCACCCCCATCTTCGGCGGCGGGCAACTCAGCCGGATCCTGCATCCGTACTTCGGCGTGGCCTTCGTCTTCTTCTTCTCCCTGCAAGTGCTCAACTGGTTCCAGCCGATGCTTTGGGCCCCAGGCGACACCAGGTGGATGCGCAATATAAAAGCAATCGCCAGCGGCGAAGAAAAAGTGGATCCGCCCGAAACCGGCTTCTTCAACGCCGGACAGAAGGTTATGTTCTGGGAGATCGTCGCCGGCTGCATCGTCTACATAATCACCGGCACCATCCTCTGGGCAGGCGCAAAGACGTTCGGCAGAATCGCCGTCGCTACCAGCTACGTTCTTCACGACATTTCCGCCCTCATCATGCTAGGCGGCATCTTTATCCACATCTACCAAAGCACCTTCGGTGAGCCCGGCACGTTTCAGGCGATGGTCCGCGGCGCGGTCAGCGAAGCCTGGGCCTGGACCTTTCATCCCGCCTGGTATAAACAAGTCACAGGACGCGACCCCGTCCAAGCCTGCGAAGAAGCCCGCCGCCAGATGGCTGGCGGCAAAATTCCATAGACCAAGCCACGTAGGGACGGACGGATTCGTCTGTCCAGCCGAGCAGATTTAGATCAGCGCCTCGGCACTTTGCCCTTTAGCGCTTGCGCATCGCGGAAACCTGCGTCCGTCCCCGGCTGAAGTCAAACTGCAGCGTCCACTGGCGCGGGCCCGATTCGCCGGCCGGTGTCGGAGTAAATTTCCACTCCCGCGCGGCTTCCAGCGCAAGCCTCGAAAAATACCGGCTCGACCCGCCGGATTCGAATTTCGCTTCCGTCACAGTGCCCGCGGCATCCGCTTGGACCTTCACTCGAACCTTGATTGTTCCGTGAATCGTGCGCCGCGCGCCCGGCGAAACCTGCGGCATAACTCGGCGAACCACATCGCCTTCGCGAGCATGCGCAGGCGCTTTTTCCTCGCCAGCCCTGTCCTCTGCTGCCGTCGCCAGACTCGGCTTTGTTTCCCTATGTAGCGAGAGTTGCGCCGACTGAGAGTTTGCCGGCTGAGTATTTTCGGCAGCCGTGCCCTGCTGAGTTTGCGGCAGCTGAACTTCGACCGGTGTGCTTGACGGCTTGGGTCGTGCAATCAAGAAAGACGCAACCGCAATCAATACCACCAAGGCCAGCAAGTAGGGCCACTTTGCCGACGCCTTCGCCGGCCCCGTGATAGCTGGCGAAACCGCAACCGCCGCAGCCTGCGTGGGCGTCGCCGCCGACACTGGACGATCCGGTTCGAGCCGCCCAAGAATCTGCGCCACCGTCCATCGCTTCCCAGCATCCACCCGCAAACAGTGCTCAACAATTTCGCGGAATGGCTCACCCACCCGCGGCACCTGCGCCGAGTTCGGCTGCCCGCGATCCCCATCCGGCAAGCGCTGCGTCAGTACCTCAACCAAGGTCATCCCCAACTGCCAAACGTCGCTCGCGCTCGAAGCCGCCTCCGTCGCGGCTTCTGGAGGATCGTAAGCGGTCGTCCTGCGGCTCCTCTCATCCGCCGCACCCAGAGAATCACTCGATAGCTTCACCTGATCCGCAATCGCCAGAATATTCGACGGTTGGATTCGCCCATGCAACAACCCCCGCTCATGCACAGATTGCAGAGCGCGCAGAAGCGGCGGAAGCATCCCGCGTGTCTCCTCAGCCGTCAGCGCCCGCTCCGGAAGAATCTGCGAAAGATTCTCCTCCGCATACTCCATCACCACGAAGAGCAAAGGGGCTCCGTCCAGTTCGCAGCAGCCTGCCTCAAAAATACGAACCAGATTGGGAAGGTTCAGTTCGCGAACCGCCTTCCACCGAAGAAGCCGCTTCTCGGCATCCGCGCCGGCGGAAATCAATTTGATGACGGCTTTCCCGGAATCGCCCTCGCCATCCTGCCGAAGGGTAAGAAATACCGCGCTATGATCGGAACCGCCCAGGTAGCGTTGCAGCTGAAATCGCCCATCGAGGGTGCGCCCCTCCCACATCTCGCTCATGTCTTCTCTATCCGGAACCCGTGTTCAGAACCGATGTCCGGAACCAACGCCCGGAGCTTAACAGATCGCTATTGTAAGGGATCAGGAGCTAGAGCGGTCAAAACGCAAGCGACTTAAGAAGTTCAGCGGGATCGCGCTATGCACTCCCCGCAAGAACTTCCTCGAGAGCATTACAATATGCGCATGGCGCCCATCCCCGCCGAAATCCGCGGCCAGCGTTACATCACCATCGCCACCTTCCGCAAGAGTGGCATCCCCGTCTATACGCCGATCTGGTTTGCGGAGGACGGCGACAAACTCTACTTCATGACGAACAGTAAATTGGGAAAGGTCAAGCGGATCCGCAACAACCCGCAAGTCAAGATCGCGCCCTCCACCATCCGCGGGAAAATCACCGGCCCGGAATTTCCAGCGACCGTGCGCATGATGCGGCCCGAAGAATATGCCCGCGTCCGGCAGTTGATCAATGCAAAATACTGGCTCGCCCGTCTTCCGTTCCTGTGGCGCAACACCGACACCTACATCGAAATCACGCCGGCCTGATCCGCGCGCCTGAACAAGGTTGCACTGCAGCCCGTACTCCGGTAACCGCGCTCCGCGCCTCGCGGGCGAGTTGTTCCTGATTTGGAACATCGGGTCGGCACGATTAGAGCGCGTGACGTTTACGCTGGCCGCTTCGCCCTGTTACCATCGAAAGTTATCTCAGGCACCAATTTATTCTTCAGCAAACTTTCTTTTGGAGGCAACATGCCCGTAAAGGTCGGCATTAATGGTTTCGGACGCATTGGACGCAACGTTCTCCGCACCGCGCTCACCGACAAGAACCTGGATTTCGTCGCCGTCAACGATCTCACCGATCCGAAAACGCTCGCCCACCTGCTCAAGTACGACTCGATTCTCGGCAACCTGCCCAACCAGATCACGGCCGGGACCGACAGTATTTCGATCGATGGCAAAATCATCAAGGTTTTCAAAGAAAAAGATCCCGCCGCCCTGCCTTGGGATTCGGTAGGAGCCCAGGTAGTCATCGAATCCACCGGCCACTTTACCGATGCCACGGATGCGAAGAAGCATCTGCGCGGCCCAGTGAAGAAAGTGATCATCTCCGCCCCTGCGAAGAATGAAGATCTGACCGTTGTGCTTGGCGTGAATGAAGAAAAATACGATCCCGCCAAGCACCACATCGTCTCAAATGCTTCCTGCACCACCAATTGCCTGGCTCCGGTCGCCAAGGTCATCAACGACAACTACAAGATCGTCAGCGGCACCATGACCACGATTCACTCGTACACCAACGATCAGGTCATCCTCGACTTTCCGCACAAGGATCTGCGGCGGGCTCGCGCGGCAGCAATCAACATGATTCCGACCACCACCGGCGCTGCCAAAGCCGTTAAGCTGGTCATCCCCGATCTCGCCGGAAAACTTGATGGCTTCGCCATGCGCGTGCCCACGCCTAACGTCTCCGTGGTCGACCTCGTCGTCTGGGTAGAGAAAACAACCACGAAAGAAGAGGTCAACGCCGCCCTGAAAAAGGCCTCCGAATCGGGTCCGTTAAAGGGCTATCTGGGCTTCGAGGAGAACGAACTGGTCTCGTCCGATTTCAAAGGCGACTCCCGCTCCTCTATCGTTGACGCCCACATGACCCTGGTAGTCGGCGGCAACTGCGTCAAGGTGATCTCCTGGTATGACAACGAGTGGGGATACTCCTGCCGTGTCCGCGATCTGATCAATCTGATGGCGGCCAAAGGTCTCTAGTTGTAGCGCCGGCGTCTCGCCGGCTGTAGTGACGGGGTCCTCGCCCGCCAGGCGGAGCGTGGTTCCGCGGTATCGGAAGCGACCAACGACGGGGTTCCAATTTCCAATGCCCAAACTTTCAATCCGCGATCTCCCTCTCAACGATCACCGCATTTTCATGCGTGTCGACTTCAACGTCCCGCTCGAGGATGGCCGCGTCATGGACGACACGCGCATCCGCGAAACCCTGCCCAGCATCGAGTATGCGCTGCGCCACGGCGCGCGCCTGATTCTCGCATCTCACCTCGGCCGCCCCAAAGGCAAACCGAATCCCAAGATGAGCCTGAAGCCGGTCGCCGAGCGTCTGCGCATGCTGTTGGACAAGGAATTATCGCGCGGAGAAAACGTCGGCTTCTGTCCCAATTGCGTTGGGGAGGAAGCCGAAGAAATGGCGCTCAAGCTCGAGAAAGGCCAGGCGCTGATGCTGGAAAATCTGCGCTTCCACGCAGAAGAAGAAAAAAACGACGAGAATTTTTCCAAACAACTAGCCAAGCTCGCCGAGTATTACGTCAACGACGCCTTCGGCACCGCTCATCGCGCCCACGCCTCCACGGTTGGCATCACCAAGTTTGTGCAGAAATCCGCCGCCGGATTGCTCATGGAAAAGGAGCTGCAATATCTCGGCCGTGTCTTACAGCACCCCGAGCATCCCTTCATCGCCATCCTGGGCGGCGCTAAAGTCAGCGACAAAATCGGAGTCATCCAAAACCTGCTCGGCAAAGTTGACACGCTCATCATCGGCGGCGGCATGGCCTACACCTTCCTCAAGGCGCAAGGCGAATCCGTCGGCAAGAGTTTGGTTGAAGAAGACAAGATCGAGCTCGCACTTGACCTTCTGAAGCAGGCAAAAACTCATAAGGTCAAGTTCCTATTGCCCACCGATCACGCCATCGCCGATCGCGTCGAAGCCAGCGCCGTGGCGAAATTCGTCGGCCCGGGCGAGGCCATCCCCGCCAACATGATGGCGCTCGATATCGGCCCGCAAACCATCGAAGCTTTTTCCGAAGAAGTGGCTCGCGCCCGCACCATCGTCTGGAACGGCCCCATGGGCGTTTTCGAATTGCCGCCCTTTGCCAGAGGCACCTTCAAGATCGCCCAAGCCGTGGCCGAGAATGCCGGAGCCACGACGATCGTAGGCGGCGGAGATTCCGTAGCCGCCGTCAAAGCCGCCGGAGTGGCCGACAAAATCACCCACATATCAACCGGCGGCGGCGCCTCGCTGGAATTTCTCGAGGGCAAGAAACTGCCAGGAGTGGAAGCGCTGAGCGAGAAAAAATAGGTGACAGGTGACAGGAAAAACAAGATCAATTTTGTTTCGCATCAGGGTTTCGTGGCACCTGTCACCTGTCTCTGCCCATGTCTAACTTTGCGGTCCGACTGGCCTTTGCCAACGGCAAGACGCTCGAACTCCACGGCCCCGCCGACATCACCAAGGAAACAACCGAAGCCATCGTCAACGCCGCCAACTCCTACTTGCTCGGCGGAGGAGGCGTCGACGGAGCCATTCACCGTGCTGGCGGCCCTTCGATCCTTGCGGAATGCAAACGACTCGTCGCCAAGATCGGCACGCTCCCCGCTGGAAAAGCCGTCATCACCACCGGCGGACGATTGCCGGCGAAGTATGTAATTCACACGGTAGGACCGGTATATTGCGGCGGCCGGCAGCGCGAGGCGGAAACTTTGGCCAGTTGCTATCGGGAGTCCATGCGAACCGCCGACGATCACGGAATCCGGTCATTGGCTTTTCCTTCGATTTCAACCGGAGCGTTCGGCTATCCGCTACACGAGGCAGCTGGAATCGCGGTTCGCACGATTATCGATGTCCTGCAGCCTTGCGCCGATGTCGAGCACGTGCGTTTCGTACTCTTCGACATTGCCACGTGCAAAGCCTACGTCCGAGCCGCCGAAAAAATTTCCCGCGAATCACTCCCAATTTCCGTTATCTTCGAGAAAGGTCCTTCATAAAAATGAGAAAGAAACTCATCGCCGCCAACTGGAAGATGTACAAAACTCCCACCGAAGCCCGCGACTTCTTCCGCGATTTCCTGCCCCTCGTCTCCGGCCATGACCGCGACGAAATTGTCGTCTGCCCCACTTTCCTCGCAATCGACGCCGGGGTTCAGGCAGTCAAGGGAACGAATGTCTCCATCGGAGCCCAGGATGTTTACTGGCAAAAGGAGGGCGCATTCACCGGCGAGATCTGCGCCAGCATGTTGCTGGCAGTCGGCGCCACCCATGTCATCATCGGACACTCCGAACGCCGCCAGTACTTCGGCGAGACTGATGACACCGTCAATCTCAAACTCAAGGCCGCTCTCGAAGGAGGACTCATTCCCATCGTCTGCGTGGGCGAAGTCCTGGAAGAACGCGAAGCCGGTCTCACCGACGACGTTCTGCGCCGCCAGTGTCTCCGCGCCTTCAACAAAGTTTCAGCCAAGAAAGCGGCCAGCCTGGTGGTTGCTTACGAGCCGGTCTGGGCCATCGGCACGGGAAAAACCGCCACCCCTCAACTGGCCGCCGATGCCCACGCCATCATTCGGGCCGAAGCCGCCGATTCGTTCGGCGAGGAATTCGCTGCTAAACTTCGCATCCTCTATGGCGGCTCCGTCAAACCCGAAAACGCCCATGCCCTGATGTCCGAAGAAGAAATCGACGGCGCCCTGGTAGGCGGAGCCTCCCTCGATCCTAACTCCTTTGCCGCCATAGTGAAGTATTAGTGAAGTATTAGGGACAGCCCGTGCGAAACGATTTTGATTTACCTCCACGCAACCCGGCATTACGCGTTAGAATCTGATTGATTAGATAAAACTCCCGCCTTAAGGGAGGTAAAGATTATGGGCCCATCCGTTCCTGTCAGGTTCCTGATCGTACTCGCAGCATCCCTCGGTCTAGCGCTCACCCCAAACCTTGCCTTCGCGCAGCACGGAGGAGGCGGAGGTCACTCGGGAGGAGGAGGCGGCAGTTCCCATGGCGGTGGAGGTGGTAGTTTCCATAGCAGTGGAGGCTCGTACCACGGCGGCGCGGGAGCACGCGAAGGCGGCTCCTATGGCGCGCGTTCCTATAGCGGACGCAGTTACGGCCGCGGAAGCGGGTCGGAAGCCAGCCGCAGTGTAGGGTCATCGGCAATGCGGTCGTCCGGGCGCAATTCATTTGATCGCGGTACTGAGAATATTCATACCGCCATCAACGACGGTCAGTGGCATTCGTTTGGCAATGGCGCCAGTTCTGCGCACTCGACCCTCATGGCTCGCAATGGCGGAATTTCCAACGCTGGCGGGCGTGCTTTTGCCTCCACATCTGGCGGTGCCCGCTTGTCTCCGTCCTTCAATCGCGCTGGCTTTGGCTGGAGCGGCGGTAGGGCCGGTGGCTGGGGTTGTTGTCGAGTAGGCTTCGGCTTTGGCTGGGGATTTTGGGGCTTCGGCTTCGGATGGCCGTACTGGGGCGCGTATTGGGGACCCTACGCCTGGGCTCCCTGGTGGTACTACCCGTATTACGATCCTTACTGGTATTCCCCGTGGCCGGCGTACAACGCCTATCCCGATGACAGCTACAACTGGTCGAATGATCCGCCGCCCTACCGTCCATCGGATGACGACAGCCAGCCCGCGCGCTACACAAATTCGGCGGGCGTAACGGACGTCGCCGTGACCGTTCCAATGCGGCCACCCGACAATCCCGCGCAACAATAGCCGCCCAACAGTGGCCGCGCAACAACAGCCGATGGTCCGATCGCTTCCTCTCGCTGCAAATCGCAGTGCAGAGGTACAAGCGAAATCAATTCGACAGAGGCTGTGAACGCCTTTCTCCTTGACCAGCCCGCCAACCTTTGCCACGATAACAATATCTTCCGCGAGGATCTCATGAAGTTTGGCGTAATCGTCTTTCCCGGATCGAACTGCGATCACGATGCCCACTGGACTGCCAGGCACGTGGCGAAACAACAGGCAACATTCCTTTGGCACGAATCGCATGACCTCGAGAATTGCGATGTAGTCGTCGTTCCCGGAGGTTTCGCCTACGGCGACTATCTGCGCACCGGAGCCATCGCCAAATTCTCGCCGGTAATGGAATCCGTCCGCAAATTCGCCGCCGGAGGCGGCCTGGTGTTGGGCATCTGCAACGGCTTTCAGATTCTGTGTGAGTCGGGATTGCTCCCCGGAGCCCTGATGCGCAACGTCGGCCTGAAATATGTCTGCAAGCCAGTACAGGTGAGAGTCGAAAACAATGAGACCCCGTTCACCAACGCATGCCGCCAAGGCGAGGTCCTGACCATCCCCATCGGCCACATGGAAGGCAATTATTTCTGCGACGAGTCCACCCTCGCCGAATTAAAGCGCGACCATCGAATCGTCTTCCGCTACGCAAGCCCGCAAGGCGAAATTACCCCCGAAGCAAATCCCAACGGCTCGCTGGAAAACATAGCCGGCATTTGCAGCCCAGAGGGCAACGTGCTCGGCATGATGCCGCATCCAGAAAGAGCCGCCGAACCGGAACTTGGTGGCACGGATGGCTTCAAGATTTTCGAGTCATTAGTCGGGGCAATGGCGGCAAAGTAAAGCAATCGTAGAGACGCGGCTTGTCGCGTTTCCGCCGCATCTAGTAAGCCCATCGGAGGAGCGTCGCTCCCGAGGTGAATCCAGCTCCTACCGAAGCCAGCAGCACCAGACTTCCCTTCTTCAACTTCCCTTCCTGGCGCGCGGTTTCCATCGCCAGTGGAATTGTTGCCGCGGTGGTGTTTCCGAAATCCTCGATATTTACAATCACCGCTTCCGGACGCATGCTCAACCGGTCCGCCGTTGCAGTAATGATCCGCTTGTTTGCCTGATGCGGAATAAAGGCGTCGATCTCGCTGCCCTGAATGTTGTTGCGTTTGAGAATCTCTTCACAGAGCAGCGCCATCTTGCGCACCGCGAACTTGAAGACCGCTGCTCCATCCTGATGAACGAAATGCATCTTCTTGTCGACCGTTTCGTGGCTCGAAGGATTCAGGCTTCCTCCGCCTGGCATATAAAGCGAGCACGCGCCCGCTCCGTCTACTTCATGCAGAAAGTCAATCAGTCCGACGGAATCGTCCTCGGCTGGTTCAAGCAAAACCGCGCCCGCTCCATCGCCAAAGATGACGCAGGTAGCGCGGTCGGTGTAGTCGATGATCGACGACATCACGTCCGCCCCGATCACCATCACTTTCTTGTGCGCTCCCGAAGCGACGAACTGCGCTCCGGTCTGCAGCGCGTAAACAAACGCCGAACAGGCGGCCGAAATATCGAATCCCCAGACATTTTTTGCGCCGAGCTTGTGCTGCACCAGACAAGCCGTCGAGGGGAAGAACATGTCGGGCGTAACCGTCCCGACGATAATGGCGTCGAGATCGGAAGCCTCGATTCCCCGCTCGGCAAGCGCATTTTTGGCCGCCTCGACCGCAAGGTCGCTGGTCGCGACCCCTTTATCCACAATATGTCTCTCGCGGATGCCAACCCGCTCCATGATCCACTGATCGTTAGTATCGACCAGCTTTTCGAGGTCGGCGTTGGTAAGAAGCCGAGGTGGAACATAGGTGCCAAGAGCGCTGATCTTAACGCGCTGAAGCTGGCTCAATGAAGTCGTCTCCTGATGTGCGTGGTGAATTCAATATTGTAAACGGCAAGCAACAGGTTGCAGGTGACAGTGACAGGTCTAAGGAAAAGCAAAATTTAGGCTCCCCCAGGTTTTCCCCGCGACCTGCGACCTGTCGCCTGATCTTGGTTTTTCGTGGCACCTGCCACCTGATCTATTTCATTCTCGCTGCCAGTTCGCCGAATAGCGGCAGTTCAAAGCGTTCGCCTTCCCATGCTTTGAGAGTAAGAACAATCCACAGAAACAACATAGCGAGCGTCGCTAGAATTCCAAACAACAGAAACACAATGGCGGCGGCAATATTCGAGAGCAAAAGCGCGAAAACCGTAAAGATGAAAAACACTCCCCACAGAAAAATGCTTTGCCAGGCGTGAAAGCGAACGAAACGGTGATTGCGAAATGCCGGCAGAAACAAGATCACCGCGGATGGGACCAAGGGGAGATAAGCGACCGCAGCCACAGCCCGCTCCGTGGGAGCCAGCGGCGTCATCGACCATCCGCACCCCGGACAGAATGCCGAGTTCGGCGTCATCGTGGTCCCGCAATGCGGACACTTCACCGAAGGCTGCGAGGCATTCGCGGAACCGCTCTCCGAACTACTCTCCGGCCCATTCGCTGAACTAGACAATTCGGCGTCCATTGCTCTTCTTTCGGCATTCTTCGCAAACGCCGTAGATCTGGAACGTGTGACGGGTGGTAACGTAGCGGTGCTTGCGGCCGATTTCCTGCTCGATCTCTCCAACCTTCTCCGCGAAAAATTCGACCGAGGCGCCGCACTCGGTACAAACCATGTGGTGATGACTGCGGCGATTGTACTGGTGTTCGTAGCGCGCTATGCCGTCATGAAAAGCCACTTCGCTGGCCAGTCCACAACCCGCCAGCAGCTTCAGCGTCCGATAGACAGTAGTGAAGCCGATGCGCGGATCGGTTTTTTTGACCAGCCGATGCAGTTCGTCGATGGAGAGATGTTCGCGCGTTTCCAGGAAAGTCCGAAGAATCGCGCTGCGCTGTCCAGTCTGCTTCAAGCCGACGCGCTTAAGATGCTGCAGGAAAATGCCTTCCGCTTCGCGGATGTTTTCCCGCGAGATAATTTCCTGATCGTCGATTCGTTTCTGCAACATGTTGGGCGGCGCCGAAAATCAAGATGATAATGCGCGCCGAGGAGTCGCCAACATGATACTTGGGGGAGCGCGGGTTGCGCCAACCGACTCCCAGGCTTGAGGCCTGATTTTGTTCCTGCTTTTCTCATGTGTTAACTAGATGGGGTGATTATTGACTTGACTCGCCCATTGTAGTACGGTGCGAGCATGGAATCAATAATGCCGGGAAAGGCTATAGATGTTTCCCGAGCAGTTGCCCTATCAAGAGATCATTTTTGGTACAGGTGATCCGATTGAGAAGGAGAATGTAGTGGAATTTCGCCTGCTATATCAGGGCGTGCTTCTTGGAGCTAGTTCTACAAAGACACGCGCTCAAGAAAAGCATGAACTCCGCCGCACCTTTCATCCGCAGTTGAGACGGCTATGGGAGACGAACCGCAATCTCGGTTATTTAGCTGACCGTTGGTGTGGTGTTTGGATTGACAAACATCCCGGAGCCCCGATCCCGCCTAGCGACCGTAAAAAGTTAGGACTTAGAGCAATATCGGAAAAGTGGGAACGGTGTGGGTTCAAGTTTATCCCGCTTGTGACAGAGGATTTCACTCTGCGGTGCAGACTAGACATTCTATTTTTGCGACCGAATCAGCCGCGTTACATTATGCAGGGCGGCGACTTAGACGGTAGGCTGAAAACAGTGTTCGATGCGTTACGCCTTCCCGACAATAAGGCGGAGACTAACGACGCAACACCGACAGCGGATGAAGACCCGTTTTTTTGCTTGCTTCAAGACGACAAACTAATTTCAGAAGTTAGCGTTACCACAGACGAGTTACTGGTACTTCCGAATGAGCGGCAGGTCAAGCCAAATGATGCGTTTCTCGTAATCCGCGTGCAAATAAATCACGCATATCCCGGCAATGTTGATAACTATTTTGGTTAGTTTAACGGATGGGCGATTAAATGAGTGAGCCTACGGAAGCAACTAAATTCGATGCTGGCGTGCGAAAAATTCTCTCCGTCTCGCGTGATGAACTGAAGCGGAGAGAAGAAGAATGGAAGCGCAAGCGAGCGACGAAAACAAAACCTGGTCCGAAACCCAAGAAGCAAAGCGCATAAGAGCGTACTGCGTTTAACTGCGTTCCTGCCTCTTGATTGGGATTATCTTGAAAAGTGCATACCTCTCACTGTTCGGCCCAGCGTAGAATCTCTTCCACTGCAAATGGCCTTTGTATGTTTTGCCCTTTGGGGCTTTGCCTTTGGGAGCCGTCAATATCCAAGTACCTTCATATTGCCTTTCCGGTTTTCTTTTTGGCATATTCGCCTCCTAGCGTGAGAAGTATAATATCGGGGAAATCACTCCAAGACTAAAACGCCCTGACGGGAATCAGGGTGTTTTAGGGACTATCGAATCTGTGCGTCTCAGCGCAATTCAATAGTAATACTTGGAGTGTGAGCCGTGCAAGTCCTCGATCTTAGGAGTTTGCCTCAAGTGAAACGCGATATGGATTTGATCCGCGACATTCTAATTGTGATCAGTGACGACCCGAAGTTCGATGGGAATAGAGAATTCTACTTTGCGACTCCAGAAGAGTTTGGCATTCAGAATCGATCCAAGGAAGAAGTTGCTTACCATCTCGCACTTCTCATTGAAGCCGGATATATAGACGGCGCTATAACGATGGCGGTTCCAATGCAGGTTATTAGAAGGCTTACCAATGATGGCCATGACTTCCTAGGAAGCATCAGCGATCCAAGTATTTGGGCTAAAACGAAAGAGCGATTAAGTGGACTTCCCGGCGTTGCTCTTTCTGTTGTTTCTCAATTGGCCCTCGCGGAAGCTAAGAAAAAACTAGGGCTATTTCCATAAAGAAAAAGGCGGACTAAGATTTAGCTCGCCTTCCGCGTTTCAGGTTCCAAGGTTTAGTTAATCGTTTGTCCCACCTTGCCGGTGAGTTGAGCGAAGGTAATACGCTTACCGACTAATTGAGTAGCAGCGATGCTGAAACGGTCAGCATCAGTCATTGGATTGTCTTTGGTGCCGCGAAAGTTGTAACGGAACGATTGCTCGTCAAGGTATCGGAAAAGATGAAACGGTTCCACACTCACATAGGTTCCACCAAGCGAACGCTTCAGGAGCGACCAGAAATTCTCCAAGCCGTTAGTGTGTACGCGGCCGTCTACGTAGCGAACCGCGTGGTCAACGATCTGGTGCTCATACTCGCTGTGCAACCCCTTGTAAGCTCCGAACTCATCGGTAAACAAATCGGCTCCAGATTCAACGTTGTCTTTCACGATGCCGTGAAGAGTTTTCTGCTGGCGATCCGCGACAATCTTAGTGCGAACCTTTCCGCCGCGCTCCAAGATTCCCATGACCATGATCTTGTCATCGGTGTTACGTCCCTGTCCGGTGATGCGACGGGCCTTGACGCTCTTGTGCATGTTACGCGCCTTGCCGCCGATGAAAGTTTCGTCGGCTTCGACTTCGCCAGAGAGTTTCGATCCGAGAGTTTCATCCTGCATCGACAGGCGAATCCGGTGGAGCATGAACCAAGCCGACTTCTGAGAAACGCGCACGTTCTTAGCGATCTCGCAACTGCTGACACCGTTCTTGCAGTTGAGGATCATCCACATTGCGGTGAGCCATTTGTCGAGAGGGATCGCGGAATCCTCCATGACAGTTCCGACCTTGATGGAGAACTCGCGCTTGGCATGGTGCTTGGAGCACTTCCAAGTGCGCCGATTGGCGTTGAAACTGACCCGATCCGACCCACAACCGGGGCAAATCACGCGACCGTCCGGCCAGCGCCGCAAAGCCAAGTAATCAATGCAGTTATCTTGGTTAGCAAAGTAGATAATAGCTTCTTGCAGGCTTTTCGGTTCTGGCATCATTTTCGACTTGGATTCGGTTTCCATGCTTTAGAATGTAGCATTTATCCGTGGGCGAGTCAAGTCAATAATCACCCTAGATGGTACTCCCACCCCCCTCCCCCTTCATGGTGGAAACAGGGGAGTTAGCGGGAGTTTTTCGCTTCGGTCTTTGAAAAATAAGGACTTATATCAAAGTATTGTGGAATAAGGACTTAGGACCTTCACAGACTAATTGCTTCCCATTTCGGTTTTCAAGGAACGCTGAGAATAGGTTGGGCGCAGGTTCGAGGTCCGCCTCGGTTGACACACTCGCCTCTGGCTACCCCAATCAGACTGCTGATTGTCCTGCATGCTCGGGCTAAATGTCTGTGATGATGGTCACCGGCTGAGTGTGATGAAAGCAAGGGCTTTTGTTATGGTTCGTTTATCTCGATTCGTCGAGGGGCGTCTGCCGGGGCACCAGGCCTCGCCCCCATTAATGCTTTTCCACGAGCGAGACAATAGCGGACGCGGCTATCGGACTTGCCCCAGCCAACGCTCCTTTTATTCGTACGAAGGGAGGGCTGGGCAAAACATCGGGCGCTGTGTATAGGCCGTCGGAAGAGATCGTGCCGCAAGCTGCTTCGGTGCAGCCAACGCCGGTGACGGTCCACTCGGCGGTTTTGCTGACGATTCCTGCCGTCTCGACGTAGAACTGTTCTCTCTTTCCGAGCGCAATCTGTGCGCTATTGGGGGTGAGCACCATGCCCTCCGTGTTGTAGAGCAATTGCATGGTCACTTTGAAATCTTTGCCTATGAAATCAGGTGGCAAGGGAGCGTTCGTTTTCAATGGCAGGACGCAATCGCGGGCGCCGCGATCCAGCAGGTCATCCCCAGAAGACGAGGCAATCTCAGCCGCACCAACTCGGCCGTCCTGGTTAAGAACAAACTGGATCGCCACCTGCCCTCGCTTGATCGAGGGAACGTGCGTCTTATCGTCAGTCCACTTATTCCAACATTTTCCTGCTTCGAGGATGAGCGCAGAAAGATACGAGCCAGAAACCACGCCCTGCGGATCGCCGGCCACCTCGACCCTGCCTATCTTGGATCCGTAAAGATGAAAGTTGACCTCAATCATGACCTGGATCGGGACCGGCTTGCCATCTTTCGTGGCGGGCTCGAACTTCCAGGTCTTTACGGCTTTCATCGCTTCTTCATCGAGCCCGCTGCCAAGAGACACAATCACTTTGATGTCATGTGGCAAGCCATCGGGGCCGACAACCGTGGACAGGATTACCTGGCCGTTCGCCCACATCTTGCGCGCTTCTTCCGAATATTCAGGGTCCGGCGCGTTGATTGCGCGAGGCGCACGGATGCCATTCGGCAACATCGCTGGGACCTCGTTTCCCTTGCCAGAGTTGGAGGGTAAGGATGCAATCGTGGCTGTGATACCGTTCGGAAAAAGCGACTCGATGTTCGCTTTGGCCCGAGCGTTGCCTTGATCCGCCGCTTTGCGGTACCAGGTCAACGCCTCGGCATCATCCTGCTTGACTCCAAATCCGTTGTGGTAAAGCCAGCCGATGTTATTCTGCGCATCGGCGTCGTTTTGATCCGCCGCTTTCCGATACCAGGTCATTGCCTGGGTATGGTCCTGCGGAACTCCGAGGCCGGTTTCGTAAAGCCACCCGAGGTTCACTTCGGCTTTCGCATAGCCTTGATCCGCCGCTTTGCGGAACCAGGTCATGGCCTTTCCGTAATCCTGCTTATCTCCCAGTCCGTTGCGATAAAGCAGACCCAGATTATTCTGCGCTTGCGCGTGGCCTTGATTCGCCGCCCGGTAGTACCAAGCCATGGCCTGGGTATAATCCTGCTTCACTCCGAGACCTTTTTCGTAAAGCCAGCCCAGATTATTACGCGCATCGGCGTTCCCTTTATCAGCGGCCGCAAGGTACCACGCCAGCGCTTCGGAATAATCCTGTTTCACTCCCGAGCCGTTCCGGTAAAGATCTCCAATGTCATTCATCGCATCGGCGTTCCCTTGATCGGCTGCTTTGCGGTACCACGCCATTGCCTCAGCGTAGTCCTGCTTAACGCCGAGGCCCTTCTCGTAAAGCCAGCCGATATTAGCGCGGGCCTGAGCGTTGTCCTGATCTGCCGCCTTGCGGAACCAGACCATTGCCTGGGCGTAATCCTGTTGGACTCCATATCCCTTACGGTAGAGCCAGGCGAGATTCACTTCGGCGGTAGCGTTCCCTTGGTCGGCTGCTTTGCGGTACCAGGCCATCGCCTTGGAATAATCCTGCTGAACCCCCCAGCCATTCTGGTAAAGCCAGCCGACATTATTTTGGGCCGCGGCGTCGCCTTGATCCGCCGCCTTGCGGAACCAGGTCAAAGCCATTGAATAGTTCTTCTCCTCCAGATAACTATTGCCGAGTCGGAGTTGGGCCGCAGGCGTGGTCGGTTGCGGCGAGGAAACGTCCTGGGCGGCGGCTCCAATGGATGCAACCACCAAACACACCATCAAGAAAGAAAGTGTTCTATTCACAATTAACCGTAAGGTGTCCCAACCGCCGTTTCCGTTTCGGACTGCTGGAATTTAGCTCGCAGGATGGTTCGCGACGATTGATAATTCGACGATAGTAATATCCGCTTACCCGGCTGGCAAACGCGTTCCGCGGTTGTCACGGACACCATGCCCCCCTACAATCTTTGAGTAATGTCCGTTACTGCCTCCTTGCCGGAAGTCCGGCGGCGCAATCGTTGGTCTGCGCTGCGCATTCTCTACTACGCCATTTGCCTGCTGCTGGTGGCGGTGATCGCCGGGATCTGGTGGCTCTATTGGACCGCGCGCAAACCCCTGCCGCAACTCGACGGCAGCATCACGGTGCCTGGAATCTCCTCGAAGATCCGCGTGGTGCGCGATGAGCGGGGCGTGCCTACAATCGAAGCGGCTACCCTCGAAGACTTATTTTTTGCCCAGGGCTACGTCACGGCGCAGGACCGGCTGTGGCAGATGGACGTCATGCGCCGCGCGGCTGCCGGAGAGCTGTCGGAGGTGCTCGGCGAAGTTACGCTTCCGATGGACCGCGAACAGCGGATTCTTGGCCTGCGGCCTGCGGCGGAAGCGTCGGAGAAAAATATCATCGCGAGCGAGCGTCCTTATTTTGAAGCGTATGCTCGAGGCGTCAACGCGTTTCTCGAATCGCATCGCGACCGGCTCTCGCTCGAATTCCGCTTGCTCAAGTACACGCCGAGGCCCTGGACCGTGACCGATTCCCTGCTGGTGGGCGCGCGCATGGTGGAGGATCTCAACCACTACAGCTATCAGCGCGCGCTGACACGAGAGAAAATCCTGGCGAAACTGGGACCCGAACTGACAGCCGACTTGTACGTGAATTCTTCCTGGCGAGACCGGCCGCCCACCGAAGTGCGGCGGATCGAAGGGAATCCTGCAGTCAACAGCAGCGATGAAGACGAGGATGACGAGGAAGAGATCGATCCCTCCGGGACGGGACGCGCGATTTCGGCGCTGCCCGCCGCACGCGTCCCTCAGGGGCTACAGCCCGCATTTTTTCCCGCCCTTAGCGGCACGTCCGAAGCCGTGCCCTTCCGAAAGCCAATTTATGAAACCGGGTCTTGGATGATTCCGGAGGAAGCCGACACTTTCCGGCCCGGGTCTAACAACTGGGTCGTTTCCGGCCAGCATACGGTTTCGGGGAAACCGCTGCTGTCGAACGATATGCACCTTGACCACCAGATGCCGAACCTGTGGTTTGCGGCGCACCTCAAAACAACAACCGGCAACTTCGACGTCGCCGGCGTTACGCTGCCCGGAATTCCGTTCGTGATCGTCGGCCACAACCAGCGTATCGGCTGGGGGTTCACCAACGTTGGACCAACCGTGGAAGACGACTTCATCGAAGACTTCAACGCGCAGGGACAGTACAAAACTCCCAAGGGATGGGTTGCCGCGCAGCACCGGCAAGAGACGATTCACGTCAAAGGCGAGCCGGATGTGGTTCTCGACGTTGTGTGCACACGCCACGGCCCGATCATCACGGAATTAATTCCGGGCGAAACGCGCCAGATCGCGCTGCGCTGGACGCTGCAGGACGGCGAGGGCCTGGTGTTCTTCGATGTGAACACCGCCCAGAACTGGAATGAATTTCGCAAAGCCTTTTCCGCCTTCGGCGCGCCCGGACAAAATGTAATGTACGCCGATGTGGATGGCCACATCGGTTATCAGGCTACAGGACGAGTGCCGATCCGCGCCGCGGGCGATGGCAGCCTGCCCGTGAGCGGCAGCGATGACGCGCACGAGTGGAAGGGCTGGATTCCTTTCGACGACATGCCGCACATCTACGATCCGCCGGAGGGAATTCTGGCGACTGCCAATGGGCGCATCACTCCCGACGGCTACAAATATTCGATCAGCACCGAGTGGGAAGCGCCGTGGCGAACCGATCGAATTTACCGGGTGCTTGAGTCGGGCAAGAAGTTTGCGCCCGCGGATATGCTGGCGCTGCAGATGGATGTGTCATCCACGTATGACCGGTTCTGCGCCGACAAATTCGTGTATGCGATCGATCACGCCACGAACGCCTCCGCCCGGGCGAAGCAGGCCGCCGACATTCTGCGCGATTGGGATGGGCGAATGTCCGCGGATTCAGCCGCCCCGACGATTGAAACCAAAGCGCGCGCGGAGTTGGTGCGCTTGCTGCTGGAGCCGACGCTGGGTACGCCAGGCTCCGCCGCAGGAGGCTTGAGTTGGAAGAGCTATCAGTGGGGCATGGGGTCGGTCTGGCTGGAAAATGTGCTGACCAGGCAGCCACCGCGCTGGCTGCCGCCGGGATTCGCCGACTACGGGAGCCTGCTGACCGCAGCCGTCGAGACTGCAATGAAGCAGACCGAAGTTCCCCAGGATCTCAGTCAATGGAAGTGGGGCAAGAATTATCCGGTTGAAATCGACCATCTGGTGCTCAGCCATCTTCCGGTGGTTGGCCGCTTCACCGGCCCGGGATCGCACCCTTTGAGCGGAAGCAACTACACGGTCAAGGCCGTGGGCCGCGGTTTTGGACCCTCCGAACGGGCAACCTGGAACTTTGCGAATTTCGACGAAAGCACGCTCAATCTGGTGACAGGCGAAAGCGGAATCTTCCTCAGTCCCTATTATCTGGACCAATGGGCGGCATGGTATGGAGGCTCGACCTTCGCATTTCCCTTTTCGAAGAATGCGGTCGACCAGCACCGGAAGCACGAGATGACGCTAGTTCCGAAGTAGAGTTCTCGGTTCCCGGTGGACAAAGCGAAGAGGTAAGGACAAACTGCTAACGACGTTCTTAGAAATCCACCGTCTTGACGTCGATGAAATTGCCGATAAGGGCATTGACCTTGCCCGGGTTATTCGGATTGTTCGGGTTGTACTCCAAGGCATCGATCGTATCGTCGTAGATATCGAGCGATCCCCCCTGGACCACATAGACGACCTGACGAGTGCCAATGGGCTCAATGCCGGTGACGTCCCCATTCGCGGGAGGAATGACCACGCCGCCGGCGGCAGCGCCTCCGACTGCAGTACTGAGCGTGTTGTAGATGATCAGGCAGCCACGAATCTCGGTCCCCGGCGGCGTAGGAACGGGGGGAACGATCTCAGTGCAATCGCGTGACCCAATATAGAGCTGTCCGTTGGCCCCGAGCGCCATGCGGTTGTGATATCCGTCGGTAATGGCGATCCCGGAGGTTGTCAGCGTCATGGTGGATAAGTCAACAACGCTAAGCAGTCCACAGGTCTGCGCGGCCGTGGTTTGCCCGGTGCATGCCGCCGCCGGCATGGGCGTGCCCGCCACATACATCGTCGAGCCGTTCACCAGAGCTTCGCTGCCGGCCGCTATGTTCAGCGTGCCGATACACGGCGGATTTCCGCCGGGGGTGCAGACGACGCCAGGCGGGCCCGCGGTGTTCGTCGTTAAATCTAAAGTTTGAATGCTGGCTTGGGTCCCGCCGCACTCAGCGCCGCAGTTCAACACGTAGGCGGTATTGTCGTCGCTGCTGAAAAAGGCGGCCACCGGATGATCAAAGCCAGGCACAAAAGTGACGACCGGACTCGCGGTTCCAATACTGGACGGGGTAATCACTGCAACCATATTCGCAACGGCATTGGAAGCCCCGCTCCCGCTGAAGGCCAGCAGGCGATTTCCAGTGTTGCCGATGGAGAGAAACGTGTAAGGCGGGTTGATCCCCTGGTCTCCCAGACCCTGCGTGATGCAGACAGGAGGAGGTGGAGGAGTCGGGGGATTCGGATTTAGCGGCGGGCAGCTGATGGTATTGGCAACTGCGCCTGAATTCAGGCTGATGACTTCCACAACTCCCTGAGACTGTCCCACCACGGGCGCGGTCGGAACCGCCACGTAGGCCGCGGAACTGTCCGGCGAAACGACGAAGCTTTCGGTCATGCCGGGCAAAGTCACGTGAGCGGCATTCGATTCCCCCGCATTGTTGATCACGCTGAACTGGTTGTCGGAGAATTGCGTGCCGTTTCCGCTGAAGACCAGGGTCTGGGCGTGGTTGGGTGTCACCACCATCATCCCCGGGGTGTTGCCGGCCGAAATCACCGATCCAGGCGCGCGCACGTCCCGCGAGGCATCGACGACATATATGCCCGCTCCCGTAGTGCCGGCGCTGACGTTATTGGTGATGAAGGCGCGGTATTTGATGCCGCTGGTTTGCGTGCTTGCGGCAGGAGCACCGCCGCAGCTCAACCACGTCAGACTGGCAGGCAGTATAAAAATCAAAGGGATCAGGACTTTTCTCAAACCTGGGACTCCAACCAACCTCATGCCGGATAATCACTTGGATGCAAGAGAAGGATTATAACAAAGGACGAAATTGTGGCTGGAACGGCCGGGTTCTCAGACAAAGAACTGCTGCCGCCGGTCCATTTTTACTTGCTCTTGTGTGATGGCTTGACCGCGGGTGCACGTCAAGAAGCAATCGCCGGGTCAACAGAAACAATTAGCGTGTCGAAAGAAGTAACGCCGCCGTCCCGGCGGCTGTCCGGCGGGAGTCTTCGCCCGCCGAGGGCGGGACGCCCTCGGGACAGCCGGCAAGATGCCGGCGCTACCCTTGGGCATTTGCCGGAGTCTCTGATCGCGGCGTTAGTGACGTGTGAGAACCAATTTCTGAGTTATTAACTCACCTTCCGGCCAACAGCGAAAGCCGGTTGTAAGACGAGAAAGAAGAGGGGGCCAGTTCTCGATCGAAGTTTTCGTTATTTGTTCTCTCTCCATACTGACTATTGTTCGCGACCCGAAGTTATAACATTTGCGGCCATTGCGAAGAGGAGGATTCATGAAACACTTCGCGCTGCTAGCCTCGCTTCTGCTGCTGACCGCCGCAGCATTTGCTCAGCCCGCGTTTCAGGGTTTTGAAACGAACACTGGTGATTGGAGCCCAATTACAATCCGCGTGCCATCCGGCGGCGGTGTTTTGCACCTGACCGCCGCTTCCGGAAACTACTACGCCGAAGTTCACAATATAGATGGTGACTATTCCCTGTCCGAGGGTTATCCCCCGCCCTACTTGTTTGGCGACAGCGGGTATAGTTATTTTGGGTATGCCACCCAACCTCCATACATCGGCGACTTCAGCCAATCCATCAAGATGTACATCGACATCACCTGGCCGATGGCGCTTTACGGCGGCCCCGGCGTCTGGATTGACGAGTCGCCCGGCTTCGATGCCTCGGGCAATTATGGGGCAGAACATAATTTCCGCCTCACCCCAACCGGATCGAATACGGTGGATGTCTTTGTGGACGGCAATCCGAGCATCGCAACTATCGCCACCTCCGGTTGGTACAACTTTCAGATGACCTTCCAAAAAGGAACACATCCCACCGATCTGGTGATCACTAACATGAACGTATTCGATCCGGGCGGGCATCTTATTGGCACCACAACCGTCCTCGGCAATTCACCGGCCGGCCCGCAACTCAGCGGAGATCTGCTAGGGCCCGGCTACGTATGGATTACGGTGTGGCCCAATGGCTGGGCGGGCGACGTGCTCGGCATTGACGACGTCCGCGCCGATCTCCTTACATCTGGTACCCCATATTTTGTGAATTACTATTCCAACGCGAACACCGCGGCTGCGCCGGACGCCACGGTGCGTATCGTCAACGACGGCAGCTCAGGCGGTAATCTGTATGCGGCGATCTACGTATTGAATGACAGCGAGGAGTTGCAGGAATGCTGCGCTTGTCTGGTCACGCCCGACGGGGTTCTCTCGGAGTCCGTGAATAAGAACCTCACGGCAAATCCACTGACCGGCATCCTGCCCACACGCGGCGTTATTAAGGTCATTTCGTCGTCCAGCAGCGACCCAACCGCTCCTGCGCCAACTATCGGACTCCGAGCCTGGGGTACGCACATCCATGGAACCAAGGTCACGCTTTCTCCAGGGAACCCGGTAAACCCGGCCTCAACCGGTCCCTACTTCGTAACCGAATCCAAAGCAGCGGACTCCAACCTCGGCGCGTCGGAGGCGTCAACCTTGGGCACCCTTTGTTATTACGACGGAAAGCTGAGCGGCAACCAGTGCACCTGCCAACCGGAGGATAACGACTATTAGGCTTCCGACGTGAGGGAGGGCTTTGAAAGGCCGCCCTCTCAGGAAGTTTGGGATCTTGATTTGCGCGAGCGGAAAACTCAGCGCGGTATGCCGTGCTTGCGGCGGAATTCCTCGAAAAACTCTCGCGCCGGGCGAACGCGGCATACTCGATTGCAGTGCACGGAAAACAACGAGATTCGGTCACACCCTCCCAGATGCAGAGACCTCGCCCCATCTAGTATTCTCAACTAGATGCCGCAGAATTTCATCGAACGCCTGAAGCATGCCCCCGTCCTCTGCGATGGAGCCATGGGGACGCTTCTTTATGCCAAGGGCATCTTTATTAACCGCTGCTACGACGAACTGAACCTATCGCAGCCGGAACTGATCCGCGCCGTCCACCACGATTATCTGCAGGCGGGCGCGGAGATCATCGAGACCAATACGTTCGGCGCGAACAGCTTTCGCCTCGCCCGGCATAGTATTTCGGACCGCGTGCACGACATCAATGTCGCCGGCGCTCACGTGGCGCGCGAAGCGGCCAAGAGTTTTGACGTATGGGTCGCCGGATCGATTGGCCCGCTGGGCGTCCGCATTGAGCCTTTGGGCAAAACTTCTTTTGAAGAGGCTCGGATCGCATTTCGCGAACAGATCGCCTCTCTGGTCGAGGGCGGCGTCGATTTGCTGATGCTCGAAACCTTCGGCTACCTCGAAGAATTGCGTCAGGCCGTGCTCGCCTGTCGCGATGTGAATGCAAAGATTCCCATCGTCGCCCAGGTGACGATCGATGAAGACGGCAACTGCCTCGACGGCTCCGACCCGGAGGCCTTCGCCGCCCGGCTGACGGAATGGAACGTGGACGTGCTCGGCATCAACTGCAGCGTGGGACCGGTGGCCATGCTGGACGCGATCGAGCGGGTTCGGGCCGTCACTTCCCTGCCGCTCGCTGCGCAGCCGAACGCCGGCATGCCGCGCTCGGTTGAAGGACGGAATATCTATCTCTGTTCGCCGGAATACATGGCCAGCTACACGCGGAAATTTGCGGCCGCCGGCGTGCAGTTAATCGGCGGATGCTGCGGCACCACGCCCGATCATATCCGCGCCATGAAATCGGCGTTACGGGTTCGCGAAGCCCGCAGCAAGACTGCGGTTACGGAGGCGATTCACTCCGACGCGACGCCCGTAGCCGCGGCCAGCATCCCTATGGCTAAGCGATCCCGCCTCGGCACAAAGATCGCCGCCGGGGAGTTTGTCACCATGGTCGAGATCGTGCCGCCCAAGGGAATCGACATCCGCAAAGAGATCGAGGGCGCGAAGTTTGTTAAATCGGTCGGCGTCGACGCGGTCAATATCCCCGACAGCCCGCGAGCCTCGGCGCGCATGAGCAACCAGGCCTTGTCTCTGCTGATGCAGCAAGAGGTTGGGATTGAAGCCATCCTGCACTACACCTGCCGCGACCGAAATGTGCTGTGCATTCAGTCCGACCTGTTGGGAGCAGCGGCCATCGGACTTCGCAACCTGATCTGCATCACGGGCGACCCTCCGAAGATGGGGAACTATCCCGATGCCACGGCGGTTTTCGACGTGGATGCGATCGGCTTGGTGAATATCGTTCACAGCTTGAACCGCGGATTAGACCTCGGTGGCAATCCCATCGGCACCGGTACCAGCTTCGTCATCGGAGTAGGCGCAAATCCCGGGTTGCCTAATCTGGACGAAGAGATCAAGCGCTTCGAATACAAGGTAGAAGCGGGAGCCGAATTTGTGGTAACCCAGCCCGTTTTCGACCTCAATCTGCTGGAAATTTTCCTGAAAAGGATCGAACACTGCCGGATTCCCGTCATAGCCGGAATTTGGCCCCTGGTGAGCGCGCGCAACGCCGAGTTCATGAAGAATGAGCTGCGGGTATCCGTACCTGATGAAATTCTCAACAGAATGAGCCGGGCCGCAAGTCCGCAAGCGGCTCGCGAGGAAGGCGTCGCCATCGCTCGCGAAATGCTGGGAGCGCTGCGCGACCGTGTGCAGGGCGCGCAGATCAGCGCTCCTCAAGGCCGGTATACCTCTGCCGTGGATGTTCTGGAGGCTCTCGGCTCGAAGCGACCAGCTTCAGTCTAATTTTGGAACACAATCCACAGAAAAATAAAAAATTAGATAATTTTCACTGGACATTTTCCGCCGGAAACGGCATTACAATAGAGGCAGGAGTAATTCGATTGGTGAAGTTTGAAGATTGCCTCGAGCGTCTCGAGAAAATAGTTGAGGAACTGGAAAAAGCCGAGGTTCCTCTGGAAAAGTCTCTGACGCTGTTTGAGGAGGGCATGCAACTTTCCGCAACGTGCCGGAAGCAACTGGAGGACGCGGAAGGGAAAGTGGAAATTCTGTTAAAGCAGAACGGGAAGCTGCAAACTGAACCGTTCGAGCCCCCAGCCGAGAAAGCGTTGCGCAAGTAACGCGATTCGACTCGGATCGGATTTTAGCAAACGACAACGCCTGTGCTAGCAGTCTTGCTGTCGCAGCCAAGGCCACCGCGGGGTCGCGGTGAGGTCAGGGGGTAGTATGGAACCATGCAGTGTAGTTCTCTATCAGAATGACCCCGGAACTGCTCAAATTCTGGCGGCCAGTCTTTCCCAACACTTCAATTCGGTTTTCCTGGCGCAAAGCTATGCGGACGTGCGTCCGACCGTGGCCCGGCAACACGCCGAGGCTCTGGTGCTGGATCTGGAGACTTCGGGACCGGACGAGGTCGAACGTTTGCATCGTGAGTTCCCGGGCCTTTGCATCGTCGGCACCCACCGGCTGGCCGACGACAAACTATGGACGGAAGCCATGAGCCTGGGTGCGGCCGACATCTGCGAACCGCGCAACGATGAAGTGGTGCGCTCGGTATTGCAACACATCCTGCATCATGCAGCAGCGTGAAGTCAGGTGTCAGGTCTTTGGTCTTGGGTCTTGGGTCTTGGGTCTTGGGAAAAACAAAATCAACAAACCCAAGGCCTGACAGCAGACCGAAACCGCACTCCTCCGGATTTCTAAGACCTAAGACCAGCCGCCTGCCCCTGCCTTGCTATACTGCGATGCCATGCTGGAACGAATTTTGAAGCAGGGACGCGAAGCCGCCGACGTCGCACTCGAACAACTCTTGCCCCCGGCAACTCAGCATCCGGCTTCCATCCATCAGGCCATGCGGCACAGTGTGTTTGCCGGCGGCAAGCGCCTGCGGCCGATCCTGTGCATGGAAGCCGGGCGCATGATCTCAGTATCAACGCTCTCAGGATCAAAGCTCGCAGAAGCAGAGCTTGCGGAATCAAAGCTCGCGGCGTCAAAGCGCGCAAAAATAAAGCCGGGGAGAAAGCTCGCCGCAGCCTCGCGTTCAGCCGCGGGCACGCTGCCCGCCGGCATCGAGCAGGTGGGCGCCGCGCTTGAAATGCTCCACACCTATTCCCTGATTCATGACGACCTGCCCGCGCTTGATAACGACGATCTGCGCCGCGGCCGTCCGACCGCCCACAAGGTTTTCGGAGAAGCCATTGCCATCCTCGCCGGCGACGCCTTGCAGACGCAGGCCTACGAAGTGCTAGCCCAGCTCATTTGTCCAGCCGAGGCGCGCGTCGCCATCATCCGCGAAATCGCCCACGCCACCGGCACCATCGACGGCATGATCGGCGGCCAGGTCGTGGACCTCGAAGCCGAACACAAACAGCCCGATCTCGCCACCCTCGAATACATCCACCGATCAAAGACCGCCGCACTCATCACCGCCAGCGTCGTTAGCGGAGGAATCTACGCGGGCGCAACAGTTGCGGACATCGGGCGTCTACGAACCTATGGCCAGTCGATCGGTCTCGCGTTCCAGATCGTCGACGATGTGCTCGACGTGACCCAGACCTCCGAGCAACTGGGAAAAACCGCAGGCAAAGACACGGCTGCGGAGAAGGCCACGTATCCGGCGCTATTCGGAATTAAGGAATCGTTGCGGAAGGCCGACGCCCTGGTCGACCAGGCCTGCCAGGAACTAAGAACATACGGCGAAACCGCCTCAGTTCTGGAGGATCTCGCTCGCTTCCTGGTACAGCGCAAGAAATAATCCTCTGTAGAAACCCGGCTAGCGGAGTCGCTGCGGAAGATGACGCCCTTGAATCTCCTCTCCACCAGCGGTAGAGTATTTATGCTCTCGCGGTCTCCCGCCTTCCTTATTCCTCACGGGCAATTTACGCGTAATAGCTGCAGTGTCAGTGCAACTAAAGGCGCTACGGAGACAAGCACCCCAATATATGGTGTTTTATTACTTGACCCGTCCCCGTATTCGCCATTAGAGTGTCTGAAAAGCGTGGCATGACATCTGAATTCCCAGGGATGGCATCCACGGCAAGACCAGCGAGGAACCTCGGGAGTTAACAGCCAGACGCTGCCCGGGATTCCCGCATTTGCGGCGCACTCCAGCCAGCGCAAACCGAGTCTGCGGACCACGTGTCCGCCCACGAAGGAGTGACTTTGCTCAAACTCAAGAAGCTGCAGATCCTCGGATTCAAGTCGTTCTGCGATCGCACCGAGCTGAAGTTCCACGGCGAAGGCATCGCCGCGATCATCGGCCCCAACGGCTGTGGAAAATCGAACATCGCCGATGCGATTTCCTGGGTGCTCGGCGAACAGTCGGCCAAATCGCTGCGCGGTTCCCGCATGGAAGACGTGATCTTCTCCGGCACGCGCGATCGCAATCCCACAGGTATGGCGGAAGTGTCCTTGACTTTGATCGATCCGGAAATCTACGGCGGCCCAGACACGAACGCGCCCACCGAGATCGAGATTCAGGATGACCTCCCGACCGGACGAACCCGCGACGACGAAAATTGGGACGAAGCCGAACTCCGCTCCCAGGCAGCAGCCGAAACAGAACGAGCCATAGAAGAGGCGCAACCCGGAAAGACTGAAGAAGTGGAAGGTGAGATGGCCTCAGCGTCGGCGGCCGAGGCGTCGGCTGCGGAAGGGTCGGCTGCGGAAGTGGCGCCCAACCCGGTCGCCGTCGCTGGCCCGCAAGTAGTGCTGAAGATCCGCCGCCGAAAATTCCAGCAACAAGATCACGTTGGAGAAATTCACGTCACCCGCCGCTTATTCCGCAGCGGCGACAGCGAATATCTGCTCAACGGAAAACTGTGCCGCCTGCGCGACATTCAGGAACTCTTCATGGGAACGGGCCTCGGGCCGGAATCCTACGCGCTCATCGAACAAGGACGCATCGGCCAGATCCTAAGCAGTCGCCCCACCGATCGCCGCGCCATCATTGAAGAAGCGGCCGGGATCACGAAATTCAAGACGAAGAAGCGCCTGGCCGAAGCGCGGCTCGAAGACGCGAAAACGAATCTCAACCGCGTGAACGATATCTTCGAAGAAGTCACGCGCCAGATGAACTCGCTCAAACGCCAGGCCAGTAAAGCCGAGCGCTATGCCAAACTGCGCGATGAAATGCGCGCCAAGCTGCGAATCGTCCTCGCCAGCAAGTTCACCCAGATGGACCAGGAGAGCGCGACGCTCGATACCCAGATCCATCAATTGGGCGAGGAAATCCGCCATCAGACCGAAAGCGTGCAGCAGTCCGAAACCGAGCACTCCGAACGCACGCAGCGTGGCTACGCGATTGAAACCGAAACGCGGCAGAATCGCGAGCGCCTCAATCAGATCGCCCTCGAAGGCGATCGCGGAAAAGCGCGCATCCGAACCAACGAAGAGCGTTGCGCGGAACTGTTCGTGCGCACCGCATCCGCGGAAGCTGAATTGGCGCAAGCGCAAAATCGCGTCATGGCGCTCGAAGAAGAGCGCGACGGCCACCGGCAACTGCTTGACTCCGCCGCCGCCGATCTTGCAGCCGCCCAGCAGGAACTCGCGCTCAGCCAGCAGGAAACGGCTTGCGCCGCCGCCAACCTGGCCATGCTTGAACAGGAACAGGAATCGCATCGCACCGCCATTCTCGAGGCCGTCGGCAGAGCGTCCAATCTCCGCAATCAGCTCACGCAGTCCGAGGAGCGGCTGGCCGGAATCGGCCGCGAGGAGCAGCGTCTGCGCTCTGAGATCGCAACCGCCTCCTCGCAATCGGAAACTTTCGGCGGACAACGCGGCCAGATCGCCCTCGAATTCGAAAGCGTCTCGCAGCGAACCACCGGACTTGCCGCTGAGATCGCGAGCCTACGCGAAACCCTCGAAACGAAGCGTTCTGCCGAAAACGACACCAAGAAGCACCTAGATTCCATCCGTTCCGAATACGCCACCGCGCTCGGCAAAAAGGGATCGCTCGAAGCGGTCATCGGCGAGCACGGGTACTCCACCGAGTCGGTGCGGCGGCTGTTTCAATCGGGAGCGATGCAGGGAGGCAACACTCCCGCCGGTGTGCTCGCCGATTTTCTTGAAGTTGAGCCGCGCTACGAGCGCGTCGTCGAAGACTTTCTGCGCGACGAACTGAACTTCGTCGTGGTCAAGTCGTGGGACGCCGCCGACGAAGGCTTGCGCCTGCTGCGCTCCGACGTCAATGGCCGCGCGACCTTCCTCGTGCATCCGGAAGACTCGCAGGCAAGATTTTCGTTTTCCGCGGACGAGAGCCATCATTATTCGCCGCTGAATGACACGGTCCTCCCCCTGAAGAACTCGATTCGCGTGCTGAACGGATTCGGCAAGTCGCTCGAAGTGATTTTGCCGAAGCTGGGAAATGGCTACATCGTGCCCGATCCCGGAGTCGCGCGTGAACTCGCGCTCTCCAGTCCCGACGCGTTCTTTCTCTCGCAAACCGGCGAATGCTTCCACAACGTGACCGTCACTGGAGGCAAGCAGCGCAGCGAGGGTCCGCTCTCGATGAAGCGCGAATTGCGTGACGTGCTGCGCCTGCTGGAGGAACTGGAGCGCGCTTTGCGTGAGAAAGAGATGCTGGCGGAAACCTTGAGTCGCGAAATCAAAGAGCAGACTTCTCTGCTCGATCGCCTGGAAGATGAAAAGCGCGATGCCGAAAAGCAGGCGATGACCTCCGGACATTTGCTGCAACAGTTGGAAAGCGAGATGTCGCGGGTGCGCGAACGGATAGCAATCAGCGAATCCGAACTGCAACGGCTCGCAGCAGAACGACAGGGACAGGAAAGCCTGATCGCAGCGCGGCAAGCGGAGTTGGCGACGATCGAGCAGTCGCGTTCGCAGTTCGAAACGCAACTTGCCGCCGCGCAAGGCAGGCTTGCCGAGCTGCGCATTCAGCGCGACGCAGCCGCGGAAACCACCTCGCAGCGTGGCGCTCGCGTGGCCACGCTCGAAGAGCGTCATCGGTCGGCGACAACACTGCTTCAGCGCGTCGAGGCGCTTGTCTCCGAGATGCGCGAGCGCGCCGGCGTGCTGCAAACTCAAATGGAATCCGCCAGCGCAGAAATCGCGCAACGCCAAAATGAAAACATACAACTGGCCGATCAACTCGTGCAGTTCGACGCCGAGCGCAATGCCGGAGAAGCGCGTGAAGGCCTGCTCCAGCTTGAGTCTGAGCAAGTGCGAACCCGGCTAACGGAAATTGAAGAGCTCCTGCGGAACACGCGCGAGCAGCTCGATCTCGCGCGGGACCGGCGGGGCGAGCTATCGGCAACGGCAGCCAAGCTGCAATCCGACCTGCAACACCTCGCCGACACATGTCTGAACGAACTAGGCGTGGAACGCCCGGTTCTGATGGCGGAGGCGCAGTCTGAAACCCCGATCCCGCTGGTTACCGGCGGTGAACTCGCCGCCGAAGATCAGGCCCACCGCGAAATGCGCGCCCGTCTCGACGCCATGGGCCCGGTCAACATGATGGCCCTCGAAGAGTACAAGGAAACCGCGGAGCGCCACGAATTCCTATTCACGCAAAGAAAAGACCTGCTCGACGCCATCGCCGACACCACAGCCACGATTCGCGAAATCGATCAAGTGTCGCGACAGAAATTTGAAGAAGCGTTCAACAAGATCAACGAAAACTTCCAAGCCACCTTCCGCAAACTATTCGGCGGCGGACACGGCTTCATGCGCCTCACCGACCTCGAAAACAGCGCGGAGAGCGGCATCGACGTGGTCGCCTCGCCTCCCGGGAAAAAACTTCAGAACGTGCTTCTGCTCTCCGGCGGCGAAAAAGCCCTCGCCGCGCTCGCACTCCTGGTAGGAATCTTCCAATACACGCCCAGTCCGTTCTGCATCCTCGACGAAGTCGATGCCCCGCTCGACGAATCGAACATCGCCCGCTTCACCGACCTAGTGCGAGAGATGAGCGTCCAGACCCAGTTCATCCTGATCACCCACAGCAAGCGCACGATGAGCATTGCTCCGGTGCTCTATGGCGTGACCATGCAGGAACCCGGCGTTTCGAAGCTGGTGTCGGTGCGGTTCGGGGCCGCGTAAAATCAAGGAGTGTTGAGTATGAGCCGGCTGGCTTTCGAGATCAGACACTGCGATCCATAGTGCAATGTGCACAACTGATGTATAATGTATACACTATGCCTGAATCCGCCGTTCTCACCCTACGACTAGATCCCAAACTCAAGAATCAGCTGGATCGCCTGTCGAAATCGATGAACCGCAGCCGCTCGTTTGTAGCTGCCCAGGCGATCCAGGAATATGTTTCCGTGAATGAGTGGCAAATCAATGAAATCAAAAAAGGCCTAGCCGAGGCCGACGCAGGTGACTTTGTCAGCGAAAAGGAAATGCGGCAGACGATCAGGGGTTTGACGCGTCGTGCACGGTAATTGGCTGGGCGCGGCGCGCGCGAACCTGATCGCCGTGTCCGAGTACATCGCGCAGGACAATCCCGACGCTTCTGCCAAGACCGTGGCGGCGCTTACAAGGGCGGTCGAGAGTCTGAAGCGATTTCCCGCTGCTGGCCGACCTGGAAGAGTACCCGGAATCCGGGAGTTGGTCGTGTCCGGTACTCCATACATCGTTCCCTACCGCGTGCGCGGCAACATTGTGGAGGTACTGCGTGTGCTTCACTCCTCCCGAAAATAGCCGGGCCATTTCCGCACGAGACGGCGAACAAATGGTCACGATCGTTAGGACCGAGCACTCTGGCGCATCAACAAAAACTCGGGTTCCCCGTTGACAACCACCGCCGCGTTCTGCTTTTCCAGTTGGAAAATCCACTGCCCTTTTTTCCAACGCCGTCCTCAGCTTTTCCACATAGCGATCCCATGAAAACCAGCGCCCAGCAAGCCTTCTAGCTTACACTGGAACTGTCAACACTTTTCTACGCGGCCGCAATCGCCGCATCCCGGCGTCTGTGATGTAAGTCGTTGACAAATTCTCCGCGAAGGCTAGAATACGCAAAGTTTTCTTACCGGTAATTTAGAGATGAGCCCCGAAATCCTGGACAACGTTCTCCTCCGAACTGACTATCCCGAACTCGAACTACACGCCAGCGGCAAAGTGCGCGACGTGTATAACCTCGACGGCGACCACCTGCTGTTTGTGGCCACCGATCGCATCTCAGCCTTCGACTACGTGTTGGCGACCGGCATTCCGCACAAAGGCCGGGTGCTCACGCAGATTTCTCTCTTCTGGTTCGATTTCCTCAAGGACATCGTCCCCAACCATTTTGTCACTGCCGACGTGAACCGCTATCCGGCGGCGATTCGCCAGCACGCCGACGAGCTACGCGGCCGGTCCATGATGGTGATGCGCGCCGAGATGTTTCCGGTCGAGTGCGTCGCGCGCGGCTACCTTTCCGGCTCTGGATGGAAGGAGTACAAAGCGACGGGAACGGTCTGCGGCATCAAGCTTCCGGCGGGCATGAAAGAATCCGACCAACTGCCGGAACCGATCTTCACTCCCGCGACCAAGGCCACCACGGGGCACGACATCAACATTTCATTCGAAGAAATGTGCAAACTGGTCGATCCCGAATTGAGCCGCCAGCTTCGCGACATTACCCTGCGCATTTACAAAAAGGCCGCGGATTACGCGCGGCAACGCGGCATCATCATTGCCGATACCAAGTTTGAATTTGGACAGACCGCCCAGGGCATCACTCTGGCGGATGAAGTGCTCACACCGGATTCCTCGCGCTTCTGGCCGGCCGACACCTATCAACCGGGCAAGGCGCAGGATTCGTACGACAAGCAGTATGTACGGGATTACCTCGAAGAAATTCGCTGGAACAAGCAACCGCCCGCGCCAGCCCTTCCCCAAGACGTTGCGCTGCGGACAAGCGAAAAGTACCTCGGGGCGTATCGTCAGTTGACGGGACGCGAGTTGGAGACATAGTCCGCGCGCTGGTGTCATTGCATTCGATCGCCGATGTTAGGATTACTGGTCTTCGGATCTTAAATTTTGGATCTTGAATTTCGGATCGCTGAATTTCGGATCATGAAACCATGAGCGTTGCGGACTGGATCATCATCGCATTTCTGGTGTTGTCCGTGACCAGTGCCGCCATCGAAGGCTTTTTCCATGAGGCTTTCAAACTGGCGGGTCTGGTCGTGGGATACCTGCTGGCCGCCTGGCAGTATCATCGCCTGGCCGACTGGTTCGCGCCCCATTTGAAGTCGCCATGGCTGGGAGAGATCGCTGGTTTTCTCATTATTTTTTTCGCGGTCCTGATGGTCGCCGGCATCGCCGGACAGATCGCGCGTTGGGCAATGAAGAAGGCCGGTCTAAGCTCGATTGACCGCTTTCTGGGAGCAGTCCTGGGTTTGTTGAAGGGCGCGCTGGTGGTCGCGATTGTGTTGATGGCTATCACCGCGTTCGCGCCCGCTGCGAAGTGGCTGGCGGCATCGCAGTTGGCTCCGTATTTCCTGGTAGGCGGAAGGGCGGCGATCTGGCTCGCACCGTCGGAATTGCGCCACCGCTTTTATCAGGGCTTGGACTATATGCGGCAAGTGCACTCGGCAACGGACACGGTTCAACGGGACAAGGTTCAGCCGCAGTCGTCCGCGCCGTCGAAGTAAAAGCTGTCGCACAGATTTTAACGACGAGGGCTTGAGTCTTCGAGGATCCAATATTTGAGCGTGCGGAAACGAGGCGGCAAGTGAAAGATCAACTGGAAGCACTCATTCTTCAGATGTACAAAAGCAACATCCTGTATTCGGAAGCGGTTCGCGAGTTCAAGAAACGCTTCATCATCACCGTGCTCGAAGAGAACCGGGGCAATCAGTGCAAGGCCGCGCGACAATTGGGCATGCATAGGAACACGCTGAGCCGCACCATGCAGGAACTCAAGATCGATGTTCGTCCGCTGCGAGCCGACGCCAAGCGTCCGCCGAGGAGCGCGCGCCCCATCCAACTGGAGAGAAAACAGGTTCGCTAAAGCACCCAGCGCGGCTCAGGCAAAAAGTAAAAGGGCGGTCCCAGAGGGACCGCCCAAGTTTTTCGTCATACAGAATTCTTGGAAGGCGAATGTGTCAGTCCAAGGTTTTTCCTAAGACCTACCCTACTGCGGCTTCGGTTTCTTCCGCACCGTCGGCTTTGGTTTCGCTGCCACCAGCAACGCTCCGTCGTTCATGGTCATCACGAAGGGCTTCGCCACATTCGAGACCGGGGTTCCCTGGAACTGGAAGTCCGTGTCCTCTTTCGGCATATCCTTGGCAGGGATCGTTGCCGACATGGTGAGATCGATGTCGGGGCGCTTGGCATCGATATCGTCCGAACTGCCAGCCAGCATCAGCCGAGTGGCCTTGCCTGAGGTGTCGATGCTGATGATGTGCGCGACCATCTGCAGCGGCTTCCCTTTGAGCACCGACCAAACTTTGTCGGCATCTTCGGGCGTGCCTTCGGAGAGGCACAACTGCCACTCCGCAAAACTCATTTCCTCCACCTTCTTCGTCTTCAGCAGGTCGGTACATTGCTGGGCGGGAGTTGGCGGGACATACTTAGCGATGGTGAAATTGGCCGGAGGCAGTGGCGTGCTGGCGGTCATCGTCAGCACATCGTTCCATCCGTCTTCGCCGCCGTGGTACTTGACGTACTTGCTCTTGCCGAACTGCGCGATCTTAGTCTTGCCATCGCCCTGCGCCAGATTGGAGGCGCGTGCGATGAAAAAAAGTCCCTCCACGTCGTTTTCAGCCGATCCTGGCGCCAAGTCCGAGAGCGCTAAATCGTACACTTCGACCAGATTGTTCGGATCGGCCACCACCGCGGCTTTCAGAAACGGCTGCGCCTTCGCGAAATTCGTGCCCGCGGTAGCCGTATCCTTGGCCTGATTCGCGCTTACTGCCGCCTGGTAGGCGCTGATGCCCTCGGCGCCGTTGAAAATCAATTTGGTTTGCCCCTTCAGCTTTTCCCATTCGTCCGCCGTTATGCCTTCGGGCTTGGGCAAGTTGGTCTGCAGACACTGCAAACCCTTTTCGGCGTTCTGACCGGCGTCCGCAAAGTTCGCCGGCGAGTTCTGGCCGGCCATTGCCAGCGACTGCTTGGTGAAGACCATCACCGCTAATGCCCGCAGGTTGCACGGGTTCACCTGGAGGACCTTCCCCGCCGTATCCAGCATCTTGGTCCGATAGAGCGTCTGCTGGTCGGGCGTCTTCGCCTGACTGAGCAACTGCTGGTAGGCGCTCATCAAAGCCTCCAGCGCGTCTTCCTTCATCACGCTGTTGGGATACTGGGTCGCAAACGCCTCCAGGCCGCTGACCTTGGCGGCGGGATCGGTTTGCTGCACCGCGCCCACGTACGCGTTATACTCCGCTGGATCTTTGATTTCCTTTTTCTGCTGCGCTGGAGCGGCCGGAGCTTGCGCGGCCGGAGCTTGCGCCGGCGCGGCGGGCGTGGAAGGGGTTTGAGCGACGGCGGTAACTGCGGCTACCAGCAACATCGCGACGAAAATCTTCTTCATTCCTGTGGCTCCTTAACTCTTCGGGAAAGCGGAGTTGACAACGTGCCCGACTGATTCAGACTGACTGCTTCGCCAAAATCATGCACCGCCGGTTGACCTGCGACGGCCTGCCATTCCGGTGAGCGGATTATAAGGATGTGCTCTCCCTAAGGCAAGCGGCTTGCATCCAAATACTTCTGCGGCCGGCTGCCAACTTAGATGCGGAGAAGCATCGCTCTGTATGGTCCGGCGCATGGCGAAGCACATTAAAATAATGTCCTCGGGGAGGAAGACGCCTTGACACAAACCGCATCAAACCCGCCGCTGGCGGATCAGGTCGCCATCATCACCGGCGCCGGACGCGGCATTGGCCGGGCCATTGCCGTGAAGCTCGCCGAACTCGGCGCTCACACCGTTCTCTGCGGACGCGCGCGCGGAGCCCTCGAGCAGACCGCGGCCCTCATCGAAAACGGCGTCCCGGCTTCCGGAAAAAATCCGATTCAAAGTTCCGTGATCGAGTGCGACGTCACCGATCTGCATTCAGTGGAAGCGCTGGCCAAGCAAGTCGAGAGCGCCTTTCACCGCCTGGACATTCTGGTCAACAACGCCGGCATCGGATTTCAGAGCGTCCCGCTCCATCAACTCCCGCCCGAGAGTTGGGAGCGTGTGATGAACACAAATCTGCGCGGGGTTTTTTATTGCATCCGCAGCCTCGTCCCGCTCATGATCAAATCCGGAGCGCGCGGACATATCGTCAACATCTCATCCCTGGCCGGAAAGAACGCCCTACCCAACGGGGCGGCCTACGCCGCCTCGAAATGGGGATTGAATGGGTTGAGCTACTCCGTAGCCGAAGAGTTGCGGGCCCACAACATTCGAGTCTCGGTAATCTGTCCAGGATCGACGCACACCGAGTTCAGCGCGCATCCCGGAATGAATACGGAGAAGATGCTGCAAGCCACAGACGTGGCGCACGCCGTAGCCATGATCGTGACGCAAGCCCCGCAATCGTTCGCCAGCGAGATTTTGCTGCGGCCGACGCAGAAGCCGTGAGCAGCTTTCAGCCGTCAGCCATCAGCCATCAGCCATCAGCCATCAGCTGAGACGCTTTTCTGCTGACCGCAGTATCGCAGCACCCCACAAGTTGTCATCCTGAGCGCAGCATGGACTTCACGAAGTGAAGTCCACGCGGAGTCGAAGGACCCCTGGACCATCACGGTGCATCGGGGTTTCGTCGAAGCAAACCAGCAACGCCGCGCAAGCCACGCACCGGCTACCTCCCTATGGCGTGAGGAAAGCGGAGTGTAGGAGCGCGGCTCTCGCGTGCAAGCTCAACCCCGGCTCATCGAGAAGGATAATTACGTTCTTCCCGAAGTTTTTCTTGACCTGCGAAAACAGAACCAAGAATGAGAAAAACCAAACAAAACCACGACTGCGCTCATCGAAGTCCACCGAAACGTCGTGAACCGTGTTGTAGATTCTTGTGTGAAGTGTCCGTCCCTGGTTGAATGGCGGTGGGTCGCAGGGTAGGGCGGCGTCTAGGGAAAATAGGACACGTAAATTTGGAAGTCCATGCTTCGCTCAAGACAACAAATCGGATTTGTATACCGAGATTTAGGCGCGGAAAGGGCTGCTTTACCGGACGGCTGAAAGCTGACGGCCGAAAGCTGCTTCAGTCTTTGAAGAGATTATCGAATGCCGCCCTTGCATCATTCGGACGCTGACTGCCTTTACTCGATGTTTCTTTTTCTATCATCACTCGAATGGAATAGAACGAGCAGTCGTTGCGTTTATCTTTGGGAGAGATTCGGGCGGGAATGGGCTGATTGCATTCGAAGCGGCTGGAGGGGTCGAAGTGTTCGCACTGTTTGCAGGAGTGCAGGTTGAAACCGCATTTGGGGCATTGTCCGAACGGGTCGGAAAGGTTCTGCAGCAGCGCGCCGCATTCGGCGCAGCGGGAGACGGTCCGCGTGCCCGGCATGTTGATGGGCCGCGGTCCAAAGGTGTTTTCTTTTTTCGGAGCGGATGGCTTTTCGAATTCCTTCTTCGGCCCGGCGCCGGAATCCTGGTATCCGCGTTGCCGATATTTTCGATCGGACAGAGAGTGCCTCCTTCAGCCATCAGCCATCAGCCATCAGCCGTCAGGTAACCCGATTTACTGACGGCTGAACGCTAAGACGCATCATTCTCCGCTTTTGGCGCGTTGGGCACAAGAGATTGTTTGGAGTAGCCCGCTGAATCTCGCTGCCAGACGGGGCCAGCCCCGTCTCTACACTCGAAGCAACCCGGTCGGGTTGCGTGCCCTCTAACCGGCACTGCGAATGGGGCGCGGCGAATTGTGTTTCACATTTCCCGGTGCTACCATCCGATAGATAGTCCGATCAATGGATTAAGAGCCGGATTAACGGCTGGATTAAGAACTGGATTGAGAGATTATCAGGAGGTAGTGTATGGCGGAACGTGAGAGCAGCAACAGCTTTTTGTGGTTCCTGGCGGGGTTGGGCGTGGGAGCGATCGTCGGCGTGTTGTATGCGCCGCACTCGGGCGAGGAAATGCGGGAAGCGATTCTTTCCAAAGCCCGGGAGGGCAGCGAGACGGCGCGCCAGCAGGCCCGCCGGGCGCGGGAACAGGCCAGTGAGTGGGTGGATCGCGGAAGCGACGTGATCAATCAGCAGAAGGAGCGGTTCCGCTCCGCATACGAGGCTGGCCGTCAGGCTTACAACGAGACCACCGCAGCGACCGCCGAACCCTCCAAGAACCTGTAGGGACGAGCGAAAGCATCGAGGCGTCACGCGTTGGGGCGTCACACACTGAGGAGCAGCTATGGATGACAACCTCCTACGAATTTTTATTGCAGTTACGATGGCCGCGGTCGTGGTACAGGCGGGGATTTTAGTGGCGCTTTATCTCGCCGTCCGCAAGAGCACGGCCAGGATGGAAGCTTTGGCCACAGAAGTGACGAGCAAGGCTGTGCCTGCGATGGAGACAGCGCAGAGCTTGCTGGTGGAACTGCGGCCGAAGATCGAGACGCTGGTCACCAATGTCGCCGAGTCCAGCAGCGTGGTGCGGAGTCAACTGGGCCGCATCGATGCCACGCTCACCGATGCGCTCGACCGCACGCGGCTGCAGGTGATCCGCGCGGATGAGCTGCTGAATCGCACGCTGGATAAGGTGGAAGAGACGAGCGAATTCGTGCACAAGACCGTGGTCTCGCCGCTGCGCCAGGTGAACGGATTGATGGCAGCGATCAGCACCGGAGTGGAAGTCTTTCTCGGCCAGAAGCGGCGGCATCCGAAGAATGGACGAGGCGTGCCGCAGGACGAGATGTTTATTTAAGCGGCTTTCGACTGTTCAGCCCCTGGAGGGTGTGCGTGAGAACTCAGTCGTCCCTCCGAATCAATTATTTTTCGCCGGCGCGCTGCACTCTTTCGCTTCTTACGTCGGGAACGTAGATGGGCTGGACGTTTTGTTGGGCGGCCATTTTTTGAAACGTGGCTATATCCGCGTTCCTGACCTGATCCCATCTTGCCAGCAAATCGTCGGTTTGCTTCTTCAGTTTATCGAATTCCTGGTACTGGGCTGCGGTTGGAGCCGAGTCGGCGAAGCCCGCGACCGACAGGGAAAGAAACGCCAGCTTCGCGTCAATTCCCGGAGCGTAGGCGAGTGAATCTTCGCTGGCGCTGATCTTGAAATTAATCAGCGTATCGCAAACCGAAACCAGCTTGGCGTCCAGCGCGCTCGCGCCGTCCAACAAAGTTTTCGTGGAATCACCCGGCACCAGGCGATGCTTCAGACCGTCCAACTGCTCGCGGACGTCCTGGATCTGGTTTACCGCGTCGTACACCCGGTTCAACTGGTCGCGCAGGTCCATCTCGAGTTTGAACTGCTTTTCCAGATCGGCCTGCGAGGTGGTGACGCGAGGGTCGATCTTTACTTCGAAAGGAGCCGTCATACTCTTGCCATTGGCCGTCAGGCGCACCTGATACTTGCCGGGGACCGCCAGCGGGCCTTTCGCGCCATCGCCGTATTCCCAGAGAAAATAATTCGGGACGCGGTTCGCTTCCTCATAGCGAAGGTCCCATACGAAACGATTCAGGCCTTCTTCCGGCTTAATCTGCTTCTCCGGCTTCTTGTCGTCGGGATCGGGCGGTTCGTCGAGCGACTCATTCCTATTGCTGGAGAACGTGCGGATCACGCTGCCGGAGGCGTCGAGGATTTCAATCTTCGCTTCGTCTTTCTTTACTTCGTCTTCGTCTTTGTCTTTCCTGGCTTCCTGCATCATCTCCGGTTTGGGCGCAGGCTTCAGGTAGAAATAAATCACCGCGCCGTTGGGCGGATTCTTTCCGGCAAAAGATAAATGCTCCGGAGCTTCGCCGCTGTGCACGCGATAGGCGGTCGCGGGCTGATAAAGATGAACGTCTTCAAGCGCGACTGAAAACTGGCGCAGGGGCGAGACATCATCGAGGATCCAGAACGAGCGCCCGTGTGTGGCCAGGACAAGATCGTCATTCTTGACGACCAGATCGTGCACCGGAACAATCGGCAGGTTGATTTGGAGCGAGCGCCAGTGCGCGCCATCGTCGAAAGAGACATAGACGCCGCGCTCGGTGCCGGCATAGAGCAGGCCCTTTTTCTCCGGGTCTTCGCGCACCGCGCGCACGAACACTCCATCGGGAATCCCGGTGGTGATGCGGGTCCAGGTCGCTCCGTAGTCGCTGGTTTTGTAGATGTAGGGCGCGAGGTCGTCATTTTGGTGGCGGTCAATCGCGACGTAGGCCGTGCCGGCATCATGCGGAGACGCTTCAATCAGGCTGATGCGGCTCCACTCGGCCAGGTCGGCATTCTTGGGAGTGACGTTGGTCCAACTCTTCCCTTCGTCGCGGGTGATCTGGATCAAGCCGTCGTCGGTGCCCGCCCAGATCAGGCCTTTGGCCAGGGGCGAAGGAGCAATGGAAAAAACGGTGTCGTAATATTCGGTGCCGGTGTCGTCGACGGTGATGGGGCCGCCGGAAGGCTGTTGCTTCGATTTGTCATTGCGGGTCAGGTCGCCGCTGATCGCTTCCCAGTGCGCGCCACCATCGGCGGTTTTGAAGATGCGTTCGCCTCCGTAATAGATGGTGTTCGGGTCGTGCGGAGAGATCACGATGGGAGCGGTCCACTGGAAACGGTGCTCGAGCGGGGCCGCGCCGCGGGCATCGCTAAGTTCGGGCCAGACGGCGATGCTCTGGACCTGGTTCGTGCGGCGGTCGAAGCGTGTAAGGTTACCCTGATAATCTCCGGCATAGACAATGTTCGGATCGGCTGGATTGGGCGCAATGTAGCCGGCTTCCCCGCCTCCGACCTCGTACCAATTGTCGCGGCCAATCGCGCCGTCGTCGCTGCGGCTGGCGATGGCGACGGTGGAATTATCCTGCTGCGAGCCATAGACGTAATAGGGCGTCCGCGTGTCGGTGATGACGTGATAGAACTGCGCCGTCGGCTGATTGTCTTCACGAGTCCACGACTTCCCGCCATCCAGACTGACGGTTACGCCGCCGTCGTCCGAGGCGATCATGCGTTTCGTATTTTTGGGATCGATCCACAATCCGTGATTGTCGCCGTGCGGAACTTTAATCTTATTGAAGGCGCGGCCGCCGTCGGTGGACTTGAAGAACTCCACGTCCGCGACGTAGACGGTGTTGGCGTCCTGGGGATCGGCGATGATGTGCATGTAGTACCACGCGCGCTGAAAGAGCCCGTGGCTGCCGTTCACCAGATCCCACGTATCGCCGCCGTCGTCGGAGCGGTACAGTCCGCCCTCTTTGGCTTCGATCAGCGCATAGACGCGTTCGGAGTTCGCGGCGACTGCCAGGCCGATGCGTCCGTAGGGACCCTTGGGCAGGCCGTGTTCCTGCTCCTGCAGCTGCTTCCAGGTGGCACCGCCATCCGAGGAGCGATAGATGCCGCTGCCCGGGCCGCCGCTGGAGAGGGTCCATGGCGTCCGGCGAGCCTCCCACAGCGAGGCGAACAGGATGTGGGGATTCTGGGGATCGAAAACTACATCGATGGCTCCGGTGTTTTCGTTTTTGTAGAGAACCTTGTCCCAAGTCTTGCCGCCGTCAGTGGTGCGGAACACGCCGCGTTCCGTGTTCGGACCGAAGGGATGACCGAGCGCGGCGACAAAAGCTATATCGGGATTGTTCGGATTCACAATCACTTTGCCGATGGCGCGCGAATCCTTCAAGCCCACGTTCTTCCAGGATTTTCCGGCGTCCAGCGACTTCCAGACGCCGTCTCCCTGGGTGATGTTGCCGCGAATGCAGGCTTCGCCGGTTCCCACGTAAATGACGTTGGGATCGGATACGGCGACGGCGATGCTGCCGATTCCGGGAGAGCCGTCTCTGTCGAAGACCGGGAACCAGGTGTTCGCGCCGTCGGTCGACTTCCAGACGCCGCCACCGGTGGCGCCGAAGTAGTAGGTGGCCGGATCGCCGGGGATGCCAGCGGCGGTGAGCGATCGTCCGCCCCGATAAGGGCCGATCGAACGGTATTTCATTCCTCGGAATAGAGGGTCGCCTTTATTCTTTTCGTTTTCTTGCGGGGGCGTCTCGGAAGCGGCGGAGGCGTCTTTCTGCGCGGCCTCAGGCTTGCGGGTACGTTCTTTTTGTTGGGAAAACGTTAGCGTGACCGACAACAGGACGAAGCAGGCGAATACTGCGGCGCGCACGTGCACTTTCTGGATCATGAATGGCCCCGGGACAAATCTGCTGCCGTCAATGGTAATGCCAGAAGTAGGAAAGGCACAAACGGAAGGCCCTCCTCGTGGACCCAAATTTCGACGGTTAACCGCACGACGGCTTGCTCTTGCTTCGAAGGAAATCTTAACCACAGGGTACACAGAGGTCCACCGGGGAATTCAACCGCTACGGCCTTCGGCAAGGTACCTGCGGAGTCAACACGACGGGAGCCGAAATGTTGCTTGAATCTTGCCTTTGCCGCCTAGAATATTTCAAACATTTCCCCATTCTTTTGTTTGAAACAGAATACGCACAAGATGCGACAACAGTTCACATCGAACGAGGTGATCGCGCTTACCGGAATCACTGCCCGCCAGCTGCAATGGTGGGATGAGCGAGGTATCGTGGCGCCGGGACGGCAGGGGCATCGGCGTATCTACAGTTGGGATGAACTGGTCACGGTCTCCGTCATCTGCCAGCTTCGGCGGCGCGGCTTCTCGCTGCAGCGCATGCGCAAAGTGATCCGGTTCCTGCAGCAGGAGTTCGGCGCCAGTCTGGCCGCTACGGTCAGCGCTTCATCGGAGCAGGAATATCACCTTCTAAGCGATGGCACTCATCTTTATCTGCGCACGTCGGCGCGGCAGATCGTGGATCTGCTGAAAAATTCCCGGCAGCCGATGTTCGACATATGTCTAACGGACGAAGTGCGGCGGGTGCGAGCGGAAATTCAGGCGCGCAAGAAAACGGCGGTTTCGGAGCGGGTTCGGCCTTTGCGCCGGCGGCAGAGGGCGTAAATCGGAGCAGGAGAGCGGGAGGCATGATGATCGGTGAATTAAGCATTATCAGCGAGTGGATTCCCGAACAGATGGAACCCGGTACCGTGTTCGTGCTGGAGAATGCGGGCGAAGTGGGAGAGCGAGAGGATCCGTATTGGGCGGTGCTCTCCTGCCCGTCGTGCGGCACGTTGGGCTTGATTACTCGCAAGCAGATGGCGGGATTGCTGCCGACGATCTGCGGCTCTTCTACATGCTCGGCGCAGTTCTTTATTAAGGATGAGGAGATTACGCCGCGAAAACCGTTTTGAATTTCACCCCAGCACGATATCCGGCAGGTCAGCAAGCGTCGCGATCTGCGCGTCGGGCGTGTCTGGAATTCTCTCCTCGGCTTGACCAAACCGATTACACCACAGGACACGCAAGCCGAATGCCTTCGCCGAGTAAGCATCCCAGCCATTGGAAGAGATAAAGCATACCTGCGCCGCGTCCACGTTAAAGGCTTGGCATACTAAACCATAAACGGAAGGATGCGGCTTGTAGACCTTTACCTGCTCCACCGACAAGATCGCGTCCAGCAGATTGGCGATCCCCGCATTGGTGGCTGCGGCGGCGAGCATGGCCGGCGTTCCGTTGGATAGAATCGCTAGTTTCATTCCTTTTGCCTTCAGGCGCTTTAATGTGTCTGGGACATCCGGGTACGCACCTAGAACCATGTACAGATCCATGAGACGGGTACGCAGATCGGGATCGTTGAGCCGCAGGGTGGAAAGCGCGAAGTCGAGGGCATCACCCGTCACCTGCCAGAAATCGGCGTGATTCCCGGCCAGGCCACGCAGCCATGTGTACTGCAATTGCTTCGCGCGCCACAACTCGGCCAGGAGTTGCCACTTCTCTCCGAGCAAGTCACTTTTGGCGAGCGCGGCGGTGCGCGCGGCGCTGTTCACGTCGAACAGCGTTCCATAGGCGTCGAATACACAGGCCTGGACGTCGGGAAGCTTTATTGTCATGGCTGGTCTTTAAGCTTTGTCTTCCGACAGAACCGAATACGAGTTCGTCGAGCCCGTCTTCAAACGACACGCGAGAGGCTTGCCGCTGCGTGAGACGCGGCTAGCCGCGTCTCTACAGCGAATTCCTTGGGATTGAAAACTTTACCGGCACTTGTTCCACTATCTCTATATCGAAGCCTTCGAGCGCGGCTACCCTTCGCGGGTGATTGGTTAACAGGCGAATGCGCTTCAGATTCAGGTCGAACAGGATTTGAGCTCCCAGGCCGATTTCGCGATGCGTTTTGCGCTCGCTTTCGGGAAGCGACGGCAGACGACGCTCGCGATGGAAGGTTAGGAGCGATTGCTCTCCGATTTTTTCCGCAGTGAAACCTTTGGATGTCTGGTGCAGGTAGATGAGTGCTCCGCGGTCCTCCTCGGCGATCATCCGCAGCGAAGCCTCCAGGGTTTGATGGCAGTCGCAGCCGGTAGCGCCGAAAACGTCGCCCAGAAGGCAGTGCGCGTGCATGCGGACCAGGACCGGCTCGGACGAATCCTTGATGTCGCCGCGGATGAAAGCCATGTGGGAACCGCCGCCGTCCACTTCGCTCTCATAGGCGATGAGGCGAAATTCTCCATATTTGGTTTCGACCATGGCCTCACCCACACGATGCACGTAGCGCTCATGCTGCATACGGTAGCGGATCAGTTCCGCGACCGTCAGCATTTTCATATCGTGGGTGCGGCAAAATTCGACCAGGTCGGGAACGCGCGCCATGGTGCCGTCATCTTTCATAATTTCGCAGATGATGCCGGCCGGAACCATGCCCGCAAGCCTCGCCAGATCGACCGAAGCTTCGGTCTGTCCGGCGCGCACCAGCACTCCGCCCTTGCGAGCTCGGAGCGGGAACATGTGGCCGGGGCGGGCTAGATCGGAGGGGCGCGTTTTGGGATCGATTGCGACTTTGATGGTGTGGGCGCGATCGTGCGCAGAAATACCTGTGGTGATGCCTTCGCGGGCGTCGATTGCCTCGCAAAAAGCGGTTCCGTATTGCGACGTGTTCTCGCTGGTCATGGGACCGATGCGGAGATGCTCGAGCCGTTCTTCGGTCATGGCCAGGCAGACCAGACCGCGTCCGTATTTCGCCATAAAGTTGATGGCTTCGGGAGTGACTTTTTCGGCGGCGAGGGTCAGATCACCTTCATTCTCGCGATCCTCGTCGTCGACTACGACGATCATGCGGCCGGCGCGGATCTCCTCAACGGCGGTGGGAACGTTGGTAAAGGGTGAGTTCGCTGTCATGGACAGTGTTGCCCTCTCGGGGTAAAGCCCCTATTATGCGCTTCACAACGGCGCAACTGAACAGGCTGCGGGGCAAGGTAAAACAGAAAAGGGCCGCCAGCGGCGACCCTTTGGTTCCTTACAATGCAGTGCCCTGCGATTACAGGGTGGATTCGATTTCAAACCCCCAAGCTTCCAGCAAAGGCTCGGGGATGTACTTGGAGTTTTTGTTGCGGCGCGCCCATTCGCGCAGCCGCGTAGACCGCAAATACTGGTCGGGAGAGAGCTTGTATTCGTGCACCACTTGCTCGAATTCCGTAACTGTGGGGATGACCGGGCCGATCGGCTCGGGCTTGCCCCAGTTCGGGTTTCCGCGTCGCTTAGCCATGAAAAATATACCCTCAAATAGAGTCAAAACTCGTTCTGTGCCGCTATTTTGTTTGATTCCAAGAAGGACCCAGGGGATTCATCGGCAGAAAGTAAAACCGGTACCAGTAGACTCCAACCCCTTCGACCTCTATGGAAGCTATTGATAATAATAGGTTTTTCTATGTAAGTCAATAGAAAAGTTACTTTCGTGAGCACCCTTCTAGTATCCCCTTTAGGTGCAATTACTTGCAGCATCTTAGCGGACAGCGGTCAGCCGTCAGCCATCAGCCCTCAGGTAAACCTGCGAAGCTAAGGCTAACGGCCGACGACCGACGGCTGACTGGGTGACCACAGTAACCCCGGATCGGGTCATCTCGTTGACCACGGAATCTCATGGACTTACAGTGCAAAAAGGGGTGGCTGAAGAGGCAAGGCTCGATTGCCAAATCTTTGCCGATCCCGCAGCCGCACAGCAACTCGCTTCACAAATGTTCCAGTACATCCGCCTCGGCCCTCGCCGGGACGGCATACAAAAACGGCCTGAACGGTGATTTGGGGCATGAACTTAAAGACTTTATTGCTTAGTGGTGATGAAAAGAACGTGCGCATCCTGCGCCGCGTGCTGGGTGATCTGGAAATCGACGTCGAGCACTGTGCCACAGCGGACGAAGCCATTCGCCGCATCACCCGCCAGCGCTTTGAAGGCATCATCGTAGATGTGACGAATAATGTAGAAGAAGCGGCCAACGTGCTGCTGGGAGCCAAAGCCGCTCCCGTCAATAAACGCGCGCTGGCGATTGTGCTGGTGGAATCTACGCTCGGGATGAAGGGCGGTTTCGAGATGGGGGCGCATTTCGTGCTCCACAAGCCCTTCGCGGTGGAGCGGGCCAAAGCGAGCTTTCGCGCGGTGCGGGCGCTGATGAAGCGTGAACGGCGCATGCAGATGCGGGTGCCGGTGCAGGTTCCAGTCTCGTGTTTCGGAGACAGCCGGTATATGGCCAATACGATTGACCTCTGCGAAGGGGGCATGGCGATTGTATTTACCGGGAGAATGCCCAAAGAGAGCCCACTCCGTTTCTCGCTCGAGTTGCCGGGCACGGGTCAGAGCCTGGAGATCGAAGGGGAGTTGGCTTGGGAAGGCAGCGAGAAGCAGGCTGGGGTCCGCTTCAAGGACGCCAGCGACGAGCAGCGCAAAATGATTAGCCAGTGGTTGAGCAGCCGCCTTACTGAGCCCGAGCAGGATGATCCACCCGTGATTTGCAAAGTTACCGACCAGAGCCTTGGAGGGTGTTATCTCACTACCGGTACGCCCTTCCCGAGGGGCACGCGCGTCACCCTTTCGATCAAGACCGCCGACCTTGAAGTGCATGCCAAGGGATCGGTGCTGGTGACGCATCCAGAATTTGGAATGGGAGTAGAGTTTCTCCAGAAAACCGACGAGCAGCGCGCTCAGGCACAACGCCTGGTCACAGCTCTGCGCGCCAAGGGAGACTCTCCCGAGCTTCGGGTTGTACCGGATGGACTGGACAGGTCGTCTCCGGGCGATCATCCGGTTGCGGGGGAGACGCCCAAGCCGTCTGGAACCGAAGACGCGCTGGTGGATCTGTTCCGGCAGAAGTTTCAGGTGCCGGTCGAAAACTTCATGGAACAAATGCGCAAGCGCCCTCAATCTGGCGAGCCGCGCTCACTCTCAGCCAAGCAGTAGAAAGTTCTGTCCCTCCGGCTTGCCTCACTTCCTGAGGACGGGCGAGCGCCGTCTCTACAAGTCTTTTCTATCTTCTATCTTCTATGCTTCGGGGATGAACTCACTTAAGGTGCCGCGCTGCAGTAGATAGGCCCCGGGACCCTGTTGCCCGCGAATTGAACGGCAGAATTCGGCTACCAAGAATCCTGCTTTCAGGGCTTCGCGGAAGGCCCATCGGGTCGCGTCGCGCCATTCTCGCGCCAAGCCCATGTCGCTGCGCTCAACCTCCAGAATGTCGCCCGGGATTTCAATGCTGACGCGCTGCCGGGCCAGGGATTCCGCCAGATCGGCTCGTGCCGGTTTTCCGCTGGGATCGAAACGCAGCAGTGGGGCGAGCAGCTTCATGGCATCGAGCGTTTCCGGGCGTGCGCTGCTTTTGCCCGCCAGCCGGTCGCGCACGCGGCGGGAGTTCAACAACCACCGCACCCATAGGCGGTCAGTGCCGTTTCTATGCAGCATGCTGGAAGTTTCCGGGCCGTAGAAATCCGTCTTATAGGTATCGGAAACCACGCCCAGCTTGGAAAAGTTGAAGTGGGCATTTCTACTTTGCAACGGGTCATAGGTCCACGTCATTTCGCGGATGCCCATGGCCATGGCCCGCTCGCGCTGTGCCTGCTTCAATCGCGACCCTAGATCGAGATGCCGGTAGGCGTCGAGCACGGCCAGCATGTGCGAGTGAATGGTGGTTTGTCCGTGCTCGCGGCCGAGAAATCCGAAGGCGAAGCCGACGAGCGTCTCTTTCTCTTTATGCTTGTCGAAGGCGCCGACGAAAATATTGCCCGCGGCCTTGCAGGCAATGGCGAGAGTGAGAGGTAAAGTGTCCTCGTCCGTCATGCCCCAGACTTCTTTCTCCACGGCTTTCAACTGGCTGAGATCTTCGATGCTCTTGAGGTCGCGAATGCCGATCTGCTGCGCGGGGCCGCGGGACATCATCATGGCCGGGCCTTGGCGCGCTTCGGGCTCTGGACGGTGGAATTGGGCATGGCAATCTGCGCAACCGCGCGGGAGAACCCATCGTGTACAGCAGCAGTTGCGTGCTTGTCAACAGCAATCGGGTAGAGTCGACTGGATATGGAGGGTCTCGATTACAATCAAACCTTTGCCGTCGCGGAGCGCTGGGCACAGTTTCACGCGAGACGCGGCGGCGTTGTTCATTGATCTGTTGAGATTGATGTATTGAGGTTGATGTATCGAGATTGAGGACCAGTTTTGGACAACTGCGAGCTACGTTTTCACGCTCAATTCCGGGAAGTTGAGTCTCTCTCCCGAAAGCTTGTGCTTGACAACCTCAGCCCACGCGATCGCCATCTGCGCCGAATGATGGTGTTTTCTTTGCGCCAGCCCACGCCCTCGGATTATCCTTTCTTGTTCTGGTATTCGTACTGCAGGACGGAAAAGGATGGCGCATCCATCAAAAGGCTGGCGGCCGCGGTCCATCTGCTGCAATCATCCACCTTTACTACCGACGACATTTTTGATGGCGGCAGCGTGCGCTTCGGGCGCCCCGCCTTCCACCGGCAATACGATGTCAATTACGCCATCATCGCCACCGAGCTCATGCAGTCCATTGCGTTGGGGACGTTTTGCTCGGAGTTGAGCCGCGGCCGGTTTAAACATGCCAGCCTGGTAATGAAAATCCTGAATGAGATGCTCCGCGATCTCTACCTCTGCCAGTATTTGGACCTTTACTATAGTGGGAGAAGAGAGCTTGCCCTTTCCGAGTATTACCGCATCATCGGGTTGGGAGCTGGATATTTTATGTCGAACCTCGCCCGGTGCGGCGCGCTGTTAGCGGGAAAGGCGGAGGCCGAGGTTCGGGCCCTGGCTGCCTATGGCTACAACTATGGCATGGCATTGTTCATCACCGACGACATCAGCGACGTGATCGACAAGCCCTGGAAAACAGGCAAAAACTTTGCCGCCGACCTTAAGAATGCGCGGCTCAAGCTGCCGATCCTGCTGGCTCTTCGCTTGAGCAGCGGAGAAGATCGCCGATTCCTCGAGCGCTTCCTGACCGGCGGCAAACCCACGGCTTCCGATCTGCGCCGGGCGGTGCAGGTCATTCAGGATGTTGGAGCGATCACGCAATGCACGCGCATCGCCCGCCGTTACCTTGCGCGGTCGCTCCGCTCCCTCTCGGCCACCAAGTCTCCGGTTAGCCGCAACCATCTTGGCTGGCTGGCCGACAGTCTGCTCTCCGCGCAGGGGCTGGAGTGACGGGATGCGGTTCTTAGTTCTCTGTTCTCAGTTCCCGTTCTCAGTTCCCGTTCTCAGTTCTCTGTTCTCAGTAAGGCACCCTGAAGTTTTCATTGAGAGCTGAGAACTGGGAACTTCTTGTGCGTCCTCAAGGGCGCGCAAACAATCAACGATGGCAACCTGGGTCCGCGCACACCCCTCCGCCCCCGCCCCAGCGAGCATTGATGCGAGCCCAGTTCTGAAATCTTCCTCTACTTTTTCTTGTTCTTCTTCGACTTCTTCTTCTTTTTTGACGTTTTCTTCTTCTTAGGAGGCTTCTTTTTGCCAGGACCTCTGCGCGGCATGTCGCTTCTCCTTTCTCCCCGGTTTGAGAATCTTCCCTACTTCGTTTTCTTTTTCTTGGGAACGGGCTTCTTCTTGCCTGGACCTTTGCCAGGACCTCGGCTCGGCATATCGTTTCTCCTTTCTTTGTGTCATTTTTGTGTGACCCCAATTCGTAACATCAAACTCACCACGCGCGGGTCGGAGCGCAGCCCATCCAATGCGCGCGCGGTCTTCAGATAATACAGACCGTAATCGGATTCATTGAAGGCTTTTTGCAACAGACCGATCGCCGCTTCCTTCCGTCCCGTCCGCGCATTCAAGACGGCAAGCTGATAGGGAGAAGAATCGGCGAGATCGTAGGGAAGATCTTTCAACTGCCGGGCATCGTTCATGGCCAATTGCAGGCGCTGATCCCAGTATGCCTTTGCGCCGCCCTTTCCGTAGGCGCTTCTGAGGAGCAAGGCTCGGCGCGCGGCTTGTTCGGCGCTCTCGCCGGCCAGGGTCGCTGCCCGCTGGCGCTCGGTGATGGCCTGTCCGAACAAGCCCTGCTCTTCGTACACCTCGGCCAGAAGCTGATGGCCGGGATAGAAGTTCGCATCCATTCCCAGCGTTTTCTGTGCCTGCGCCAGCGCCTCGTCATAACGGCGCGCCTGGAACAGGATGCGGCCATAGGTCGAGATGATCACCAGAGAGAGAGGGTCCAGTTCCTGGGCCCGCCGAATTTCCGCAATCGCCTTGTCGTCCTCGCCCAAACAGACCAGATGTTCGGCATACCACTGGTGCCCGGTCGCATAGTTCGGGTTCAGTTGGATGGCACGCGCAAACTCCTTGAGCGCGCCCGGCAGGTCCCAATGGTCGCCGGCCCGGGTGGCCGCCAGGGTGGCGTGGGCCTCGGCCAGGCTGTCGTCAATCTCGAGTGCTTTCGTGGCCGCCACTCTTGCCTTCCCATAGGTCTCCTGCCACGGCTCGTTGCTGTAGATGCTCAGTATGAGATACGAGTCCGCGAGCCCGGCATAGGCTAGAGCGTAATTGGGATCTTTATCGATCGCCTGCTGAAAATAGCCAATCGCCTTCCTGATGTCTTCATTTGTACGTTTGTTCCAGTAGTATCGGCCCCGTAAGTACGCCTGGTATGCTTCCGGGTCAATCGGCCGTTTTTCCGCGAGACCGGCCTGCTCTTTGGGTGTCACCTTGGCGTTGACCTCGTTCGCGATAACTTGCGCGACTTCTCCCTGCAACTTCAGCACATCATGCAGGTCGCGATCATAGCTTTCCGCCCAGAGGTGGGTGTCGCCGGGCGCGTAAATCAACTGGGCGGAGATTCGTACGCGATCACCCACGCGCTGCACCGAACCTTCGATTACTCCTTCCACCCCTAGTTCGCGTCCAATTTGACGCAGCGGCTTCCTGGCGTTCTTGTACTGCATCACCGAGGTGCGCGAGATTACCTTCAGCGACTCAATTTTCGACAAGTCGGTGATCAGTTCCTCGGTCATGCCGTCGGCGAAGTACTCCTGCTCCGGATCGTGCGAGAGGTTGACCAGGGGCAGAACCGCGAGCGAGTGGATCCGACCGCCGGCCTCCGCTCCAAACAGCCGTTCGCGCCAGCGATCAACGTTCAATGCAAGCAGCACCGCGGTCAGCGCGAGCACGCCGATCAGGCCGAGCACGACCTTTTTCCAGGTTTTCGACCGGGGCTTCTGAACCGGCCGCCATGAAGCTGTGACCGTGCTCGACGAAACCAGCCGTCGCAGGTCGACGGCCAGTTCCTTGGCCGACTGGTAGCGGCTGTCCGGTTCCTTCTCCAGGCATTTGCCGATGACCCGTTCCAGGTCCACCGTAACCAGGGAATTCAGCTGACCGGGCGGCGGCGGGGCCTGCTGCAGGATGGCCGAGATCAATTGCGCGTGATCCAATTTGCCGAAGGGCCGCTGGCCGGTGGCCATTTCGTACAGGACCGCACCGGCGGCATGAATATCGGTGCGACCGTCGGAGTGGCCGTTCAGCAACTGTTCCGGCGCCATGTAGGGCAGAGTCCCAGCCATCGCCTGCGAATCGACAAGACTCTCGGTGGCGGCGCTTGGCGCGACTGGAAGCGCCAGCTTGGCCAGCCCGAAGTCGAGTATCTTGAGCCGTCCGTCGCCGATGAGCCGCAGGTTCCCGGGCTTCAGGTCGCGATGCACCACGCCCTCGGCATGCGCGGCCGCCAGGCCATCGGCCATCTGAGTACCCAGCGCGATGACGTCCTTTTCCGGCAATGCCCGGCCCGCCAGTTTCTCGCTCAGGGTGATGCCGGGGATGTATTCCATCACCAGAAAGTCCATCCCGTCCTGCGTGTCGAAGTCGTAAATGGTGGCGATGTTGGGATGGTTCAGCTTGGAGAGAGCGAGCGCTTCTTTGCGAAAGTGGCGGCGCGCGGATTGGTCGCCCAGCGTTCCGGCGGGAAGCACTTTGATGGCGACGTCGCGGTCGAGGTGCTGGTCATGGGCGCGATACACTTCTCCCATGCCGCCGGCGCCGATCTTCTCGACGATACGGTAGTGGCCGAGATTGGTGCCGACTGTCAGGTCCTGGCCTGACGCCCAGCTAGCCATAACCAAGGATGCCCCTCTCCCCCGCTTGGCAACCCATTCTAGGGCAAACGTCGGGGAAAGCGGAAACAAAACCGTCGGCGGTTCAGGTATTCGTCCTTCGTAATCGGACGAAGTACGTCACGGGCTAGACCCCGCGTCTTTAATAGCCAGTGGGGGTACGGCTACACAGGGAAAAAGTATCTTCCTCATCGCCGTCTCATCTCAGCGGCTAAAGCCGGTTCTGAAAACAAGTCACTTATCGCAGCGGTGAACCGCTGCGCCACCCAAAATCAAGGGCAACATCAATTTTTTCTGCAGCCTGTAAAGCCATGCCCTTCCCGTTCTCGCTCGAACATAGTTTGGGGGGTGGCGCGAGACGGGCCAGCCCCGTCTCTACACCTCCGCACTGCGACGCCCATCTTTTCGCGTTCGGCGCATTTTATTTAACATGCTTACTATGCTACTTTCGAACCGGAGCTGAACACGACCGTGAAACCGATTATCAGATTTTTATGCAGCAAGCTTTCGTATATCCGAATTCTGCATTGGATTGTTTTTGCGGTGCTGTGCAATTCGCTGCTGCTGGCTGCGGATCGCGGCACTATTATCCGCGAGGCGATCATTTATCTTTCTCCTGACACATCTTCAAACAAACTTGGACAGGTGGAGCGCGGGCGGGAACTGATTCTGCTCGACAGAAGCCCGAACTGGCTGCACGTTGAGGCGCTGCTTGGATCTTCGTACGCTCCGGACCCGGCTTTTGTTTTGGAGGACGAGGATCAGGGCAAGACCATCAGCGGCTGGGTGCTGGACAGCGGCGTGGTGTGGGCGTCCACGCCAAACGGCGACCGCATCGTGTTTGGGGCGGCCGTCGATTCCGAAGAGGAAGCCAGCCGCCGCGGTGGCCGGCGCGGAGCCGCGCAGGATGCCTTGCGTTTGTATCGCAGAGTTTACGACATCTTTCCGACCGCTTCCCTGGCCGGCGAGGCCCTGTATCGAGCCGCCGACATTCGCTGGCAGATCGACAAGACGGACATGCAGTCGCGCCCGTCGGCGCGCGAGAGAGAGTCTTATCTTCGCTACGGCATCAACGAAGACAGCATGAAGCTGGTGATGAAGAAGTTTCCTGACAGCAAGTGGGCGCAGCTTGCGGCCTTTCATCTGATCGACAACAAACTGTGCGGGGACTGGCAAGGATCTTCGAAGTGTCCCGACAAGGAAGCCGACATCTACGAAAAGTACGTCAAAGAGCATCCGGAATCTCCGGCCGCTCCCGAGGCGCTGTACAACGCCGCTTCGCGGCGGGCGGCGCTGATCGAGATTTATAAGACGGAAGAACAGCCAAAAAAGTCGGAGCAGTCCAAAGGATTAGCGATTGCGCTGGCACAGCAGTTGATCTCCAGGTATCCGCAAAGCGATTGGTCGTCGCGGGGGCAAACGTTGCTTTTTCTCGTCCAGCAGGGAGTGCCGACTTACGGAAACGCGATTCAGTAGGAAATCAGGCGGATCGCATTATGAAAAATTGCGGTTTGCGCGTAGCCGTCTGACTCCAGCGGCTGCACAGTTTGCTGAAAAACTAATCGCGGGCGAAAAGGACGTATCTCAGGCGCTAAAAGTGCGGCGCACTTTCATCGACTTAACGGCACGAGTGGAACTCGTGCCCTTCCCGTCCGCTGAGAAATCAGTTTTCAGCAAACTGTGAAGCCGGCCTGGAAAACGGATCCGATATCGGGGGTGAGCCGCTCCACGCCATCACGCCAAAACCAAGCGTTCTGGGAACCCCGGGGCTGCGCCACCCTAACACATGCGCTATCCAAAGAATGCGCCACGCAAAAACAAAGGGGTATTCTGGTACGCGATTTCATGGCGGCGCAATCCTGATCCGAAGAGAACGAAGTAGGATAATGCGGATAGTTCTATGACGCAGGAAGAGATTCGGCTGTCGGAATCCGGCGGACGCAGGAAGCACTGGAAACGGTGGGGTCCCTACCTTAGCGAGCGCGCGTGGGGCACGGTTCGCGAGGACTACAGCCGGTTTGGAGACGCATGGGAATATCTTTCCCATGATGACTCCCGTTCGCGAGCCTACCGCTGGAATGAAGACGGACTGGCCGGCATCAGCGACCGCCGGCAGACGATGTGTTTCGCCGTGGCGCTGTGGAACGGGCGCGATCCAATGCTGAAAGAACGGCTTTTCGGCTTGACGGGGCATGAGGGCAATCACGGCGAGGATGTGAAGGAATATTACTTCTACCTCGATTCGACGCCGACGCACTCCTACATGAAGTATCTCTACAAGTATCCGCAGGCGGAGTTTCCTTACCGTCGGCTGGTGGAAGAAAACCGGCGGCGTGGCAAGAATCGGCCGGAGTTCGAACTGCTCGACACGGGCGTTTTCAACGACGACCGTTACTTCGACGTGTTTGTGGAATACGCCAAGGCCGACACCGAGGACATTTTGATCAGGATCACGGCAGCGAACCGCGGGACGGACGCAGCCAAACTTCATATGCTGCCGACGGTATGGTTCCGCAACACGTGGTCGTGGGGACGCTCAACACGCCGCCCGGAGTTGCATGAGGCGCGGCGAGCGCCCAATCCGGTGATCGAACTGAATCACAATCATCCGGGTAACCGCTGGCTCCACTGTGATGGCTCGCCGGAACTGTTGTTCACGGAGAATGAGACCAATGCCAAACGGTTGTTTGGATCGGAAAACCGCACGCCCTACGTCAAGGATGGCATCAACGACTACATCGTGCAGCGGACTCGGGAAGCGGTGAATCCCGAACATACCGGGACAAAAGCAGCGGCTCACTATGAATTTACCGTGGGCGCGGGCGAGACGGTGGCGGTGCGCCTGCGACTGGCGGACACCGATTTTAAAGGCGAGAACGCCTTTGCCGATTTCGATAAGACGTTCGCTCTGCGTCAGCGCGAAGCCGATGAGTTCTATGCCACGGTGATTCCGCAAGAGCTTTCGGCGGATGCGAGGAACGTGATGCGCCAGGGGTTTGCCGGGATGTTGTGGTCCAAGCAGTTTTATCACTACGTGATCCAAGACTGGCTGCAAGGCGACCCCGGCTGTGCGCCTCCGCCACCGGAGCGCCGCAAGGGCCGTAACCACGAATGGACTCACCTGTATAACGCGGACGTGATCTCGATGCCGGACAAGTGGGAATACCCGTGGTATGCGGCCTGGGATTTGGCGTTTCACTGCATTCCACTCGCGCTCGTCGATTCGGATTTCGCAAAAGAGCAACTCACGCTGATGCTGCGCGAATGGTACATGCACCCCAATGGACAAATTCCAGCCTATGAATGGTCGTTTGGTGAAGTCAATCCTCCAGTGCATGCCTGGGCTGCGTGGCGTGTCTACAAAATGGACAAGAAACGCAAAGGCTACGGGGACCGTGCATTTCTGCAGCGCGTCTTCCACAAGCTGATGTTGAACTTCACCTGGTGGGTCAACCGGAAAGATGCGGACGGCATGAACATTTTCCAGGGCGGCTTCCTGGGTCTTGACAACATCGGCGTGTTCGATCGCAGCGCGCCCCTACCCACCGGCGGATACATCGAGCAATCGGACGGAACCAGTTGGATGGCCATGTACACGTTGAACCTGCTGGCCATCGCGCTGGAGCTAGCGGCGTCGGAACCCTGCTATGAAGATGTCGCCAGCAAGTTCTGGGAGCACTTTATCTACATCGCGAATGCCATGAGTCACCGCGGCGACGATGGCATGGGGCTGTGGCACGAAGAAGACGGATTCTTCTACGACGTGCTCAAGCTGCCAGATGGTACCCATTTCCCGATGAAGATTCGCTCCATGGTGGGGTTGATCCCGCTGTTTGCGGTGGAAACGCTGGAAGCGGAAGTTCTCGATAAGCTTCCCGATTTCAAGCGGCGGCTGGAATGGTTTGTCGACAACCGTCCCGATCTTACCGAAAACGTGGCCAGCATGCGGAGCGAAGGGGCGGGCGAGCGCAGATTGTTGGCAATCGCCGATCCGGAGAAGCTCCGCAGCATTCTGAAGTTTATGTTGGATGAGCGCGAATTTCTTTCACCGTACGGCATTCGCGCACTCTCGCAAATCCACCGCGACAATCCATACCGGCTTTCTGTACAGGGGTTGGAGCACCGCGTGGACTATGAGCCGGGAGAGTCTTCTACCGGGCTGTTCGGCGGCAACTCCAACTGGCGCGGGCCCATCTGGTTCCCGGTGAACTACTTGCTGGTCGAATCGCTGCAGAAGTTCCATCACTATCTCGGCAACGATTTCAAAGTTGAGTTTCCAACTGGTTCGGGAAAGCTAATCACCCTTTGGGAGGTGGCCGGGGAACTGTCACGCCGGCTGACGAGCATATTCCTGCGTGACACATCGAGCCGCCGGCCGGTGTTCGGGAATCTGGAGACTTTCCAGACCGATCCACACTGGCGCGATCTAATCCTGTTCCACGAGTACTTTCACGGTGATTCTGGAGCGGGAGTGGGCGCCAGCCACCAAACCGGATGGACCGGCGTAGTGACCAAGTTAATGCAGCAGAGCGGAGAAACCCGCGAACAGAAAAAGGATCCGGCGCTGGCGCGCGCAGGCCTGCACTGAAGTTCGGTCGGTCTGCACCGATCCGAGGCGTCGGACAACTGCCTGGGGGAGGAGCAACTTCGGGGGCGCTTCTTGTACTCTATCCTTTGTACAGCTATTTACAATAGCCCACCCGGCCTAACCAAAGCGGTGATAACTCCAGAGTTACTGTGCTCTAACTGGTATAAGACTAGAAATCATAGTCTTCCGGCCACCGGGTTGTTGGACGCGAAGCCCGTATTGACGTCAGATTCGGTCGACGACGAAATGACCTTGATGACCCCACGAGTGTTGACGCAGGCGGTAAACCGCTGCGCCACCCAAAATCAAGCATTACTTGAATCAGGCATTACTTGACGGCGCCTACCGTGAAACCTGCGATGAAGCGATCCAGGAACAGGTTGTACATGAACGCGATCGGTAAACTCGCGATCAGGCAAGCGGCCATCAGCGCTCCCCAGTAATAGACATCTCCGCGAACCAGGAAGATGGGGATGCCCGTCCCGATCATCTGATTGGATTCGGAAGAGATGAAGGTCAAGGCATAGACAAATTCCTGAGTTACCAGCGTGAAGGTGAAAATCACTACGGTGAGAATTCCGGAGATGGAGATGGGAATCACCAACTTGATGAACGCCCCGAAGCGGGTGAGTCCGTCCACCATGGCGGCATCTTCCAGTTCCTTGGGAATGGACTTGAAGAAGCCCATCAGAAGCCAGATGGAAAAAGGAATGGTGAAGGTGGGATAGACGAGAATCAGCGCCCACAAGGAGTCTTGCAGGCCGAGATAGGCGACGACTCGGGAGAGCGGGATGAAAAGCAAGGTCGGCGGGACGAGGTAGGTGAGAAAGATGCCGATGCCGAGACGCTCTCCCCAGCGACCGGAGAGCCTAGCGAGGGAGTACGCGGCGGGGACAGCTAGCAACAACGTGATGGCAACGACGAAAACACCTACGAATGCGGTATTGCCGAGCCATCGAACGAATCGGGTTTGGGTGAATAGAAATTTCAGATGGTCGAGTGTCGGTCTCGCATTAAAGATGAAGGGGTTGTTCTCCATCGTGTAGAGATCGACGTTCTGCTTGAAGCTGGTAATCAACATCCAATAAAACGGGAAGGCCAGCAGGATGGTAAAGGTCGCCAACACGAGGATGTGGACGATCTTTCCCCAGATACGCCTGGAAACTATGCGCCGGGAAACTCCGTGGGCCATCAGTTGACCTCGGCGCGATGAGCCACGCGCAGCATGAAATAGGCAATGATCACCAGCACCGGCACCAGGAAGAGCGAGATCGCTGCGCCTGCGGCGAGATCGCTGCCCTGAATGCCCATGGTAAAAGCTAAGGACGGCAGCGTTTGAGTGGAGTCGAAGGGGCCGCCCGCGGTGAGGATGTAGACGACGGTCATGTCGGTGAAAGTAAAAATGAGGCCGAAGAGCACGGCAACGCTGATGATTGGGCGCATCATCGGAATCACGATTTGAAGCTGCGTGCGCCAGAAGCCGGCGCCATCGACGGCAGCGGCTTCGGGAATGTCTTTTGGAATTGCGGTCCGGCCGGCGAGCAGGATGACGGTGGAGAATGGCATCATGCGCCAGCTGTGGACCAGAAGGACGGATGCGATGGCCAGATGCGGTTCGCCGAGCCACATGGGAGCGCTAAAGGGCTTGTAGATGTGCGCGGCCACAAGCACCCAGGTGATCACGCTGTAGATCGAATCGAGGATCCACTTCCATCCGATGGCGCCAAGAGCGATGGGGGCAACCCACGGCAACAGAATCAGAAAACGGATGAGGCCGCGGCCGCGGAATGTGTTCTCCAGGGAAATGGCGAGGATGTTTGCGCCGATTATTACGACCATCTGCGAGCAGATGGTAAAAATAAGGGAATTACGGATGGCAACTCGAAAACTGGGGCTTTGCAGGATGCTGCGGAAGTTTTCCAGGCCAACATAATGCATTTCAGTATTGCCGATGCGAGCGTCGCTGAACGCATAGAAGATGGCCAGGAAAAAAGGTCCGGCAACGAGCAGCAGGATGTAGAGAACCGCGGGCGAAAACATGGCCGCGCCGAGCAACGGGCTCTGCGCCGCTCCGATGGACTTTATTTTGGTCCGGGCTACTGCCACGACAAGACCCTCGGCTCGACGCGTTTTTCGGTGGTGCGATCGAAGAATTTCAGCTCGCGCTGCGGCACCACAAAATCACGGGTGTCGCCCAGGTGCAGATCCTGAGCCGCGGTGAGACGCGAAAATATTTTTCTGCCCTCAAACTTTCCGCCGACCAGCGTGCCCGAGACAATCCACTCCGAGCCCAGGTATTCGGTGTTCTCCACTTTGAAACGGAATGGGACTGAATCGCCCGTACTCGCGGATGCGGGCCGGAAATACTCCGGCCGGAAACCGACGATTACGTCGCCAAGCTCGACGAGGTTCATGGGCGGCGAGCCGAGGAAGGTGGCGACAAACGTGTCTGCGGGATTGTCATAGACGTCGGTGGGAGTGCCGAGTTGGTGCACGACGCCTTTGTTCAGGACCATAATTCGGTCCCCCATGGCCATGGCTTCCACCTGATCATGCGTGACGTATATGGACGTCGTACCGACGCGGCGGTGAAAGCGCTCGAGCTCTTCGCGGGCGGAGGCGCGGAGTTTGGCGTCGAGGTTGGAGAGAGGCTCGTCGAGCAGAAAGACTGCAGGTTCGCGGACGATGGCGCGCGCCAGAGCGACCCGTTGGCGCTCGCCTCCAGAGAGCTCGCGCGGCTTACGCTCTAAGAGCGCGCCGATGCCCAGAAGGGACGCCGCCCATTCCACTTTTTCCTTGTGTAATTCCTTCTTTACGTTCTGAGCCTTCAGCGGAAAAGAAATATTTTTGTAAACCGAGAGGTGCGGATAGAGCGCGTAGCTCTGGAAGACCATGGCGATGCGGCGGTCGCGCGGACTGAGGTCGTTCACCACTCGTCCGCCGATGAGGATGTCGCCGGACGTAGGTGTTTCCAGTCCCGCGATCATGCGCAGGAGAGTTGTTTTCCCGGAGCCGGAGGGGCCGAGGAAAACCAGAAACTCGCCTTCGCGAGTTTCAAAGTTCACGTTGTTGACCGCTCCGAGTTGTCCTTCTTTGAATACCTTTGTCAGATTACGCGTCTGAACGACAGCCATCGGCCCCCCGTCCGTCATATCGATCGGGCGTTTATTTCCATCTGGCAAAGATACGCTTGTATTCGTCTTCGGCGGCCTTGGCGGCGTTCTCGGGAGTTTCATCGCCACGCGCCACTTTGGCGAACATGGTAGGAATGACCCACGCTTTGAAGGCCTCGTCGATGCCGGCGGTGGCGTATCCGGGATAACCGACGTTGGTCGCCCAATCAAGGACGTTGCCGAGGACCTTATATTTGTCCGGCGGATTGGCCCGAGTATCACTGGAAATTTCCTGCTTCAGGTTGGGAACGGTGGGAGGGAAGCAGGGAAAATTGTAGAACTGGCCGGCCACAAATGAGTCGTGGAAGGCGTCAACGAAATCGATCAGAAATTGCTGCGCTCCTTCCTTGTTTTCGGCGAAGTCCCAAATCATGTAGCAGTCCATGACGTGCTCGGCGGCGATGCGACGCACCGGGCCTTTCGGAGCCGCGCAGATCATGATCTTCGAGTCGATGGGCAGATGCTCTCTTTCGGACTGGCGAGTGATGGAGATGGCATTGGCCACGTAAGAAACGCGGCCGGCAAGCATGGCCTGATTGTTCGACGGCGGAGTCCAGGTGAAGACCTCGGGAGTTTCGGATTCCTGAAAAATAGCTTTCATGAAGTTCAGGGCTTCGATGGTCTGCTTGGAATTGATAGTGACATTGCCGGCTTCATCCTGCTCTGCACCGCCAAATGACCAAAGCAGGGCGCGCATGGCCATGCTGGTGTCGAGTTCCTGAGAGAGACCCAAGCCGCAGGGATGGCCTGACTTGTCGCGGATTTTCTTGGCGCCCACTCGTAAATCCTCCCAGGTGTCGGGTCCATTCGGATAACCCGCGTCGGTCCACCAGTCCTTGTGCCAGTTGCCAGGATCGGGGACGTAGGAGTCGGAAAAAGCAAAATAGCGCTTGGTCTTTGGATTGTAAGTGGATTTGTGCGCCAGATCGATCTTCTTGCCGTGCTTCTTCTCCACTTCCTGGTACACATGGGACATGTCAATGGTTTGCTTCTCGTAGGCGGCGGGCGGCGAGAGCAGCATGAAAAGGTCGTGCCCCTTCCGTGCCGAGGCCTCGGATGCGGCTTTCGCATTGAGATCGACCAAGTTGATGTGATCGACGACGACGTTGGTGTCGTGTTTCTGGCCCCACTGCTTGCAGAAGGTCCCGTCAAACCAGGTGTCGTAGGCGGGAACGAAGTGACTCCACTGCAGTATCTTCAACGTCTTCTGCTGCGCCGCAGCCTTTTCGGGAAACAGAAAAAACGGACCGGAAGCCACGCCGACTGCGAGAGCGCCGCTGCCTGTCCACTTGATGAAATCTCGACGAGACAGCGTTTCGTGTTTTTTCTTTGTCATCCTGCTACCCTCCGAGAAAAAAATGGGCCGGGAAAGCTCGCTTCCAGAACAATGAGGAAGATTTGGCCGAACCGATAATGCTCCCATGCGGGGTTGCTAGTCAATTGGCGGAGCCACACTTCACACCTCGGACTCTTTATTAAGTCTGTTATCGCGAGAGAAGTGGAGATTTCCGATTCAACTTTTTTCAGCCGGTTGCGGTAGCGAGATCCTTGTCTTTCGTTTCCCGGATGAAGAGCAGTCCCACAAATGTCAGGGCTGCCGAGGCCGTGAGGTAGTAGCCGACATACTGCAGTCCGTAGGTTTTTGCCAGCCAGGTAGCGATATAAGGCGCGAGCGAGGCGCCCAGAATGCCGGCCAGATTGAAGGCCAGGGAGCTGCCCGTGTACCGCACCGGCGTCGGGAAAAGTTCGGAGATCAAAGTGCCGAGCGGGCCATAGGTGAGACCCATCAAGGATAGACCCAACGTCATCATGGCCAAGGCTCCTATGGTGCCGGCGGCGAACATGGGCGCAAGAATCAGGCCAAAGACGCCGATTGAGGCGGTCACCCAGAGCATCACGCGACGGCGTCCTCGCTCTGCCAGGACCGCCGAGAGCGGAATGGTTAGCGCAAAAAAGGAGACGCAGAACATCTGCATCAGCAAGAACTTTCCGCGGGTGTAACCGAGCGCGCTGGTTCCCCATGACAGCGCGAAGACCGTCATCAGGTAAAAGAGAACAAACGTAGCGAGGCACACAAGGATACCCGCAGCCAGTGATCTGCAGTGATGACGAAGAACTGACCACATCGGCATCCTCACTTGCTCGCGTCGATTGACGGACTCGCGGAACACTGGTGTTTCAGCAATGGTCAGCCGCACGTAGAGGCCAAGAAATACGAGCACAGCGCTGGCCAGAAACGGAAGACGCCACCCAAAGGCAAAGAACTGCTTGTCGGTGAGCCATCGGGAAAGGAGCAGGAAGACGCCGCCCGAGAGGAAGAATCCGATTGGGGCTCCGAGTTGCGGGAACATGCCATACCAGGCGCGCTTGTTGGGAGGAGCGTTCTCGATCGCAAGCAGCACGGCGCCGCCCCACTCGCCACCGAGTCCGAGTCCCTGGCCAAAGCGGCATAACGCGAGAAGGAGCGGCGCAGCGAAGCCAATCGAACTGTAGGTGGGCAAAGCGCCGATCGCGACCGTGGATACCCCCATAGTCGACAACGCGATGACCAACGTTGTCTTGCGTCCGATGCGGTCGCCGAAGTGACCGAAGAGCGCGGAACCGACCGGTCGCGCCAGGAAGGCGATCCCGAATGTTGCCAGCGAAGCGAGTCTAGCCGAGGCCGGATCGGAGGACGGGAAAAACAAGGCGGGAAAAACGAGCACCGCAGCGGTTGCGTAGATATAAAAATCGAAGAACTCAATCGTCGTACCCACTAAACTGGCGAACAGAACCTGGCGAGGCGTGTTAACGAGTTTTTCGGCGTTCGCCAGGGACGTGGTCATCGAATCTCCGAATATATCGGGTGAACCACAGTTTGAGAAGCAGGGTTCGGCTAAGCGTTTTGGGGCGTTCTGCGGCGAACACGAAGGTAAGGCGCTGGAAGTAAATCTGGTGATTGGCGTCCCCGACGGGATTTGAACCCGTGTTACCGCCGTGAAAGTACGAGGGCCGATGGTAAGTTACTGAAACTACGCGACACGGATGGCTACCTGAAGCGGTTTCAGTAGGGGATAGTAACAGTTCGTGGATCATAAATGG